>Ga0075424_100007964_pt1 | contig 10317 bp, 10 predicted proteins | sample SoiMethybrSBSTD3_FD_75301 | JGI IMG/M metagenome (GOLD analysis project Ga0075424, IMG submission 75301) | Bulk soil microbial communities from a Populus tree surrounding site in Tennessee, USA - Soil MetaG P. TD hybrid SBSTD3 | ecosystem: Environmental > Terrestrial > Soil > Tree plantation...
ACGAGCGTCGCCGTCGGCAGGATCATCGCCTCCATGTCGTCCCAGGGGCGGCCGCCCGGCGGAATGATCGTGATCGCAGGCAGGAAGCCGGTGAACACCGTCGTCGCGAAGATCACGACCAAGCTGATCCCGACGACGAACTCCGGGAGGGCGGCGAAGACGAGAGTGGTGAGCGAACTCGTAACGTCGAACGTGCGGTCACGCTTGAGCGCCGCGTATGAGCCGATGGCGATCGAGATCGGGATCGAGATGATCCCGGCGCAGAACACCAGGAACGCCGAATTGACGACCTTGTCGCCGAGCAGGTCGGAGACGGGCTCCTGGGCGGCCAGCGAGTTGCCCGCGTCGCCGTGGAGGAGCCCGGTGATCCAGTCGACGTACTGCGAGAAGACCGAGCCGCCCAGCCCCAGTTGCTCCCGCAGCGCCTTCAGGCTGGCCGGCGTCGCCGTCCGGCCCAGGATCGACCGGGCCGGATCACCCGGCAGCGCCTGCGTGGCGGCGAACACGACGAGCGACACGAGGAACAGCACCAGCACGCCGAGCAGCAGCCGCCGGACGACGAACCCGGCGATGCCGCCCAGCCTCACCAGCCGGCCTTACGTGAACCAGATGGTGCGGTAGCCATGGCCGAACGTGTCGAGGTTCAGCGTCGCCTTGCTCACCTTGAAGCCCTGGACCTTGGCCGAGTGCGCGTCCACGAGGTTGTTGAAGAACGGGATGATGTACCCGCCCGCCTCGTACTCGGCCTTCTGCATCTCGTGGATGATGTCGCAGCGCTTCGTGGCGTCCGTTTCCTTCAGCGCCTGCTGGTACAGGGTGATGTAGTTCGAGCCCTCGCCGGACTTGGGCGGCCAGTGGGTCTCGTTGTAGGGGCACGGCGGCGGCAGCATGCCGAGGCCGACCTGCGGCAGGAAGCCGCGCGTCCCCCAGAAGTCGACCGAGAAGGCCAGCTTCAGGTACTGGTCGCCGTAGTAGTTCGGGTCGTTCTTCACGTTGACCGTGACGCCGGCCGCCTTGCACTGGGCGGCGAAGACGTTGGCCGAGTCGACCATTCCCGCCGCGCCGTTGGTGGTGTGCAGGTCGACGGTCATGCCGTCCTTGCCCGCGGACTTGAGCAGCGACTTGGCCTGCTCGATGTCCTGCTCGCGCTGCGCCAGGTCGGACGAGTAACAGGCGTCGAACGGTGCGAAGATGTCGTTCGCAACGCGGCCGTGGCCGGAGAGCACCTGCTCGAGCAGCGCCTGGCGGTCGGCCATGAGCCGGAACGCCTGGCGGACGCGAACGTCCGTGAACGGATCCATGTCGATGGCCATGCAGAGCGGCAGCCAGCCGCCGCCGTCGCCCTCGAGGATCTGGATCCCCTGTGCCTTGGCCGTGTCGATCTGCGCGAACGGGATGTCGGTGATGGCGTCGATCTGGCCGGCCAGGAGCGCGTTCACCTGCGCCGCCGAGTCGGCGAAGTCGGTCACGGTCACCTGATCGAACCACGGGCCTTCGGACGCGGGCCGCCAGTAGTTCGGGTTGCGGACGGCGACGCTCTGCTGACCCGCCGTGAAGCTCTGGATCTTGTACGGGCCCGTGCCGACGTACTTGAGGTCGCCCTTGCGCTCGTACCCGACGGGCACGATGCCGTTGAAGTACTGGCCGAGCTGGTCGGGGATCGTCGAGTCGGGCTGCTTCAGGCCGATCCGGACGGTGTTGGCGTCCATCTTCTTGAGGTTCTTGGGGTCGACCGATGCGAGCCCCGCCGCGCCGAAGAGGCCCTCCTTCGGGTTCAGGATCCGCTGGATCGAGTAGATGACGTCGTCGGCGGTGAGCGTCTTGCCGTTGTTGAACTCGATGCCGGAGCGGAGCCGCACGTCAACCTGGCCGGGCACCGACGAGTCGACCTCCTCGGCGAGGCCGTCCGTGCCGAGCACGTAGTCCTCGTCGTAGGTGAGGAGCGTCTCCCAGCTTCCGATCAGCCGGGTCTGGTCGGGCTTCGTGACGATGCTCTGGCCGTCGATGATGTCGCTCGCACCGCCGCCGGTCACGCCGAGGCGGAAGTTGCCGCCCTTCTTGGGCGTCCCGGCCGGGGTCGAGCTGCCGCCGCTGCCGGCGCTCGAGGACGACCCGCTGCCGCCGCAGGCCGCCAGGCCACCGGCGAGCAGGACGCCGCCCGCGCCCATGAGCAGCTCACGCCGCGAGAGGGAGAGCCGGTCCAGGTCGATGCCGGCGTCTGGGCTGCGGTTGTCCACCATCGAACGCTCCCTTCGTGGTCTGGCGCGAGGTCCGCCGGGGACGCGCTCCCCGCCGCCCCGCGGACGGCGCGATAATCCTCTCTCACCGCGCCCGTGTCAAGTAAACGGCGTTCACAATGCGAACGTCATGTGCGACAGGCGCTCACGGACCAAACCGGCCACATCGCGTGCAGATCGTTGCCCGCATGCGCCCCGAGGCCGGTATAGTGGCCGCCGACCGGCGTGCGGTCGTCTCACAACCTGGTTCGGGATGCGAACGATGAGTGTGGATCGTGCAGCAGGTGGCGGCTCTCGGAAGCCCCGCGCGGGGCACCGGGTGCAGTCCGTCGAGCGCGCGGTCGCCCTCCTCAAGGCGACGGCGGCGGCGCCGCACCCGGCGAGCGTGTGGGAGCTGGCCCGCACGTGCGGCGTGAACCGCAGCACGGCGTGGCGGCTCCTGGCGACGCTCGAGGCGCAGGGGCTCGTCGAGCGCGACCCGGTCACGCAGCGCTATACGATCGGCTACGAGGCGATCCAGATCGCCGGCGCGGCCGACTACGACGGGCTGGCGCGGCGGGTGCGGCCGCTGCTCCAGCGGGTGGCGGAGACGGCCGGCGAGACCGTGACGCTGGCCGCCGCCCGCCGGTTCAGCCTCGTCTACGTCGACCAGGTCGATCCGCCGGGCGTCGCCGGCCCCGACTGGAACGGCCGCTCCCTTCCCCTGCATGCCACGTCGTCGGGCAAGGTGTTCCTGGCCTGGCTCCCCGACGAGGAGCGCGACGCGGTGCTCGCGCCGCACCTCGAGGCGTACACACCGCGGACGATCACCGACCGCGGCCGGCTCGATCGGTCGCTGGCCGAGATCCGCCGGCTTGGGTACGGCACGTGCGTCGGCGAGCTCGAGGAGTTCCAGAACGGCGTCTCCGCGGCGGTGCTCGACAGGTTGATGCGGCCGATGGTGATCGTGAACATCTGGGGACCCAGCCCGCGGGTGACGCAGAAGCGGCTGCCGGTGCTCGGGCGGATGGTGCTGCGGGCCGCGCACGAGGTGGGGCTGGTCCTGGCGTGAACTGGGAGGCCTTCATCACCTGCGCCGTGACCGGCGCCGGCGACACGACCGGCCGCAGCCCGCTCGTCCCCGTCACGCCCGAGGCGATCGCCGACGCGGCGATCGAAGCGGCCCGGGCCGGGGCGGCGATCGCCCACATCCACGTGCGCGACCCCGAGACGGGCCGTGGCGCCCGCGATCCGGCGCTCTACCGCGACGTCGTCGAGCGCGTGCGCGCCGCCGACGTCGACGTCGTCCTCAACCTCACGGCGGGGATGGGCGGCGACCTCGTCCTGGGCGGCTCGGACGCCCCGCTGCCCCTTGACGCGCAGGGCACCGACCTGGCAGGCGCCCGCGAGCGGCTCGTCCATGTCGAGGAGCTCCGGCCCGAGATCTGCACCCTCGACTGCGGCAGCATGAACTTCGCGGCCGGCGGCGACTACGTGATGGTGAACACGCCGGACATGCTGCGCGCGATGGCCGCGCACGTGCGCGACCTGGGCGTGCGGCCGGAGCTCGAGGTCTTCGACACGGGCCACCTCGTCCTGGTGAAGGAGCTGATCCGCGACGGCCTCGTCGACGAGCCGGCGCTGATCCAGCTCTGCACAGGCATCCCGTACGGCGCGAGCGACGACATCGGCACGCTGCTCGCGATGGTGCACCAGCTGCCGCCGGGTGCGATCTACTCGGTCTTCTCGATCGGGCGCATGCAGCTGCCGTTCGTGGCGATGGCGGTGCTGGCGGGCGGCAACGTGCGCGTGGGGCTCGAGGACAACCTGTACCTGCGCAAGGGCGAGCACGCCTCGAACGGGGTGCTCGTCGAGCGCGCGGTCGAGATCCTCCAGGCGATGAACGTCCGCATCCTCGGGCCCGGGGAGGTGCGCGAGAAGCTCGGGCTCCGGCAGGGTGGCTGACGCCGCCGGCCCACGCGCGGTCGGCCTGCTCGGCGGCGGCGTGATCGGCGCCGGCTGGGCCGCCCGGTTTCTCCTCCACGGGGTCGACGTGCGAGTGTTCGACCCCGACCCGGGCGCCGGGGAGCACGCGGCGCGGGCCGTCGACAACGCGCGCCGGGCGTACGAGACGCTTCTGACGGCACCGCTGCCCGCGCCCGGCGACCTGACGGTCGCGGCGAGCGCCGAGGAGGCGGCCGACGGCGCCGACTTCGTCCAGGAGAGCGTGCCCGAGCGGGAGGAGCTGAAGCGCGCCCTGCTCGCCGCGGCCGGGTCGGTGACGCCCGCCGGAGTCGTCATCGCGTCGTCGACGTCGGGGCTCCTCCCCAGCCGGCTCCAGGCCGGCGTCCCCCACCCCGAGCGAGTCGTCGTCGGCCATCCGTTCCACCCGGTCTACCTGCTGCCGCTGGTCGAGGTGTGCGGCGGGGCGGGCACGTCGCCGGCGGCCGTCGAGCGGGCCGAGGCCGTCTACCGGGCTGTCGGCATGGCGCCGCTTCGGGTGCGCAAGGAGATCGACGGCTTCGTCGCCGATCGGCTGCTGGAGGCGCTGTGGCGCGAGGCGCTCTGGCTCGTCGCGGACGGCGTCGCGACGGTCGACGAGATCGACGACGCGATCCGGCTCGGCGCGGGCCTCAGGTGGTCGTTCATGGGGACGTTCCTGGCCTACCGGATGGCCGGCGGTGACGCTGGCATGCGCGGCTTTCTCGAGCACTTCGGGCCCGCGCTCGAATGGCCGTGGACGAAGCTCACCGACGTCCCGGAGCTGACGCCCGGCCTTGTCGACCGCATCGCCTCCCAGTCCGACGCCCAGGCCGACGGCCGCTCGCTCGCCGACCTCGAGCGCGAGCGCGACGACTGCCTGGTTGCCGTCCTCCAGGCGCTCCGCTCCCGCGACGCAGGCGCCGGCGCCGTCCTGGCCGCCCACGAGGCCCGGCTCCGCGAGGCGTGAAACACCGGGACCTGGTCCATCTGTTTCACGGATGAAACACCGGGACCTGGTCCCCGTGTTTCAGAATGGCCCGGGGCTGTCACTCCGGCGTGACACTCGTATGTGGGGTCTCCCCGCGGCTTCAGCCCAGAAGGCGACGGAGAAGCGATTCGTCGACGGCCTCGACGATCTCGTCGGCCAGCCGGAGGCGGTCGGGCGGAAGGGTGCGAGACAGGGCGATGCAGCGCACGCCCGCGGCCTTGGCGGAGGCGACGCCGGCCTCGGTGTCCTCGAACGCGACAACCTCGGCCGGCGCCAGGCCGGGCGCGTCGCGGGCGAGAATCGAGACGGCCAGCTCGTAGCTCTCCGGGTGCGGCTTGCCGTGGGCCACGTCGCCGTCGTCCACGATCGTGCGGAAGCAGCCCGCCAGGCCGGCGGCGGCGACGACCGGCTCGATCTCGGCCCGGGTCGCGCCGGAGACCACGGCGACCGGCACCCGCGATGCGGCGAAGCGCACGGCGGCGCGCATCGGCTCGGACACGGTCGAGCCGTCGGTCACGGCCCGCCGGTAGCGGTCGACCCGCTCGCGGACGATCGTCTCGAGATCGTCGCGATCTCCGAGCCAGGCCCGCACGATCTCGTGCTCAGAGAGACCCGCCAGATCCGCGTAGTACTCGGCTCGCCCCAGCGGACGGCCGTGCTCGGCGAAGAGCACGGCGTAGATGCCGAACAGGATCTCCTCGTCGTCCGAGAGCGTGCCGTTGAAGTCGAAGGTGACCGCCCGGCACGTCATCGCCGGGCGCACCCTACGAGACCGCCCGGACGAGCGCCGTCGCACCGGCCGCTCCCACGACCACCACCAGGAACGGCGCCCGCAGCAGCACCGCGGCGGCGGCGACGGCGAGCCCGGCTGCCCGGGCGTCGAGCGTCAAATCCTGGCCCGTGGCGAAGGTCTGGGTCGCGACCAGCGCCGAGAGCAGCGCCACCGGGAGCAGCGTCCCGATCCGGCGCACGCGTCGGTCGGCGAGGACGCGTTCGGGAAGCGACATGCCGGCCAGCTTGAGGATGTAGCAGCCGCCGCAGGCCACCAGCACCGCGGGCCACATCAACCGGCCCGGTCCCCGCGCCGCAGGCCGGCGGCGATCGCGACCGCCGCCGCGAGGAGCACCGGGACGCCGGCCGCCGTGAACGGGGTCGACGCGAGCGCGACCGCCGCCGCCACCGCGGCGACCGTGGCGGTCTCACGGTGGTGCAGGCGGGGGGCGACGAGCGCCAGGAACGCCGCGGGCGCCGCCGCGTCCAGGCCGAGTGAGCGCGGGTCGGCCAGGACGCTGGCGCCGGCCGCGCCGACGACGGTGCCGAGGTTCCAGCAGACGAAGACCGCGAGGCCCGTCGCCCAGAAGCCGAGCCGGCCGGCACGGGCATCGTCGCGGGCGGTGGCCATGGCGGTGCTCTCGTCGATCACGAGGTGGGCCGCGCCGAGCCGGGCGAGGCCGCGGACGCGCAGGAGCGGCGCCAGCCGGACTCCGTAGAGCGCGTTTCGCGTCCCCAGGAGCAGCGCGGTCGCCACGCCCGCCGACGCCGCCCCTCCCGTCCCGACCACGCCGACCAGCGCGAACTGCGAGGCGCCGGTGAACATGGCGAGCGAGAGGACGCAGGTCTGGGCGACCGAGAAGCCGGCTGCCTGGGCGATCGCCCCGAACGAGAGCGCGTACGCGCCGGTGGCGATCCCGATCGCCGCGGCGTCGCGCACGACCGCGGCCCGCACGGCCGGCCAGGTGTCTCGCTGCTCGGGCACGTCTGGCACCATACGGCGCCATGCCGGCCATCCGCTTCGACGAGTTCGACGCCCTCACGTTCGACTGCTACGGCACGCTCGTCGACTGGGAACGCGGGATCCTCACGGGCATCCGGGCCGCGGTCGGCGACCGCCTGGATTTGGCCGACGAGGAGCTCCTGGAGACCTACGCCCGTCACGAGGCCGTGCTCGAGGGGGGCGAGTACCTGCCCTACCGCGAGGTCGTGGCCGACGCCCTGCGCGGCATCTGCGCCGAGCACGGGATCGAGGTGAGCGACGCCGAGGCCGCCGCGTTTGGCGACTCGGTCGGCGACTGGCCGCCGTTCCCCGACACCGCCGACGCCCTGGTGGACCTGGCCACGCGCTTCCGGCTCGGCGTCATCACGAACTGCGACGACGACCTGTTCGCGCGCACGCGCGCGCGGCTGGGTGTCGAGCTCGCCTGGATCGTGACCGCCCAGCAGGCGCGCGGCTACAAGCCGCGGCTCGAGAACTTCGAGCTGGCGTTCGAGCGCATCGACGTGCCGCGCGAGCGGATCGTCCACGTCGCCCAGAGCCTGTTCCACGACCACGTGCCGGCCAAGCACCTGGGGATGACGACCGTCTGGATCGACCGCCGCGGCGACCGGGACGGGAGCGGCGCCACGCCGCCGGCGTCGGCGAGCCCCGACATGACCTTCCCGGACATGCGGACCTTCGCCGCCGCGGCCCTCGCGTAGCGGCTACTCGGGGGTCGCAGCCGGAGCCGGCCGGTCCCAGGCGTAGACCTCGCCCAGGAACCGGGGGGCCGCCAGGATCCCCATCATCTTCGAGATCTGCGCGGTGAGCGATCGCTGCGTGGCGAGCGCCTGCACGGCCTTCAACGGGTTCACGCCTTCGAACAGGAAGACGGCGTCGTGGTCTCCGACGAAGACCCGGTGGCGCTCGAAGCCCGAACCAGCCAGGTCGAACGGCGGGCCCTCAGCCAGGATCCGCTCCAGGTCCGCCTTGCGGCCCGGACGGATCTCGGCAACGAATGCGATGCGGCTCATGTCGGCCTCCTTGCCCTGCGCGTCGCCCGGATCATGGCGGAAGCTTGACGCACGCGCACGCAGCGCGCGTCCGCAGAACCGCGGAACCGCACGTTCGGCAAACTACGGCGCCACCGTTCTCGCGCCAGAAAACGGACGCGTGGACAGCGGCCGGTGCGTTCAGTACGATCCGCCGCGCCGATGAACCGGCTGATGCTGGACTACAACGTCCTCTACATCGTCCTGGTCGTCGCAGGCCTGGTCTTCTTCGGCGCGATCTTCCTATCGACGCGGCCGGCCCAGCGGGCCAAGCCGGCGCGCGTCGACGCCTGGATGGGGCGCGAGGTGGCGTGGTTTGCGATCGTCATCGTCATCCTGCTCGGCTCGCTGGCGGCCACGATCGGCCACACGCCCTGGAGCGCCTCCGCCGCTACCGACCGCCAGGTGGTGACGGTGACGAGCGTGCAGTACGGCTTCAAGTTCTCGACGACCACGATGCACGTCGGCCGCCAGGTCGAGTTCCACCTGAAGGCCCTCGACGTGAACCACGGCTTCGCCGTCTACGACCCCGGCGGCACGTTCGTCGCCCAGGCCCAGATCGTGCCCGGTTACGACACCGTGCTGCGGCTCACGTTCACGAAGCCGGGCACGTACGTCGTGCGCTGCTTCGAGTACTGCGGGATCGGCCATGCGTCCATGGTCGGCGAGTTCAAGGTGGTGCGCGGATGACAGTGACGACCTACGAGGAGGCCCGCGGGCTCGACGTCCCCGAGGCGGCGGTCGGCACGGTCGACATCGCGAAGGTGCGGGCCCTGACGCTCCGCTACCTGGTCGTGTCGACCATCCTGCTCGGCGCCGGCGGGCTGCTGGGGATCCTCCTGCGCCAGAGCCAGGCCGACCTCGACCGGATCTCGCCGAACCTGTGGTACGAGGTCATGACCGCCCACGGACTTGCGACCTTCGTGGGCTGGGCGGCCTTCGCGCTCATGGGCGTCACGTGGTGGGTGCTGGCCGAGTGCGGCCTTCCCATCCAGGGCTGGGGATGGCGGTTCGCCGTCGCCTCCTTCTGGACGATGACGGTCGGCGCGACCGGCGTGGTCGTGACGACGCTGGGCATGGGGTTCGCGGGCTCGTGGGTGTTCCTCTACCCGCTTCCGTTCCACGGCAGCTGGTCGATGCGGGCGACCGGCATCTTCGCCCTCTCGATCCTGTCCGTCGGCCTCTCGATCTTCGCCTATTGCTTCGGCGTCCTCGCGGTCGTGCTCGGCGACGGGCTCGGCGCCCGCAGCCGCTCGTGGGGCAACCGGCTGGGCTGCGCGCTCGGCTTCGGCTACATCTGGCCGGGCCGGTTCGCGACAGAGCAGCCGGTGCCGTTCCCGGTGCTGCCGCTGACGGTCATCGCGATCGACATGATCATCGCGACGGTCCCGCTCGCCGTGCTGCTCGTCGAGATGGTGGTGCAGTCGCTCTTCTCGGGCGTCACGGTCAACCCGGTGCTGGCCAAGAGCATGCTGTGGTGGTTCGGCCACCCGGTCGTCTACCTCCTGCTCTTCCCGGCGGTCGCCATCTACTACCACCTGATCCCGCGCTATGCGAAGCGGCCGCTCGTGGCCGGCCACATCCTCGGGGTCGGCTGGCTGATCGGCGTGTGCGCCAACGTGGTGATCGGCGCGCACCACATGTACCTGGACTTCCCGAACACGTTCCAGCAGACCGTCAACCTGGGGATGCAGCCGCTCACCTACGCGGTCACGATCCCGTCGGCGCTCTCGCTCTACTCGCTCAGCTTCACGACCTACCGCTCGGATTTCGAGTGGACGCCGGCGGCGCGGTTCCTCGCGGTCGGGATGGTGTCGTGGCTCGTCGCGGGCCTCCAAGGCGTGGGGCTGGCGACGATCCAGTACGACGCGCTCGCGCACAACACGCTGTGGGTGGTGGGCCACTTCCACAACATGGCGCTCCTCAACATCGGCCTCGTGGTGTTCGCCGCCGCGTACGCGTTCGTGCCGCAGCTCACGGGGCGGGACTGGCACAGCCGCCGGCTCGCGGACTGGCACCTGGTGCTGACCGTCGTCGGCGGGTACGGCAGCGTTGTCCCGTGGATGCTCCAGGGGCTCGAGGGCGCGCCGCGGCGCTGGGCCGTTCTGCCCCAGAAGTACGAGACGCTCTCGCAGCTCGCGATGCCGTTCGTGCTCTTGATCGCGATCGGCCAGGCGATCTTCTTCTACAACCTGGCCCGCACCATCGGCTGGCGGTCGGTGCGCATCTCGCTCGGGTCGCGCGTGCACTCCGACCGCTCGTGTGGGCGCCCCTGGGGATCCTCGCCGGGTACACGGCGACGACCCTCGGGACGAGACGTCAGGG
>Ga0075424_100007965_pt1 | contig 10317 bp, 10 predicted proteins | sample SoiMethybrSBSTD3_FD_75301 | JGI IMG/M metagenome (GOLD analysis project Ga0075424, IMG submission 75301) | Bulk soil microbial communities from a Populus tree surrounding site in Tennessee, USA - Soil MetaG P. TD hybrid SBSTD3 | ecosystem: Environmental > Terrestrial > Soil > Tree plantation...
GCGAGGCGCTCATCGTCAAGCCGCTGGGCGACGGCAAGTACGAGGTCCTGGCACAGGCCAAGCTCGACAATTGGCGAGCCCTTGCTCTCCCGCACAAGCCCTGACCCCCCGCCGCAGAATCGTCCCTGCCCGCTAGATCCGAAACCAGATCTTCGAGCGCGCGGGCGCAGGCTTTCCAGGTGAAACGACTCCTCGCTATTGCCCTTGTCTCGACGGTGCCCCTCCTGGTCCTCGGATGCGGAGGGGATACTCCGACAAAGCCCAGGGGAGGGGATCGTCTCTTTGTCTTCCCGGACCGTTCGACACCGAATAACACCATCCTCCGCATGGAGATCGCTTTTTCGGCTCGCGACAGCGTTGTGACCGCCTCTGTGTACTCAGAGAACTACGAAGGATCGAGTGACGACTTTACCGACCCCACTGCGGTCCACCTCACGTTCACGAAGGCAGACGAAGTAAGAGTCGTGGCGGAGCTCGCGCGGTCGACCTCCATTGTTCAATCGAACGTCGACCTCGGCATATCGAGCGGTTGGTTCCACACGCATTACGTGACGGACCCGGCCGGCTGGGTCTCGATTCAGGTCCCAGCCTTTTCGATCTACGTCAACGATGCGGCCCGCGGTGAGTATGCGACCAGCTCGCCGAGTCCGGGCGTGACTCAGATTTTCGAGTTCACGCTCGAGCCCACGACCCCCGATCCATCGTCGCCCACAGACACGACCTGGACGATCGTTCGCTGGGTGGAGTCCAGGTCCCATATCTAGCGACACCCGCCCCGAGCCAACCGCCCCCCGTCACACCCGCCGCGCCGCCGTGTATAGTCCCCGCATGGTCGCGATCGTCGCCCGATACGCCCGGTGGCTCCACACTCGCTGGCCCGCGGGGACCGTCGAGCCGTTGCCCGAAGTCCGCGAGGACGGCACGACCAACGTCCCTGGCGTCTATGTCGCCGGCGACCTGACCGGCATCCCGCTCCTCAAGTTCTCGCTCGATACCGGCGCCAAGGCGGTCGAACGCATCGCGGCGGACCTCGCGTCGCGGCCCGGCGGCGCCGGCGCGACCCGCGCCGACGATCCCCCGACGCTCGACCTCGTGATCGTCGGCGCGGGCGTCGCCGGAATGGCCGCCGCGCTCGAGGCCAAGGGGCGCGGCCTCTCGTACGCCATTCTCGAAGCGACCGAGCCCTTCTCCACGCTCGTCAACTTCCCGAAGAGAAAACCGATCTATACCTACCCCAAGGCCATGCGCCCCGCCGGACAGCTGCGCGTCACCGCCGACCTGAAGGAGTCGCTCCTCGACGAGCTTCGTGCGCAGACGAACGCCGCGGGCATCCGTCCGCGGCCGGTCCGCGCGGAACGCATCGAGCGAAAGGGAGACGCGCTCCTCGTCCACGTCGCCGACGGCGCGCCGCTTTGCGCGCGGCGCGTCCTCGTGGCGATCGGGCGGAGCGGAAACTTTCGGATGCTCGGCGTCCCCGGCGAGGATCTCGAGAAGGTGTCGAACCGCCTCCACGATCCCAAGGACTTCGCGGGGAAGGAAGTCCTCGTGGTCGGCGGCGGCGATTCCGCGCTCGAGGCCTCGATCGCGCTCGCGCAATCCGGCGCGCGGGTCACGATCTCGTACCGTAAGCCCGGGTTCGCGCGGCCCAAGCCGGAGAACGTCGAGATGCTCGAAGCGCTCCGCCGCGATCCGATGGCGCCGATCACGCTCGAGCATCCCACGTCCGAGCGCGTCACGACCGCCGCCGGGCCGTTCCTGGGCGGCACGCATCCGCCGGGCAGGGTCACGCTTCGCCTGGGCACGCAGGTCAAGGCGATCGAGCCGGAGCGCGTCCTTCTCACGGGCGCGGGCGGCCAGGAGGAGGCGCTGCCCAACGACGCGGTCTTCACGATGATCGGCCGCGAGGCGCCGCTCGAGTTCTTCCGCCGATCCGGCATCCGGATCGCCGGAGAGATGCGCCCGGGCGCCTGGGTGGCGATGGGCGCCTTCCTCCTCTTCTGCGCCTGGCTCTACAACTGGAAGTCCGGCGGATCGATGTCGGCGCTCTTTCAGGCGCGAGGCTGGTTCCCGTTCAGCCTGCCGGCGATGCTCGCCTCCGCCGGCGGCGGGATCGCGGCCGCCGCGGCCGACCCTCGCACCCTGCTCGGCACGCTCGCGATCAGCGCGGCGGGCCCGTCCTTCTGGTACACGCTCGCCTATTCCCTGATCGTCGTGATCTTCGGCGTTCGGCGGATCCGTCGCCGCAAGACGCCGTACGTCACCGCGCAGACGATCTCGCTCATGTGCGTCCAGGTGCTGCCGCTCTTCCTCCTCCCCGAGGTGATCCTGCCGCTCCTCGGCACCCACGGCCTCCTGCCGAAAGGCATCGCCGACGCGCTCTTTCCCGCCGTGACGTACGGGCATGGGCGGGAATACTGGCGGGCGTACGGCTTGATCCTCGCGTGGCCGCTCAACGTCTACAACATCTTCACCCACGAGCCGCTCTGGTGGTGGATCGGGATCGGCTTCCTGCAGACCTGCGTCCTCATTCCGCTCGGCATCTACTTCTTCGGGAAGGGCGTCTATTGCGGATGGATCTGCTCCTGCGGCGCGCTCGCGGAGACCTTCGGCGACACGCACCGGCACAAGATGCCGCACGGGCCGAAGTGGAACCGGCTCAACATGGCGGGGCAGGGAGTGCTCGCGATCGCGATCCTCCTCCTCGTGATGCGCGTCGTGGGCTGGATCCTGCCGGACGGAAACTGGGCCGACGCGATCTTCGACCCCGTTTTGAAGACGCACTACAAGTGGGTCGTGGACGTCTTCCTGGCGGGCGTGGTCGGCTACGGCGTGTATTTCTGGTACTCGGGTCGCTTCTGGTGCCGCTTCTTCTGCCCGCTCGCCGCGCTGATGCACGTCTACGCGCGCTTCAGCCGCTTCGCGATCGTCTCGGAGAAGAAGAAGTGCATCTCGTGCAACGTCTGCACGTCGGTGTGCCACCAGGGGATCGACGTGATGAGTTTCGCCAACAAGGGTGTGCCGATGCAGGATCCCGAGTGCGTCCGCTGCTCCGCGTGCGTCCAGTCCTGTCCGACCGGCGTCCTCACGTTCGGCCAGGTGGATCGCGGCGGTCGGACGATCGCGCTCGACCTGCTGCCGGCGAGCCCGGTCCAGATGCGGGAGGGGGCCGCGTCATCCACCCGGTCATGACCGCCCGCCTGCCCGTCGAGGAGACGCTTCGGTTCCTGGAGCGGCACCTTCCGTTGGCGCCGTCCCGCGTGCTCGAAGTCGGATGCGGCAACGGGGAGGTCGCGACGGCCCTCGCGGCGCGGGATTACGAAGTGACGGGCCTCGACGCGGCGCTGGCCGTTTCGGCGACCCCGGCCCCGACTCCGGCCACGGCCATGGCGTCCGACGCGCGCGCGATCCGCTGGGTCGAGGCCGACTTCCTCTTCTACGAGGAGGACGCGCCCTACGACGCCGTCCTCTTCACCCGATCGCTCCACCACATGGCGCCCGTGGCGAAGGCGCTGAATCGCGCCGCGGCGCTGCTTCGTCCGGGCGGACGCTTTCTCGCGGAGGAATTCGCGTTCGACCGGGTGAACATCCAGACCGCGCGCTGGTATTACGACCTCGAGGCGGTGCTCGCTTCGGCGGGGTTGATTCCGTCCCCCGATCCCGCGCTCCGCGAAGTTCGAAACCCGCTCGGGCGCTGGCGCCAGGAGCACGCGGCCGATCCGCCGCTTCAGTCGGGGCACTCGATGCTGGCGGCGGCACGGGAGCGATTCGACCTGGGACCGGCGGAGGAGGCGCCCTATCTCTACCGATCGTTCGCCGATCGCATGGAGCCGGGAGATCGGAGCGACCGGGTCGCGCGCGAGATCTTCGAGATCGAGAGCCGCATGATCCGGGAGCGGGATCTGACGGCCGCGGGTCTTCGCCTGGCCGGCACGTTGCTCGGCTGAGGACCGGAGCCGACACGACCCGACGCGTAGCCGGCCGCGCCCGCCGCCCCTAGCGGAGCTGTCCCTCGAGGATCGTGACCGCGAATCCGCCGACCCGCGCTCGCTCGATGTTCGTCGGGGATCCCGTCACTTCGATGTCGAGGCGGCCCGCCTTCCCCATCACGTCCCCCTGCTCCACCCGCGCGCGGACCACTCCGCCGGACGACGGAAGGGAGAGGACCCCGTGTCGCGCGAGATAGCCCGCGAAGACGCCGGTCGCGGACCCGGTGACCGGGTCCTCCTTGATACCGACGCCCGGCGCGAAGTACCGACCGTGCGCGATGCTTCCGGACTCGAGGGCGTCGCGCGTGAAGACGTACAGGCTCTTGACCCCGTGGGGCTCGATCGCGGGCATCAACAGCTCCCATCTGGGAACGAGCGCCCACAGATCGGCGCGTCGCTTCACGGGCACGAGGATCCGACTGCCCGCGCGGACGACGGGAAGCGTGGCGTCGAGAACCCCCCAGGTCCCGCCGAGGAGCGCCACCAATTCCTTGAGCGGTATCGGGGAATCCTCGAACGGGAATTGCGGCGTCTCCATCCAGATTCGAACGCCGTCGTCCGAAGGCTCCAATTCGATCTCGAGTCGCCCACCGGGGCATTCCAGCTGGTAGCGCCCGGGCGCCGCGAGGCGCTTCTGCTCCACCAGCCAATGGAACGTGGCGATCGTGGCGTGCCCGCAGAACGCGATCTCCGAGGTCGGCGTGAAGTATCGAAGGCTGACGTCCACGCCCGCTCGGGGCGTCAGCAGAAACGCGGTCTCCGACGCGGCCACGGCGGCCGCGGCGCGCAACATCGCCGCCTCGTCCATTCCGGCGGCGTCGGGCGCGATGCCCGCACGGTTTCCGGTTCCCGGCGTCTTCGTGAAAGCGTCGACGATCGCGATGGGCAGGCTCACGCATCTCCTCCTTGGTTTCTCGGAACGAAGGCGGTCACGCCGCCTCTCGCGCACAAATGTCGCCCGCGCGACGCACCGTCGCTACCAGCGCGTCCACGTCGGCCGCGGCCGTCGCGTAGTGGAGCACGCACGCGCGGAGCGCGAAGCGCCCGCGAATCGTCGTGCTCGAGACGAACGCGTCGCCCTCCGATTGGATCCGCTCCATCACTCGCTTGTTGAGCGCGTCCAGACGCGCGTCGTCGCCCCGCGCCCCCTCGGGAGCGTAGCGGAAGCAGACGATGGAGAGGGGAACCGGCGCCAGGCGCTCCAGGTCAGGCGCCTCGTCCACGCGCTTGGCCAGGAGTCGCGCCATCGCGATGTTTCTCCGGATCATTTCCACGATTCCGTCCCGCCCCGCCGTTCGGAGCGTCATCCAGAGCTTGAGCGCGCGAAACCCGCGCGTCTGCTGCGGTCCGTACTCCGAGAACCAGGGCAGCCCGCCGAATCCCTTTCCCTCTTCCGTGCGGAGGTAGGGCGGCACGAGGGAGAAGGCGTCGCGCAGGAGCGCGCCGTCCCGGACGAGCGCGCAGCCGCACTCGATCGGAACGGAGAGCCACTTGTGCGCGTCGAGCGCCAGCGAGCGGGCGCGGGACAATCCCGCCGTGGCCTCGGCCAGCTCGGGCAGCGCGGCCGCGACCGCGCCGTAGGCGCCGTCGACGTGCATCCAGAGCCTCTCCGCGTCGCACACGTCGGCGATCCGGTCGAGCGGATCGATGGCGCCCGTGTTCACGGTGCCCGCGCTCGCCGCGACGCAGAAGGGCCGAAGGCCCGCGGCTCGGTCGGCCCGCACCAGGTCGCGGAGGGCGTCCGCGCGCATCCGAAGCTCGTCGTCGACCGGCACGGTCCGAAGCGACGCGCTCCCCAGGCCCAAGAGCTCGGCCGCCTTCCGAATGCAGGAGTGTCCTTCCTCCGTCAGGTAGAGCACGAGGCGGGGCCGCGCCCCCGAGAGGCCCTCCTCCCGGACGCTCCAGCCGTCCTCGCGCGCCGCCCAATGCCGGGCCGCGGCGAGGCCGATCAAGTTCGCGATCGAGCCGCCGCTCGCAAGGAGCCCCATGCTCCCCTCCACCGGAAAGCCGGTCAGCTCCATGATCCACCGAACCGCGCACCGCTCCAGGTAGACGGCGCCGTGATCGCCGCCGGCCACGCTGGGATTGAGCGCGGCGGCCAGGAATTCCGCGATCACGCCGGCATGCGAAGGAGGGGAATTGACCCAGCCGAAGAAGCGCGGGTGGCCGTTCCCCATGGGATGGGCGAGGACGTGATCGCGCGCGAACGCGAGCGACTCGGCGATCGGCTCGCCGCGGGAGGGGAGCGGTCCGGAGAGAAGCGCCTGCCGCTCCGCCGGCGCCATCGGCCGGAAGACCGGGCCCGCCGCGGCGCGGGTCAAATGCTCCGCCGCCAGGTCGACCGCGATCCGCCCCAGCCGGCGGAATTCCTCGGGGTCGAGTCCGTGCGAGGGGGTCGTCATGTCGCCCAGAGGATAGCACCGGGCACGCCGACCGTGCATAATTGCCCGCTCGGCTCGATCGGCGGAGAGAGGGGGGCGCGGTGGACCTGTCGGCGACGGAGCTCGCGGCGCTTTGCGGCGCCTCGCTCCTCGCGGGAACGGTGGATGCGATCGGCGGCGGCGGGGGCCTCATCACCGTGCCGGCGCTCCTGGCCGTGGGGTTGCCGCCTCACATGGTCCTGGCCACGAACAAGGGCCAGTCGGTCTTCGGCTCCTTCTCCGCGCTGACTCGGTACACGCACGCGGGCCTGGTGGATCGCGCCGCGGCTCGGGTCGCGTTTCCGCTGGCGCTGGGCGCCTCGGCGCTCGGGGCGTTGCTGGCGATCTCGCTCCGCGCGAGCATCCTCGGCCCGACGATCCTCGTGCTCTTGGTCGCGGCGACGCTGGCGGTGACGTTCGCCCGCCCGTCCGAAGCCGCGAACGCGCCGGGGGGATCGTCGCGACGCATCGTGTGGGTGATGGCCGCCGGGGCGGTGTTGATCGGGGCGTACGACGGATTTTTCGGCCCCGGCTCGGGGACCCTCTGGATCGCGCTCTACGTCGGGCTCGGCCGGCTGCCTTTGGCCCGCGCGACGGCCGACGCGAAAGTGGTGAACTTCGCGAGCAACGCCGCGGCGGTCGCGGTCTTCGCCCACGGCGGTTTGGTACTCTGGAAGGCGGCGCTGCCGATGGCGGCGTCGCAGGTGTTCGGCGGATTCCTGGGCGCGCACCTCGCGATTCGCCGCGGGGACAAGTTCATTCGCGCGGTCGTCCTGCTCGTGGCGGCGTCGCTCGTGATCAAGGTGGCCCACGATCTCTACTTCAAGTAACTCACTTGGTGCCGTTCCCAACGCAAGGAGGAGGGAGCCGATGTTTCAGTCGAGTGCTCGGAGGAGCCGGAACGCGATCGCGCTGTTCGCCGTGGCGGTCTTGGCGGTTTCGTGCAGCGGAAAGAAAGCGGAAACCCCGAGCGGCGCCGCGACCGGCGCCAACGCCACGTCGTCGATGACTCCCGTCCAGCGCGGCGAGGTGGTGGCGTACGCCAGCGGCTGCCACGATTGCCACACGCCCGGCGCGCTGTACGGCGCGCCCAATTTCGAGCGGCTCCTCTCGGGGAGCGAGCTGGGCTGGCAGGGACCGTGGGGCGTGACCTACGCAAGAAACCTGACTCCCGACCCCGAAACCGGCATCGGAACGTGGACCGACGACGAGATCATCCGCGCGTTGCGCTCCGGCGTCCGGAAGGACGGGTCGCCGATCATGCCTCCGATGCCGTGGCAGAACTTTGCCCGAATGTCCCCGGAGGACATGACCGCCCTGATCGCGTATCTGCGGAGCATCCCGCCGGTGAAGCACGTGGCGCCGGATCGGGTCGCGCCCGGCGCCAAGCCCAAGGGCCCGGTGCTCTCGTTCCCGCCGCCGCCCGCGTGGGACGCGCCCACGGCTCCCGCATCGTAATCGTTCCACTCACCCGGAGACCGACATGACGACGATGGTTCGTTCCGAAATCACGATCGACGAAGGCTATCGCTCCAGCGAGGTCGCCTCGTTCATGGCGCAACTCGACGATCAGCTCTCCCGTCTTCGGATGGCGACGAGCGACCTCACCCCCGCCGACCTCCAATGGCAGCCCGCTCCGGGGATGAACACGATCGGGATGCTCCTCGCGCATCTCGCGATCGTGGAAGTGTGGTGGTTCAAGATCGGCATCGGCCGCGAAGAGGCGCCCAGCGTGAAGGACGTCCTCGGCATCGGCGACGACGACGACGGCATGCCGATCGCCGCCGGGGCGGCGCCGATCGCGGTCCTGAACGGAAAGGGCATCGGCTTCTACAACGACCTACTCGAGAGCGCCCGCACCTACATCAAGCGCCTCGCCGCGCCGCACGCCCAGGAGGATCTCGACCGCGAGTTCATCCGCAAGCGCCCCGACGGATCGCGGCGGGCCCTGAACGTGCGCTGGGTCTACTACCACGTTCTGGAGCACTTCGCGGGGCACTACGGCCAGATCCTGCTCTTGAAGCACATGCGGGAGGATGCCGTGAAGCGCGCGTGACGGCACTGAAGAACGAGCTCCAGGGGAAGGTCGCGGGATCGGTCCGTGCCGGCGCCGAGGTGTCGCCGGCGCAGACCACCAACTTCGGCCACCTCTTTCACTCGACGCCGCGGCTCCTCCTCGAGCCGCGCGGAGCGGACGACGTGGTCGCCGCGATCGCCTTCGCGCGCGCGAAGGGGCTCACGCTGGCGACCCGCGGGGCGGGGCACAGCCAGAGCCACGTCGGTCTCTCGGACGGCGGCCTCCTCCTCTCGATGGTCTCGATGGGCCGCGTCCTGGGCGTGGACGCCGATGCCCTGACGGTGGACGTCGAGGCGGGCATCGCGTGGGGCGATCTCCTCCGCCACCTGGAGCCCCTGGGTCTCGCGCCCCCCGTGCTCACCAACAACCTGAACGTGACGGTGGGCGGTACCCTCTCGATCGCCGGGATCGGCGTGGCCTCGTTTCGCCACGGCACGCAGGGGGATCAGGTCGTGGAGATCGACGTCGCGACCGGTTCCGGGGATCTTGTCACGTGCGGCCCGGACCGCGAGCCCGATCTCTTCTGGGCGACGATCGCGGGGCTGGGCCAGGTCGGGATCATCACCCGCGCCCGGCTCCGCGTCCGGCGCGTCAAGCCGATGACGCGCACGTACTACCTGCTCTACGACGACGCGCGGCGGTTCATGGAGGACGCGCGGATGGCGATGGACTCGTCCCGATGGGATCATCTCGAGTCGTGGGCATCGCCCTCTCCGCAGGGAACGAAGCCGGTGAACGGGCGCCGTCAGGTCTTCGCGCGGTGGTTCTTTCCCTTCCACCCCACGGTGGAGTTCGACGCGAAGCGGCCCCCCGATGACGCGGCGCTCCTCGACGGGCTTCGGCCGACCGAGCGGCTCTACGTGGACGATCTGCCGACGTACGAGTTCTTCGCGCGACTCACGCCGGTGTTCGATCTCTGGAAGCGGGGCGGCACCTGGGAGCACGTGCACGCGTGGACCGAGACCGTGATGCCGTGGGAGACGACGCCCGACCTACTGGACGCGCTCCTTCCCGACCTGCCGCCGTCCATCCTGGTGGGCGGGCACATCCTCCTCTGGCCGGCCAAGGGGACCACGTCGCGTTCCCGCCTCTTCATGCGTCCGCCGGGCGAGAACCTCATGGGCTTCGGAGTCCTTCCGGCGATCCCGCCGCAATTCTGGGCCGACGCGAAGCCGATGCTCGACGTGGCGAGCCGGCTCTCGGTCGCGATGGGCGGAAAGCGATATCTCTCCGGGTTCGTCGAGTTCACCGAGGCGGAGTGGCGGGAACACTTCGGCCCGATGTGGGAGCCGTTCGTGCAGGCGAAGCGGCGATGGGATCCGGACGGCATCCTGAATCCCGGCTTCGTTCCCCTTGACGCGCGGCGGCCGGTGGCCGCGCCCACGGCATAACCCGGTGCCGACCGCGCTCCGATTCGGCGATCCCGCCTGGTGCGAGGCCGTCCGGGCGGAAGTGAACGCGTCGTCCGAGTACCGAAACGCCGCGGCGAAGTGGGGCGTCGGCTTCAACGGCAACCTGCTCCTCGCGTTCGAGGGCGACGCCATGCTTCCGGCTCCGCTGCACCTCTTTCTGGCCCTCGCCGAGGGGCGCTGCGCCCGGGCGGAGTTCGTTCCCGGCCCGAAGTACCCCGAGGCTGGCTTCGCGCTCCGCGCGCCCTTTTCCCTGTGGCGCGAGATCCTGGAGCGACGGACCCTCGCCGCGACCGCGATCCTGACGGGAAAGATGAAGGTGGAAGGGGACAAGTTGACGCTGCTCAAGCACGCCGGCGCGAACCGGGCCCTGATCCACTGCGTGGCGTCCGTGCCGACCGAGTTTCCACCGCCCCGCTAGACCG
>Ga0075424_100007968_pt1 | contig 10314 bp, 11 predicted proteins | sample SoiMethybrSBSTD3_FD_75301 | JGI IMG/M metagenome (GOLD analysis project Ga0075424, IMG submission 75301) | Bulk soil microbial communities from a Populus tree surrounding site in Tennessee, USA - Soil MetaG P. TD hybrid SBSTD3 | ecosystem: Environmental > Terrestrial > Soil > Tree plantation...
GTGGTTTCCGATCAGCTGATCAGGGACAACCCGCTGCTAATCAAGCGATTCTTACACGGCACGCTGAAGGGATTCCAATATCTCGAAGATCCGCGCAACCGAGATGAGATCGTCAATTTAATTTCCAAAGATTTCAATTTGGAGCCGGACATTGCCGCGACCAATTACAAGTTCATGCTGAGCATCCTGTCGAAAGAGGGCATGATTTCGCGCCGCGCCATTGAGAACGGCATCGAACTGACCCGCCAACGAATCAAGACCAACGAGCCGGCCGCCGAATTGGCGAAAAAAATGTACGACTTCTCCCTGTTGGAAGAAGTTCAAAAAGGAAAATGATCTGACGCCGGAGACGAATGATGTCGGAAACGAGGCAAGAGAAACTAAGTTTGTCGGCGCTTTGTCATGTGGGGCCGGGCACGCCGGGCGGAGCGATGTTCAGGCGTTACTGGCTGGCGATTGGCCGCACGGAAGACTTAAAAGATATTCCTCAGGCGGTCAAGGTTCTGGGTGAAGAGCTGGTGCTGTTTCGCGACGGCAGCCGCCGCCTCGGGCTTGTTGGCCTTCACTGTTCCCATCGAGGAACCTCGTTGGAATACGGCGACATCGAAGAGCGCGGCGTCCGCTGTCCCTATCATGGCTGGCTGTATGATGTTGAAGGCAACTGTTTGGATCAACCGCTCGAACCGAAGGGCAGCACCTTCTGCCAGAAGGTCAAACACCCGAGCTATCGAGTACAGGAATTGGGCGGGCTCGCCTTCGCATATATGGGCGCGAAAGAAAGCGAACCGCCGCCGCTGCCGCGCTACTCCGCGCTGGTGCGAGATGACGGCGTGCGCCTGGTGCTGCCGCCGCGCCATTGGGATTACAGTTGGTTCAATTTTTTCGAGAACACCATCGATTCTCTGCACGCATTTTTTTTACACAAGCCGAGCCGCGCAGACCGCTCTTGGGAAAACGCCTTTTGGGATTATCCGGGCGACCATCATATCGAAGCATTCCGAACCGAGTATGGCCTGAAAACGCTCGTTCACTGGCCCGGCCCCACATCGGGCACTGTTTATGTGCGGCTTACGAGCCTGGCATTGCCGAGCGTATTTTCCCTCGGGGGACGAGGTGTGGAGGAAGAAGGTTTTGAACGCTTGCTGTTTGTCACGCCGGTGGATGACGATAATTTCATGGTTTTCAGCAGCGATTTTGTTCCGCGGGATAAGGTCGATGTCATCAAGAAACGAGATCAATCACGCTATGCGCCGCCGGCTGCTGAACCGGTGAAAGAATACGACAAACGCAAACACGTGCCTTATCGCGGTCAAGTGTGGAGGGAAGACTACGTCTGCCAGTCTACTCAAGGAAAGATTGGCTACCGCGACGAGCAACTGGCGACGTCCGACCGCGGTGTGATACTGCTCCGCAAACTCCTTTTAGAAGCGATCGAAACCGTGCAGCATGATGGCGTGCCCCAGGGAATTGTTCCAAAAGAAAAAGCCAACGAGATGATTACCCTGGATGCGTTTCGTCTCATCCTGCCTCAAACTCAACTGGAACAGGTAATGCGACCAGGCTGACACTCGTTCAGGTCGTTCCAAAAGCCTACGTGAGAGGATCAATCTCCGCGCGCCCTGTTAAATCGGTCATAAATTGAATCGTTTCGCAGTGATCAATGCGACAATCTCTTTAAGGCTCGAACAACCGCCAAGTTCTGATCAACAAAGTTGCTCCATTTCTTCCCGAGGGGCTTATGGACATCACAACTGAATACTTGAGCGACTATTCGAGCGGATTGGCCTACGAAAGACTTTCGCCTGAAGCCATACACCAGGTCAAGCGAACACTGATCGACACCCTCGGGTGCGGCGTTGGTGCCTTCGATGCCGAACCGCCTTCCATTGCGCGGCGCATTGCATCTCGGACGCAGGGAAACCCGCCGGCGCGAATCATCGGCACTCTACAGAAAAGCTCGATGGATCTTGCGGCCTTTGCAAACACGTCTCTTATTCGCTACCTCGACTGCAACGACGCCTATGCGGCACGAGGCACGGGGCATCCGAGCGACATGATCCCGGGCGTGCTCGCTGTGGCCGACGCTCACAAAGCGAATGGGCGGGCGGTAATCACGGCGATTACGGCGGCCTACGAGACGTTTTGCCGGATGGCGGACCATTTACCATTAAAAACCTGGGATCAGGGCGTCTACGTTGCGATCGGGACAGCGTGCGGCGCCGGCAAGATTATCGGTCTGGGCCCGGCGGCGTTGGCACACGCAATCGCCATCGCTATCACGTCAACCGTGCCGCTGCGCGCCACGCGCATCGGCGAGCTTTCGATGTGGAAGGGATGTGCGACGGCAGCGGCAGTCCGGATGGGAGTGTTCGCGGCAGAGCTAGCGGCAGAGGGAATGACGGGCCCGGACCAACCTTTCGAAGGCAAAGAAGGACTGTGGCACAACCTGAGAGCCGAGGCACCGAAGTGGCCAGGTTTCGGCGGCGGAACTGAGCCGTTTCGGATCACCGCTACCAGCTTCAAAGCTTACCCATCCGTGATACACACCCAGGGACCAATCGGCTTGGTGCTGGACCTGCGGCAGCAGGCTGCGATCGAAGATATCGATTCGGTGCACGTCGCGACCTATGAAGAAGCGGTGCGGCGAACGGCGACGGAGCCGGAGAAGTGGAACCCCGAAACGCGGGAGACCGCCGATCATAGCATTCCCTACTTGCTGGCGGCCGCATGGCAAGACGGCGAGGTGACGCCGGCAACGTTCAACCCGTCTCGCATCCATGAGCCGGCGCTGCGAACGTTTATCAAAAGGCTGACGGTGACTGAGGACCCTGAGTTCACGCGTCGCTATCCCGCGGAGTCGTGCTCGCGGATCGAGGTAACGACAACCGATGGGCGGAAACTGGCGGCGGAGACAAACTACCCGAAGGGGCATCGCCGGAACCCGCTGACGGATCGTGAGGTCGAGGGAAAATTTCGCGGCCTCGCTTCCTCAGCGCTCGGATCACAGCGGTGCGATAAAGTAATTGGGGAAGTTTGGGACCTGGACAAAGCCGCGACACTCGACCGACTCTTCGAAAGCCTGGTCATCTCGCGTTGAACAGCCTCAAGATTCCTACTCGTTCCGGAAACGTGCTCTCTATCTGTTAAGTTTCTCGCTTCGTCAGGTCGTCTGGGCTTAAAAAATTTTTTCAGATCGACATAATTTATTTAGCGTGCGGCGATCAACGTCGTACGGAATAATGAGCTGGAGCCTTTTTTCCTTTGATGGAAGGAAAAAACAAATTCTCTCAAATATTATCACCTACGTGAAAGTGACTGCTGCGGGAATCCTTGGTTCTCAATTATTTCATCAGATCACGTACCATCATCACCTCTATCAGCGCATCGCCGCCGATTTTGCAAACATTGCGCATGCGTTCGCCGGAACCGCCGACTTACGTACGAAATAGCCCTCGATAAGAGAACTTCTCTGTTAGGTAGAAACTCTGACAGTTGAAGGAATTTCACTGATTTCCTCTGCGCGCGACAGCAAAAACTTGTTTCAAATGCGAAAAAACGTCGTTTGTGTTTGCCTGGTATAGACGTTGCTCGATCAATGCGTCGTTACGATGAAGTAACAACAGGAGGTGAAACATGAAAAAAGTAATTTTAGCTATAGCACTCGGGTTTGGGCTCACTCAAAGTGGTTGTGCATTTCTCGGCGGCGCGGCGGCGGGAAGTTTGGCGACGGGCGCGGGTTACGAAATAAACGCGCATCACCAGATGGACAAACTGGAGGATGACTACCGCAACGAAAGAATTTCACGGCGAGAATACGAAGAACGCAAAGCACAGATCGAGAGGGGCTCAATCATTTACTGACCACATAAATGAAGCAGATAAATTGTGCGATCCTCATTCTGGCGCTGGGGACGCTCCTCGCGAGCGTCCCCAGCTGCATGGAACAGATTGCGCTCTTTCCGCGTCCCAACCTGCCCGAAGGTGAACCGGATGTAATCGCCTTCGTCGAGCGTGTCGATGTTGCCGCACGTCTGCTGTATTTGCGTTTGCCGAGCGGCGAGCGCCGCACCGCATTTACCGACCAGGCACAGGTTTTTTATCGCGGCCGCGAATTTCCAATCACACGACTTCTATCGGGCGATGTCGTAGCAATGCAGATAAAGCAGGACTCTCTTGGAGAGTCGTATGTCGACTTGATCCGCCTGCAGCAGGATGCACGTAGCGATCGTGGACTACATGAAGAGTCCACTGCCCCGCCACGTATTGAAAGCTTGTCGGGAACAGTTCATAGCGTAAACCAGCGCGACGATTCCTTCGAGCTCAATGTCCAACCGAATCCCGTCGTTGTAGCGCTATCGGCAAATGTGCGCGAGTCCGACCGAGAGCGTTTTCGAACGCTCCACTCTGGTGATCGGGTCAGGATCGAGGGCAGGTTTGTCGGTCGTGACCGTTTTGAAATGCTGAGTTTTTTGAACAACGAGTACTGATCAGACGCCCGCCATCCCTCTTGCTAGCCAATTTAACTTTCGCTTTGTTTTGTCGTACAACTCGGGTGAGTATGCGTATGGAAAATTTTTCCCCATACGTAATGTTTTCGACCCGTAATGCGTCTAATATGTGGTGGGGGGTCCTATGAAGTCACTAATCCTGGCTATCGTCGCAATCAGCGTAATAGTTCTGGGTCACCATGAAGCAACGGCACAGATGTATGCACCCTATCCGTACGCGCCCTATTGGGACGGCGTTCAGTATCAACCGTATCCCTATCCCCAACAATACGATCCCTATTATGATCTCCATGTGATGCACTACCAATTGTATTTGCAGCAATATCCGGGCTATCCGGTTTATCAACCTTTTTACCAACCCTGCTGCTTTATAACCGGCGTCCCGATATGGACCGCGCCAGTCATTAGGCAGCCAGGACCAAAAGTAGCTCCGCGCCCTCTGCCGCCCAGACGCCGCTAACGAGAGTCATAGCAATTACGCCACACGGGCTGAGTACCAGTCCGGCATTGATAATGGCGAGAGGACTTTTTGGATTGGTCTGTGCGACCCAATAACGAACCTTGCGGCATGCCGCAACAAACACTGCGCAGTCGCTTTCCCTCTTAAAGTAATGACTCGGGCTTGCCTTATTTTGTCGCATTCAGCCTGGGCAATATTTGTTCCAGAAAGATCCGGAACTGAGCATCGAGATCTCCGCCGATGGGGCGGATCGCCACATGATCGACGCCGGCGTCGATAAATGCTTTGATGCAGCCGACGCAGTGTTCCACCGGTCCGCAAGCGGTCCAGATCTCGACACCATCGCGGGTAAAGTCCTTTTGATAATAGGCGTCGAGAAAAGCTTTGGCTTCGCGAAACGCCTGGTCGCGATCATCATTCACGCACACGCCGTAGTACAGAACTGTTTTGAAGCTGTCCGGATCCCGTCCCTCCTCGGCGAGCAGTTCACGTAGCCTCCCTTTGTGATCTCGAAACATCGAGAGCTCGATCTGATTGCTCATCCAGCCGTCGGCGTAATGAGCGATGCGGCGTAGAGCGCGCTCCACTCCGGCTTCGCCGATCTGCGCCGCCCGCGGCGTCCCGGCGATATAAATCGGACAGGGCCGTTGTCTCGGCTTGGGCAAGAGATTTACGTCGTCAAACGAATAGTATTTCCCGTGAAAGCTTGCGTGTTCTTCCGACCAAAGGAGCCGTAACGCCTGGAGCATCTCTTCCATTCGTCCGGGACGTTCTTTGCTCGCGACGCCCATCACTTCGAGTTCCTTGGCCGCCATCGGGTGCTGGCTCGCCGGATAACCCATGCATGCAGCCAACCACGAGCGTCCGCCCGACAGAACATCGAGGCTCGCCCACTGCAGCGCAAGAAGCACAGGGTTTCGCTGCGCAATTGTGGCCATGCATGCCACGCCGAGTTTTACATTTGAAGTCCGTGCGGCAATCGCGCCCAACAGAGGAATGCACTCCAACCGCGGCTTGCTCAATATACTGTCGCCGACCCAAATCGCATCGACTGCTCCGCTCGCTTCGGCCGTGACGGCCATATCGATCAGATCTGTAGGCGGAGTTCCGCGCGTTACCAATGCACGGTTGGATAACGTGAGACCGAAAGTGATTTTTTTTGCCATGCTCACGAAGATAGGACGAGGCCGAGCTTAGTTTCAAGTATCGCCTTTCGAGGCTGATGATTAGCTCAACGGATTTTCTCTTACGGCTCCGAATTCGACCAACCAAGCGTATCGGTTCTTGAAAGGTTGGATCGCAAGATCTAGGCTCGAAGTCGCTGTGAATGCTGCAGTCGTTGCTTCGATTTTTAATTCGTGCGGAACTTTTATCAGTATTTGAGAATTGTTGAGAGGTCCCGATCGATCGGCAGAAAGGAGAACCAAATATGCCCTGGATCAAAACATTAGAAGAAAATGAAGCACGAGGACTACTCGCCTGGGTTTATCGCGTAGCTCGTTGGACACAGGGTCGAGTTCCCAACATTGTCAAAGCTTCGAGCCTCAATCCGCGAGTTTTAGTCGCCTTGGGGCCGCTTTACCGAGCCATCATGGATGGAGCATCACCGCTGAGTCGCGCGCAACGTAAAATGATCGCCATCGTCGCTTCACGAGCGAACAACTGCTTCTATTGAACCGCAGCGAACGGAGAGTTTCTCCGCGAAGAACTCAACGATGCCGATTTGGCGGACGCGCTGATGACCGACTATCGAACTGCGCCAGTTGATCCGCAGTTCAAACAACTGCTGCATTTCACGGAAAAAATCGCGCGCGATGCCGGCCAAATTACTGCAGAAGATATTGCTAAAGTGCATGCCGCCGGTTTTTCTGACCGAGCCGTTCTGGACACAGCTCACGTTGCGGGGTTTTTTAGTTATATGAACCGTGTGGTCCAGGCCGTCGGTGCCGACGGCAAGTCTGCCATCGCAATGGAATCGGAAACTAAAGAATGGTCCGGCGCTACCTCTTGTGAGGTGCACACATAGTTCAACTGCGCGCAGGCTCTTTTTTATGGGCACGGCGCCAGTAGTTCGAGGTTATCTGCCGTTAGGACGTTAGGCAACGGAGAAAAAACCCGCCAAGTTCTCAGTTCCAGAAATCTCTTCAAAGTCTCTAGCAATTCGTTGAGCGCCGTATCCGGTCCGAGGGCGTAGGGATGAATGCGCTGTTTGGCGATATCCCGGAAGTATTTTTCCGGCTGGCGATCTTGGGAACGAACAGGACGTTTCGGCCGAGCGTGTGTGCGATACCGAGCTCCAATACCACATTGGCATTAAGCCCGGTAAGGTCGCGCCAAAGTTGCCCTACACGGTGTCCCGTTTGCAGTGACCTTGATCACCAATAATGTCGCCGTTATGGTTGTCGATCGAGCTCACGATATAGGGTCCGCAGGATGTTAAGGATCCCAACGCCTGCGTCCGGCGCCGTAAATTTTTTCTTCTCAATGAAATGACGAGCAAACGCAAAATTGTTTTCCTGTTTGGATATCTCATTTGCCTGGTCTTTCTACTCGAAGGCAGCGCAAGGTTGGCTTTTCTGATCCCGCAGATCGCTAAGCATTTACATGCGAACGAGGACTATACCTATATTCGCAATTGGGTAAACGAGCACAAAAAATTTCGCATTGATGCGTACTACCTCTTTGACGTTTATGACGATTCGAGAGGGTGGAGAACCAAGCCGAACGTCACGGCGTTGAAAGTATTCGACAATAAAATTTTAAATACGAACTCTCAGGGTCTGAGAGGTAAACAGGAGTTTTCCCTCACCAGGGACCGACAAAAATTACGTATCTTAATCTTGGGAGATTCGTTTACTTTCGGCGATGAAGTCAGCGACGACGAGACCTATTCGCATTACCTCCAGCAACTATTGCCTCAGGCGGAAGTCATCAACATGGGAGTCCATGGTTACGGTCATGATCAAATGTTGCTCCTTTTGAAACAGGAAGGACTCAAATACCAGCCGGACATTGTCATTTTAGGTTTTCTCGGGCTGGATATGTCGCGCAACATCCTTCGTTTTAGAGACTTCGCAAAACCACGTTTCACCCTGGAAGGAGGCAAGCTTAAGCTCACCGGTACTCCGGTTCCAAGTCCTGAGGAAATCCTGAAATGGGATTGGGCCAGGCCACGGATTCTCGATGTTTTTTCGCTGCTGAACCATGCGGTGACCAAATTTTTTGGGATTCAAAAGAGACAGATGAGAAATATCACCACTGCCATTTTGACCGATATGATCAACGTGGTCGTCGGTATTCATGCAGTTCCAGTATTCGCATACCTCCCGAGGGGGAAAGAAATCGGTTCCCGGAAAACCGTAACGGACGAGGAGGCCTATCTTTTTTCCGTGTGTCGAGCGAGCAAAAAGGCCAAGTGTTTTTCCGTGAGGCCGCTTTTCATCGACAAGATAGCAAAAGGAGAACGCTTCAAAGCGGGCGGTCACTGGGACCCTGCGGGACATAGGGTCGTCGCCGAGGCGATCAAAAATTATCTGGCAGGCGAAGGATATGTGGCTACGCCATACCGTCAAGACGATACGGCTTCGGGAGCAAAACCAGCCCGGTAATTTAAACGATGCGAAAGTACGCCAGATCTAGCTCAGGAATCTTCTTAAAACCGACGAAAAATCCCTGGCTGCCGCCTTGCTGTCGAGCGCGTAGGGATGAATTCGCTGTTTGGCGATAGCCCGGAAGTATTTTTCCGGCTGGCGATCTTGGGAAACGAGCAGGACGTTTCGGCCAAGCGTGTGCGCGATACCGAGCTCCAAGACCACATTGGCATTAAGCCCGGTGAGGTCGACAATGATGTGCGTCGCTCGGCAGAGCTCGTCCCAGATGGAGCGTAGAATGTCGGGTTCGAGCACCCTATCGCCGCGGATGTACTGAATCGCATCGCCACACGCTTCGCCGACGATTCGGCTCGTCGTGCTCGCCCAGTCGGGCCCGAACGCAGTCACATGAAAGCATCGTTTTGCCGATCGGTCCGGATAATCTCCCGGCCAACTCGGAAATGCGATCTGCGGCGCTCCGGGGCCAACAAACCCAAGCGAAGATGCGATGAGCAAGCGCGCCTTCACGGGGTCTCTTTCGGTACTGTGATCGATCGATGCGAGCGATTGCCGGACACGAAAGTCGGCGACCGGTTGGTATTGAGAGCGTAAGAACGCAATCGAGGCAGCCACCGAGCTGCCAGCGCGGCTTCGCTGCAAACTGTAGAGCGTTTCATCGAGCGCCCGACCCAGTTGCGCCAAGGCGTCGGCTTGCGGCGTGATCCGGACCGCTTCGAGATCGAGATCGAAGGGCAAGTCTTGACCTTCGAATGCGACGATGGTGGCGGGCCGGCCAAGCGCCAGAGCGATGCCGAGTTCATAAGCAATGTTGGCCACAGCACTCATTTCTGCAAGATCGCCATTTCTTTTGAAACCGGTAAAGTCGAAAACCGCGAGCGCTGCCTCACGCAATTGGTTCCACCGCAGCGAAGCGGGCTCGCCAGTGGATTCCAGTATCAGTTGCTGTAGTTTCCGCTCTGCGCACGCACGCTCGACCAACTCACCGAGTTCGTCGCCGCCTGAGTAAAAAAGCGCCGACGGTTTTTGCGCCGTGCTATGGGTCGGCCAAATGGGCGCAATCAACATCAAATGATGGCGCAGAGAAAAATTGCGAATGTTCAACGCCGTTTGCCGGAGCGTTTCGCTCTCGAGTTTAAGTGGATCGCCGTCGGCCGGCAGATCGGCCAACGCTTCACGGCTATCGCGCAACTCCCCCATGAGCGCCATTCCCGCGCGTCCTTCCTCGCCCGTCAAATCGCCGCTGGCGGTTTCGTTGTAAACGTAGCGGTGCAGCTCGTTATGTAGTTTTACAATGAGCGCCAACCGAGTAGCTGTGTGCGGCTTTTTATCTGGTGTGCCACGGCTCGGATCGAGCAACGCTTCGCCCAAGCGAAGCATGGCATCCTGCAAGCGGCGTGCATTGATCTGTTTCTCCGCAAGCGTCGAGCCCGGTCTTTGAATGACACCGTCGAGCTCGGCGAGCAATGCGTTCAGCAGCGGCCGCCGTTCGGCAGAAATTACGCCGCTTTGAACCTGCTCCTCGTACATCCGACGCAGCTCTTCGAGTCCGTGCTTTTGCCAGTCTGGAGCCGCTTCGGAGGGTTCGGATTCGGGTTCGGCATGAGCTTGAGCGCGCTCGAGCATTGCTGCAACGGCGGCATCGTCGGACAGCAATTCCTGAACATTTTTGAGCGCAGATTCTGCCCCGTGATTCGGGACCGGTTCTACGGATTGCTCGGGAAAATACGACGCGAGA
>Ga0075424_100007969_pt1 | contig 10313 bp, 8 predicted proteins | sample SoiMethybrSBSTD3_FD_75301 | JGI IMG/M metagenome (GOLD analysis project Ga0075424, IMG submission 75301) | Bulk soil microbial communities from a Populus tree surrounding site in Tennessee, USA - Soil MetaG P. TD hybrid SBSTD3 | ecosystem: Environmental > Terrestrial > Soil > Tree plantation...
CCGGCGTGTACGCGAAGCAATAGATCGGCGAGGTACAGGTGTTGTCGTTGTTGGACAATCCGCGGTTCAGGATGTTCTGGGTGACATTGAGCCCGACGTTCACCTTGAACTTCCCGTTCGCAAACGACTGGTCGATGTTGGTGCGGAGCGCGCGCAGCCGGGCATCGGTATTTGGTGCCGTCCCGTTTTCCCGCCGTTCCGTCATGTTCACGTAATACTGCGTGCCCTGCGACCCCCCGCTGAAGCTGGCCGTCAGCTCATGGGAAGGCGTGTTGTTGTCGTAGAATTCCTTCTGATAGTCGTGCGTCGGAGTAGTGATCTGCCCGCTGGGGTAGGCCGCGTTGAGGTAGCTCTGACCGCTCAAGCCGTCGCCGTAGGGAATGTCGAGGACTTGCTGGACCGTCGTGAACTGCCGGGTGCCCAGCAGGCGATAGGCTCGCTCCGTGCCAAGCCGCCCGGTCAAATGGAAACTGGGCGCGCCGGGGCTGCCCCGCTTGGTACGAATCACGACCACACCGTTGGTTGCGCGCGAGCCGTAAATGGCCGTCGCCGCCGCAGACTTGAGCACCTCGACCGACTCGATTTCGTTCGGATTAAGGTCGGCCAGCCGGTTGACCAGTGCGTCCTGGCTACCGCCGATTCCGGTTGCCGTGGTCCGCGAGCCCGCCCCGGTCACCGAGTTGGCGCCGGCGGAAAAGGCGTCGTTGGAGATGATCGTGCCATCCACCACGAAAAGCGGCTGGCCCTGTCCCAGGATCGAGGTGACGCCCCGGATGGTCACTTGGCCTCCGCCGCCTGGTGCACCGCTGTTCATGGAGATCGTCGCCCCGAGCACCTTGCCTTGAAGCGCCTGCTCGAGGGCCTGAGCGGGAGCATTATTGATCTCGTCGGTCGCGATCTTCGCTACGGCCGTCGTGGCGTTGCGCCGCTCCAGTGCCGTGGTCTGGCCCGTCACCACCACTTCCTCGAGGCGGAAGGGATCTTCCACGAGGCGGACCTCCACGCTCGATTCCCCGGCGTTCACCACCACTTCCTTTCGCTGGAAGCCGATCGCGCGGACCACTAGGCGCACCTCCCCCGCCACAACGCGGATTCGGAAGGTGCCGTCAAGTCCCGTTCGCGTTACACCGAGGCCGCCCACTTCGGAAATAGTGGCCTCGGGCACTGGAGTCGCACCGAGAGCCCGGACCACCTTGCCGGTGACTTCGCGACCCTGGGCGAAGGCCAGCCCTGGTACCAGTGCCAGCGCGGCGAATGCCGAGGCCCGGGTCAACCATCTAGCCATGTTGACGCCTCCCTTGAAACGGTTGGGCTCCTTGGGAACATGCTGCGGTGAATCCCTATGCAAAGCCAAACGGCCCTCGCGCCGGGGGCGAGATTGGGCCGTGACTTCTCAATGATGTCGTTGTGACAAGTGCAACCGTACCACTCGCCCGGTGGAACCGCAATACTTTCGGATCTAGGGCTTGCGATTGGGCTCGCCGCGTCGCGTCCAGATCAGGATGACACCGCAGCCACTGTCCCGTCGCTGAAACTGGAGCGGAGCGCTGAACATGTTGGAATAGAGCTCTACCGCGAGGATCTCCGACGGGACCATCGGCAGCGTGACCGTGGCATTGGGCGGGAGCGGGAAGTAGTGCCCATCGATGAAATATGAGGGAGGACAGTAGTTCCTGAGATTGGGGTTGGCGATCTGACCCTGTCCCCGCTGGAATTCGACCACATAGCCCATGCCGCTGGGATGGAGTTGCACGCCGGGCACCATGCGGAAAATCTCCTCGGTCCGGCTCGCGCCCGTCCTGGCGATGTCCTCCGTGTCGAGAAAATGGCCTTGCCCGGACTTGCGTCGCTTGTCGAAGCCGACCATAGCCAGATACGAGGACCCCGCGACGGCAATCGGCTCGAGTACCTGCGCTTGGACGCTGTCGCCCATGACAAACTCGAGCCTTCTGCTACTGCCCGGATCGAGCGTGACTTGTATTTGGGTCGGTCGGAAACCGATCGCCCGCGCCTCGAGAATCTGCGAGCCTGCGGCCACCCCCGACAGCGTAAAGCGCCCTTCGGGATCTACGTCCGCACGGCGCTCGGTCCCGAGTACGACCACCATGGCACTATGCACCAGCGAGCCGTTCCGATTCCGCACTACTCCCATGACGGTCCCGGTCGCGGAGCTTCGGACCAAGTGGAGATCGATCCTCCCGAAAGGTCGTCCGGCCAGATCGAGTGAGAGCACCCCCGCAGGGCCGCTCTCTGCTTGCCCGCGTAGCAATACCATGACGTCGGTAGGAACCGCACACAGAACCACTCTCCCAGCGGTGTCGGACCTAGCGGTTATGCTCCGCGGCTCCCAGCGGTTCCCCCCTCCAGCAATCGTGAAGGCGGTCCATTCAGCGCTGACCGACACACCCGCAAGCGGCACCCCCTCGGCACCCTCGAGCACCAGACCCAACACGACCCCCACATTCGTGTGGGGATCCCGGGGACAAAGGGCCGCGTGCACCGCTGCCGGGCTCGGCGTCGTTAGCACCGCAACTCCGGGATGCTCCGGATCGGTGCTCACGCCGACGGGTGCTGCGGAAAGCCGGGCGGAATCGAGTATGGGATGGAAAAACGTGAGCGTATAGCGGCCCGGGCGAAGTCCCCTGAATTCGAATTGCCCATCGATCCCGGTCCGTACCGTGCGGTTGGTACCATCGAGCCAAACTTCCGCGTTCCGCAGCGGCGCGTCGGTCATGAGGCTGTCATAGACCACTCCTCGAATGACCGCCGTGCTGTCAGCCCCGCTCTGGGCAGCGGCTTGACCGGCCGCTGACCATAGCCCGGCCACTAAGACCAGACTCCAACGATACGCAGCTAGCTGGGGCATAGAGGATGGCCAGGGGCGGAATCGAACCGTCGACACGCGGATTTTCAGTCCGCTGCTCTACCAACTGAGCTACCTGGCCGGAGGGGCGGGAATATATAGGTAGGGCCCGCCCCCCGTCCAACTGCTTGAGCTATGGGATCTTGGGCTTCTTGAACAGGCCCTTGATCTTGCTCGTCGCTGCTTCCTTTCCGCTCTCCACCGCCTGGCGCTTCGCCGATTCCGCGATCTCTTTCATCATCTGATTGGTCGCATCTGCGAGCACCTTCCCCATGTCGAAGTTCTTGATGGCCTCGCAGGCCTTCTGCATGCTCGCCTGCTGCTCCGGCGTCATCTGGGGTGGCTGTCCGCTGCCACCGGAGCTCGCTTGAGTCTGCTGCATTTGCACCTTGGCCTTCGCGATCGAATCCGCCAGCTGCTGACTGGAGAGATAGAGCACGAAGCCCTTCGCCATGGAGTCCGGCTTCTGCAGGTTCTTGTCCGTCTTCCAGGCTATTCCGGCTGGCGGCGTGAACGCATCGCCCGAAGGAGCGGAGAAGCTCACCGCAGTCGCGGTCTCCTCGAAGTTGAAGCACATCAGGTTCATCTGCGTGTGCAGCATCACCGGCGCCCTGTTCATCGTGCAGGTGACGACTGGCCCGAACTTGCGCTCCTCGCACTCCTGTCCTGCGTAGGTCTTGGTGCCGAGCTTCTGACCGGCGTTCACACCGGCGAGGTTGAACATCCTCGACATCATCGCACCCATGTCTTCCATGTTCTGGTGCAGCCGCTTCTTCGCGTCGCCGTCCAGGTCATCGTAGGCTTTGGCCATCGCCGGCCCCATGTTGGGCGCGACCATGCCCTCTTTCTTGTTGAGATCGGCCGTCCAGATCGAGTCCGGGGTCAGGAGCGACCAGGTGCTCGTATTGGAGGTCTTCCCCATCATCTTGGTGATGCCGGTTTGTTGGTGAAGGACCCGCTCTCCATCCGAGGTGGATTTCGAGGTTCCGGTCACGTCACCGGAGAGCGTGTAGGTGATTTCCCCCTTGAGTCCGGGCTTGAGCGTCTTGAAGGGATTCGCTTGGGCGGCGAGGGGTAAAGCGGTGGCCAAGAGCGTGGCCGAGAGGGCCAGCGAGCGCATCGGGGAACTCCGCAGGTGCGAGGTGACGGACAATATAGAGCGCGGAGTGCGGTGACGCGCCCTGTCGTATATTCCTGCCATGCCCCACCCACGGTTCCCCAATCTCACCGTACTCGAGCACCCACTGATCCAGCACAAACTGGGCATCCTTCGCGACAAATCCACGCCGGTTAAGGATTTCAAGCAGCTGGTCAGTGAGATCGCGATGCTCATGACCTACGAGGTCACCCGCGATCTGGCCACCGAGCCCGTCGAGATCGACACGCCCCTCGAGCGCATGACCGCGAGCCGCGTGGCCGGCAAGAAGCTCAGCCTCATTCCCATTCTGCGCGCCGGGCTCGGCATGGTGGAGGGCATTACCCAGCTGATTCCTTCGGCTCGCGTCGGGCACGTCGGGCTGTACCGCGACCACGAAACCCTGATGCCGGTGAGCTACTATTTCAAAGTGCCGGCCGCGGAGACCGATCGCGATTTCTTCGTGCTCGATCCCATGCTGGCAACCGGTGGCTCGGCGGCGGCCGCGGTCACGAAGCTCCAGGCGTCCGGCGCCACCCGGATTCGCTTTCTTTGTCTCGTGGCGGCACCGCAAGGCGTTCAGGCCATGCTCGACACCCATCCCAAGGTGCCGGTCTTTGCCGCGGCGCTCGACCGCGAGCTCAATCAGGTCGGCTACATCCTGCCGGGCCTCGGGGATGCCGGCGACAGGATCTTCGGTACTCGATGAGCGCTGGGAAACTCACCTTCTGGGGCGCCGCCGGACAAGTTACCGGCTCGATGCACCTGCTCGAGGCCTGCGGGGCTCGAGTGCTGCTGGATGCCGGGTTATTCCAGGGACGCCGTGCCGAAGCGGCATCCCTTAACGCCAACCTGCCGTTCGATCCACGCCGCATCGACGCGATCGTGGTGAGCCACGCCCATATCGATCACATCGGCCGCCTGCCGCTGCTGGTGCGCCAGGGCTACCATGGACCGATCTACGCCACCCCGGCGACCCGCGACCTCTGCGCGGTCATGCTGCCCGACGCGGCGCACGTCCAGGAAAGCGATGCGGCGTTTCTCGCCCGGCATGGGAAGAAGAGCCCGGAGAGTGAACCACTCTACAACCTCGCCGATGCGATCGCGGTGCAGGACCTGATCATCGGCTTGCCGTACCACCGGGTGCACTACGTCCGGAAGAACCTCGCCTTCGAGTACACCGAGGCCGGACACATCCTGGGTTCGGCGAGCATTGACATGAGGATTACCGAGGGGGGCAATCACCGCCTCGTTTTCTCGGGAGACATCGGTCGCACCGGGCTGCCGATCATCCGGGACCCCGAGCCACCCACCGGGCCAATCGACACGCTGATTGTGGAGTCGACCTACGGCGATCGCGATCACGAATCCACCGCGACCAGCGCCGATCGGCTCTCCGACGCCGTCACCCGGGTCGCGGGCCGTGGGGGCAAGATCCTGATCCCCGCGTTTGCGCTGGGACGCGTGCAGGAGCTGGTCTACGGGCTCCACCAGCTCGTGCTCGCCAACAAGGTCCCCGCGATCAACATCTACGTCGACAGTCCCCTCGCGGTCGACGCGACGGCGGTCTTCCGGATGCACCCCGAGGTGTTCGACCGGCGCGAGCAGCTCTTGATGACTTCCGACCGCGTGTTCGACTTCCCGCTGCTGCGCTACGTCAAGGCCGTGGAGGATTCCAAGAAGCTGAACACCCTTAACGGGCCGGCCATCATCATCGCGGCCTCCGGCATGGCAGAGTCGGGCCGCATCCTGCACCACCTCGCCAACCACATCGCCGACTCGCGTAACTGCATCCTGTTCGTCGGGTTTCAGGCGGAAAACACCCTCGGACGCCGGCTGCTGGATGGGGCGAAGCAGGTGAAGATCTTCGGCGAGCCCCACGACGTGCGTGCCGAGATCCAGAGCATCTCCGGATATTCGGCACACGCGGACCGGACCGAGCTCAGGGCCTGGGTCAAAGCCCTCGGCGGTCCCGTCAAGCGCGCCTTTGTCGTCCACGGCGAGGCGGCACCCGCCGCGGCCATGGCGCAGATCCTCAAGGAAGAAGGGGTCCGCGACATCGTCATTCCGCAGCTCGGAGAATCGTTCGAGTTGTGAAGCGGGCGTGGACCTGGGGTCTCCGGCTCAGCGCTGTGGCACTGGTCCTCTATGGCGTTCTGTTCGGATGGGTCTGGCGGGTTAGCCGGCTGGACCAGCGCCGCACGGCCGATGCGATCGTCGTGCTCGGGGCCGCGCAGTACAACGGCCGCCCCTCTCCCGTCCTGAAGGCCCGGCTCGACCACGCCGTGGAGCTCTACCGCGCCGGCCTTGCCCCGGCGGTGGTCGTGACCGGGGGCATCGGTCCGGGTGACCGGATGAGCGAAGCGACCGTCGGCCATCGCTATCTGCGCGCTCAGGCCATCCCCGATTCGGCGATCATCGTTCGGCCGGACGGCCGCACCACCGACGAGTCGATGCGCTCGGTCGCCGAGTGGATGCACGAGCGCGACGTCTCCCGCGCCCTGCTGGTGAGCGATCCCTTCCACATGGCCCGGCTGCAGATCGAGGCGCATCGCGCCGCTTTGCGCGCCTACGTCTCGCCCACGCGCACCAGTCCTATCACCGCCGGCAGCCGCACCGAGGTTGGCTATCTTGCCCTGGAGGCATTGAAGCTCCCCGTAACGGCACTGCAGGCCCTGCTGAGACCGCGATGACACTGCTTCGCTCCGAGCGCCAGTACTCCGGCCGGGTCATCAACCTGGACCAGGACCTGGTGCAGTTTCCCGACGGCTCCCAAGGCGTGCTCGAGATGATCCGCCACCCTGGTGCGGCGGCGGTGGTCCCCTTCGTCGACGATCCCGCGAGTACCGACCCGCGCATCCTGCTGATCCATCAATTCCGCCACGCGGCCGATGACTGGCTCTGGGAGGTTCCCGCCGGCACGCTTTCACACGGCGAAGCGCCGGAAACCTGCGCCTACCGAGAGCTCGCCGAAGAAGCCGGGAGGGAAGCCGGCAAGCTGACCCGTCTCGCCTCCATATTCACCACACCCGGCTTCACCGACGAGCGCATCCACCTGTTCCTCGCAAGCGAGCTGCGCCCCGTCGCGCTCTCCCAGGAAGACGACGAGTTCATCACCGTCCACGAAAAGCGTTGGAGTGCGGTGGGTCGCATGATCCGAAGCGGCAAGATCCGCGACGCGAAGAGCCTCTGCGCTCTGATGTACGTACAGTGCTTCCTGCGGGGGCACGAACGAGCCTAACGAATGCCCAAGGTTTCCTTCGAGAGTTTCTCCCGTCAGCTCAAGGCCGGCACGATCCCGCCCGCGGTATATCTCTACGGCGAGGAGGATGTCCTCAAGGACGAGGTGCTGCGCGCAATTCTCGACCGCGTGGTCGACCCGGGCATGCGCGACTTCAATTACGACCAGCGGAGCGCGAGTCAGCTCGATCCCGAAGCTGTGGAAACCCTCTGTAATACCCTCCCGATGATGGCCGATCGACGTCTCGTGGTGATCCGGGAGGTCGAAACCTGGCAAAAGCGCGCTCGTGCCAAGGCCGCGGTGCTGCATTACCTCGAACATCCTGCGCCCGAGACGGTGCTCGTGTTGGTACAAGGCGCCATGCGACGCGACGCTGAGCGCAGCGAGCCCGACCCCGATCTTCTGCAGCACACCAGCGCCGTCGACGCGGAGCGCTACAGCCAGCGGCTTGCGGAGAAGTGGGTGGAGAAACGCGCCGAAGAGCGCGGCGTGCGTTTCGAGCCGGGAGCGGCCGCCCATCTGGTCAAAGCAGTCGAGGGCGACCTGGGCGCCGCACGCAGCGAGCTCGACAAACTGGCGGGCCTCGGCGGCGCCGAGCCGGTGACGCTCGCGCAGCTGGCGGCGAGCCTCGGCATTCGTCACGGAGAAACGCCCTCGGATTGGTGCGATCTCGTGCTCGAGGACCAGAGCGGCAAGGCGGCGGTAATTCTTCCCCACCTGCTCGCCCTGCCTGGCGTCACGGGCGTGAGCCTGCTCACGCAGCTGGGCACGCAGCTCGTCGGGCTCGGGCTCGCGCGAACCCTGTACGACCGTGGTATGCGGGCCGCAAATCTCGAACGCTCGATTCGCGACGCGCTGTTACGGATCCGCCCATCGGGCCGGCTCGACTACCGCGGCAGCGCCGAGCGCTGGAGCCGCCTGGCAGATGCCTGGCCGGGGGCCAGGCTCGACGCCGCCATCCGATTCGCCGCGCGCGCCGATGAGCGGCTCAAGACGACCACGCTTGCCGACGAGCGTGGCGTGCTGCTCGATTTGATCATGCAGCTGGCACCGCGATCGGAGGCGGCAAAGTGAGACGTGCAAACTGGGTCGCGGTGCTCTGCTTCACGGTCGCACTGCCGCACCACCACGCCGCCGCGCAGACTGATCCCCGATTGGTCGCTGCCGTCCGGCTCGCCCAAGACGGCATGTCCGACTCGGCTCGCGCCGTCGTGGCCCGACTGCTCGCCGGCCTGCAACCCACCGATTCGCTCTATCCCGAAGCGGTGTACACCTCCGGCCTGCTTGCCGCGACCGAGCGCGCCCGCCGGCTCGAGCTGCGCCGTGTGGTGGTGGAGTACCCGCAATCCGCCTGGGCCGACGACGCGCTGCTACAGCTCGCCCAGCTCGACTATGCGACTGGGAACCCGGGGGCGACGGCGGTGCAGATCGACCAGCTGTTACGGGACTACCCCGATAGTCCGCTCAGCGCAATCGCGGCGTTCTGGGGTGCGCGAGCGGCGAGCGATCATCGTGATCCCGCGACCGCCTGCCGCATGGTGGCGGCGGGCCTCCGCACCGTGGGCAGTGACGTCGAGCTGCGCAACCAGCTCGAGTTCCAGAAGAATCGCTGCGAAGGTCTCGCCACCATGCTCGCCGATAGTGCGAAAGCGGCCGTGGCGGACTCCCTCGCCCGGGCGCATGCCGATTCCATCGCACGCTCCAAATCCGGGAGGCGGTCCACCTCCCGCCCCTCCGCCCCTCGGCCCCTCCGCCCCTCATATTACGTGCAGATCGCGGCGGTACCCGCCCGCGCCGCGGCAATGGGCGACAGCGTTCGGGCTCGGCGCGCGGGTTACGCTGCCGTGATCCTGAAGGAAGGGGCCTATCTCAAGATCCGGATCCCCTTCGCTACGCGTGCCGAAGCGGAGGCTGCCCTGCCCCAGGTCAAGGCCAAGCTCGGCGGGCATCCCTTCCTGGTCCGCGCGCCGTGACCGTCACGCTCTCCGAGAACACGCCGCTGCTGCAACAGTATCGCGACGTCAAGTCGCGACATCGCGATGCGATTCTGTTCTTTCGCATGGGCGACTTCTACGAGATGTTCTTCGACGACGCGGAGCTGGCATCCCGCGTGCTTAACATCGCCCTGACCTCCCGGGGCGATGGCGTTCCGCTCGCCGGCGTACCGGTCAAAGCCGCTACCGATTACCTCAAACAGCTCATCGGTCAGGGCTTCCGCGTGGCGATCTGCGAGCAAGTCGAAGATCCCCGCAAGGCGAAGGGGATCGTGCGCCGCGAGGTGGTCGAAACCGTCACGCCCGGTGCGCTGCTCGAAGACGGCTGGGTCGCGGGCGGTCGCAACAACTGGATTGTCGCAGTGGCTGTTCCGCCCCTCCGCCCCTCCGCCCCTCCGCCCCTCGGTTTGGCTGCCATCGACCTCACCACCGGCGAATTCCTGCTCGAGCTCATTCCTGCCGACGAGCTTCCCCAGGCACTGGGTCGGCTCAATCCCGCCGAGCTCGTGGTTCCCGCGGATGCCGAGCTCGGGCCGGAGCCCGAGGTGTTGCGGAGCCAGCGCGAGCGGTGGGAGTTCGATCCGGCGCTTGCCCGCGAGGAGCTGAGCCGGCGTTTTGGTCTGGCATCGCTCGATGGCCTGGGACTGAGACCGGAAGATGCCGCCGCCCTCGGCGCTGCCGGTGCGCTGCTTCGCTATCTCGGTGATCTCAAGCCCGGCGGTCTCCCTCATCTCGCGCGGCCGGTGATCCGCCGCTCCGACCAGTTCCTTTGGCTCGACGAGATGACCAGTCGCAATCTGGAGTTGGTCGAGCCGCTGCGTCCCGGCGCCAAGGGCACGACGCTGCTCGAGGCCATCGACCGGACCGTGACTCCCATGGGAGCGCGACTGCTTCGGCGCTGGTTGCTCTCGCCGCTCCGCGACGCCGAGCTCATCAACAAGAGGCTCGACGCGGTTGAAGCGGCGGTGCGAGAGCAGGAGAGCCGCCGCGCGCTGAGGGAAGGTCTCGACGGTATCCGCGATTTGGAGCGCCTCGCCGGCCGCGCCGCGGCGGGCCGCGCTAACCCGCGCGAGCTCGGCG
>Ga0075424_100007970_pt1 | contig 10313 bp, 12 predicted proteins | sample SoiMethybrSBSTD3_FD_75301 | JGI IMG/M metagenome (GOLD analysis project Ga0075424, IMG submission 75301) | Bulk soil microbial communities from a Populus tree surrounding site in Tennessee, USA - Soil MetaG P. TD hybrid SBSTD3 | ecosystem: Environmental > Terrestrial > Soil > Tree plantation...
GCTCGCGCCGGGCGCCCGAGGCAACTGCGGTAACGACTTCCCCATCGCGTCCGTCGGTGAATACCCGTACACCGTGGACGGAACGGTTCAAGGGAGCGTGATCGTCAGTCTCAACCCCCAGCCCCGGACGGTGACGCTCACGGCCCGACGTCACACCATCGAGCGGGGTGGGCGCCTGCTCTTGCACGGCATGCTCGACTATCCGATTGGCAGTCCCCCCGATGTCTACTCCCGCATGCCGGTGACCCTGCTGGCGCGACCCGATCGCCACCACCGTTTCAAGCGCGTCGCGGTGACAGCCAAACAGAAGAGACGAGGGCCGTCCGGCTTCCCTTGGAAGATCTACGTCCATCCCAAGGCAACAACCATGTACATGGCCGAGGCAACCTCCAACGCTGATTCCTGGCAACCGGCGATGAGCCGACCATTCAAGGTCGTCGTTCGAGCTAACCGGTAAGCGCGTCCGCGCCGGCGACGACCTCGAGGATCTCCTGCGTGATCTCCGCCTGGCGGGCGCGGTTCAATGAGAGCGTGAGATTGTCGATCAGCTCGCCGGCGTTCTTCGACGCGTTCCGCATCGCGGTCATCTGTGACGCCAGGAAGGCGGCCGCCGACTCGAGCAGCGCGCGGTAGATCTCCGTCTCGAGATAGACGGGCAGGAGCCGTTGGAGGATCTGCTCGGGTTCAGGCTCGTAGATGAAGTCCGCGCTCGGGCCCTTGCGCTCCTCCTGCTCGTCGTCCGCGAGCACCTCCTCGCGGATCGGCAGCAGGTCGGTCGTCGTCACCCGCTGCACGAGCGCCGACTCGTAGCGGTTGTAGATGAGGACGACGCGGTCGACCTCCTCCGCCTCGTACAGCTCCGCGAGCTTGTGGCCGACGGCCTGCGCGTCGTGGTAGCCCGGCTTGTCGGCGAAGCCCGCCCACTGGGCGGTGACCTCGTAGCGGCGGAAGCGCAGCGTCGAGGCGCCCTTGCGCCCGACAGCCAACCACACGACCTCCTGCCCCTCCGCGCGGGCCTGTCGCTCGAGCTCGAAGGCTCGCCGCAGCACCTGCCCGTTGAAGGGCCCGGCCAGCCCGCGGTCGCCCGTGACGACGACGAATGCGACCCGCCGCACCTCGTCGCGCTGCTGCAGGAGCGCGAGGTTCCGGAGCGAGGACGCCGCACGCGCGGTGCCGACCATCAGCTCCTGCATCCGGTCGGCGTAAGGGCGCATCTCCTCGATGCGGCTCTGCGCACGCCGCAGCCGCGCGCCGGCCACGAGCTCGAGCGCCTTCGTGATCTTGCGCGTGTTGCGGACGGACGCGATCCGCCGCCGGAGATCCTGGAGCGACGCCATCTACCTAGGTGACGACCGCGTCTTCGCCCTCGACGTTGAAGGCGTTCTTGAACTTCTCGATCTCGCCCTTCAGCTTCTCGCCAAGGTCGTCGGGAAGGTCGCCAGTCTCGCGGATCTGCTTGTAGATCTCGCCCTCGGCCCGGAGGTGCTCGCGCAGCTCGTCCTGGAAGCGTGAGACCTGCGGCGTCGGGATGTCGTCGAGGTAGCCCTCGTTGCCGGCGTAGATCGCCGCGACCTGCTCCTCCATCGGCCACGGCTGGTACTGCGGCTGGTTCAGCGTCGCGACCATCTTCTCGCCGCGCGTCAGCGCCTGCTGCGTCGCGCGGTCGAGCTCCGAGCCGAACTGCGCGAACGCCTCGAGCTCGCGGTACTGCGCGAGGTCGAGCCGCAGCCGGCCGGCGACCTTCTTCATCGCCTTCGTCTGCGCCGACGCGCCGACGCGTGACACCGAGATGCCGACGTTCACGGCCGGGCGGACGCCCGAGTAGAAGAGCTCCGACTGCAGGAAGATCTGCCCGTCGGTGATCGAGATCACATTCGTCGGGATGTACGCCGAGACGTCGCCTGCCTGCGTCTCGATCAGCGGCAGGGCCGTCAGCGAGCCGCCACCCTCCTCCTCGTTGAGCTTGCAGGCGCGCTCGAGCAGGCGCGAGTGGAGGTAGAAGACGTCGCCGGGGAACGCCTCGCGTCCGGGCGGCCGGCGCAGCAGCAGCGAGAGCTGGCGGTACGCGTCCGCGTGCTTCGAGAGGTCGTCGTACATCACGAGCGCGTGCTCGCCCTTGAAGAGGAAGTACTCGCCCATCGCGCAGCCGGCGAACGGCGCCATCCACTTGATCGGCGCGGCCTCGTGGGCGGCAGCGGAGACGATCGTCGTGTACTCCATCGCACCCTCTTCGCGCAGCCGCTCGTAGATGCCCGCGACGGTCGACGCCTTCTGGCCGATCGAGACGTAGATGCAGTGCACGTCGGTGTCGCGCTGGTTGAGGATCGTGTCGATCAGGATCGCCGTCTTGCCGGTCGAGCGGTCGCCGATGATCAGCTCGCGCTGGCCGCGGCCGACGTTCGTCATCGTGTCGATCGCCTTGATGCCGGTCATGAGCGGCTCCTTCACCGGCTGGCGCGCGACGACGCCCGGCGCCTTGAACTCGAGCGGCCGCGTCTCGTCCGCCTCGATCGCTCCACGCCCGTCGAGCGGGTTGCCGAGCGGATCGACCACGCGCCCGAGCAGCGCCTCGCCGACGGGAACGCTCGCGACCTTGCCGGTGCGGCGCGCCGGCTCGCCCTCGCTCACCTTCTCCCATTCGCCGAAGAGCGCGGCGCCGACGTCGTCCTCCTCGAGGTTGAACGCGAGACCCGTGACGCCATGCTCGAGCTCGAGCATCTCGAGCGAGCCCGCGTTCTCGAGCCCGTAGATCCGGGCGATGCCGTCGCCGATCTGGAGGACGGTGCCGACCTCGGCGAGGTCGGTCTCGACGTCGTACTGCTCGATCCGCTCGCGCAGGATCGACGTGATCTCTTCGGGTCTCAGCTTCAAAGCGCTCTCAGCTCCTCACGAGTTCGGTTCTCAGTCGTTCCAGTCTCCCGCGCACGCTCGCGTCGACGCGGAGCGAGCCCGCCTGCAGGACGATGCCGCCCACCAGGTCGGGGTCGACCTTCTGCGTCGCCTCGACCTTGCGGCCCGCCGCGTCCTCGATCTGCTTCAGGATCGCCTTCGTCTCGGCGTCGGTCAGCTCGCGCGCCGTCGTCAGCTCGACGGTCAGGCGCCGCTCCTCACGGGCCATCAGCCGCTCGAACTCCTTCGCGATCTCCTCGAGCTCGCCCGCGCGGCCCTTCTCCGCCACGACCTGGAGGAAGTGCGCGAACAGCGGCTCCTCGTCGCCCGAGAGGTCGGCGAGGATCGCCCCCTTCGCGCTGGGGTCCAGCTGCGGGTTGCGCAGGACGGCGCGCAGCTCCGGCGATTCGGCCGCCGCAGCTGCGAAGTCGCTCAGCGCCTCGTTCACCTGCGCGAGCCGGCCCGCGTCCTTCGCGGCCCCGAACAGCGCCTCGGCGTAGATGCGGTGCGCGACGGCTATGCCGACTCCTCCAGGCGGGAGAAGTCGAGCCCCGCGATCGCCTCGGAGATGAGCTCCCGGTCGCGCTCGGCGTCGAGCGTGCGACCGACGACTCGCGATGCAGCCTCCAGCGTGAGGTCGGCGACCTCGGCCCGGATCTGCTGGAGCGCGCGCGCGGTCTCAGCCGCGATCTCCTTCCGCGTCTCCTCGAGCCGGCGCTGGCGCTCGGCCTCCGTCTCCTCGCGCATCCGCTGCTCCATGGACTCTCGCGTCTTGCGCGCCTCGGCGAGGATCGCCTCGCCCTGGCCGCGCGCGTCGGCGATCAGCTTGCGGTGCTCCTCGAGCAGCTTCTGCGCCTCGTCACGCGCGCTCTCGGCCGCTTCGATCGACTGCTGAATGGACTGCTGGCGCGAGTCGATGAGCTTCTGGATCGGCCCGAACGCATACCGCTTGAGGACCCAGAGCGCGATCAGGAAGCAGACGATCGTCCAGATCATCAGACCCGGCGTGACCGAGATGAGGGGGTTCGCGGCGACGGTCACTTGACCAGCACGTATGCCAGGATCGAGCCGAGCAGACCGTAGAACACGACGGCCTCCGTCAACGCGAAGCCGAGCCACTGGATGCCCTGCAGCTCCGAGCGGAGCTCGGGTTGACGAGCGACGGACTGGATCATCGAGCCGAAGATGATCCCGATGCCGACGCCGGCGCCGGCGGCGCCGAGCCCGACTCCGAGGGCCAGGCCGATCGCCTTGCCCGCCTTCGTTACGTCGCCGGTCGTGGCGGCGAGGATGTAGCCGATCATCGTTTCCTCCTTAGTGCTCCGGCTCGATCGCCGAGCCGATGTAGATGGCGGACAGGGCAGCGAAGATAAACGCCTGGATCCCGACCACGATGACCACCTCGAAGATGTAGAAGACGGTGGCCGGGATGATCACGAACACGAGTGCCAGAGACTCGAAGATGAAGATCAGCCCGAGGAAGGTGAGGATCAGGATGTGGCCCGCGAGCATGTTGGCGAAGAGCCGGACGCTCAGCGAGATCAGCCGCATGAACTGACCCAGCACCTCCAGGGGCACGATGAGCAGCAGAAGCCCCTTCGGCGCCTCCGGGATCCAGCTCTTGAAATAGCGGCTCGGGCCGTTCCACTTGATCCCCTCGTAGTGCGTGAACACGAACGTGAGCAACGCAAGCGCGAGCGTCACGGAGAGCGACGACGTCGCCGCGTAGATCCCCCAGGTCGGGATCCCGTGGTAGGTCTCGCCCGTGAGTGGCAGCGGGATAAAGCCCAGCAGGTTCACCGTGAAGATGAAGAGCAGCAGCGTCGCCACGTAGGGAAACCAGCGGCCGATCGCCTTGGTCGGCAGCCCCTGCTGCGCGATCTGGGTCTGGGCCACGTCGTACAGGGCCTCGCCCACTGTTTGCCGACGGCTGGGGAGCTTCGCGAGTCGGCTCTTCATGGTGAAGATCCCGAGCGCGATCGTGCAGAGCGTCCCGAGCATCAGGTAGACAACTGCCTTCGTGATCGAAAGGTTGAGCGGGCCGAGATGGATCGGGATCCACTCGTGCTGCTCGAACTCGGTCGTCGGGTCGAAGTCCCCGCGCGCGAAGGCCGCTTGCGGCGCGAGGAGCGCGAGCGCCGCGAAGAACAGGAGGATCCGGAACCGCGTCACGCGGACCGCGCGCCGAAATAGGTAGCGAGCGACAGGCCGAGCTCGAAGGTGTACGCGAGCCCGTACGCCAGGACGGCGACGAGTGCGACGTCGCGGTCGGCGGCGAGCGCCGCGAACAGGACGACCAGGATCGTGATCAGCTTGAAGAAGAGCCCGAACGCCTGCATGGCCGGGCTCGCTTCCCCGCCGTGCTGGTTCTGACGGACGCGGCCGAGCAGGTAGTCGAGTGCGTGAAGTCCGGACCACAGCACCGCGGCAAGTCCCCAGCCGGCGAGGCTCCATCCGAGCAGCGCGACGACCGGCAGCAGCAGCAGAAGCACGAGCGTTCCGCCTGCCGCCGGCAGCACGTGATTCGGCTCCGAGCGGGGCGTCGAGAAGAGGGCGCCGAGCATCAGCTCATCGTCCCGTAGCGGCGGTAGACGGCGAAGATCCCGCCGAGGATCCCGACCACCGCTCCGAGCAGCGCGCCGATCGCGCCCGAGCCGGCGGCCCAGCCGATGAGGGTGCCGACGCCGATGCAGGCCACGAGCACGGCAAGGAGGACGCCACCGGCTCCAGCGGCGCTGAACTGCGTCGATGTGGTCCCCTGCATCCGCGGCGAGAATAGCAGTGTCGGAGGCCCCGCGACCCGGTACTTTGTGACACCCGAAACCCGCATGGAGACTCAACCTCGCCTTCTATTAGTTCACGGTTCCGTCGTCAACGCGGACCTGACCTGGAGCGCCCAGAAACCCCTCGCCCAGCGCTTCGAGATCGTGGCGCCGAACAGGCGCGGATTCCCGCCGGGACCGGACGTCGAACATGTCGACTTCGAGGACGAGGCCGTCTGGCTCGAGCGGTTCCTGGAGCCTGGGACACACCTTGTCGGGCACTCGTACGGCGGCGTGATCGCGCTAATTGCGGCGGCGCGTTACGCACATTTCCTGCGCTCGCTGACCGTGATCGAGCCGCCGGCGTTCGGCGTCGCGCAAGGCATTCCCGCGGCCGACGAGTTCATGTCGCGGATCGAGGAGCACTGGGCGAACCGCCCACGCGATCCAGCCGAGTTCCTACGCGGCTTCCTCGTCCTCGTCGGTTCCTCGACCCCGTCCGGCGACTTCACGCCGGAGCTCCTCCAGGGCGCCCGGACGCTGATGGTCGAGCGACCGCCGTCCGAGGCGGTGATCCCGTTCGACGAGCTCGTGCCGACGCCGTTCCCGAAGCTCGTCGTCTCGGGCGGGCACAGCGCGGCCTTCGACGCGGTCTGCGACGTGCTCGAAGAGCGGCTGGGTGCCGAGCGCGCGGTCCTACCGGGCGCCGGCCACTCGGTGCAGCGGCTCGGCGAGCCGTTCAACGAGCAGCTGGCGAGCTTCGTCGAGCGTGCCGAAGAGCCCTAGGTCGGCTCGAGTCGGTCCTGGAGCTTCTCGCCGGCGAGGACGCCCGGTACCAGCAGAAAGGAGAGCACGAGCAGCGCGCCTCCGAATCCCGTCACGGCGAGCAGCGCCCGTACTCCGAACGCGTCGGCGAGCGGGCCGACCACCGCGAGCGCGATCGGCATCAGGCTCGTCGACACGAGCCAGTCGATGCTGTTGACCCGGCCCAGGAGGTCGCCCTGCACCCGCTCGTGGATCAGCGTCATCCAGACCACGAGACCGACGGTCGAGAGCGCTCCCATCAGGAAACTGGCGACCATTGCGGTGGCCGCGCTGGTGGCGAAGCCGAACAGGCCGACCGCCGCGACCTTCCCCGCGAGGACGAGGAAGAGCACGACCACGGGCCGCCGCGGGGCTCCGCGCGACCCGGTCGTCAGCGCAGCGACTACCGCACCGACGCCGCCGGCGGCGTAGACGGCCCCGAGCGTCCCGGCACTGCCACCCAGGTCGTCGCGCACGAGAACCGGAACGAGTGCCTGCACACAACCCCAGGTCGCGAGCGTGCCGATCGCGTCCGCCCCCATCCCGGCCCAGAGCCAGGGGACGCGCCGGACCGCGGCGAGCCCCTCCCCCACCTCGCGCAGGACTGCGCGGACGCTCGTCTCCATCGCCCCGAGCGCGGCGCGCGGGACCGCCATCCGGGAGAGGATCGCGGCCGAGACGAAGAACGTCCCCGCGTCCACGGCGAGCGCGGCGCCCACCCCGAGCCCCGCCACCAGGGCCCCGCCGAGCGCCGGCCCGGCAAGCCGCAGCGCGAGCGGCCGGTTGAGCTGGTTGAGGGAGTTCGCCTGGGTCAGCACCTCGCGGTCGACGAGCTCAGGGACGATCGCCCCGTAGGCGGGGCCGAACACCGCCTCGCTCGCGCCGTAGCCGGCCACGAGGATGAGCAACTTCCAGAGCGAGAGCACGCCGGCCAGCGAGAGGATCGCGATCGTGCCGACGAAGATCCCCGAGACGATGTTCGCCCCGAGCAAGACACGGCGGCGCGGGAGACGGTCGGAGATCACACCCCCGAAAAGCAGCATCGCGATGTGCGGCAGCGTGAAGGCGAGCCAGACCACCGCGAGCGCGGTCGCGCTGTTCGAGAGCGAGAGGGTCTGCCAGCCGATCGCGACGTACCAAACCCCGTCGCCGAGGAGCGAGATCGTGCTCGCCGTCCACAACAGCCGGAAGTCACGGCTGGCGAAGGGCGACAGGAAGCGCTTCATGCCTGCGTCGCGCAGATGCGCATTCGCCGGGCACCCGCTGGAGCCGCCGGGCTGACGGCCGCCGTCCATACGGCGGCTCCACGCAGATGCGTTCGTTGTGCCGCAGGGCCGGAGCTAACTACCCCAGGCCGCTAGGCGAACGTCCATTAGCGCAAACCTCCCTTCCCACTACTCCCGATCGGGGTACCCCATTCGAGGCACGGGGAAGGCTCTCAGACGCGTTGACTTCCGTCAATAGGTCTCACGGACCCAAGTCACGCTCAATCTTTGAGCGCTCTAGGCGGTCTTGCGGAGCGGATCGTCGGCTTTGCGCCGTCTCTGGATCCGGTTGCCCAGCTTCACGATCTCGAGCACGTAGACGACGTAGACCGAGAAGAGCACAGCCGTGAGGCCGATCGCCGCGGCAAGCAGCGTCCACCACGGGTGCCAGACGCCGTGGGCACGGAACGGCACGAAGCGCGTCGCGAACGCGGCCGCGGCCAGCGTGATGCACCACGCCCAGATCGTTACGGCCGCCCTCCGCTGCGAGAAGCCGCGCCGCAGGAAGCGGTGGTGCAAGTGGGCCTGGTCGGCTTCGAAGACGCGCTCCCCGTGCTTGACCCGTCTCACGACGACGAACGTCGTGTCGACGATCGGGACGGCGAGGACGAGCAGCGGGAAGAACAGGGCAACGGTCGCGGCCGTCTTCAGCAGGCCCTGCACAGCGATCGTCGCAAGCACGTAGCCGAGCAGGAGGGCGCCGGAGTCGCCCATGATGATCCGGGCGGGATAGAAGTTGTGGCGGAGGAAGCCGACACAGGCGCCGAAGACGATGGCCGAGAGGACGGCGGCGTCGTACTTCCCGAGCGAGAGGGCGATCACGCTGAACGTCAGCCCTGCGATTGCCGCGACCCCGGCGGCGAGACCGTCGAGCCCGTCGAGGAAGTTGAACATGTTCATGATCGCGACGATCCAGATGATCGTTAGGGGAATCCCGACCGACGACGGCAGGGTGTGGATGCCGACGAACGGGAACGTGAACCGGTTCACCCAGATACCGAAGCCGGTCGCCACGGCCGCGGCCGCGACCTGACCCCCGAGCTTCGCGAACCAGGGCAGCCCGCGGAAGTCGTCGACGATGCCGACGATCAGGGCGATCGTGGCGCCGAGCAACAACCCGCGCGTCTGGTGACCGACGTGGAGGAACGCGAGCGCCGGCACGAGCATCCCGAGGAAGAGCCCGATCCCGCCGAGACGCGGCACCGGTAGCTGGTTGATACGCCGCCCGCCGGGGACGTCGACCACGCCGAGCCGGCGCGCCATCCCTCCGACTGCGGGCGTCAGCATGACGACGATGCCGAACGCGACCAGCGCTCCCCAGAGGACGTCGAGGTGATCGCCGAGCTGGTCGAGGACGCTGAGGTGCGGGCTATTCGCCGCGAGCACGCCGTCAGGGTACTTCGCGGCGGGGACGCGCTCGTCTGCGGCGTCAGTGGTTCCAGCTGACCGCGACCTCCCCCTCGACCCCCGGGAGAGGCAGCGACCGAGCCTCCGCCTCGACCGCCTCGCGCTCGGCGCGCGTGAGCCGACGCCACAGTTGGACGCTCAGGTTCGCCTGGGCTCTCCGCCACGTTCCGACGATCTCCCCCGCGACGAGGACGGCGCCCGGCCAGACGCGGGAGGTCCACAGCTCGGCGCGCTGAGCAGCATCGGGAACGAGCAGCTCGCGACCAGCGCCCCAGTAGAGGTAGTACGCGTCGCCGCTCGGCAGGAGGCGCGCCGCGGCAGGCGGCCCCGGCGGCTCGCGGAATCCGGGCTCGTCCCGGGCGAGGATCCAGGCGTCGCCGATTGGCGTTCGCACCGCTGTGAGCGACCTGCTCAGCGCGTGGAACGTCGCGCGGGCCGTCGCTTCCTTGACGCCGGCCCAGTCCGCGAACCCCTGCGGGGTCGCCGGGCCGAGGACGTGCAGGTAGCGGCGGGCCAGCTCGCGGCGTGCCTCGGACGGTTCGACCTCGGGCGGCGGCACCGTCCAGACCTCCGGTGCCCGCGCGCCGTCCCAGCGAATCAGCAGGGTGCCGGTCGGGGCCGCGTACTTGATCGCGTTGCCGATCCCGAGTGTCTTCTGCACGTCGTTGTCCTTCAGCCGCCGCCCGGCGAGATAAGCGTGCACGCGGGCGGCCATGTCCTCCGCTCTCGCGCGTCGACCCGCGTCGTCGGGCAACCGGCCGAGCGTGAAGACCGCACGGTCGCGCGCGGGCACGACGTACACGCTGAAGCGCGGCCCCCAGACCTGGACGAGCGACGGATCCTCCCAGCTCGACGGCTGGGCTCCCTCCACCCGCGCGTGGATCGAGAGGAGGGCCGCCCGCGGCACGCTGTCCGTCAGGCCGGCCCAGGCCGCGCGTCGCAGGGAGCGCGCGCCCCGCGGGAGCCGATCGTCGAGCGCGCCGGCGCGCCGCCGGAAGGCGAGGATCTGGGCGCGCGTGAGTTCGAGCATGCGCTGCGGGACCATACGTTCGAGCCGGAGTAGGATCGCCGCATGACCGACTTCGAGACGCCGACCGACCTGACGAATAACCGCGGGCTGATCGAGGATCCCGAGGCCTTCGCGCGCGAGAAGGGCGCTGCGTCGTGGCTCTACCTCTGCGGCGAG
>Ga0075424_100007972_pt1 | contig 10311 bp, 14 predicted proteins | sample SoiMethybrSBSTD3_FD_75301 | JGI IMG/M metagenome (GOLD analysis project Ga0075424, IMG submission 75301) | Bulk soil microbial communities from a Populus tree surrounding site in Tennessee, USA - Soil MetaG P. TD hybrid SBSTD3 | ecosystem: Environmental > Terrestrial > Soil > Tree plantation...
GGCGCGACGAGAGCCTCGCTGCCGCCGAGTACTGCATTGAAAACTTCCCCGATCCGGAAGCCGTGTATTACATGGCGCGCCAACTCGTGAAGCTGGACGAACGCGCCCGCGCATTGGACGTCCTGGACGGCGTCCTCGATCGCGGGTTCCTGCTGTCTGCCGCGCTGGCCAGAGATCCGTGGCTGATGTCGCTTCATGGCGAGCCGGGGTACGACGAGCTACTCGAGCGCAGTCGCCGCCTCGAAGCCGACGTCGCCCTCACGTTCGCCCAAATGGGCGGGCCCGATCTGGTTCGCTGACTCTCAGTCCTCGACCAGCGCTTTCAAACGATCGATCGCAACGTCCCATTGATCGGAGATCCGGTCGAGACATCGCCGCGCCATCTCGAGCCGGCGCGTCTCGAGCTCCCAGATCTGTTCGCGGCCGCTTTTGACGTTCTTCGCCAACCCGGCCGCCGACAATGCGTTGAGATGCTTGGTGATCGCCTGACGGGTGACGCCAGCCCCTTCGCTGAGACGCGTGATCGAGAGGGGGCCCTCTGTGCAGAGCCGCGTCACGATCTGGAGCCGCGTCTCGTCGCCAAGCGCCGCAAACACCGGCGCGCTCTCGCGCAGCCCCTTACGACTACTTCGCGACATAGCGTTGAATGTTCTCGACCTGCTCGGTCCAGCCGCCTTCGTTCATGCGGAACGCCTCGGCGCGGCGAGCCAGCGGGATCTTGTCGAATCCCGATTCGACGATAGTGAGACGCGTGTCCGCACCGGCGTCCTCGAGCGTGAACTCGACGAGCGTCATCGGCTCCGCGCGGTAATCGTGCCTGGGATCGCCAGGGTGCCAGCGATAGGAGAAGAAACGCTCCGGCTCAATCCGTTCGACGACCATCTCGAGTGTCAGCCCTTCATAACCCGGATACGTAATCGTGCCGTTGATGGTGGTGCCGGCCTTGAACTCGCCGTCCAGCTGTACCTTGAACCATTGGCCGAACAGCTTCGCGTCGCTGATGGCCCGCCACACGTGGCTGCGGGGCGCCTTCACGATGACGGTCTTCTCGATGCGGTCTGTCACGGTCGTACTTGTCATATGCAACCTCTTGGTTGCCTAAATGTTAACGGAGAAGACCAGCGATATGCAACCGTAAGGTTGCGGATTGGCGATGAGCCACGGCTGGGAACTCCGGAACTGTGCCGCGGCCGCTGCCGTATTCGACAGCATGAACGCGATTGCACAAACGAGGCTGACTCTGCTGGGCGTTGCATTGGCCCTTGTTCCTGCGACCGGCTGTGGCATTGACGTGCACGAGGCCGAGCGCGGCAAGAGCGTGGATATCAAGAGCGTGCTCGGGGATGTGTCGGTTCGGACCAACGTCGACAATGCCGACACGGGCCTGCCCGTCTATCCCGGCGCACAGCCGTTGCGCGAGCATGGCGAGGATCAAAGCGCCAACGTCAACGTGGCCAGCCGCTGGTTTGGTGTCAGGGTCATCGCGGCCAAGTATCAAAGCGACGACGCAAACGACAAGATTCTCGAGTTCTATCGCCGCGAGATGAATACCTACGGGCCTGTCACGGAGTGCCGCGGGAATGTTGATTTTCGCGGCGGTCCTGGCAACAAGCGGATGGTCTGCAAGGAACAGCCGTCGTCGGACGAGGTGCAGCTGGCCGCCGGCACCGAAGGTCGCCAGCGTGTCGTCGCCGTGAAGCCTCGAGGGAACGGGTCAGAGTTCTCGCTCGTGTACGTGAATACGCGCGGCTGAGCCGCGGCGGCATTCTTCTTGGGTACTCCGGGATGGAGGCCCACCCCCATGACTGGAACTCGACTGTGGTCATTACTGATCGGGGCCGCGCTCGTTCTTGCGATCGCCGTCCCCGCCGCCCAGACGCTGGGCGAAAAAGAGCGCTTCAACGCGATCGCTATCGTCAACAACACCCGCGCAGCTGGAGCGGGCACCGTTCAGATTGACGTCAACAGGTGGTCAACGTCGGCGGAACGCACGACGTTGCTGGATGCCCTCAAGAAGCACGGCGCCGAGAAACTGCTCGACAGCCTCAAGGGCATGAAATCGGTCGGCACGATCAAGACCCCAGACTCGCTCGCGTATGACCTGCGCTTCGCGAGTCAGACACCGTTGCCTGACGGCGGACGTCGCATCGTGCTCGCGACGGATCGGCCGATCGGCTTCTGGGAAGCGGTGCATCGGCCGCGGACGATCGATTACCCGTTCACGGTGATTCAGATGGAGATTGGCAAGGACGGGAACGGCAAAGGCACGCTGTCGTTGGCCACCAAGATCATCCCCGCGGGCGACACGATCGTCCTCGAGAATTTCGACACCTCACCGATCATGCTGACGGAGATCAAATCGGAAACACGCACGTAACTGGCTCTTCCTCTGCGTTAGACTGTGGCGCGGAGGAGAGCATGAGCACGACTCGGGCTTGGGTCCCTGTCATCGCAGTGGTGGCGCTGGCTACAACGGTGCTGCAGTCGCAGCAGCCGCAGCAGCCGGCGCCCGGCACGCCAACGCAGCTGGCCGCGGTGCCGGCCAGAGAGCCCTCATGGGCATTTCCTGTTCAAGCGGGCCAGTTGCCGGCGGAGCCTCCAGGACCGAAGACGGTGCCTGGAAGCACGAAGAAGTACACGCCTCAGGAAATCGACGATCTGCTCAATCCGCCCGACTGGTTTCCTGACGAGCACAAGCCGGCGCCGTCAATCGTCGTGAAGGGACACGGCATGGCGCTCGCGTGCGGATCGTGCCATCTGATGTCGGGAACCGGCCACCCCGAGTCGAGCGACGTCACCGGATCGACGGCCGATTACATCTACCAGCAGCTGCAGGATTTCAAATCCGGCGCGCGTAAGGACTACGCGCGGATGAACGGCATCTCGGCCGAGTTGTCGGATCAGGAGATGCGTCAGGCGGCCGAGTATTTCGCGTCATTGCCACGCGTGAAATGGTCGACTGTGAAAGAAGCCGCGATGGTGCCGAAGACGTTCGTCGGCCAGGGGCGCATGCGATTCATCGATCCGAAGGCCACGGGTATGGAGCCAATCGGCAAGCGCATCATCACGCTGCCCGAAGATCAGACGCGTGCCCGCCTGCGCGATCCGAAGATCGGGTTTGTGTCGTATGTGCCACCCGGGAGCGTCGGAAAAGGGAAGGCGCTGGTTGAGAATGGTGGCGGCGGCAAGACGGTGCAGTGCAGCATCTGCCACGGTGAAGGGTTGAAGGGGCTCGGCAACGTGCCGCGGATTGCCGGCGTGCATCCGATCTATCTGGCGCGCCAGCTTCATCTCTTCAAGGAAGGCGATCGCAAAGGACCGGATTCACCGCTGATGAAGCGGCCGGTCGAAAAGCTCACGGACGATGACATTCTGAATATCGCGGCGTATGTCGGAGGGCTGCCGCCGCAGTAAGACACGAGCCGGTGAGCGCGGGGGCGATGCCCCCGCGCCCCGCGTTGTTAGGGTTTGTAGTCAGCAGTTGCTTCGGACGTCTTCGCGACGTCCTTCCCGCCAGTCCCCTCGAGAATCTCTTCGGCCTTCTTCGCCCACTTGCGATCGTCACAATGGACCGAGACGAGGTACGCGCCTTCGCGTAGGCGGCCCGCATAGCGTTTGGCTTCGACCTCGGGAATGCCAGCGCCAATCAGTCCGCCGACGAGACCGCCGGTCGCGCCGGCAGCACCCGCCCCGGCGAGGGCAGCGACGATGGGGCCGGCCGCCACGATCGGGCCGACGCCCGGGATCGCCAACGCGCCAATGCCTACGAGCCAGCCGAGCACTCCGCCAATCGCGGCGCCCGTGCCGGCGCCGGCCGTGAACCCTTCAGGTGCCTTCGTGTTGATCTCGTGCGCGAGATCGCGAGTGGTTCGGTCGCGCTCCGGAAGAATCGCCGAGATGTCGCTATTGCGGAATCCGGCGGCGCGGAGCGACTCGAGCGCACGCTCGAACGCGACACGATCCGCATAGATGCCATACGCAACCAAGTCTGTGGCCATGTGTTCCCCTCCTTGATGGGTTGAAGACGCCGCGCGCACGCGTAGGAAGGGTAGGAGCAGCAAGCATGCCGATTCGCAGCTCAACGTCTGCATTGAGGCAACCTCAACGTGTGCGTTGAGACCCGACTCAGCCTCGAGTGTGGTGTAGCCGAGCTCAGATCTGCGGCTGGCGCGTGAGAAACGCGATGAGCTCCTCGGCTGCGCCGCGTTCATCATCGGTCTGGGCCAGCGCGCGCGACGCGCGGGCATGACCGATCGCTTCATCACGGACGTTGCGCGCCCGGCCCTCGCCCGCGTTGGAAACGACCGTGAAATTGGGACTCTTCACCTCGATCCAGGGGTCGTCGGCAGCGGACAGCGACGGTACGAATGCCAACACCACGAGCGATACGCCCAAGCGAGTGCGCACACGGGCCTCCAGTCTGAATCTGAAAACGTCGCGGAGTGGAAAGTCGAACACATCCGCGACGTGGAATCCAGTCCGGGCTGGAGACTGCGTGTTTTGGCACTAACGGGCGGCTGTGGCCGCCGGTTGCGCGAAGGGGTTCTCGTCGGCGCTCGGTCCGTAGATCGATGGCACCGGCACATTCAATTGACGCAGATATACCGACATCTGACCACGATGGTGATACCAGTGGTTCAACATGATCGCGCGCAGGGCGGCGATGCGCGGCATCGCCATGATCTCGCGATCGCCGTCGAGCACCTTCCACGTCGCCATGAGCGCGGCATCGTCCATCGAGCCGAGCGCGGCCCTGGCTTGCTTCACGGTGTTCTCCAGCGCCGGCAACAACTCGCTCGCCTGTGTCGCTGCCGGCTGCACGAACGCCGGCCGCTGCATCGAGGGCTGCGCGATCATCTGCGCGACGTTGCCCGGGACGGTCGCGATGTGCAACGCGAGCTGGCCCAATGACATCGACTTCTCGTGCGGTTTCCAGGTGAGATGCGCCTGCGGTACGCGTTCGAGGACGCGTCTGGTTGTCTGCGCCTCCTGCTCGAGCTCTTGAAGCATTCCATCAATGATGGCCATCTGATTCTCCTTTCAGCGGTTCTCGACGCGTTCGTCGAGGCGGCCTATGGCGCCGCTGCAGCCGCTGGCTGCACAAATGGGTTCTCGTCAGCGCTCGGTCCGTAGATCGACGGCACCGGCACATTGAGCTGACGGAGATAGACCGACAGCTGACCACGATGGTGATACCAGTGGTTCAGCATGACCGATCGCAGAAACGCGATACGCGGCATCGCCAGGATTTCCCGTTCGCCGTCGAGAATCCGCCATGTCGCTGCCATCGCGCTGTCGTCCAGGCCCTCCAATGCTTTACGTGCCCGCTTGACGCTGTCGTCGAGCATCGGCAGCAGTTCGCTCGCGCTGGATGGCGATGGTTGTGGGAACAGCGGACGCTGCATCGATGGTTGCGCCGCCGCTTCGGCGACGCCGCCGGGCACGATCGCGATGTGCATCGCCAGTTGTCCGAGTGTCATCGATTTCGCGTGCGGCTTCCATCCGAGGTGCGCCTCCGGCACACGCTCGAGTACGCGTCGGGTCGTCTGCGCTTCTTGTTCCAGTTCCTGTAGAAGTGTCTCCACGAGTGGCACGTCGTGCTCCCTTCTTACTTCTGTTGGCGTTCGGCGCCGGCCTGGATGCGCGCGAGGATCGACTTCCAGCCTGTGCCAACGCCCTTTCGCTGATCGTCGGAGATGAAGCCGAACGCGGTGTGTCTGAACGCAATGAGGGTTCCGCCCTCGACCTCAGTGAGCCGGTACTGCACGTTCGACATCACCGGATTTGACATGAACAGCGGTCCGTAGATCTCGAGCAGCGTCGGCTTCTTGATGGCCTGCACGTGTCCCCACATGTGACCGTTGTTGCCGCCGAGATCGCGATACCAGCGACCGCCGGGCCACGCTTCCAGCACCATCGGAAACGGCTTACCGTCCGGTGTTTCGTTCAGTCGTCCGATGTGACTCACGATCGAGTCGAACGTCGCCTCGAGCGAGGCGCGCACATGGACGTTGTCGGAGATCTCGAGCGTCAGATTTTCGAGCGTCGGTGCAGTCAGCATCACGATTCCTCTTTCTTCTTGGCCTCGGCGTGCGCCTTGATGCGCGAGAGTTGTCGTCCCCAATACCGCGAGAACGTGCCGGTCCACTCGTGGAGCGGCCGTAGCGCGTCAGCATTGGTGCGATAGAGCGTGCGGCGTCCGTCGCGTCGCATATCCACGAGTCCCACGTTGAGCAGCACCTGCAGATGCTTGGACACGGACGGTTGTCCGAGGCCGAGGGCAATGGCGATGTCGCCGACGGCACGCTCTTCCGGACCGAGATACTCGAGAATCTCGCGGCGCCTGGGTTCGGCGACCGCGTTGAACGCATCGGACGTTGTCGACGCGCGAGGCACGAGTCGATCATATTCCCATATAGGAATATGTCAAGTTCATCTGAGCCGCACCCGCGGTAGACTGCGCGAGGCGCGAACAAGGGAGGGTCGGTGAGGTCAGCGATTGCAGCGATCGTCGTCTTTGGGTGGGTGGCAGTCGTCTCGCCGTCGCTCGTCGCGCAGTGGTCGTCGTATCCGACGAAGAACGTGCCGCGCGATGCGGACGGCAAGCCGAATCTCACCGCCGCGCCGCCGCGCACCGCTGATGGCGTGCCCGATCTCACGGGGATTTGGAATTACGCCGGCGTTCTCGGTTTCCGCGGCGGACCACCGCCGCCACCTCCCGGCACGCCGGTGCAGGCGACGTTCTGGAACATCGAAGCAGGATTCAAAGAGGGACTGCCGTTCACGCCGTGGGGCCGCGAGGTTCGACGTCAGCGCATGGAGGGCAACAGCAAGGACAATCCCGATGCCGCATGTCTGCCGCTCGGCCACATGCAGCTGCACACGCACTCGCAGCCGCGGAAGATGATTCAGACGAAGGATGTGATCGTCATCATCTACGAGGCGAACGCCAACGTGCGGCAGATCTTCCTGGATGGACGCCCGGCGCCAACCAACGATCCGCAGCCATGGTGGTACGGCTATTCGCGCGGTCATTGGGACGGCGACACGCTCGTTGTCGAGACCACGAATTTCCGCGATGGCATGTGGCTCGACGTCAACGGCGCGCCGCTGACCGAGCAGGGCAAACTCACTGAGCGCTTCCGCCGCCCGACGTTCGGCACGCTGGAGATCGATGTGACGATCGACGATCCGAAGGCCTATACGAAGCCGTGGACCGTCCGCGTGAATCAGCGTTTGCTCGTGGACACCGAATTGATTGAGTTCATCTGCAACGAAAATCAGCAGTTCAATCCGTCGACTGGCGGTCCGCTTCCGCGCAACTAGCCAGAGATCACGCATGGCATCAACGACCGAGGAAGTTCTGCAACGGCATGTGAGGTGTTTCTTCGAGGGAGATCTCGAAGGCGTCGTCGCGGACTACGCCGCAGACGCGGTCCTCTTTACGCCCAATGGACCGCTGAAGGGCCACGGCCCGATTCGGGACTTCTTCCGCGGCCTGATCAAAGAATTCACACAACCTGGCACCGCGTTCTCGTTGCAGCTACAGTCGATCGACGGTGACTTCGCGTACGCGCTGTGGTCCGCCGAGACGGCCGACAACGTCTACGAGATGGCGACCGACACGCACGTCGTGCGAGACGGAAAGATCGTCGCGCAATCGTTTGCCGGTCAGATCACGTCGAAGCGATAGCCCCCGACCTCAGACCCGAGGTGGGGAGATTCATCAGTCGCGCCAGCGCCGGCCATTGACGGTGTGATTTGAGCAGCGGCGTGATCATGTAGAAGAGCGGCAGGAATCGCTGCTCGATTCCTCGAGCCGCCCATTCTACGGCCCGCTCAAGGTTGCCGGTCATCGCGTGAAAGATGGCGTGTCCGGTCGACGCTCCATAGGCCTCACCCGTGCCAAGCGACTCCAGAAGCGCAACGGTGCGCGTCCGGTCGCCGGCGCGTTCCAGCAGCGCCGCCAGTTGTCCGACGACGGTGTGCGACCACGGGATCACGACATGCGCCCGCTCCGTGAGCGCCAGTGCTTCCTCGAATTGTCCCTGCTGCGCGTACACGGCCCCGAGCGTCTCCAGCGCCCACGGAAAATTGGCGTCGAGGTCCAGGATGCCTCGGAGTTCAGCTGCCGCATCGTCGAGCCGTCCGAGGTGTCGAAGCCCGCGCGCATAAATGTGGCGATACAGCAGGTTCAGCGGATCTTCCTCCAGCGCCCTTGCCATGGTCTCGACGGCTTCAGCGACGCGCCCGATCGGCAACAAGTAGTGATTGCAATACCAGAAGCGCACGTCGCGGGACGTCGGCTCGTGCGCCATCGCCAGCCGCCACTCGCGTTCCGCGCCGATCCAGTCGTGGCCGAAGTTGCCGGCGCACACACCGAGCAACGCGTGCGCCTCAGGCAGTGCGGGATCGACGCGCAGGGCCCGTTCTTCAGCTGCGCGTGCCAGCGGCATTACTTCGTGCGCCGGCTTGAAACCTAAGTTCGCCAGCATCGTGTAGCACCCGCCCACAAAGCTGTACGGAAGCGCGAACTGAGGGTCGAGTGTGATGGCGTGCTCGAGCAAGGCTTTGGCCTGCTCGAACGATCCGGGAAACGCTCTGGACCAGAGGTCTCGAGCCTCGAGGTAGTTCTCATACGCGCGAAGGTTCGGCGTGTGGCGGCGCGGCGTCGCTGCATCAACGGACAGTTTGATTCTCAGCGCCGAGGCGATCGCGTTCGTAATCTCGTCCTGGATCGCGAAGATGTCGGTCAACTCGCGGTCGTAGCGATCGGACCAGACATGAAAACCGTCGGCCACTTTGATCAACTGCGCCGTCACCCTGATTCGGTTGCCGGCTTTCCGCACGCTCCCTTCGAGCAGATGCTCGACGTTCAGCCGCCGGCCGACGTCCGCAAGCTCCACATCGTTCCCGCGAAACCGGAAGGACGAGGTCCGGCCTGCCACCTGCAGTCCTGGCACTTGCGCCAGTGCGTTGATCACTTCTTCAGCCAGTCCGTCACCGAAGTATTCGTTCTCTTTGTCCGCGCTCATGTTCGCGAACGGCAACACCGCAATCGACGGCTTCTGGTCACGCTCCGCAGACGTCAAATCTCGCGATGCGTATTCGAGGACAGCCCTCACCTCTGACATGGTCTGAAAGCGGTCCCGTGGATTGGTGGCGAGGCATCGCTGGACGATGCGCGCAAGTGCGGACGGCGCTGCCTGGCCGGATCGGAACGCGTCGCCCTCATGAGACGCGCGGACGCCGGTCAGCAATTCGTGCAGGACGATTCCGAAGCTGAACACGTCGGAGGGAATGTCGAGTGCCTGGCCCGCCGCTTGTTCAGGCGACATGTAGCCAGGCGAACCTAAGACCGCGCCAGCCACAGTGTGCGGCGCCGTGTGCGTGAGGTCTGCGTCGTCACTTCCATGCCGCAGGAGTTTGGCCAGGCCGAAGTCTACGAGCTTGACCGTCCCATCTCGCGTGATCAAGACGTTGGTGGGTTTCAGGTCGCGGTGCAGGATGCCTCGATCGTGAGCAGCTTCCAGCGCGCGCGCGATCTGGATCGCCTGGCGGACCGCCTCGGGCGCCTCGACCGGACCGCTCAGCGGCGCGCCGGCGATGTACTCGAGCACGAGATAGCCCGGCCCGATGTCGTACAGCTGGCAGATGTGTGGATGGTTCAGAGACGCAATCGCCCGCGCTTCGTATTCGAATCGACGCAGGCGATCCGGGTCATGGGTCGCAGGCTCGGGTAGAACCTTGATGGCGACTGAGCGATCGAGCCGCGAGTCGCGGGCTTTGTAGACTTCGCCCATCCCGCCGGCGCCAAGGAGCGCGACGATTTCATAGGGGCCGAGCCGCCTGCCAGGGGTCAGGGCCAATTCGCGAATTATAAAGGCGGGAGAGCGGGCGGACGACATCGGTCCGGATCAGGCGATCCGTTGACCCAATCCTGGGCCCGGAGTCTCAGCGGCCGCCTGCCCGTCGTCCAAGTTTTCCTAGAAGCGCTCCTCCCGGACTGTCGTATTTCGGCTTGTTATACGGCTTCTTAATTAGAGCAACACATTATTGATAACACCCTCATATCGCATGGTGATGGTGCCGTGACGTCAATCGACGACACGCCTGCAACCGTCCCCGAACCGGCGAGTCTCGGACTCCTCGGCGTCGGGCTGGAGTGCGTGCATCGCCGTCGGTTCGCGCACCGCTCCTAAGTGCAACGCCCGTCGTCTTGAACGGTCGTCCGGTTCACCGCGAGATCGGATAGACGATCGTCACCCGTATGTCGATCGGGTGAGTGGCGCCGTCCCTGACGGGCGGCGC
>Ga0075424_100007974_pt1 | contig 10310 bp, 10 predicted proteins | sample SoiMethybrSBSTD3_FD_75301 | JGI IMG/M metagenome (GOLD analysis project Ga0075424, IMG submission 75301) | Bulk soil microbial communities from a Populus tree surrounding site in Tennessee, USA - Soil MetaG P. TD hybrid SBSTD3 | ecosystem: Environmental > Terrestrial > Soil > Tree plantation...
GTAGTTTCTGGTAGATCCGGGCCACCCGTTTGGGGTCGAGCAGCGGGTAGTCGTTCAGCGCCGCCGTTTGCTGACCGACCTTTCCCCGGAGTTCCTCGAGCTGTTGGAGCGCGCCGCCGCGCTGGACGATCTCACGTATGGCGCCGGCGATCGACTTGCCGATTCCCGGAATCGCCGTCAGATCCGCATCGGTTCTGACCAGCTCGTCGACGCTCCGGGAGAGATTGGCAATGGCATTGGCCGCGCGACGGTAGGCCTTGATCTTGAAGGGATTCTCCCTTTGTGCCGACAGCAGCTGAGCCAGGCCGAGCAGGACTTTGGCGATTTCGGCGTTACTCAACCTCGGCATGAATCTCCTCCCTGGGAGCCTGAATGAGTGACGACAAACCGTCGCGAACGGGTCAGAATCTGATGATGGCGCGGCTTAAACGTCTCGCTGAGGGGCATCCGGCCCTCGGGTTCACGCTCTTCCCAATGCGATTGAAGACCGCACTCTCATCGTACGTACCCACCGCGGGGGCGCTCGCGCGGTGGCTGTTTCGCTCGCGGGAGTACACCAACTTCACCTACGACTACTCGCCGCCCAGCCTGGAGTATCTCGCCCACGGCCTGGCTCTGGTGACAGGTTGTCCCGTCGGGTCATTACGGGCCTTTTTGGCCGAGCCCGATGAGAATGCCGAGCTGCATCGGACCGTGCGCGAGCGGGGTGAAACGAGTGATCGGAGGGCAGTCATCGACCGTGACGTACGCCTAGGAAAACAAAGGATTTGGTATGCGCTGGCGCGGGCCCTGAAGCCGGTGCGCGTGGTAGAGGCTGGCGTAGGTCCGGGACTTGCTGCCGTCGTCCTGGCGGAGGCGCTGCTCAAGAACGCGAGTGAAGGCAACGGTGGTGAATACCTCGGGATCGACCGAGACCCTCGCGCGGGAGTCTTGCTCGGTCCAAGGCAGCGCTCGGTTGCCAGGCTCCTCCACGGAGAATCGGTGAGCACGCTCGGAAGTCTGGGACAGGCCGTCGATCTGTTCATCACCGACAGCCATGTGTCGCCGGACGTGGAATACGCGGAGTGCCGGGCGGTCGAGCCGTGGCTTTCCGAACCGGCTGTTGTCGGCACGACAGTGACGACGCGGCTCCCCGCCTTTGCCGAGGAGACCGGACGCTCCTTCCTCGCGTTCAAGGAGGAGCCTCGCGATCACTGGTATCCCGGCGGGTGGATCGGCCTTGCCTTTCGGGCCTCACCCGGCAGCGTGGTTCCGTAATGCGATTGCCACGTGTGGTCGGGGGCGTCATGGGCCGGCTGCCGATCGGAGCCTGGCTCGCCCGCCTCGAGGCTGCCCGACAGTCCGATGCATCCCGCCGCACGGCCGCAGTCCTGCTTCGGGTAGACGACTACCCTCACTGGCGGGTCCCCACCCCTCAATTTCGTCGCTTCCAGCAAGTGATGTCGGCGATCGGGGTGCCCTTCCTGCTAGCGGCGACGCCCTTTCTCGCTGCCAACCCCCTCTCCCCTATTTCCGACACCCGCCCAGAGGATGTCAACGACTGGGACTGGCTCGCTGAAAGAGTACGTCGGAAAGAGCTCGAGGTGGGCTTGCACGGAGCGACTCATCGAACCCGGCAGTTCGGGTTCAACTCCGAGTTCGACGACATGCCGCCGGACCAGGCGCGAGCCGTCATCGGACAGGCGTGGCGCTTCCTCTCCAGCGCGGGCTGCGAGCCGATAGCGTTCGTACCTCCGTTCAATCGCTTTCCACCGGCACTCTGGTCTGCATTGCCCGACGAGTGTCGCATTCTCTGTCTCGGGCCCGAGAGCCTGCTCGATGTACCTCCTCTTCCGGCTGTGGGCATCCGTGCCGGCCGCACCGTGGTCTTCTCGCTGCCGCCGTTCTACGGGCGCGCAGCCCACATCCTGACGGCGCTCGAGCGGGGAGAGTTGCTCGACCGCCCCGGGATCGTATTGCCCATCACGCTGCACTGGACCTGGGAGCTGGACGACGATTTTGCGGCGGTGCGCAGGTTGGCTGAGGTCGTGGCGCCGCGGGTGGAACCGTGGCGCTCGCTCGTTCCCTCGACGTCTCACGAGCCTGCGCGCTCTGCGAGCGATCCTCAACGAGCTGCGGGCGGACTCATTCGCCAGAACGGCCAGCGCCACGACCCGCTGCCGCGCCGAGTCGTCGTTTTTTCCAGAGTCACCGAGGGGCATGGCGCCGGCGGCATGCAGCGGCATCTCACCTGGCTGGTTCGGTGGCTGAGGACCACGGGGGCGGAGGTCACAGTGGTCACGACCCGTGGTGGTGCGCTCCCCACGGATACCGGTGTTCGCACCATCGAGATCCCGGGCACGCGGCCTGGCCGCTATACCCGCGCCTGGTGGCGAGGAACGAGTGCACTGGTGAAGGGGCCCCAGATGCGTGAGTGGGACCTGGTCTTGAGCGAGGATGGCGGTGCCTGGAGCGCGATCAACGGCTTGCGACGGCTGGAGCGCCGGCCGCCCATCGTGATGTTCCGTCACGGCACCACCCTTCTCAACCTGCGGCAGACCCTTCCCCCGCGCGGACCTCGGGCCATTGGCTCGATGGCGCTGTCGCTCCGCGACTGGCTTCGCCATCCGCGCCGCCTGGGTCGCTACGTCGATCTCATGCTCTGCGTCTCGGAGCCGGTCGCGACCAGCGCGCGGTCCGAGGGCGCTGGGCCGGACACGGAGATCCGGGTGGTGCCGTTGGGAGTAGATCTGGACGACTTCCGGCCCGCCGACGATCCGCGGTCCGTCCGCGCCGAACTTGGCCTCGACCCCGACCTCCCGACTTTGCTGTGGGTGGGCCGAGACGTTCCCGGCAAGCGTGTGACGCTTGCTTTCGACGTCTTCAGCCGGCTGCAGCAGCGGGGTGTCCCGTGCCAGCTCGCGCTTGCGGTGGCGAGCCCGCGCGAGCCCACGCTGGCAGGGATCGAAGAGCTACGCCGGCGACACGGATCGCGAGTCCAGCTTTTTGCAAATGCCGATGTGAGCCGGATCCGGTCGCTCGAGCAGGCCGCGAGCGTATTGCTGTTTCCTTCGGTGCTTCCCGAGTCAGTCCCGATCGTGATCCTCGAAGCACTCGCGTCCGGTGTGCCGGTCCTCGCGACACCGGCCGGCTCACTTCCCCAGCTCGCCGTGTTCCGCGCCCACCCGGACTGGCTGGTGACACCGGAAGGACTCGATGCCTGGTCGGAGCGGGCGGAGGCGATGATGAGCGGTGCTGGTGCGGAGTGCGCGCGGCGCGAGGCCCGTGCGATCGCTGAACGGTGCTACGATCTGGCTGTGACTGCACGGTCGACGGTAGAAGCGATTGACCAACTGGCCGGCCGGTGGGCGCAAGCGCATCAAACGTGATCGGCTACGCCATTGACCCCTTCGCTACGAGCGCAATGCGCGCAGCAATAGAACGTGCCATTGGCGTCGATCCCGTGGCCGATCACCTTGCAGCCGCAATGAGCACAAATAGGAGCAAGCTTCTCGATGGCGCACTCAAAGCTGTCGAACACGTGCCGGTTACCAGCGGCAACGACCTCGAACGAGAGGGCATAGTCGTTTCCGCAGACCTCGCATACTGCCATAACGCCTCCTGTTCTGGCGGTCACGCACCTCTTCCTGACGCCTCAGGCGAGGACCCTGGGTTAGACGCTGGCAGGCGGTAAGAGCGCCGCCAGACGGTCGGCCAAACTCCGAAGCTCCGTTCCCATAGCCTCTTTTCCGAGTCGCTCGGCAGCCTGACGAACAATTGCCACGTCCTGGTGCGTGAAACCGAACGGCTGCTCTGAGAGAGCGAATGCCGCAAGCGCGGCCCGTGCCGGAGGTGGCACAAGCACGCGGTCGTGCGCTCGGCTCATGACAATGACGCCGTTATCGTAGCTGAGCCCGAGCTTGGCCACGTACTCGGTGTCGTCGTCCTCGTCGCGTCGCTCGGGCTTCTGCTTTGCCCAACTGTCCAGCTCGCGAGCGGATTGGCGGTAGTCTCGCTCGGCCCATTGCTCGGAACTGAGGGCGGGTGCTGGGGACGCACGCATGATCACTCCCTCACTGCGGCTCTCTGTTGCCAACCCTATCCGTCGCGTCCGCGTAGGGACCGTGACGGGAATCACGACCCAGCTGATGATTGCGTGAGTCGTCGCGGAGCAAGTTTAGGCGCCACTTGCCGCCCCGAGGCAATCGCATCGCGCGGCACCACTCGCGTCGGCCCGGTCTCCTTTGCAGCGATTGTAACTCGCACCCCTGGGCCAGGCCCTGATCGTGACGGCCGGTGCCGGGCTTGCCCAGCGATGGGACGGCCCGGTCGAGGAGATCCGGCCGGGTGACGTGATCTGGTTTCCCCCCGGAGATAAGCACTGGCATGGGGCTTCGGCAACCATCGCGCTGACCCATATTGCTATTCAAGAGCAGCTCGACGGCAAGGCCGTCGATTGGATGGAAAAGGGCAGCGCCGAGCAGTTCCGGCAAGAGCCAGTTGCGAGCTGAAGCGAGTCGAGGCCGTCATGCGCGTCGGAATACTTGGTTCGGGGTTGATGGGTGGAAAGCTCGGGACGCTGTTCGCGCGTGCCGGGCACGAGGTGGTCTTCAGCTACGCACGCAGTCGAAAGAAGTTGGAAGGGCTGGCGCGGGACGCCCGGGGAAACGCAAGGGCCGGCACACCCGCAGAGGCAGCCCGCGATGCCGACGCGATCCTGCTGGCCGTGCACTGGTCCCGAGTCGACGAAGTGCTGAGCCAGGCTGGTGATCTGTCGGGCAAGGTCATTGTCAGCTGCTCACTCCCGATGAATCCGGAAGACACCGAGCTCGTCGTCGCCCACACTTCTTCAGGCGCCGAGGCGCTTGCAAGGAAGGTTCGGAACGCTCAGGTCGTTTGCGCTTTTGGAACGGTGCCCAGCGAGGTGCTGTTCGGCGTGTTCGAGAGCAGGCGGAAGTCGAAACGGCCCAGCCTGGTATACTGCGGCGACCAGGAAGACGCGAAAGCAATTGCCGCCCGGCTGATACGGGATGTGGGCTTTGATCCCGTAGATGCCGGCCCCTTACGAATGGCCCGGTACATGGAGCCGTTCACGCTCCTTGTAGCACAACTTGCCTACGAGGGTGACCAAGGTCCCGAGCTCGCCTACCGATTCGAGCGATTCGGCAAGTAAGCGCGCCGGAAATGCACCGCCGCAAAGTGTGCTGCATCACTGACGAGCTAGGGACGGGAGCACATTCTCACCCCTCTCTTGGCTCTTTTATCGCCAATCTCTAGGTGAAGGCTTGAGCAGTTCGGTAACTATTAGATCGTCGGTTCCCATGCCGGCCATGCCAGAGCAGTCTCCATGGGGCTCTCGTGTGTTCCTCCCCGAAGTCGCCAGCACACACAAGCCAGGTTCGCGCATTTGTGGGTCAAACAAACGACCTCGCCGCCCCGTGCGGTAGGGAGTGACTCATGCCAATCCCGATCGTAGACGTGGACACCTTATCCCGGAACTGGTGGATTGTCCTGCTCCGTGGTCTGGCTGGTATCTGCTTCGGCATCATCACGTTCATCGCTCCAGCTATCTCGCTCGCCATCCTGGTCCTGGTCTGGGGCGCATACGCCTTGGCGGACGGCATTCTCGCCTTGGTAACTGCGATTCGTCGCCGGGGTGAGGACCGTTGGTGGCTGTTCTTCGTCGAAGGTTCGGTGGGCATTGCGGCCGGCGTGCTGACTCTCATCTGGCCCGGATTGACGGCGATAGCCTTGCTCTACCTGATCGCCGCATGGGCCATAGTGACTGGTGCCCTCGAGATCGCGGCAGCCATCCGCCTGAGAAAGGTCATCGCAAACGAGTGGCTGCTCGCGCTCAGTGGGATCGCCTCGCTCGGCTTCGGCATTCTACTGATCCTGTTCCCTGGGGCGGGTGCTCTGACAGTGGTCATCTGGATCGGGGCCTACGCTCTGGTGTTCGGCGCGCTGGTGGTGGCCCTCGCATTCCGCCTGCGATCGCTGGGGAGGCCGCACACGACCCGACCTGCACATGGCATCGCTTGAGCCCGCCACGCAGGTCATAATCACGGAGCCGTCGCCGACCGCGGCGGCTCATTGCACCAGGAGGACTTCATGAAACTCACCAAGCAGACCCCCAACACAATTGTGCGGGAAGATTTCGAAAACCTCTTCGATCGTATTTTCGGTCGCGGCCTCGCTGGGGTGCCGGCGCGGGTCTTCGAAACAACCTGGATGCCCAGTCTGGATTTCTCCGAGGATGAGAAGAATTACATCATCCGGGTGGAGGCGCCGGGAATCCCCAAGGACGATCTCGAGGTCAATCTCGAGGGCCAGATCCTGGCCATCTCGGGACGGAGAAGCTTCGAGAACGAAGAGAAGAACGAGGAGTACTTCTGGCGCGAGCGGGAGCAAGGACGCTTCGTGCGGACCGTGCGCCTGCCCGCACCGGTAAACGCGGCCAATGTCGAGGCGACCTACAACGATGGCGTGATGACCATCCGCGTGCCAAAGGCCGAAGGCGCGACCAGGAACCGCATTCTCATCAAGTGAAGGACGATCGACTACGGACACCGAGCAAGCAGAGCCCCGGTCGCGAGCCGGGGCTCTGGTTTTGGGGGGCGGACCTGCTGAGAACAGCACCGACGCCGTGACGTCTAGATAGATAGGACAGTTGAGGTCTGGGGCCCGGCTGAATATGCTTCAACCCAGTTCCGCGCTTGGGAGTAAAAGCGATGAGGCCAACCGTCGAACTCATCTACTTCAGCAACTGCCCCCACATTGAGTCGGCACGGAGAGCACTGGAAAAAGCCTTCAAAGCGCTGCGCATACCCCCCGAGTGGCAAGAATGGGAACAGCACGATCCCAACGCACCTGCGGTGGTCCGCACCTATCCCTCCCCAACTGTGCTGATCAATGGAAGTGACGTTCAGGGAGGAGCCGGCAGGTTTCAGGGCATGAATTGTCGAGTAGGCGGGCCGCCGACTGCAGACGAGATCCGTTGGGCACTAGCCGAGATTTTGGCCAGTGAAGGATCGCCTCACTAGCGGGCCCTGAAAGCGAAGGGCGGAGCGAGGCGTCGTTTCCGCCCCACTCCGCCCTCCTACGTTACCAGCTCGCTATCTGCTTTAACGCCCGAAGTTCATCGCCCCGATCAGCCCGAACGACACGTCGCCGCCATCCAGCCCCACGGGGAAGCTGAGGCTCGGGTTCAAGCTGAATCGTGAATTGAACACGAATCCGCTCCCCAACGTCAGCAGGCCGTAGCTCTCCGAGGCGGACGACGAGATCGTGCCGTTATCGAGCGTGGCCCGGGTGTTGGCGAACTGGAAGCTCGCGTTGGGAAGGATGCGCACCTGCGAGCTGCCACCGACCCCCACGCCGACCGACCCACCGAAGGCGAACGTGCGGCTCGACATGTCCACGCCACTGTTCAGAACGTTGTGCGGACCAGACCCAAGGCTCAAGCTCGCGATCGGGCACAGCTCGGCCATACGGCTGGTGTGGAGCGGAATCTGGTACCCGCCACCGACGCCGAAGTCGAACGACGACCCGCTGAGGCCATCATACGAGGTTCTTCCGACCAGAGCTTTACCGTACACGCTCTTGGGCACGCCATACCCGAATGTTCCGTCGAAGCTGTTCGTTCCGTCGGCGAACTGCCCGCCACCGGCGACCTGCATCCGGCCGCTGGAGAACGAGGGCATGCCGACGCAGGCCTGCGCCGCAGCCTGAGTCGTCAGGTAGAACGGAAGCGCGATGGAAAGAACGAGAAACCGTCGCATAATGGTCCTCCCGGCTGTGGGCCGTCCATGTCAGACCACCAGAGGATCTGGCAGGACGCGAGACTGGGTGCCTCGATCTGTTTCTGTTGATTGGGTTTGCACTTCACCCGCCGTGAGAAGGGCAACCCTTATGCCCGGGCGAGGTGCAATCAGGTGCAGCTTGTCCCAATCCGAGCAGAATCCGGTTGCTGGTATGGTGGACGGCACCTACTATAGAGGAAAGGTTCGCCTTTGAATCCCTGAAAACTCCTCAAGCACATCGTGTTGCGGATCCACACGTTCGGAAGGCTGCACGTTCGCGGGACGGACGGAGGCGTGCTCAGCGGCTCGGCCGCCCAACCTCGACGTCTCGCGATTCTGGCCTTGCTCGCTTCTAGCGGCGAGCAGGGGCTCACCCGGGACAAAGTCCTCGCCTATCTATGGCCCGACGCGGAGGAGGAGCGGTCGCGTCGGATGCTGAATCAGGCCCTCTACGCGCTGCGTCAGGACCTGGGTGCCGATGACGTCTTCCTCGGCACTCGGGAGCTCCGGTTCAATCCCGATTTGGTCTCGAGTGACGTGGCCGAATTCGAGGAGGCTCTGTCGCGCGGAAAACTGGAAGACGCGGCGGCTCGGTACACCGGACCGTTCCTGGACGGCTTCCGCCTGTCGGGCGCCCCCGAGTTCGATCGGTGGGCGGAAGAGGAGCGAGCGGGCCTGGCCGGGAGTTATGCCGAATCTCTCGCGAAACTGGCTCGCCGCGCGGAGGACGGCGGAGACTGGGCCCAGGCAGTCGAATGGTGGCGGAAAGCGGCTGCCCAGGATCCACTCAACGGCCGGGTCGCGCTGCGGCTGATGCGCGCCCTCGTGGCGGCGAACGATCCTAACGGCGCTCTGCGCCACGCGAGAGTCTACGAGGCGTTGGTCGAGCAGGAGCTGGATCTCCCGCCGGATCGGGAGGTCGTGGCCTACGCGGAGCAGCTTCGGCACGAGTCGCCCGCGCCGATATCCGAGTCCTTCGTGGGGGCGATACCTGCTGCGGCCACGGCTCCGGCGACTGACCCCAAACCATTCCCGGTTGAAGCGGTTCGAGACGAAGGCCCTGCCCCTGGAGTCCCTCACCTTGGTTCCGTCCCTGCGCCTGCCGCGGTCCCCGCTTCTTTGGCCAAGGCGCTCGGCATGCTGGAAGGACAGCAAGTCAGAGAGCCGAGGTCCACAGCTGACTGGGTCGCCGTGCTTCATGGACACGGTCCCGGAGCGCAGGCAACCAAGCCAGCCAGCAGAGGACGTTGGCTTCTTGTAGCCGCGGTTGCGCTGCTCCTCGCGGGCACCACGATGCTCGTGCTGCGCCCTCGTCCTCGCGACGTGGTTTTCGGGGCGACCCACCCCGTGGCCGTCGAAGGAGCGTTGGAACTCGACCCGGCAATTTCACCGGACGGAAAAGCGGTCGCTTATGCCGCCGACCGCGCTGGCCAAATGAGGATCGTCCTGCGGCAGCTGGCGGGAGGCCCTCCACTCTCGATAAGCGACTCCTTGCCCGGTTATCACCGGGCTCCCCGATGGTCTCCGGATGGAAGCCGGATTGCGTTCCAGTCAGGTGGGACGATCTACGTGGTTTCGGCGCTGGGCGGGATGCCCCGGCCGCTCGTTCGCCCGTCTGCTCCCTCGGGCTGGGTCGCCTATCCCGCATGGTCTCCCGACGGGAGGCAAATCGCGTACGTCGAAAACTCTGTGGTATTCAGCCGGCCCGTCGATGGCGGCCCACCGCGCCGTCTCGCTTCGATCAACGCTCCGCACGGGCTTGCGTGGTCGCCGGACGGCAAATGGATAGCCTTCGTCTCCGGCAACGCTGCCTTTACGTTCGGCGCGCAGCCTTGGGGCAGTCCAACCAACCTCGGCAACATCGCCCCGAGCTCGATTTGGCTGGTTCAGGCAAGCGGAGGAGCGCCGGTCCGAGTGACCGATGATGCTTCGCTCAACACCAGCCCCGCATGGCTTCCCGGCGGCCGCGCATTGCTGTTCGTATCGAGCCGGCTAGGCGGTCGGGAAATCTTCAGGTTGGAGGTGGACCGGAACGGGAGGCCTGTCGCGAATCCCGTGCGCCTCAGCACCGGCCTCAACGCTCAGACCGTCTCCGTGTCAGCCGATGGGAAGCTGGGCGCGTACTCCGTGTTCACGTACAGCGCAAACGTCTGGGCTCTGGATCTCCCACCAAAGCCCCCTGCGACTGTAGCAGCTGCACGGCCAGTAACCAACGGCAGCCAGGCTGTCGAAGGTTTGGCGATTTCATCCGACGGCAGGTGGCTCGCCTTCGACTCCGATCGGAATGGCACGCAGGAGATTTACCGGCAGTCGCTTTCAGGTGGGGAACCTGAGCAGCTGACCCGATCGTCCGACCCTGATTTTCTGTCGTCATGGTCTCCCGATGGCAAGGAGATAGCCTTCTACTCGTACCGCCGCGGTACCCGCCGGGTCTACGTCATGCCGGCCGACGGCGGGCAGGCGCGAGAGGTTGCGCCGACGCTTGCGAACCAGCGCAATCCGGTATGGGCTCCCGATGGGCAGGGCCTT
>Ga0075424_100007976_pt1 | contig 10309 bp, 11 predicted proteins | sample SoiMethybrSBSTD3_FD_75301 | JGI IMG/M metagenome (GOLD analysis project Ga0075424, IMG submission 75301) | Bulk soil microbial communities from a Populus tree surrounding site in Tennessee, USA - Soil MetaG P. TD hybrid SBSTD3 | ecosystem: Environmental > Terrestrial > Soil > Tree plantation...
GGTTGTGGGTCATTGGTTTTCGGTCCTCTGTATTCTTTCGGGACAGTTCGAGGGACGATGCTCCGTGGCCTCCTGAGACTCACCTGGATCGAAATCAAGGTCTTCATGCGCGAGCCGCTCGGCGCCATCGGCTCGATCGTGATGCCCGTCATCCTTTACGTCCTCTTCGCTCGACTCGGACGCACCCTCTCGCCGCAAGGGCGCGTGGCATCCAGCAGCTTCTTCCACGTCAACGTGCCGGTCATCGTCGCGATCCTCATCGCGATCAACACCGTGCTCTCGCTCATCGCGATTGTCTCGATCTACCGCGAGGGTGGTATCCTCAAGCGCCTGCGCGCCACGCCGCTTCGCCCGTGGACGATCCTCACCGCCCACGTGCTCGTGAAGCTGCTGCTCACCTCGGTCACGCTCGCGCTCATGCTGCTCGTCGGACGACGATACTTTCCCGCCGGCATGCACGTGCCCGTCGTGAGCTTTGCCATCGCGCTCATCATCACGACGTGGAGTATCCTCTCGATCGGCTTCCTGATCGCGAGCGTCGTCCCCACAGCGCGATTCGCGCAACCGGTGGGCGCGATCGTGCTCTATCCGATGTTCGTGCTGTCCGGCCTGTTCATCCCGCGCGAGGTGATTCCGCCGTGGATGCGTCGCTTGCCGCTGAGTTATGCGGTGTCGTTGCTGCAGGGAATCTGGATAGGCGAGCCGTGGTCGGCGCACACGGGGGATGTCGTGGCGCTCGTGATCGTGTTCGCAGTGTGTACGGCGTTGTCGGCGAAGCTCTTCCGCTGGGAGTAGCGGCCTCGATGCGTTCAGCCTAACGGTTGCGCTGCAGGTGCTTCGATCGCAGCCACGATCTCGTCGCACACCGCGCGCAACCCCTCAGTGTCGCGCGTTGCCTCGGCTGGCCCGTCCGACGCGTTGCGCACGTGGTAGAGCTGAGTCCAGAGGCCGCGCATCAGGTGTAACAGGCGCACGCGTTGGTACGACAGGGCTTCACTCCGCGCGTTCATCCGGCGCATGACCTCGAGCTGGTGCTGCATGAGATCACGGAGGTCGCGCCGGTCTGTGCTCGTGTCGTGGGACGCGACCTGGAGCGCATCGAGCTGTGACTCCAACCGATCGAGCTCGGCCGGGCCGGCGTCGCGGGCGAGCAGCGAGATCTCGCCGTCGCATCGCTCGATCGCAGTCACCAGTCGTTGCGCGATGCGTGCTGCCTCGGCCCCCAACACGGCAGCCCACGATGGAAGAAGCGTCACGAGGTCGCTGATCGCCCGGAGGTGATCGGCCGGGGAGTCGCGGTCCGGCGGCCTGACCGTCCCCTCGGGCGCGCGAAGCAATCGTGCGATGGTCGGAGTGTTCCAGGCCGGCGAGGGCGTCGTCGCTCCGAACAGGAGGCGCGCCCCGTCCGCGAGCGACAGGGCGTGGCGACGCGTCCACCAGAACGCGACGGTCACGATCACGGTCGTCCCCACCACGAGCAGGGTCTCACCAACGATGGACGAGACGCGCCTGATCTCGCGCCACTCCGGATCACCGCTTATGACCAACCATTCCCGCATGAGCACCAGCACCGGCAGCGTCGTGAGAAACAAACTGAGCACGACCCTAACGAGCCTGGCCTGCCACGGTAAGCGCGTCCACAGGTCCGTCGGGCGGCGGAGCGAGAGCGGCCACCACAACCCCCACCACTCCGGAGGCCACGATGCGATACGTGCCAGCTCGAGCGGACGCAGTCCGTGCCGTCCAATGTTCCAGACATGCAGCACGAGCCCCACCGGGACCAGGATCGCAACGAGCATGAGCAGCGTCCGGTCGCCGGCCGTCCGAGGGGTGATGAACGCCAGGATCGTCCACGCGAACGCCCAGAACACGGCATAGGGCGCAAAGCTCGGAAGGTCGCGTACCGGCTCGGGAAGGGATGCCGCTAGTGGCGCACTCGCTCGCCCGAGCGCCTCGCGCAGCTCCCACGCGCTCGGCCACCGCGCGGTGCGGTCGCGCGCGAGGCAGCGCATCACGGCTGACGCGAGATCCGCCGGTACCGACGGAGCGACGGTGGGAAGCGCCGGCGGGTCGTGCGACAGGCGTCGGTAGGGAAGCTCGTCGGATGCCACGCCCATGAACGGCTCTCGCCCCGCCAGCATCGTATAGCCAACCGCGCCGAGCGAGTAAATGTCGCTCCGTTCATCCAGGTCCGCTGAGCCGATGCCCTGTTCCGGCGACATGTAGAGTGGCGAGCCACACACCATGCCCGTCAACGTTAGGCCGTCCGCGGCTCCCTTGAGCTTGGAGATGCCGAAGTCCGCGAGAATGGTTCGGCCGGATTCATCGTCCAGCAGGATGTTCGCGGGCTTGATGTCGCGGTGAATCACGCCGTGCCGGTGCGCCCATTCCAGCGCATCGGCGAGCTCGATGAGGATGCGGCGCACCTCGGCGGGCGGCAGCGCACCCTCGAGGCGCAGGCGCTCGTCCAGTGACTGGCCGCGCACGTAGCCCATCACGAAATACCAGATCCCGTCGATCTCGCTGAACGTGTGCAGCGGCAGGATGCCGGGATGCGAGAGCTGGGCGGCGATGCGCGCCTCTCGACGGAACCGCTCCTGGCTCTCGGGCGCGTCGGCGAGGTCCGGGCGCAGGACTTTCACGGCGACGAGCCGCTCGAGCGAGCGCTCGCGCGCGAGATAGACCGCGCCCATCCCACCGCGGCCTAACGGCCGCAGGATCTCGTACCGTGCGCCGAGCGCGTGCTCGAGTGCCTCGCCGAGCGCGGTATCGGCTTCCGTGACGAACCTAACGCGGGCGTCTGCGACGGCCGCGCGCGCCCCGGGAACGCTGTCGCTGCCATCGGCTGCGGCGAGCACCGAGTCGACCTCCGTTCGGAGCGCGTCGTCCGCCCCGCACGCCCGCTCGACGTATCGGGCGCGGTCGGCGAACGGCATCTCCAGGGCCCCGGCGATGATCGCCTTGACCTCCGCCCAGCGCTCGGGCGTCACGACGTGCCGAGCCCGTGGCGCAGCCCCACGCCCGCGACGACCCAGTCGCGTTCGAGCGTTTCCGGACGCTGGTCGATGAGACGCAGGTCTAGCTCGTTCACGAGCGCCCTCGCCTGAAGCATGTGCTCGGGACGACCACACCGTTGCCGTCGACGATACCGGGGCGGCTCGGACCCGTCAAGCAGCCGCGGTCGATGACGCGTTCCCGGCCCGGATCGCGTTTACTTTGGAGTCGTTGTCGATTTCTTTTGAGTTTACACGACACTACGGCAACCTCCGGAGGCTCACGTGCGCTTCGACAGCATTCTCGGGACGGTCGGCAACACGCCGGCCGTCCGGATCAACAAGCTCGCGCCGCCTAACGTCAACCTCTACGTCAAGATCGAGGCGTTCAACCCCCTCGGCTCGGTCAAGGATCGGCTCGCCCTCGGTGTGATCGAGGATGCGGAGAAGAGGGGCGAGCTCAAGCCCGGCCAGACCGTCGTCGAAGCGACGAGCGGCAACACCGGCATCGGGCTCGCCATGGTCTGCGCGGCCAAGGGCTATCCGCTCGTCGTCACCATGGCCGACTCCTTCAGCGTCGAGCGCCGGAAGCTGATGCGGTTTCTCGGCGCCAAGGTCATTCTCACCCCCGCGGCGGAGCGTGGCACCGGGATGGTGAAAAAGGCGGTGGCGCTGGCGAAGCAGAATGGGTGGTTCCTCACGCGGCAGTTCGAGAACGAGGCCAATGCCGATTTTCACTCGCGAACGACCGCGCGAGAGATCATCAACGACTTCGCCGGCGAGCGCCTCGACTTCTGGGTCACTGGCTTCGGCACCGGCGGGACGCTGAAAGGCGTGGCTCGCGTGCTCGAAAAGGAACGGCCGGAAACGAAGATCATCGTGGCCGAGCCGGCCGAGGCGCCGATGCTCACGAGCGGGACGGAGCAGCAGCGGAACGCTGATGGGTCACCCGCGGCCGGTCATCCAGCATGGAACCCACACCCGATCCAGGGCTGGAGCCCGGACTTCATCCCGAAGCTCACCGGCGACGCGATCGCCGCGAAGTATGTCGACCGCATCCTCACTATCCCGGCGCCCGAGGCGGTCCAGTGGAGCAAGAAGCTCGCGGCGCAGGAAGGGATCTTCGTCGGCGTCTCCGCGGGCGGAACGTTCGGCGCGGCGATGAAGGTGTGTGCCGATGCGCCTAACGGGTCGACGGTACTGGCGATGTTGCCGGACACCGGCGAGCGGTATCTCAGCACGGGGCTCTTCGCCGACATTCCCGCGGACATGACGGAGGAAGAGCAGGCGATCGCGAAGTCGATCGCCTAGGGTCGCTGTCCTTCACGCCAGGCAGCCGCATGGCACACACTGACGGAACGGAATCGTCCGAGTATCCGTATGCCACGCACCTGAACGTGCTGTTCGGTGCGCTGGACAAGATCGAGCTCGACCCGCTCGTGTCCGCGGTCCGGGACCAGTGGTACAACCAGACCCTCGCCCGCGTCAACGATTCCGTCGTTAGGCTCGGCGTCATGCAGGGGGAGTACCACTGGCACCGGCACGATTCGGATGACGAGTTCTTCTATGTGGTCGAGGGTCGCTTTCTGATCGACCTCGAGCCGGCGCCGGATGGTGTCACACCGGGTCGCGTCGTCGAGCTCATGCCACGGCAGGGGTTCGTCGTGCCGAAGGGCGTCGTCCACCGAACGAGAGCGCCGGAGCGTTCGGTGATCCTCATGATCGAGACGGCGGCGATCGTGCCGACCGGGAGTTGAGTGTCGCGTGTCGGGCCACCGCGAAGCCGGGTGCTGATCTGTGGTGGCGCGGCGGTCGGGATCATCCTGGCCGCGCTCGTTATCTGGACGGCCCCGCGCTGGCTGGTGGCGACGATCGCGAAGCGATCGCCCGGCTGTCTCTATAACGTCCATACGGACGCGCGCGTCGTCGCGCTCACGGTCGATGACGGTCCGGCGACCGCGACGGCAGAGATCCTCCGCGTCCTCCGCGAGCACGACGCGCGCGCCACGTTCTTCCTGATCTCCACGTATGTCGCCGGTCGGGAAGCCACGGTGAACGAAATCCTCGGCCAGGGCCATGAGATCGGCAACCACATGACGCGCGACGAGCCGAGTATTCGTCTGTCGCGCGAGGCGTTCGGCACGGCCGTGACGGAAGCCGGCGCGGTGCTCCGCCAGTTTGCGTCGGTGGAATGGCTTCGACCCGGCTCGGGCTGGTATACGTCAAGGATGCTTGCGACGATCGACGAGGCCGGATACCGGTGCGCGTTAGGTTCCATCTACCCGTTCGACGCCCAATTGCCCTCGTCCACGTTCGCATCGGCATTCATTTTGGCCAACGTTCAACCTGGCGGCGTGATCGTGCTGCACGACGGCGCGGCGCGTGGATACCGCGCGGCGAAGACCTTGCAGCGTGTGCTTCCGGCCTTGCGCACTCGCGGCTACCGGGTCGTTTCACTCTCCACGCTCGCTCGGCTCGAAACCACCATCGCGACAAAGAACTGACGCCGGGCGCCTGGCGGACAGCTACTGCCGCTGATAGATGTCGGCATTCGGATTGTAACACGGGAGTCCCATGCCACACGTCGTCCTGCTCGGCGATTCCATCTTCGACAACGGTGCGTACACCGATGGCGGGCCCGATGTCGTCACCCAGCTTCGCGAGCTCCTGCCCGCTGGCTGGCATGCGACGTTAGGCGCCGTGGACGGGACGACGACTGACGATTTCGCCACGCAGCTCGACGCGCTGCCCGATGATGCCACGCATTTCGTCGTCAGTCTCGGCGGGAATGACGCGCTCGGTCACGTGGACCTTCTGGAGCGCCGCGTGCGCTCGAGCGCCGAAGCGTTGAGCGGGCTGGCTGCGGCCGCCGAGCGATTCGAGAAGCGCTACCGGCGCGCGATCGATGGCGTCCTCGAGTATCGTCTCGCGACAACGGTGTGCACGATCTACAACGGCAACTTTCCCGACCCCGACTTCCAGCGGCTCGCGTCCACGGCGTTGAGTGTGTTCAACGATGCGATCCTGCGCGTCGCGTTCGAGCATCGACTCGATGTCATTGATCTGCGGCTCGTGTGCAACGAACCGGCGGACTACGCGAATCCCATCGAGCCGTCATCGCACGGCGGGCAGAAGATCGCGCAGGTCATCGGCGAGATGCTCGTGGACGGCGGGCGCAACGTCGCGCGAGTGCACGGCGGCGTCCGGCTTCACGCGTCACGGGGTCATTGACGAACCCGTCAGGTGATCATCTCGGGCTCCATCACCTTCTCGACCACCTTCCCGTCAACGACGCTCACGTAATAGACCTTCGCCTCGGCGCGCGTATGAACGAGGCGCTTCACCTCGTTGTCCTCGAAGTAGATCCCGGCGTCGTTGTCACACGCGTAGCCCGGCTTCATCTGCCCCGAACCAATCAGCTTCTGGAAGAGCGGGCGACGACCGGGCTCGGCATCGTAATGCGGCGAATGGCTCCCCTTGAGGAGACCGAGGCACTTCACGATCGACAGCTCCTTGGGGCGAGAATCGGTCGTGCCCTCCTCGAACCAGCATAACGAGCCCGCGCTCGCGCCGCCGAGCACGATACCGCGATCCCATGCCTGGCGCAGTACCTCGTCGATGCCCTGCGCCTTCCAGATTGCCTGCTGGTTGAGGGTGTTGCCGCCCGAGCAGACGATGCCGTCCATGGACAGGAACACCTCGTCCCAGCCCTTGGGCTGCTCCGTGCTGGCGATGAAGCTCTCCTGTACGTGCGGTTCCACCTGCAGTGGCGCGCAGGCCCGATAGAACCCGACGGAGCCGTACGGATTGTCGGCGGATGCCGTCGGCAGATAGCAGATCCTCGGCCGCGGCTTACCCGTGAGCGACGCCATGTAGCGAATGAACGCGGTGTCGAAATTGCCGCCGGCAATGAGAATCTTGCGCGTCGCCGCGCGTGCGGTGGATTCGGAATTCACGGATGCAAACGGAAGATGGCCGGACCCCAGGGCAACGGATCCGACCGCGGAGCGTACGACGAACTCTCGTCTCTTCATAGGATCTCCGTTGCGGAAGCGTTGTGCTCGAACCGCGACGAGTATATCACGCTGTGGTCACCGCCGCTGCCCGCTCGAGGTGCAGCTCGGCGATCGAGACCTCGCGCATGCGGAACTTCTGGATCTTTCCCGTCACGGTCATCGGGAAGGAATCGACGAACTTCCAATGCGCCGGAATCTTGTAGCTCGCGATACGCCCCTTGCAGAACGACGTCAGCGCGTCTCCGGTCAGGCCCGAGTCGGGACGCGCGCGCACCCACGCCATCACCTCTTCGCCGTATCGCTCGCTCGGGATGCCGATCACCTGGGCGTCGACGACGTCGGGGTGCGTGAGCAGATACTCCTCGACTTCGCGCGGATAGACGTTCTCGCCCCCGCGAATGATCATGTCCTTGATGCGGCCGACGATGTTGACGTAGCCCTCCGCATCCATCGTCGCGAGGTCGCCGGTGTGCATCCACCCGGCGGCGTCGATCGCCTCGCGTGTCGCTGTGTCGTTGTCCCAGTAGCCGAGCATCACGCTGTAGCCGCGCGTGCAGAGCTCGCCCGGCGTGCCATGCGGGACGATTCTGTTCGTCTCCGGATCGATGATCTTGACCTCGACGTGCGGGTGCACGCGGCCGACCGTCGATACTCGCTTCTCGAGCGGGTCATCGAGAAGGCTTTGAGTCGATACGGGAGAGGTCTCAGTCATCCCGTAGCAGATCGTCACCTCCGGCATGTGCATCAGCGATTGCACCTTCTTCATCACTTCGACCGGACAGGGCGACCCCGCCATGATGCCGGTGCGCAGCGCGCTGAGGTCGAACTCCGCGAATCGCGGATGAGAAAGCTCGGCGATGAACATCGTCGGCACTCCGTAGAGCGCCGTACATCGCTCGGCCGCCGTCGTCTCGAGGGCCGTGAGTGGGTCGAACGCCTCACCGGGGATGACCATACAGGAGCCGTGCGTGGTGCACGCGAGGTTCCCGAGCACCATCCCGAAGCAGTGGTAGAACGGCACCGGGATGCAGACGCGATCGCGCTCGGTATAGCCTAACGTCTCGCCGATGAAGAAGCCGTTGTTGAGAATGTTGTGGTGCGAGAGCGTGGCCCCTTTCGGGAATCCCGTCGTCCCCGACGTGTACTGGATGTTGATTGCTTCATCGAACTGCAGCGCGCGTTCGAGATCCGTGACCTCGGACTCGGCCACAGCGTTGCTGCGTCGCAGGAGCTCGCCCCAGTCGTCGTCGATGACGATGGTTTCCTCGAGGTCTGGGCAGTCATGTCGCACCTCGTCGAGCAGCGCCACGTAGTCCGCGCCCCGGAAACCTCGGGCGAGCAGCAGGAGCTTCACACCCGACTGCTTCAACGCGTAGCGCAGCTCGGAGGATTTGTATGCCGGATTGATGTTGACGAGAATCGCTCCCATCCGGGCGGTGGCGTATTGCGTGACGACCCACTCGAATCGGTTCGGCGACCAGATGCCGACGCGGTCCCGTGGCTCGATGCCGCTCGCGATGAGCGCCCGGGCGAGCGCGGTGGTCGAGTCCCAGAGCTCCCGATACGTCGCGCGGTAGCTCTGCGATCGCACTACAAGCGCGTCGCGGTCCCCATGTCGCTCGACGGTGCGACGGAGGTTTTCCCCGATGGTTTCGCCGAGCAACGGGATGGGGCTCGTCCCGTGAGCGTAGGAGCGCATGGTGGCTTCGCGGTCGGAGAGGTTGAACATGGCGTGCGGCCGTCGAAATGGACATGGCGACGGGCGCCTCTTCCCCCGATCATTCATGTGCCGGGGGGGCGCTACCATGAATACGACCAGGAGAGCCCTGATCGGGCTGATCACCGTTACGGGCGGGCTGCGCGCGCAGGACGCGTCGGCAAGTCAGGCCCGCCGGACGACGGTCGGCGTCGAGATCGACGCGCTGCCGTATATCCTGAGCGGCTACTACGGCTCGGTGTGGGTCGGCAGGGACCAGTGGCGCGCGCGAGCCGTCGTCTCACGAAGCACGCTCCCGAGCTTCGTCGTGCAGGACGGCTTCGAGGACCATCGCATCGATGTGGTGGCGGCGCTCGTGGACCATTTCTTCAAAGCTGACTTCCGGGGCTTCTGGGTCGGAGGCGGCGCGGAATACTGGCAGAACGATGTTCGGAGCAAGACGAGCAGGCAGTCGGCGAGCTGGGACAACGTGGCCGCGACGCTCGGGGGAGGGTACGTGTGGAAGTTTTACGGGAACTTCTACCTCAACCCGTGGAGTGCCGGTCACCTGATCGTCGGCGGCGACACGAAGGTTCCGGTGGGAGCCGAAACCTTCGAGCCAAGTCGCTTCACGGGTGAGGTGTCGCTCAAGGTGGGATGGCATTTCTGATGGCTGCGCGTGAGTGGCGTGGTGTCGGCGCGGTCTGCATCGTAGGAGTCCATGACACGACGAGGGCCCAATGAACTGGAAGCTCATCCTGCAGCTGTCGTTGTTCGGGCTGGTGATGGGTGTCGCGACGGTGTTCGTCATCTCGTCATCGGTCGAGCCGTTCTGCTGGCTCGTGGTCTTCGTTATCTCCGCGTACGCGATCGCCCGCGGCGCTCCTGGCCGCCCGTTTCTGCACGGCGTGTTCGTTGGCCTCGCAAACAGTGTGTGGGTGACGGGCGCACACATGCTGCTCGTGGATCAGTACCTCGCACGCCATGCGCGGGAAGCCGCGATGATGAGCAGCATGCCAATGCCGACACATCCGCGGCTCATGATGGCGCTCATGGGCCCCGTGATCGGGCTCCTGTCGGGGATCGTACTCGGGATCTTCGCCGTGGTGGCGACCCGGCTGGTGCGCCCGGCTGGCGTCGTCTCGGCGACCTCCGGTGCCTAACACACCAAACGCGAGAGGGCGGGCCCCACAGACGAAGGGATGTTCGGATGCCTCGGATGCCACTGATCAATCGGAACGCTCCAGGCGCCGTTCCAGCACGGTAGCGCAACGAGCCGGGATCTTGTGATGAACAACCCTCGGGACGCATTGGCTTACCGAGGCCGTTCATGCTCCAACCCTGGCTCGTTGCGAGCGGAGGCGTCGCTGCCGAGGAGCGCTCCGGAGGAACCAAGGATCCGCTGCATCCGAACACCCCTTGTCGTAGATGCCAGCCGTAGACAGGCCGGCCCACAAACGAAACTGGAAAAACGGATCGGTCGCTGTCCCGGCAGAGGGGCAAGCCGTACCGCTATCCAGGGCTTGGGCCCACTCCACTAGCGCGACAATGGGAGCGGGCGAATCATTCTCCGCCCCCGAATCCGACCCACTCTGCCATGACAC
>Ga0075424_100007977_pt1 | contig 10309 bp, 9 predicted proteins | sample SoiMethybrSBSTD3_FD_75301 | JGI IMG/M metagenome (GOLD analysis project Ga0075424, IMG submission 75301) | Bulk soil microbial communities from a Populus tree surrounding site in Tennessee, USA - Soil MetaG P. TD hybrid SBSTD3 | ecosystem: Environmental > Terrestrial > Soil > Tree plantation...
CCCATGCGTCCAGCGTAGTCGTGCTCTGGCGGCAGCGCCCCGTCATCGTAGGTTTGCGAAACACTCGAGGACCTGACCCATGCCCGTCAGCTACGAAATCGACACCAACAGGGGGTTGATTCATACTCGATGCGTGGGCCCGGTCACGCTCGAGGAGGTGCTGGGACACTTCGCCGATCTGATTCGGGACCCGGAATGTCCCGATCGGCTCGACGTTCTGCTCAACCTGAGCGAGATCACAAGCCTTCCCACGAGCGATGAGCTTCGCGCGGTGTCGTCCGAGATCGGCCGGATCCGTCCTCACGTAATCTTCGGTCGCTGTGCCATCGTGACGGCGAACGATGCGTGGTTCGGGACCGCACGGATGTTCGAGGTGTTCGCGTCGAATTACTTCCACGCTACGGATGTCTTTCGGACGGTGGACGAGGCGGCGCTCTGGCTCGGGTCCCCGAATGTCGCATGAGCTAGCCGCGGAGCCGCGCCAGCTCAGCAGGGCCATCAGCGGTAGCGAATTCTTCGCGCTCGGATTCGGCACCATCATCGGCGTCGGCTGGGTGATCGTGCTGGGCGACTGGCTCCGCCAGGCAGGCCCATTGGGCGCGATGCTGGCCTTCGTGGCGGGCGGCTTGGTTATGGTCGTCGTCGGCCTCTGCTACGCCGAGCTGGCCACCCTCCTCCCCGTCTCCGGCGGGGAGCTGGCCTACGCGTACGAGGCTTACGGAGTCAAAGCCTGCTTTGCCACAGGCTGGGCGCTCGCGCTCGTGTATACCGCCTTCACCGCCTTCGAGGCTGTTTCCCTCGCGTGGGTGCTCGGGGCCCTCCTCCCCGGTATCCAGGGACCGACCCTCTATGTCAGTCGCGGCGAGCCGGTGGGGTTGGGCAGCTTGCTGCTGGGGCTCGGGGGGATGGCACTGTTCACCCATCTCAACTATCGGGGCGCGAAATCTGCCGCCCGCACCCAGAAGATCCTCACGTACACCAAGATCGCTGTCTCTGTCCTCTTCATCGCTGCCGGCGTCGTGGGGGGATCCGCCGTCAACCTCGAGCCGCTCTTTGCGGAGCGGAATGGCTGGCGAGGCGTCCTGGCCGTGTTCCTCACGACACCGGTTTGGTTCGGTGGATTCAACGTCATCCCCCAGGCCATGGAGGAGAGAGCGCCGGGCACGTCGCTTCGGACCGTGGGCCACCTGATCATTGTCTCGCTCGGCCTCGCCGCCATGTTCTACTGCCTGATCATTCTCGCATCGTCGATGACGACGCCATGGCAGAGTCTCCTGAGCATGGATCTCCCGGCAGCGGGCGCCTTTGAACGAGGGCTGCGCTCGGCGCTGCTCGCCAAAGTGGTATTGCTGGCGGCCCTCCTGGGTCTCATCGCCACCTGGAACGCGGTCTTCTTCGCGGCTGCACGAGTGCTCTTCGCGCTGGGGCGGGCACGGATCATTCACCCGTCCTTCGGAGCGATACACCCGGTTTACGGCTCGCCCGCCAACGCAGTGCTCTTCGTGGGCGCCGTCGGCGCCTGTGCGGTCTTCATCGGGAGAAGCGCGATCATCCCGATCGTGAACGTGGGCTCGACCTGCCTTGCCGGCGCGTTTCTCCTCACCTGCCTTGCGATGATCCGCATGCGGCGTCGGAAGCCTGACCACTCACGGCCTTACGCGGTGCCGGGTGGCACCTGGACCGCAGGCGTCGCGGTGTTCTTCTGCCTGGGAATCCTCGCACTCTCCCTGTACCAGCCTTACTCGGACACCAAGGGGAGCGTGCCGCTCGAGTGGATCTTCCTCGGCTTGTGGATCGTCATAGGCATGCTGTTCTGGCGCTTTGCCCATCGCGGGCGTGAGGCGGTGAGCACGCAGGAGCGCCGTCGGCTGATTCTGGGCGACGCCACGGGAGTGCCATGAGCAGCGCCACACCGGCCGCGGTGCCGGGCATATCCACGGTCGCCGTTATCGGCAGTGGGGTTATTGGGCGGAGCTGGGCGCAGGTGTTCGCTCGCGCCGGGTGCAACACCCGCGTTCACGACTCGGATGGCGCCCAGATGGACCGAGCGCTCGAAGCGCTCGCCCGAGGGCTCGAGCGCGATGTCGCGGACGGCTTCGAGACCGCGTCGTCTGCCAGGGCGTGTCTCGAGCGCGTGTCGCCTCACGCCGACCTGAGGGAAGCCCTGTCGGGAGCCGACTACGTGCAGGAGAGCGGTCCCGAAGATCTCACCATCAAACGAGCCATCTTCGGCGAGCTGGATCGCCTGGCGGACTCGTCCATGATTCTGGCGAGCAGCACGTCGGCCATGGACATGACCGAGATCGCGTCGGGATTGCCAGGCTCCGCCCGCTGCATCGTCGCTCACCCGGTCAATCCGCCGCACGTCGTGCCCGTGGTCGAAGTTCTCCCCGGAAAGGGAACCGATCCGGCAGTCGTGTCGCGCACGATGGAGTTCCTCAGATTGGTCGGACAGACCCCGGTGCTGATGAACTTCTACGTTCCGGGGTTCCTGCTCAACCGGATGCAGGCGGCGCTCCTCAGGGAAGCGCTTCAACTGGTGGAAAGAGGCGTTGCCGACGTCTCTGCGGTGGATGCGGTGATCCGGGACGGGTTGGGCTTGCGCTGGGCGTTGATGGGGCCGTTCGGCGTGGCCAACACTAACGCCGATGGGGGCGTCCGAGAATATTTCACGCGTTATCGGGGCGCATACATCGAGCTGATGAACGACCTCAGCCCTACCCCGGGCTTCGACCCCGAGCAGATCGAGCGCTGGGGCCAGGCGACCGACGCCATGGCGGGCAGGGCTTCGCGCGATCGGCTTCGGGCCTGGCGGGATCGCCTGGTACGCGGAATCCTCCGACTCAAGCGCGAACAGCCCGCACCATAGAAATCCGCGAGCCAAGGATGGACTGGGGGAGGACCGATGGCTTCACTGCGAGATGCGACGTGGCGGTACGCCGACTCCTACGCCTTCATGGAACGGATTCGGGAGGGCATGCCGCCCCTCATCATCTGCGTGGCCTGTAACGGCGGCATCCAGGGCAAGGAGTACAGCGAGAGCATCCCCGAGACCGCAGACGAGATCGCCGACTCGGTCGCCGACGCTTACGCCGCCGGAGCCACTATGGTCCACGTGCACGCCCGCGATCCCGACAATCTTCCCGCACCCGCCCGATCGGTCCCGGTGTGGCAGACGGTCAACCGCAAGATTCGAGAGCGCTGCCCGGATATCATCATCAACAACACGACGGGCGGGAGTTTCGACATGACCATGGAAGAGCGGTTGGCATGTCTCGATGCCAAGCCCGAGATGGCCTCGCTCAACCTGGTCCCGGACATGAGCCGGTTCAAGCTCAAGGAGCGGAAGGCCCCGCTGCCGCACCCGAGGCACGCGATCGACTACGACGACTGCGTCCCCTTCAGCTACAAGCAGATCAGCTGGTACGCCGCCGAGATGAAGAAGCGTGGGATCAAGCCGGAGCTCGAGACCTACCACCCCGGCTGCGTGTGGGTCATTCGCGACCTGATCGAGCAAGGCCTGATCACGCCGCCGTACTGGATCCAGACTGTGATGGGGTATCAGACCTCGAGCTTCCCCACCGTGCAGAACGTGATCGACCTGCTGCGCGAGCTCCCCGACGGCGCGGTGTGGCTCTGCTCGGGCATCGGGCAGTTTCAGCTGCCGATGACCACGCTCGCGACCCTGATCGGTGGCCATGTACGGGTCGGCCTGGAAGACAACATCTACTATCGTCGGGGGGAGAAGGCGAAGAGCAACGCGCAGCTGGTGGAGCGCGCGGTGCGCATCGCGCACGAACTGAATCGCCAGGTGGCGACGCCGGCCCAGGCCCGGGAGATGCTCGGGATGTCCAGCACGCCGTCGTCGCCCTAACAGCAAGCCGCTAGAACGTCGGTCGGCGCAGGAGGCAGAGTCGATGTCGGGATTGGCGCTCGCGCTCGCTCTGTCGGTGCTTCTCCTGCAAGCGCCCGCTCCTCGACGCCAAGCGCCGCCACTCGACGACCCGCGCCTGGTGGTGCAGCAGGCAACCAGCGCGGTACGAGGAGACAGCGTCGCACCCGTTCGGGCTCGCTGGGACGTCCGTCTCGCCCGAGATTCCTCAGACCGCGCTGCCACGCTCGCCGTCGCCACCATCGCGGCACTCACCTACGACTATCCCCTGTCCGAACGCCTCTACCGGCGGCTCTTCAGCACCGCGACCAGCGATGGCTACGCGGTGTACGCCCGGATCGGACTCGCCCTCCAGTTCGACGAGTACGGCGCCATGCCCGAGGTGGACGGGCTACTGTCCGGTGCGGTGATCGGTGCTCGCTTCATCGGCGATCGGGCCGCCGAGGGTGAGGCGTTGAGTTGGCTGGGGTACGTGCGGGCGCGGTCGCAGGGGTATGACGTGGGGATGGCCTTGTTCGACAGCGCGTTGCAAGTGCTGCCGCCCAATGCGGTCACGGCCCAGGCCATCACCCGATGCCGTCGCGCCCACCTACAGGTGCTTACCGGCAAGCCGCACGCCGCCGCTGAGCTCAAGGCCGCCACCGCCTACGCACGGCGCGCCGAGGAGCCTCGTGCCGGAGGTCCGTGCATGAAGGCGCGCGCCATCGAGCTGAGTCACCGAGGCGAAGTGGACTCGGCGGTAGGCGTGTACGCCGCATATGCCGATGCATTGGGGCGCGCTCACGACGTCAGCGGGCGCGCCGTCAACCTCGCGTGGCAGGCGGAGCTGCTGCGATCCGAGTTGGCTGACTTCGGTGGCGCGCGGGAAGCGCTCTACGAGGCCCAAGCCGACGCCGAGGCCTCGCACAATGGCTACGGGAAGGCGATCACGACGCTGTTCATGGGGCAGCTCTTCCTTTCGCTCAACGACCCCGGCACCGCGGGCTCCTACATGGATGAGGCGGTGACAGCCGCCGAGGCCTTGGCCGACTCGGAAGTGTTGATGGTGAGCCGCTCGTGGCGCGGCCTCGTGAGTCTCGCCGCCGGCGACCTCGCTCGCGCGCGGCGCGAGACGCTCGAAACGCTCGACTACTTCACTCGCGAAGGCGACTTGGAGAACCAATCCGAGATCCAGCGAGCGCTGGCCGAGATTGCCATCCGCCAGCGCGACTGGGCGGGCGCCGAAGAGGCCCTCGACAAGTCGGAGGTCTTCCTTCGCAAGCTGAAGACGTCACCCGTGAGAATCGAGCAGCCATTCGAGCGCGGCCGGCTTGCCCTCTATCGCGGCGACTCGGTCTCGGCTCAGCGGTTCTTCGCCCGGTATCTCACCGGGCTGGACTCGAGCGCACACCTGAAACGTTTCGAGGCCCGCACCTATCTCGCCGACAGCTACACCCGCCTGGGCAAGCTCGACGTCGCGGAGCAACAGATGGGCAAGGCCTCCGACGAGCTGGAGCGTTGGCGTGCGACCTTGAGCGCGCAGGATCTCCGGGTCTCCGCGTTCCAGGCCGGCGCTTCCGCCCAGAACGATCGGAATGCGAGCGTCGCGCGCGTGCTCGCGTCCCTGGCGCAGGGCGGGCGAGTCGATGCAGCCTTCGCGCTCGCCGAGCGCCGCCGCGCGCGCGAGCTGATGGACCGGCTGATACAGAACGCGGCGCTCGAGACCAGCCATGCCCGGGAATCGGGTGCTGGAATCACCCGTGACGTGGCCCAGGTGAGCGCCGCGGATGTCGCCGCGATTCTGCCCGACGATCGTACCGCACTCATCGAGTACGTAACCGGTGCGCGAGGCGCGCCGACCACCGTGTTCGTGGTGACTCGGGGACGGCGCGGTGGTCAGGTGGCGCAGGCCAGGATTCTCCTTCCCGCCGACTCGCTCACCGGGGGGATCGGCCGGTTCGCCGCGCTGGTGTTGCGAGGCGCCGACACTCCGCGCGACGCGCAGGCGCTCGGTGGCGCCCTGCTGGATCCCATCGTCGGCATGCTGAATCCGGCGGTGACCCGCCTTGTCATCGTGCCCGACGGCTCTCTCCACCGGGTACCGTGGGACGCGCTGCGGATGCGCGACGGCCGTCTCCTGGTGGAGCGCTACGCAATCGGCATCGCGCCCTCCGCGGGAGTGCTGGTGCGGCTGCGTCACCGGGAACGGGCTCCGTCGGCCGCACCGGCACGGCTTCTCGCTTTCGGGGATCCGATCTTTCCCGGTGAGCGTGGCGGCAGCACGCAAGCCACGCGCGACGCGGCTTCGGAGGGATTTCAGTCCGCCTTCGCGTCGACCGGTGGCCTGCCGCGGCTCGAGGGCTCGGGCCGGGAGGTGCGCGCGATCGCCCGCTACGCTCCGGGCGCTGAGGTGAAGGTCCGCGATGCGGCGAGCGAGAGCTATCTGGTGCGCTCGTCCCTCGCCCCATACCGGGTCATTCACTTCGCAACCCACGCGCTGGTGGACGATCGAGTCTCTTTTCGTACCGCGCTCGCGCTCGCGCCCGGCGGGGGCCAGGATGGCTTCGTAACGCCCGGCGAACTGGCCGGCCTGCGGCTCGACGCAGACCTGGTCGTCCTATCGGCCTGCCGCACCGCGGGTGGCGTGGTGGTGGATGGCGAAGGCGTGCAGGGTCTCACGGCGCCGCTGCTCGCGGCGGGCGCACGCAGCATCGTGGCAACCGGCTGGCGCGTGGGCGACGAGCGTACCGTCTCGCTGGTCGAGCGCTTCTACGCCGAGTTGGCACGGGGCCGTACGGTGGCGGACGCGCTGCGCGCAGCCAAGCTCGCGGCGATCGAGCGCAAGGCGCCCGCCTCGGTGTGGGCGGCCTTCACCGTCTTCGGTGACCCCTTCGTGACCGTTCCACTGCGGCCGGCGGCGAGCTGATTCCTTGAGTGAGCACGTAGCAGGCATTCCCGCGTCATAGCTAAAGGCCCCCTCACAATCCCCATCCGACTCGCTGAGCCGCGGTGAGACAGCGTCTCGCGCGCCTGCGTACCTACCTCCGAGCGATCAGACCGTTCACTCACTCCGAGGGAGTTCACAATGGCACGCCGCATTCTATCTCTGCTCGACCGAGCCGTTCACGGCATCACCGGCGCGCTCTGCATCGCGGCGCTTGCCTGCGGCGGCGGCGCAGATGCTGTCGGACCCCATGCGCCGGGCGACCAGCTGCCGGGCGATCCGGGGGATCCCGGCAATCCTGGTAACCCCGGCAATCCACAAATCCCGGATAACCCCAACCCCGCACCGCCCGTCGCCGGCGGATACACCATCGGGCTCATCAACAGCTCGAACCCCGGACAGAACGTGCTGCTGGCGAACCCGAATGGCGGCGCTATCGGGCTCTACCGCTTCCTCGAGACCAGCACGCTGGTCCTGGATCCGCTGGGCGGCTACACGCTGACGTTCGAGTTCGCGGACGATACGCATAGCTACACCATCCACGACCAGGGTGGATGGAAGGCCGGGAATCCCGGCCAGGACGGCAGCATCGATCTGTCTTTCAAATCCGACACGTACGACGATGAGTTCCCCGGCCTGACTCGCAACGGCCGGCTCGAGATCCAGTACGACTTCGATGGCGACGGCAATATCGACACCCTGTTCGGCTTCGAGCGCCAGTAACACGCGATCCACGACTCAAGGAGACTCTATCATGCGAATCATGTTCATCGCGCTGCTGCTGCCGACGGTCGGGGTGGGCACCGTGGCGGCGCAGGCCCACCGGCCCGGCGCCGGCGCTGCTCTCCACGCCCCGGCCAGCCCGCAGCCGACCGGCTTCATGCTCAACGCTCATACCGTTGCGGCCTTCGGCACCTCGGCTGGAGACGCCACCCAGCTGGACGACCATCCGATCACGACCGGCATCGGGCCGGGCGGCGGCGTGCAGGTTGGTTATGCGTTCAACCGCACCGTGATGGTGTTCGCGAGCGCGGACATTGCAAAGCAGAGCAGCACGCGGCAGGACCTGCCAGGGAATCTCGGCCTCACTCACATCGATCTCGGGGCGCGAGTCAACGTTCCGGTACACTCTTCGCGTGTCCTCCCCTACGCCATGGCCTCCGTCGAGCGCCGGAGCCTTGGCACCAACGTCGAAGACGATGTAACCGGCGCCGAGACCAAGGTGAGCTTCTCCGGCTTTTCGCTCGGTGTCGGGGGTGGCGTACAGTACTTCATGTCACCCAAGCTGGCGCTCGATGCCGGCGTCAGCGTGGGCTTCGGGAAGCTGGGAACCCTCAAGGTCGACGGGCAGAAGGAGCAAACGCCCCAGCTCAACAACAGCACCACGGCCAGGCTGCTCTTCGGAATGAACTGGTATCCCTGAGGAACGAGCGAAGCGGAAGGTCAGGGCACCCTGTCCAGGAAGGCAGGGTGCCTTTGTCGTATCTTAGGGAACCGCGACTCCCTACCCCAGCTCCGAGGCGTCTATGGCAGGACCTTCGCCGGCCGGTGCTGCCCTCCTTGGCTTCGGCATCCTGGCCCTTCTGATCGGCGCCAATGCGTGGGCGTTCACTACACTCGGCCACACCAGCTACTTCCTCTGGTATTTGAAGAACGGTTCGACCATCGCGCTGGGAGCTAGCTTCCTCGGGCTGATTTGGGACGGGTTAGCCCTGCATGAGGACCTGCTCTCGGCCCATCCCCTGAAATATCTGCGCGGCTGCGTCGGCCTCCTCAGCGTGCTGTTCTACGCCGGCTCCGCCCACCTGAGCAGCCCGCTTCAGGGCACGAAGAGCACCGACCTTGGCTTGGGCTCGGCGGCCGCAGTGCTGTTCGATGCGATCGTTTCGGTGCTCGTGCTCGCCCTGATCGGTGCGGTGGTCGTTGGATGGCTTCTGGTGGTGGCCCCGCTCAACTACTTCGTCACACTCCTGAGCGGAGTGCTGGCGCGGCAGGAACTGCGAGGCCAGGCGCTCCGGGCGATCGTGGTGCCGAGCGGAGGCGGCATTACGCTGGGCACGCAGCCGGCTCAAGCCTCCCTGCCCGAGAATGCCGTTGACGTTTCCCTGGCGCGGAAGCCCTTCGCCGTCACACAGGCAATTACGTCCCTCATCCTTTGGCTGGCTGGTATGGCCGTGCCGCTGATTCGCTGAACCCCGGGGCACGTCAATAAAGGCGGTCCTCGTCCTGGTCACATGAAGCGTCCGCGCCATGTCGATTTCGCGGGGCGTGGTTCGACATATAAGTAGAAAGCGGGATCCAGGACGGATCCGTGGGGGTTTACCAGACGAGCCGGAGAGGGACCAATGCCAAGAAGCACCAACGCCTTGCGACCGACTATCTATGCCCCGTCGCCGCTCCTGACCCTGCTGGCCCGAGACAGCCGATCTGGTCCGGATGGCGAGGGCGCGCCTTCCCCCTCGAGCTGCCCCGACTACAGCTCACCGCCGAGCCGGGCCCGCACTGCGTCGCGGTAGGTTCGACTCAACGTCAGCTTGGCCCCGGAGGTGAGAAGGACCGTGTATTCGCCGTTGAACGTCGGCTGCAGCTCCCGCATTCTCGACAGGTTGATGATCGCCGACCTATGGATCTGGGCAAACCAAGCGGGATCCAGCCGGGCTTCGAAGCTCCGGATGGTTTCGCGCACGAGGTGCTGCTGCCCTCGCGCATGGAGCCGGACATAGTTGTCGGCAGCCTCCACCCAGTCGAGGTCCTCTACTGCGACGAATCGGACCCGACCATCCGCCTTCACCAGTACCCGCTCTGCATAGCCCCGACCACGCTGCAACTCCGCTAGCACCGCCGAAAGCCTTTGCGCCAGCTCCTCTTGGTTCCCGCTGCCTAGCCGGGCCCGGGGCCCGCTCGACCGCTGCGTGAAAGCGTTCCCGGTCGAATGGCTTCAGCAGATAGTCGATCGCGTTCAGCTCGAATCGGCCGGCGGCGGAAATCGAGCAGCTCGCTACCGATCTGTTCCTGGAAAGCGTCCGATTCGGTTTAGCATGGGTGGAAGACCCCAAATTGGCTCCAACGTGGTATCACAATCGCCCGCCCTGTTGACCAAAGGTGCTCGGGCTTGCTTGACCTGCTCGTAGGGCAGGCGCAGACTTGAGCCTTACCACATCGCACATACCGGGTTTCAGCTGGCCCGGGTAGAAGCGCCAATAACTCGGTCGTCGCCCAATGTCTAAAGGCCTAAGAGCACCCCAAACCGAAGGTGACGCTTCGAAGGTCGACCCGCAGGTTGCGCGGCCGGGCCCTGAGCCCGGGCGCCTAGGGCGTCCGGAGACTGCCGCTGCCTCCGGCTGGCAACGCTGGCTGCCTGGTCTTCGCATCCTTCTCGGTTACCGGGCTGCCTGGGCGCCGAACGACCTGGTGGCGGGCCTGGTGTTGACCACGATGCTGGTCCCGGTCGGCATTGCCTACGCGGAGGCTTCCGGCGTTCCAGGCATTTACGG
>Ga0075424_100007978_pt1 | contig 10309 bp, 10 predicted proteins | sample SoiMethybrSBSTD3_FD_75301 | JGI IMG/M metagenome (GOLD analysis project Ga0075424, IMG submission 75301) | Bulk soil microbial communities from a Populus tree surrounding site in Tennessee, USA - Soil MetaG P. TD hybrid SBSTD3 | ecosystem: Environmental > Terrestrial > Soil > Tree plantation...
TCCTGGATCGCCCACGGCTGACGCGCCTGGCTGAGCGCGACGGCCCAGGGCATGCCGAGCATCGCGCACGACCGCTCCGCCGCGATCCAGAGCCCGGGAAACGTGACGAGCGCGAGCCACGGCGACCCCCTGCGCGCGAGGAGCCAGCCGAACGCGGCCATCGCCCCCGCGGCCGTCGTCACGGCGACCGCCCAGAACACGACCGCCGCGACCGGATCGGCGGCGTACAGTCCATAGGTCGCGACGGCGAAGAGCGGACCGACGGCGGACACGGCGAGCCCGAGCCGGAAGCGCCAGCGGGACACCCGCGTGAGCGCCCAGAGCGCGGGCGCCAACGCGACCCAGGCCGCGGCGCCGACGGCGAACGGCGGAAACGCGGCGACCGTCAGCGCCTGGGTCGCCAGGACGGCCGCGACGAGTTCGGCTCGCGATTCGTGCGCGGCCCGCACACCGATTACCGTGATCGCCTCCCGATCCGTCCGTGACGGGAATGCGAAACTACGGTGCCGCCGCCGGCGCCGTCAAGGATTTTCGCATGCACGAAAGTCGAAGAGCGTAGTCAGCAATCTCGAAAGCATACTCACCGACCGGACTCATGCGTCGGTGGATGCGCAGTCAGCGCACGATGCAACGCACGAGCGTCCATGCGAAGTCAGTTGAACCGGCAATGCGACCGCTAGCTAGCCTGCTTCCTCGCGGGCAGGCACTCGACGCCTCGGGACCTCACGCCAGTGGGGCCGCTGGCGCGTCGAGGCATCACGCGTCGCGTCGGCGCGCGCCGAACTGAGGCCGCTACCGGGCGAGCCGCGTTGCTGTCCCGAGGGCCGTTCTCGCGCGACGACGCGCTGCATCCCGTCCATGATGGCCGGATTACTCCGCTGGCGGAACGCCGGCGACGAGGAGAGCGCGGTCTTCGAGTTCGGTTCCCGACCGGACGGCGCGCAGGTATATCGGCGAAGCGGAGTGAGTGCCACGCTCGCGCGGCGGAGAATCGGGCATGGGAATGATCCTCTACGAGATGGCGATGAGTCCGAATGCGAAGCGCGCGCGGCTCGGGCTGGTCGAAACCGGCGCACCCTTCGAGCGGCGCGAGGTGAACCTGCTCGCGGGTGAGCAAAAGACGGCCGCCTACAAGGCGATCCATCCACTCGGTCGCGTGCCCACCCTCGACGACGATGGCGTCGTGGTCTGGGAGTCGGGGGCGATCCTGCTGTACCTCGCCGACAAATTCAGGGACGCCCGGCTCATGCCCGAAACCCTGGCCGCTCGCGGGCAGGTGTACCAGTGGCTCACCTTCGGCGAGACGAGCATCCACGGGTACCTCGGCCCGATGGGCTTCCAGATGTTCCGCAGGGCACCCGAGAAGCGCGACCAGCAGATCCTGGAGCGCGGTCGGCAGCGGATGCCCGAGGTGCTGGGCGTCCTCGATCGACAGCTGGAAGGCAAGGATTACGTCGTGGGCGCGTTCTCGATCGCCGATTGCGCGTGTGCGCCCTGGCTGGAGCTGGCACCCGGATTCGGGATCGACCTCGAGCCGTTCGGAAACGTCCGCGCGTGGATGTCGCGCATGTGCGCGCGGCCGAGCTGGAACGCCTGATCGAATCGGGGATCGCAGGCCGACGCCGGGCGCGGATGCCGAGCGCCCGCAACGCTTTCGCGAACGGCGGCAAGTCGTTCATCTGCCTCGCGTCGACGTACGAGAAGGGCGGTCGGCGGCGGAGCCGCATCGTGAGTTCGCCCACGCCGGGCAACATCGTCACGACGCCGCGCACGGACGTGATGTACGTCGTCACCGAGTACGGCATCGTGAACCTGAAGGGCAAGTCGGTGGCCGAGCGCGCGAAGGCCCTCATCTCGCTCGCGCACCCCGACTTTCGCGAGCAGCTCGAGCGCGAGGCTCGGGAGCACGCGCTCGTTCCGCGCGCGTTCTGGTAGAGTCGGCGAGCACGCACCTGCTGCGGCCGAATTCCGGCGCCGCACGAGAAGCGGACGTCGGTCAGATCGCGTGGTTCGGGACCATCGATCCGACGTCCGCTGATTCCGGTGACGCCTCGGCGACGTCGATGTCCGTCGTCAGGTCGACGCGGGCGGGCAGGCTCTCACGCAGCTTATGAAGTTCGTCCGGCACCCCGCGAATCCCGGTCTCGCCTGCTCGCGAGCGGCGTCGCGGCACCGGAAAGCGTCGACCTGCGCGTTGTCGATGCACTGGTCGAGCTCGGGCGAGCCGGGGCTGAACGCGTCCCGGCAGTTCTGGATCGCGGTGTCGCGCGTCGCATTGCACTGCGTGACGGCGGCGTCGAGCCGGGCGCGGATCGGGTCGTCGCACGTCTCGCGGTCGGACCGGCAGCCCTCGACGCATGCGTGATCGCGGTTCCGACAGGCGTCCTTCGCGACCTGGAAGTCCTCGGTGCAGCTCGCCTTGCACGCGCGGTAGTCCTGCTTCGCCTGGATGCGGCAGGCCGTCACGTCGATTGGTGGCGCGCTCGGGCCGGCCGGCGGACAGGAGGTGGCGCACTCCCGGAACGCCGCACGACAAGCCCTGAGCGCCGGGCGCGCCTTCTCGCGCGCGCTGTCGCGGCACTGGAACGCGACCACCTGTGCCTGATCGATGCAGGCGTCGAGCTCGGACGATCCGGCGGGGTGCGTGTTCCGGCAGTTCTGCTTCGCCTGGTCGAGTGTCGCCTGGCACGCCGCGAAGGCGTCGTCGATGCCCGTTGCGAGCCGGCACTCCTCGCGCTTCGCCCGGCAGACTTCCATGCAGGCGTGATCGCGGTTCGAGCACGCGTCCTTCGCGACCTGCGCATCCTCGTTGCAGGTCGTCTTGCAGTCGCGAAGCTCGACCTTAGCTTCCAGGATGCACGCGGCGTCGGCACGCGCGACGGATGTCGTGACGAGCACGGCGAGAACTGCCAGTGAGAGCGAGCCGACGAGCGATCGCGAAGTCATCTGATCTCCTCCTCGCATCCAGCCTACCGTCGGGCGCGAAGCGGAATCAATACAAAATCGGAATCGGAGAACGTCGCGCCAAAGATTTGACACCGCCATCCAGAATCGACTCGGGTTCCGCGGGACGGGGCCGGCGGTGCGTGGTTACGACTCCGCGACCTCGATCGACTCGACGCGCAGCTCCTCGCCCGCGGTGACGTCGATCGCGAGTCCGCCGCACGCGCTGCACGCGAACGGAAACGCGTCGAGCGCGCCTTGTTCGCCGCACTCGCGGCAGCGCCCCGCGGGCGGCACCGCGGCGATCGTGAGCGTCGCGCCCTCGGCCGGCGTGCCCTGGGCCGCCAGCTCCACCGCGAAGCGGAGCGCGCTCGGGACGACCTGGCGAAGGTGTCCGACGGTCACGTCGATCCGGACGACGCGCCGGCCCGCGGCGTGCGCGAGCACGATGTCCATGACCGCTTCGGCGATCGCGACCTCGTGCATCAGCAGATGCGGGGAAGCTGCTCGCCCGGCAGCATGTCGGCGATCCGCCGTCCGCCGACCGTCGTCCGGACGACGACGAGCGCGTCCTCGTCCGTGACCACCTCGCCGATGACGCGCGCGTCGGCCGCCACGGAGCGGCGCCGCATGCACGCGACGGCGCGCTCGGCGTCGCGCTCGGGCACGATCGCGAGGAGCTTGCCCTCGTTCGCGACGTACAGCGGATCGAGCCCGAGCAGCTCGCAGACGCCGCGGACGGGCTCGCGGACGGGGATCGCGCCCTCGTCGAGCACCATGCCCACGCGGGAGCGGCGCGCGATCTCGGCGAGCGCGGTCGCGACGCCGCCCCGGGTCGGGTCGCGGAGGCAGTGGAGCTCGATCCCGGCGTCGATCAGGTCGAGCACGACCTCGTGGAGCGGTGCCGTGTCGCTGGCGATCGCGGTCTCGAGCTCGAGCTCCGCGCGAGTCGCCATGATCGCGATGCCGTGCTCGGCGATCGGCCCGCTCAGGACGACACGGTCGCCGGGTTGCGCACCGTCGGACGAGATCGAGCGGTCATGCATCAAGACGCCGAGGCCGGTCGTGGTGATGAAGCAGCCGTCGGCCTTGCCGCGCTCGACGACCTTCGTGTCGCCGGTCACGAGGAGCACGCCGGCCGTCGCGGCGGCGGCCCGCATCGATGCGACGATCCGTTCGAGCTGCGCGAGCGCGAAGCCCTCCTCGAGGATGAACGCCGCGCTCACCCAGAGCGGTCGTGCGCCCGCCATCGCGACGTCGTTCACGGTCCCGTTCACCGCGAGGTCGCCGATGTCGCCGCCCGGGAAGAAGAGCGGGGTGACGACGTAGGCGTCGGTCGTGAACGCGACGCGGGTTCCTGCGACGTCGAGCACCGCGTGGTCGTCGAGCTTTTCGAGGTACGGATTCCGGAACGCGGGCAGGAAGCAGCGCGCGATCAGGTCGGCGGTCATCTTCCCGCCGCTCCCGTGCCCGAGGAGGATGCGGTCGGACGTGCCGAGCGGCGTCGGGCACGCGAGCGCGAAGTCAGAGGACATCGTCTTCTCCCAGCGCGACGTGCACGAGGTCCCAGACGATGTGGTAGAGCGCGACGTGCGTCTCCTGGATGCGGTGGATGCTGAACGACGGCACGACGAAGCAGTGATCGGCGAGCGCGGGGAACCGGCCGCCGTCCTTCCCGGTGAACGCGATCGTCACGAGGCGGAGGCGGCGCGCGGCTTCGAGCCCCTGCACGAGGTTCGGCGACTGCCCGCTCGTGCTGATCGCGAGCGCCATGTCCCCCGGCGCCGACAGCACGGCGAGCTGGTCCGCGAAGATCTTCGCGAAGTCGCGGTCGTTGGAGATCGCGGTGAGGAGCGCGGCGTCGGTCGAGAGCGCGATCGCCGGCAGCGCGCGTCGCTTCTCGACGATCGGGTGGAAGAACTCGACGGCCACGTGCTGCGCGTCGGTCGCGCCGCCGCCGTTCCCCATGACGAAGAGGCGGGCGCCGCGCCGGAACGCCTCGGCCATCGTCTCGACGAGCGCCGCGATGCGGTCGGCCTCGGCGCGGAAGAACTCCTCCTTCACGGCGGCGCTCTCGTGCGCCTTCCGGAGGATCGCGCCCGTCATGACGCCGCCCGCGCCCGCCCGTAGTGCCAGTATGCGGCGCACGCGCCCTCGGCGGACACCATCGTCGCGCCGAGCGGATGGTCCGGTGTGCACGCGCCGCCGAACGCCGGGCAGTCGTGCGGCTTCGCGAGCCCGCGCAGGATCTGGCCACTGATGCAGACGGCGGGCTCGTGCGTCTCCACTGCCTCGACCTCGTGGCGCCGCTCGGCGTCGAAGGCGCGGAGCTCCGCGCGGAGGCGGAGGCCGGACTTGGGGATCGTCCCGACGCCGCGCCACTTCCGGTCGCAGACCTCGAACACCGACCACATGAGCCGCTGCGCGGCGACGTTGCCGTCGCGTGCGACGACGCGCGAGTACTGGTTCTCCACCCGCGCCTCGCCCGCCTCGAGCATGCGCACGGTGCGAAGCACGCCGTCGAGGAGGTCGACGGGCTCGAACCCGGTGACGACGATCGGCACGCGGTAGTGACGCGCGAGCGGCTCGTACTCCCGCGTCCCCATGATCGTGCAGACGTGCCCCGGGCCGAGGAAGCCGCGCACGCGGTTCCCCGGCGACTGGAGGATCGACGCGATCGCGGGCGGGACGAGCACCTGCGAGACGAGCAGCGAGAAGTTCCGGAGGCCGAGCGCCGCCGCCCGGCTCACGGCGAGCGCGTTCGCGGGCGCGGTCGTCTCGAACCCGATCCCGAAGAACACGACCTCGCGCTCGGGATGCTGCTGCGCCAGGCGGACCGCGTCGAGCGGCGCGTAGACGATCCGGACGTCCGCCCCTTCCGAGCGGAGCCGGAAGAGGTCGGTCTCGGATCCCGGCACGCGCAGCATGTCGCCGAAGGAGGTGAAGATGACGCCCGGCCGGCGTGCGATCCGGTGCGCCTTGTCGATCTGCTCGAGCGGCGTCACGCAGACGGGACATCCCGGGCCGTGTACCAGCTCGATACCCTCGGGCAGCAGGCGGTCGATGCCGTGGCGGACGATCGAGTGCGTCTGCCCGCCGCACACCTCCATGATCGTCCACGCGTGGGTCGTCACGCGCGCGATCTCGCGCAGGATGCCGCTCGCCACGCGGCCGTCGCGGTACTCGTCGAGGTATCTCACCCGTCCGTCTCCGGCGCGTCGAGCTCGCCGAGCTGGCCGAGCTCCTCGAGCGCGCGATACGTCCGCTCCGCCTCGGCCGCGTCCACGCGGCTGAGCGCGAAGCCCACGTGGACGAGGACGTAGTCGCCGAGTCCCGCCTCCGGCAGCTGCTCGAGGCAGACCTTCCGTACGGTGCCGCCGAAGTCGGCGCGCGCCATGCGGAGGCCGCGGTCGTCGAAGACCTCGACCACCTTCCCGGGGATCGCGAGACACATCAGGCCGTCCCTCCCGCGGCGAGGCGTCGCGCGGCGACCGCCGCCTGTCCGAGCGCGAGCCCGCCGTCGTTCGGCGGCACGCGGCGGTGGACGAGGACGCGGAACCCGCGCGCGCGGAGGCCGCGTACCGTCGCGCGGAGGAGCCACGCGTTCTGGAAGACGCCGCCGGTGAGCGCGACGCGGGGAATCCCGCTGCGCGCGCGGAGCGCGTCGCACACGTCGCCGACCAGCGCGGCGAGCGTCGCGTGGAAGCGCGCCGCGATGCGCGCCGCGGGCACCGCGGCGAGGAGGTCGTCGACCACGCCGCGGATGACGTCGGTCGTGCGGACGATCGTTCCGTCCACGTGGACGGGATAGAGCCGGTCGGCTTCGCGCTCGGCGAGCGCTTCCAGCGCCATCGCGGCCTGCGCCTCGAAGCTCACCTGGTCGCGGACGCCGAGGAGCGCGGCAACCGCGTCGAAGAGCCGGCCGGCGCTCGAGGTCGGCGGCGCGTTCAGCCCGCGCGCCGTCGCGGCCGAGACGATTCGCCACGCGGCGGCGTCGCTTCGCCGGACGAAATCGAGCGGCAGCCCGGGAGCGGCGTCGCCGTACGCGACCGCCAGGAACGTCGCCGCCATGCGCCACGGCTCCCGTATCGCGGTGTCGCCGCCGGCGAGCGGGACCTCCTCGAGGTGCGCCGCGCGCGCGAAGCCGCCGAGGTCGCCGGTCAGGAACTCGCCGCCCCAGACGTGGCCGTCGGGACCGAGGCCCGTCCCGTCCCACGTGACGCCGATCGTCGGGAGGTCGACGCCATTGTCGGCGAGGCAGCTCGCCAGGTGCGCGTGATGGTGCTGCACGGGGACGCGCTCCACGCCGGCGAGCGACGCGGCCCACGCGGTCGAGCGGTAGCCGGGATGAAGGTCGTGCGCCACCACGCGCGGCGTGACGTCGAGGAGGCGCGCGAGCCGACGGGTCTCCTCGACGAAGCTCCGATAGGCGCGCTCGTCGCCGAGGTCGCCGAGGTGCGGCCCGAGATGGGCGTCGCGCCCGCGCACGATCGCGCACGTGCTCTTCAGCTCGCCGCCGACGGCGAGGATCGGCTCGCGGGCCGGCACGGGCAGTCGGACCGGACACGGCGCGTAGCCGCGCGCCCGCCGGAGCACGACCTCGTGCCGGCGGCTTCGGACGTGCACGACGCGCACGATCGAGTCGTCCGCGCGCGACTCGATCGGGCGGTCGTGGAGGAGGAACAGATCCGCGATCGCGCCGAGCCGCTCCAGTGCGTCGGCGTCGCGGTGGACGATCGGCTCGTCCGACGCGTTGCCGCTCGTCATGACGAGCGGCACGCCGACGTCGGCGAGGAGAAGGTGGTGCACGGGCGTGTACGGCAGGACGAGCCCGAGGTCCGCGCTGCCCGGCGCGACGCCCGGTGCGACCGCCGCTTCCGCGCGGCGGCGGACGAGGACGATCGGACGCACGCGTCCGGCGAGGAGCCGCGCCTCGGCGTCGCCCACGAGCGCGAGACGGCGCGCCCACGCGAGGTCGGGCGGCATCACGGCGAACGGCTTCTCGGCGCGGTGCTTGCGCGCGCGAAGACGTGCGACCGTCGCTTCGTCGTCCGCGCGGCAGGCGAGGTGGAAGCCGCCGACGCCCTTCACCGCGACGATCGCGCCCGCGCGGAGCGCGTCCGCCGCGGCGCGCACCGGGTCGGCGGTCGCGACCGGGCGTCCCGCGGGGTCGCAGACGCGAAGCGCCGGCCCGCACACCGGGCACGCATTCGGCTGCGCGTGAAACCGCCGGTCCCCCGGGTCGTCGTACTCGGCGCGACATGCCGCGCACATCGTGAAGGCGGCCATCGTCGTGAGCGCGCGGTCGTACGGAAGGCCGCGCACGATCGTGAAGCGAGGGCCGCAATCCGTGCAGTTGATGAACGGATAGCGGAAGCGACGGTCGCCGGGGTCGAAGAGCTCGCGGAGGCACGGCTCGCAGGTCGCGGTGTCGGGTGGGATCGCCGTCGACGGGTCGCCGCGCTCGCTCGGAACGATCGCGAACGTCGCGCCGCCGGCAGGCGCGATCACGTCGGTCGCGACGCGCGCGACGGCGGCGAGGGGCGGCGCGTCGCGCGTCACGCGCTCGACGAACCGGTGCACGGCGGGCGCCGGTCCCTCGACCTCGGCGACGACGCCCGCCGCGTCGTTGCGCACGTACCCCGCGAGCCGGAGCGAGCGCGCGAGCCGGTACACGTGGGGACGAAAGCCGACGCCCTGCACGGTTCCCTCGATCCGGACCCGTACCCGACGCCGCGGCCGCTCGGCCTCTTCTCCGTGCATCGCGCTGGCTGCCGGTGCGGATTGTCGGATCGCGTCCATGCGCGACGCAATGCCGAGACGACGGGATCGCCATGCCGGCTGCCCGCGCCGCGTCGGCGACATCGCCGTCGGGATTGCGGAGTGGCGCGAACGCCGATAAGGAAAAATGCGTGTCGGCTCGCTCGAGTGCGGTCGTCGCGATCGTGTTCGCGCTCGGCTGCTCCGCGGTGCGCCTCGGACACGAGGCGAACGCCGTCGACGTGAACCACGCCGATGCCGCCGCCCTGGCCGGGCTTCCCGGGCTCGGCCCCGCCGACGCCGACCGCATCGTCGCCGGCCGGCCCTACGCCGCGAAGGAAGATCTGCTGCGCCGGCGCATCCTCGATGCGCACCAGTACGACGCCGTCGAGCGGTACGTCTTCGTCGGGCCGCCCGGGATGCCGGACTACCTGCGCGACGTCCCGCCGCTGCCGCAGGGACCCTGAGCCGCACGGGCGACCAGCGCCGCGCCGTCGTCGTCGGGTCCGGCCCGAACGGGCTCGCCGCCGCGATCACGCTCGCGCGCGCCGGCCGCGCCGTGCTCGTGCGCGAGGCGCAGCCGACGATCGGCGGCGGCGTCCGCTCCGCCGAGCTGACGCTGCCGGGCTTCGTCCACGACGTCTGCTCGGCGATCCATCCGCTCGCGGTCGCGTCGCCGTTCTTCCGCTCGCTCCCCCTCTCGACCCACGGGCTCGAGTGGATCGAGCCGCCGGCGCCGCTCGCCCATCCGTTCGACGACGGCACCGCGGCGCTGCTCGAGCGCTCGGTCCCCGCGACCGGCGCGACCCTCGGACCGGACGCGGCGGCATACCGCCGGTTGATGGCGCCCCTGGTCGAGTCGTGGACGCCGCTCCTCGACGACCTCTTCCGCCCACCCCGCTTTCCACGACACGTGGGCATCGCCGCGCGCTTCGGACGCCACGCGATCCGCTCGGCGCGTGGCCTCGCGCGCGCGGCATTCGCGGGCCCACGCGCCCGCGCGCTCCTCGCCGGGCTCGCCGCGCACGCACCCCAGCCGCTCGATGCGATCGGGTCCGCGGCGATGGGACTCGTCCTCGCGCTCGCCGGGCACGCGGTCGGGTGGCCCATGCCGCGCGGCGGCGCGGCGAGCCTCGCGAACGCGCTCGCCGCGTCGCTGCGTGCGCTCGGCGGCGAGATCGCGACCGATGCGCCCGTCCACGACCTGGACGAGCTCGGCGACGTCGCGTGCGTGCTCCTCGACGTCGGGCCGCGCCAGGCGGTCGCGCTCGCGGGGCCGCGGCTCCCGGCGCGCTACCGGGCGCGGCTCGCGAGCTGGCGCTACGGTCCGGCGGCGTTCAAGGTCGACTGGGCGCTCCGCGAGCCGATCCCCTGGCGTGCGGCCGAGTGCCGGCGCGCCGGCACGGTGCACCTCGGCGGCACGCTCGACGAGATCGCCGTCGGCGAGCGCGCCGCGTGGCGTGGCGAGCACGCGGAGCGGCCGTTCGTGCTGCTCGCGCAGCCGACGCTGTTCGATCCGACGCGCGCCCCCGCCGGTGGCCACGTCGCATGGGCGTACTGCCACGTCCCGAACGGATCGACGCTCGACGTGACGGCGCGCATCGAG
>Ga0075424_100007980_pt1 | contig 10307 bp, 9 predicted proteins | sample SoiMethybrSBSTD3_FD_75301 | JGI IMG/M metagenome (GOLD analysis project Ga0075424, IMG submission 75301) | Bulk soil microbial communities from a Populus tree surrounding site in Tennessee, USA - Soil MetaG P. TD hybrid SBSTD3 | ecosystem: Environmental > Terrestrial > Soil > Tree plantation...
GCACTCCCGCGCGCAACGGCGTGGCTCGTGGTCGCCTATTTCGCCGTCGCGCTCATCATCGACCTTCTGTTTACGGGAGCGAGTTTTTGTAAGTACGTTTGTCCAATCGGGCAGTTCAGCTTTGTTGCCTCGACGATGTCGCCGCTCGAAGTGCAGGTGAAGCAACCAGACACGTGCCGAACCTGCCGCACCGTCGACTGCATCAAGGGACGCCGCGACCGAGCGCTTCCAGCGCGCGTCGTCCGTCGCGGGTGTGAATTGGCTCTCTTCCTCCCTGCCAAGACCGGCAATCTCGATTGCACCTTCTGCCTCGATTGCGTTCATGCGTGCCCACACGACAACGTCGCGATCGCGACGCGCGTCCCCGGCCTCGAGCTGATCGATCCACGCCGGCGGTCCGGTATCGGGTGGTTGCCGCGGCGGCGCGACGTGGCCGCTCTCGCAGTCGTGTTCGTGTTTGGCGGGTTGATCAACGCACTCGGGATGACCGCCCCGGCACGGATCGCGGAAGCGAGTCTTGCGCGCCTGCTCGGCGCGCAGTCGGAGGGTCCGGCGTTGGCCGCGTTGTTCGCGATCGTGCTCGTTCTCGTCCCGTTGGCGCTGATGTCGGTTGCAGCCGCCGTTACCGCCGCGCTCACGGGTCAACGCCTGTCATCGACGCTCGACGTTGCGAGCCGCTATTCGTATGCCCTCGTCCCGCTCGGTTGTGGTGTGTGGCTCGCGCACTACGGCTTTCATCTGCTCACGGGTGTACTCACGATCATCCCTGTCACGCAGTCTGCCGCCATCGACCTTCTCGGTTGGGCGGCGCTCGGCACACCTCTCTGGCAGTTGACAGGGATACGACCGGGCCTGGTGTTTCCATTCGAGGTTGGTGTGATCCTGATGGGCGCGCTGGGGTCGCTGGTGATCGCGTATCTGATTTCAGAACGAGATCATCGCGAGTTGCCGATCGCAGCCACGATCCCATGGCTGCTGGTGACGGTCACGGTGACAGTCGCCGCTCTGTGGATTACGTCGCAACCGATGGATATGCGGGCGGTGGCATTCCCCGGATGAGAGGCGCCCTCATCATCGCCTCGACGGCGTGCGTGCTGCTCGCGTCTCGCGCCGTCTTCGCGCATGATGGCCCACCGTATCCAATTGTGTCGAACCAGTTGCTCGGGGCATACCGCGTCTCGGTCTGGACCGATCCCGATACGACTGACGATGACACGGCCGGCGGGCAGTTCTGGGTGATGATCGACCCGGCGAAGGCGGGCGCGGCGGTGTCGTCAGACGTGCACGCCGATGTGACGATTCGTCCTCTCGATCGCCCTGGCGCCTCGTCAACGGCGCGCGCCGCTCCAGTCAACGGAAACGCGTCCCGCCAGTTTGCGGCGTTGAGAATGGATCACGAAGGACGTTTTGCGGTGCGCGTCGACGTGGAGGGCGCCGCCGGGCGCGTCAGCGTCGATGCTGAAGTTCTAGCCACCTACAACCTCCGTCCATCGCGCCTCATGCTCGTGCTGTATGTTCTCCCGTTCGTCCTGACCGGCTTTCTGTGGACGACGTTGCTCGTGCGCCGCCGCCGCGCTGCCCACCTTCGCGCGGCGCGCTGATTATCGAAGCCTGGCGAGAATGGTTTTCTGGTTCGCCAGGATCTGATCCAGTTTCTTTTGATTGGCGACGATCTTGTCCAACTTGGCCTGATTGCGCTGGATGCGCAGCTGGTTGGCGAGAATCTTCTTCTGGTTCGCAACGATTTGTCTCTGCATCGCCAGGGTTGCGTCGCTCGGCATCGATGATCCTTTCAGCGCGTAGATGAGATGTGAGACTGTACCAGAGTTTCTTACGACGATCGCGCGCGCTCTGCTTCCTCCGCGCTCAGACAGCAAGGATTGATCATGAACGAATTCATCGAGATCAGATTTCGACGGAAAGGAAAGCCGTTTCCGTTGAAGCGACAACTGGAGGGAGGAATCGAGTTCCACGAGCCGGATCCGATCGAACGTACGGTGGGGATCACCTTCGATGCTGCGAGTCCGGCCACCCGCGAGAGGATGAACAGCATTCGCCGGGTGCAGGGCTGGGACCCGGGACAGTTCAAATTGAAGGTGGCGGTCGAAGACGGGGCACTCGTGCTTCGCGGCGTCAACGAACACGCGCTGCCTGAAGGTCTCTTCAGACTCAAAGTGGAGATCGAAGAGGCCAGGACGCCGCGCAAGTTTACTCTCGCCGACGTCGAACATAACGGCCACGCCGTGATCGACATCGATGTGCAGCTCGACGAGCGCAGCGTGAGGGTCGACCTCGATGACTGCGATGACGATATCCGGCAACTGCTCGATCGGTCGACGATCGACGATGTCGCGGCGATGACGTGGCTGGAAGATGGCGCCCGGCGGCCGACGCGACAAGCGTGTTTGCTCAACCTGCTCGCCAGTCTGCGCACGCGCCCGACCGGCCGTTCACCCCTCGTGAAGCTGATCCACGACGTGTATTACGTGGCCAACGATCGTATCTACACCAAAGTCGATCGCTCACTCGTCGACACACTCCGGGCGCTGGCAGATGATCCGTCAAAGCCGTTCTATGCAGAGGGGACGCCGCGTGCGAGCGTGCACGGCCGCATGTTGAGCGCGTTGCCGGAGCCACCCGACGTGAAAGCGCGTTTCGTCACGTTGTCCAGTTTTCGGGGTGAGGGGAGACCCTCGATGCAGGCAGTCGTGGCGATTCCACCGGCGGATCTCCCGCACACGTACGCCGAATTCGATCTGGATCTGGGCAACCCACTGCAGGACGTGCTCGGCTTCTTTGTGCACATGGGCGAATTGCTCGACGGCAAGCCGACCAACCATCTGGACATGCGAAAAGTGCTGGCGAAAGCCAAAGCGTCGGATTTTCTGTACTACACAGTCGTGGCAAATTAGTCGCTGTAGAGGGCGTCTGGGCTATGATCGCCGCCCTGGGCCAGCGCTCTATCAATGCGACCCCCTCGAAGGAGAACTCAATGGTGAAATGGATATCAGTCGCGATCGTCGTCATGGTGATGGCGGCGACGGTGTCGTTCCAGGTATCGGCGCAGCAGAATCAGATGAGCTTTTTTGTCACCAGCGCCGGCTCAGGCAATGGTGCAAACCTGGGCGGAGTGGCGGGTGGCGACAAGATCTGCCAGACGCTCGCGGCAGGAGCAGGTGCGGGCGCCAAGACGTGGCACGCGTATCTGAGCACGAAGGGCGCCGACGGAAAGCCGGGAGTCAACGCCAAGGATCGCATCGGCAATGGTCCCTGGTACAACGCCAAGGGCGTGATGATCGCCAAGAGCGTTGCGGACCTGCACTCCGATTCGAACAACCTCAAGAAGGACACGGCGCTGACAGAGAAAGGGACTGTCGTCAACGGCGTCGGTGACACGCCGAACCAGCACGACATCCTGACTGGCTCGCAGGCGGATGGAACGCTTCAGCCTGGCGACGGCGACACGACGTGCAATAACTGGACGAGCAACAGCGATGGCAGCGGATCGGCGCAGCTCGGACATGTCGACCGCATGGGTCGCGGCGCGACCGCAAGCTCGTGGAACTCGGCGCATCCCTCGCGTGGGTGCTCGCAACCCAATCTCATAGCCACCGGTGGCAACGGGTATCTGTACTGCTTCGCAACGAACTGACGTGGAAGTGGGGAGTTGAGAGATGAAGAGCAAAGACAAAGAATCGGCTGCGAAGAAAGCGAAAGATTTCGTTCAGGTTGCCGAGCGCACCCACAAGGAAGCTGCACGGAAGGCAGACGCGGCCGAAGAGGTGTCCAAGCAGGCAAAGTCAGCGCTCAAGCAGGCCAAGAAGGAATTCAAGGTGGCGAGCAAGTCCGCGCGTGAGGCGCGCAACGCTGCCGACGAGGCTCGCTCGGCGTACAACAAGGCCGCGAAACGATCGGCAAAGGCGGAGGCCAAGCTTGGCAAATCGCGGAAGAAAGCGGCGGCGAAGCAGGCACCTGCCCCGGTGAAGGAAGCGACGGAAAAGACGGCCGCTGCGAAACTGGTCGCTGCGAAGCCGGTCGCCGCACCGAAGGCACGAAAGAAGAAGGCCGCGAAAAAAGGGCGCTCCAAGGCGACCAAGAGTGCGGCGGCCAAAGTCGCGGCGACTCGTCCGAGCGTGGAAGAAAGCGCTGCGGCCGAGGATAGTTTCGTACTTGATGAATCCGGGCTCGACGTCCAGTAGTTACTGAACCAGGAAGCGCTCCTCGTGGAGGAGCGCTCCTCCTGCGTCCCGCACTTCGATCGTCCAGTTGCCCCGTCTCTCGGCGGCGACGGTGTTGCGGCTAAAGGTGCGGTAGCCCTCACTCGAATTCGCCCCGACACGAAGGTCTACCGATCGTCGCAGGTCCCCATTCAGATACCAGCGGTGCTGCACGGTGGTATCGCGTGCCGACTTCACGCGCGTGTAGAAAATGAAGAGGCCCGGCTCGGCCGGGTTCGTCGCCGGCGAACATTGCCAATTCGACAGCGACCGACACAGCTGTGACTCGACGAGCGAGACCGTCGCCGAGCCGGTTGGAGTCGGGCCCTTGTCGGACGCCGTGCGCGTTGCGGGCACTGAGGGTGGCTTGGCAGCCCCGGTAACTGCGGATCGGCCCGGCGCGGGCGCGACGCCAGTTGGCTGCGGCGCACTGGCGGTCGGCGCAGGAGGTTGCTCGGCCGGAGCCGGCGTCTCGGCCGGCGACGGCCCGGGTGCGGCGGGTGGTGTGGTCGATTCGCTCGAGCGTGACATTCGATCAGCGAACAGAATTATCAGAGCGAGCACGATCGCGCTGCCAAGGACGACCCAGATCGCACTCCGGTGGCGTGACCGTGTTTTCGCTTCGACCGAAACGGCGGCAGCGGCGACATTGGCAATCTGAGTACGCAGCGTGTCGTGATCGATGCGCGGCGACGAAGGCGACGCCGGCGGCGTTCGTGGTGCAAAGGGAACTGACGCAGATGGGGCCGCCGCCACTGATGCGGGCGGTGCGGCGCTCACTGGCGTACGTGGCGCAGCCGTCACTGGCGCGCGTGGCGCCGCGGTTACTGGCGCGGGTGGTGCGGGGGCCACGGGCGCGGGTGGTGCGAGGGCCACGGGCGCGGGTGGTGCGAGGGCCGCGGGCGCGGGTGGTGCGGGAGCAGGCGGTTTCGGCGGCGTGGCAACGAGCTCGAACGGTCTGCCGGTGGCCGCGCAGAATTCTCTGAGATTCTGGCCGCTGGTGAGCACCAGCGGATCCTCGGCCGCAAGGGTCGACCGCGCGATCGCATACGCCCGCCGGTAACACGACTCAGCTTCAGAGGTATTCCCCGTCCGCTCGCAGACAATGCCCAGGTTGTTGAGCGTGTTGGCCAGATCCGGATGGGTGGCACCGAGCTGCGCCTCCTGGAGCGTGGCTGCCTGGCGCAGAAACCGCTCCGCTGAGGCAAAATCCTGCACCGATGCCGCCTGTTCTGCGGCGTCAAGAATTGGGCGAACCTCAACCACTGTTTCCGCCATAGTCCCTGGGTGAGAGTACACCATGGAACCCAACGATCGCCTGGAGCTGTTCTTCTCCCAGTCGCTGGACGGCTTCTTCTTCATGATGCTCGACGAGCCCATCGTGTGGAACGACTCGATCGACAAGGAAAAGACGCTCGACTACGTCTTCGAGCATCAGCGCATCACCAAGGTCAACGACGCGCTCATGGCGCAGTACGGCGCTCCGCGTGAGGTGCTCCTCGGCATGACACCGACCGACCTCTTCCGCCACGACCTCGCGTACGGCCGAAAAATCTGGCGAGAGTTCTTCGATCGGGGCCGGCTGCACATCGAGACCGACGAACGACGGGTGGATGGGACCCCGATCCCGATTGAAGGGGACTACCTCTGCTTTTACGACGATCAAGGACGGATCACGGGCCACTTCGGCATCCAGCGTGACGTGACGGAGCGGAATCGCGCCGACGGGGCGCTCCGACGATACAACCGGCGGCTGCAGACCCTCCACGACATCCACCTCGACATCCTTGGCTCCCGCTCGTCGCACGAGATCGCGCAGGCTGCCATCCGTCACGTGCAGAGCCTGATCTCGTGCCGGCGAGTGAGCGTCGCCGTCATCGACGTGGCACGCTCCACCGGGCAGCTCATTGCGGTGCACGACGATGAAGCCCGGTCTGAGCCGCGCGAAGGGACGGTCATTCCGCTCGAAGAGTTCGGTCTGGTCGATGATCTGCGGGCAGGCCTCGTGCGCAACCTGACGGGACTCGAGCATGCCTCTGGTGCGCTGCAGGCGCTCAAGAGCTCCGGCCTGCGTTCATTCATCAACGTGCCGCTTCTGGCCGACGGCGAACTGATCGGCGTGCTCAATGTGTCGTCGATTGAAGAGGCGGCGTTTGGCAATGAAGCCATCGAGATCGCGCAACAAGTGGCCAGCACGCTGGCAGTCGTGCTTCGCCAGGCGCAGCTTCGCGAGCGCGTGGAACGTCACGCCAACGAGCTCGAGGATCGCGTGGCGTTGCGGACGGCCGATCTCGAACGGAGCGAGAACCGGTTGTCGGCGATCCTCAATGCCTTGCCCGACCTCGTTTTCGTCACCGACCGCGATGGACGCTATGTCGAAATTCTGACCTCGCGGGAGGATCTCCTCTATCGGCCGGCGCCCGAAATGCTCGGCAGACGGTTTCACGATCTGCTGCCGCAACCGATCGCCGACGCACACCTGCGACTCGTCCGTCAGACGCTCGACACCCGCATGAGTCAGACGCTGGAGTACTCGCTGAACGTTCGCGCCGGAGAACGATGGTTCGAAGGACGCACCGGCGCCATGGGCCTCGAGATCGACGGCCACCCCGCCGTCACGTTCATTGCGCGCGACATCACCGACCGCCGGCGGGCCGAGGAGCTCGAGTCGCAGAACGTCTACCTCCAGGAGGAGCTGAGTGTCGAACGGAGCTTCGGCGAGATCGTGGGGCAGTCGCCGGTCATGCAGCAGGTGTTTCGAGCCATCGAGCGCGTTGCCGATACCGATTCCACGGTGCTGCTGCTCGGCGAGACTGGCACCGGCAAGGAGCTGATCGCTCGCGCCATTCACAGGTTGAGCCGGCGCCGCGACGCCGTCATGGTGAAAGTGAATTGTGGTGCGTTGCCTTCGAGCCTTGCCGAGAGCGAGTTGTTCGGACACGAGCGCGGCGCCTTCACCGGCGCCGTCCAGCAGAAACGCGGCCGCTTCGAGCTCGCCAACAACGGCACGATCTTCCTCGACGAAGTGGGCGAGCTGTCGACCGACGTGCAGGTCAAGCTGTTGCGCGTGCTGCAGGAACAGGAGCTCGAGCGCCTCGGCAGCACGCGTCCCACGAAGGTGAACATCCGCGTGATTGCCGCAACCAATCGCGATCTCCAGCACGAGATCCAGCGCGGTGGCTTTCGCGCGGACCTCTTTTATCGACTCAACATCTTTCCGATCCACATGCCTGCACTGCGAGAGCGAAAAGAGGACGTGCCGCTGCTGGCGGCGCATTTCGTCACTGATTTCGCGCGAAGGATGGGGAAGAGCGTCGACCGAATCGGCGCCCTCGCGGCATCACGGCTCGCCGCGTACCAGTGGCCGGGCAACGTCCGGGAACTCGCCAATGTGATGGAACGTGCCGTCATCCTGTGCGAAGGGCCGATCATCCAGGATGAGCACATCGGCATCCTCGGACGCAGCTCGCGTCCGATCGAGTCGGACGTGTTTCTCACGCTCGAGGAAATGGAACGTCAGCACATCAAGCGCGCGCTCGCGCTCACCGGCGGCGTGCTGGCCGGGCCCCAGGGTGCCGCCCGCCTCCTCGGAATGCGTCGCTCCACGGTGTGGTCGCGAATGCGCAAGCTCGGAATTCAAGGCTCGCGCGATTAGTGTCTGGGCTTTGAATCAGATCAACAGTTGGCGCTGATATATCGGTACCGCTGCCGAAATGTCAGCACATCTCGCATTGGCCGTCCGCGCGCGTCTGCCCACTTAATCCACGTAAGTAACTGCCACAACAAACGTTACTGACTTGCACGCGTGACGCTTCCACGCGTGGCACATTGCTCGCTCTGCCGTGTGCCATGTCGCGACTTGGGTAGCGACATGAAAGGAAGTGGGGAGGCACATGTTTACGCGCAGGCAAGCGATTCGATGGGCCGAACTGTGGCTGTCGTGCTGGAACGACGGCGATTTCGACACATTGCTCGCCATGCATAAAGACGGGGTTCGCTTCGGCGAGTGGAGCAGCCCCAGTACCGGTGAGTCGCGAATCGATCGCAAGGAAGCGATGAAGCGCCACTGGGCGGCCATACCGTTCGGTCTTCATTCCGTACCAGGTGAGCTCGACGAGGTCGCGTGGGATCCAGAGTCACGCGAGATCACTATTGTTTACGTTGCCGACTTCGGTTTTTCACGGGTACGCGGGTGCGACTTCGTCGCACTCGATGCCACCGGTCGAATCATTGCCGGAGAAACGTGCGTGGGGTCGATTGTCGAAATCTCTGTCGCGGCGTCGCAGTCGCACGGTCGCGAGTGGGCTCTCAGCCAGAGCGCGGGAGGACGATGATGGGAATCGACACAGCACGAAGGGTAGTGCGCCACGTCGCGATTGCGGTGACGGCCGCCCTGATGGTTGCGAGCGTGGGCGCCAGCGCCCAAACGCTGAGCGCCCGCGAAACGACGCAGTCGGTGCAACGCGCACTCGAGCGGTTGCCCTACTACGGCGTGTTCGACTTCATGGCCTTCAATGTCGAGCGCGGCACCGTCACGCTGACGGGCTACGCGTATCACGGAAGTCTGAGGAGTGCTGCCGAATCGGCAACCCGCCGCGTCGCCGGTGTAGATGAAATCGCCAATCGGGTCGAGCTGCTGCCCGCTTCGCAGAACGATGACCGCATCCGGTGGGCGACGTTCTACCGGATCTACACCGACGCGTTTCTGTCGCGGTATGCCCCCGGCGGACCCGATCAGATCCGCCGTGACCTTTACGACTCACGACGATTCCCTGGTATGCATCAGCCGCTCGGCATGTATGCCATCCACATCGTCGTGCGCAACGGGCACACGACCCTGTTCGGCGTCGTCGACAACGCAGGCGACCGCCAGATTGCAGAGATGCGTGCGCGCGAGGTGACCGGGGTGTTCTCGATCGAAAACGAGATCGAGGTTGCGAAGAAAACCGTCAACACCGGCGGGTAATCAACTGGTCAGGCGGGTCTCGAAGACCCGCCTCTACTCGGGCGCGTCTGAAGACGCGCCTCTACTTGGATATGAGCGGCGGGTCGTTCGGCCCGCCGAGGAGCCAAAGAGGAACCAACCATGGTACCGAGAGTGTCGAGAACGGTTCTGGCGTCAGTCGTCGCGGTCGCAGTCATGACCGCGCCGGCAGCACGGATGTCCGCCCGCGCGCAGGAAGCTCCGATTGCGCCAGAGCTGACCGGGCTGGGCACGCTGTATATGCCGGTCACGACGTCAAAGGCCCAGGCGCAGCGCTTCTTCGATCAGGGAGTGCGGCTGCTGTATGCGTTCAATCATGCCGAATCGATTCGCGCCTTCCGCGAAGCGGCGCGGCTCGATCCCGGTCTTGCGATGGCGTATTGGGGACAAGCGCTGGCTTTCGGGCCGAACCTCAACGCACCGATGACGCAGGACAACGGCCGGCAGGCGTATGCAGCGATTCAACAAGCGGTCGCCGGAGTCGCACGCGTGCCGCCGCGCGAGCGGGCGCTCATCGAAGCGCTCTCGCGCCGGTACGCCGCGGACGGCAAAGGCGATCGCGCCGCCCTCGATCGAGCGTACGCCACCGCCATGCGCGCGGCCGCCGAGCGTTTTGGGGATGATGCCGATGTCCAAACGCTCTTCGCCGACGCGCAGATGAACACGATGCCATGGGACTACTGGCAGAAGGACGGCGCCGCCAAGCCGGAAACGGCGCTGGTTCTCGACGCTCTCGAACGCGTTATCGCGAGACAGCCTGACCACGCAGGGGCACTGCACTACCACATCCACCTGCTCGAGGCTTCGGCCGATCCAGACAGGGCAGCAGCGAGCGCCGATCGTCTCGGCTCGTTGATGCCCGCCGCCGGACATATGGTCCACATGCCCGCGCACATCTACATTCGCGTCGGGCGCTATGCGGATGCGGCGGAAGCGAACGTGCGCGCCATCACTGCCGACGAAGACTACCTCGCGCAGTGCCAGGCACAAGGGCTGTATCCGGTCAGCTACTACCCGCACAACCTGCACTTCCTCTGGGCGGCTGCGACCTTCGAAGGACGGCGCGCCGTTGCGGTCGATGCGGCGAGAAAGCTTGCGGAGAAAGT
>Ga0075424_100007981_pt1 | contig 10307 bp, 12 predicted proteins | sample SoiMethybrSBSTD3_FD_75301 | JGI IMG/M metagenome (GOLD analysis project Ga0075424, IMG submission 75301) | Bulk soil microbial communities from a Populus tree surrounding site in Tennessee, USA - Soil MetaG P. TD hybrid SBSTD3 | ecosystem: Environmental > Terrestrial > Soil > Tree plantation...
TCCGTGATTATACATTCTCGCCCCGCATCGGGACCAGCGTCGCATGATTGGATTTTGGGACGGCGAACGCTGGTACGGGATGGAAACGGGGAAAGATTGTCTTGAAGATCGGCGGACGCATGAGCAGTTGCCAACACACTGGCGGGCATTACCGCCGTTGCCGCGGCTGTGGCGCTAATAGGGCAGCCCCAGCCTGCGGCGGGCGGGTGTGCGTCGGCATCGTGATTGCGTTGGCGAGGGCTGGCGCGGCGGACGGATCTCCATCAACCTCCTCATGGCCGCGCCGGCTGCCGCGGCCAAAGCTGTAGACCGCAAACATCGCTCTCTTCTCGCTATTCGGGAGTGTCGACGGCGCTTGCGGGTAAATTACGGCCGGGTTCTGCCCATGATTGGACCCAGGCGGCGTTGCTGATCGGGGGGCGTGACGGTTCCGGGCGAGACGGAACGCTGGCGCGATGGGCACGGAACTCAACGCGCTTCCACGCGTTATTCCGGCGATGAATGGAACCGGAGCCAAGTCCGGCAGTTCGTCTCCAAGGCCGCTCGGTGTAAAGCCCGGGCGGCCTTTGAGCTAAGCGCACCGCTCAGCCTGACACGAGCCCGGCAACGAATCAGAATCTCGAACGTTGTTTTGATTGTCATTTGCCCGCCCTTTGCGGGCGGCAGGTGGCAGGGCCGGCCGGGGTGAATCCACCACCTCGGCTGGCCACAGAACTGACGGCGCGCTGTACGTAGATCCTCATGCTGCGTCTATTGCTTCACCCCTCGCTTTGATCTGTGGCTGATCGTGCAGGAGCACGCCTAACAAGGAACTGTGGACTTCGATGGTACCATTGTAACTAATGAAGCCCAAGTCGCGAAATTTGTTCATGAACTTACTGACGCGTGACCGTGTAGTGCCAATCATATCCGCCAGCATTTCCTGACTGAACCTTCCCACGATCGGTTCCGGTCTGCCTTCTTTGCCGAAATTTGCAAGGAGAAGGAGGAGTCGGGCGAGGCGTTTTTCGCTTGAATTGAACAGTTGATCGATCAAGTCCTCTTCAATCCGACTATTCCGCGTCAACAGATACGACATGAACAATTCAGAAAACCCCGGCTCTTTATGAATCGCGGCGATCATGGTCTTCCTTTCTAAGCGAGTAATCACGCATGCATCGACCGCCCGAGCTGTCGCGATGCGCAGTGGATGGCCATTCAGACATCCTTCGCCAAAAAAGTGGCCGGGTCCTAGAATAGCGACGACTGCTTCCTTGCCGTGCTTGGAAACGACGACGAGCTTGACATTGCCCTGCTGGATGTAAAAAACCGCGTCCGCGACCTCTCCCTGTGAGAAGACAACTTCATTCTTCCGATAGTTGGATATCGCTTTTCCGTCGCCCACCTTGGCGAGAAACTTTTTGGGATCAAACGAGGCTTTGACTCTCTTCCTCACCAAGGACTCCCTGCGGTCGATAGGGGGCGCCCTTACTTGGACGAACCCTTTTTCGTTACATTGTCGGCTGCCTCTTTGGCCAACCGAAGTTCCCTTAACTGTGCGGTCTTTGCGCGTACAGCATGACCCTCGGCGACGTAATCCGCAGTGGCCTGTCCGCCTTCCGTGGTCGGCCGGGGGGCCGGCGGTGGCTTCTGCGCCTGCTTGAACTGGGCTTCGGCCTTAGTGCGCTCTTTCGAATGTTGGGCCAAGGGGGCCTCCTTTCAGGCGAGGTCTATTACGGCCTGCGCCGAGCTGAAGTGGGGCGACTGGGGGCCATTTTAAGCAGGCCCCGCCGACGTACATTATTGCCACCGACGCGCGTACCGCGCTTCCAGAAACAGCGCGTCTTCCACCTGAGTGGTGGCGGCATCGATGCTGCCGCCGTGCTCCGCAGCGAGGATCACCAGCTCAGCGGCTTGATGCCAGGAACCGCGGTTCTGGATATGCTCGGGCTGCTTCAGGATACACCTTCGCACGTCAGCGAGCCTGACAAGCCGAGTGCCATCCTTGAGCACAATCGAGCGGGTGAATTGGCCGACCATACCCAGACGGTCTTTATCGGGGAGTGGGTACGAACCACCGCCTTGCCAGTCATGGTGTGGTCACGGCGGATCACCGCTAATCAAATAGCATCTTGCTTTGCGTCACCTCGGTTCCGCATGTGACACAGGCGAGCTTGGTGTGCTCCTCGCCTTTCACGACCTCGATTGTCCCGATACGCATGAGCTTTTCACAGATGGGACAGATCCAGATGGGCGCTGGCAACGGTCGGTCAGGCTGGAGAGGAGGCACCGCGTTTTCTTTCGACCTTCTGCTTACGTGGCCCTGTGCTCAGGCGGACTGCCGCTGACGACAAAAATGCGTTCGCTCTGCACCGCAGCTTCGGTCCATGTGCGGGCAAGCCCCAGGAAGGATTCTTTTTCTTTTTGGATTTTGGATCGATCGGCCGAGCGCATCGCTTCCTCGGCATATTGCCGGAACTGATTGGACTTCGACATCGCCACCCTCCGTGACAACGCCCCCCCTTTATTTACGAAGTCTGCGCCTATTAACGGTGGCAGTCTGTATAGAATTGCTCATTCGAAGTTCATGGCCCCGCTGCCAGCGGATCTACCGCTCCGGCCCGATCGGCGGACTGGCTCAAATTGAAGACCCCGGGCATGGGCCGGCGGCCTCGGGCCCCTCGGCGAAGTCATCCGCCGTAGGCCTGTCCGCCGGCTGCAGCCGGCGGTGCCCTTGACGGCTGGCAACGAAGGCATCACGCCCAGCGACGGGGCAACACGAAGCCCTAATCAGTTCACTTCTACTTTCATGATCGGGCGCACCACGCTGAGGTCCCGATCCGCGTCCGGGAGCAGCAAAGGCCGCTTCATAAGGGAGCGATAGACCTGAACGTAGTCCTTCGCCGTGCGGGTGACGGAGAAACGTTCCTCGAAGCGCCGGCGCACGGCGCGCCGGTCGAGCGAGAGGACGTGAGGTAGCTTCCTTATTGCCTCCTCCTCCGTGTCGACGATCTGGCCGGTCACCCCGTTGTCGACGATTTCCGGCACCGAGCCGCAGCGAAAGGCCAGCACCGGGGTGCCGCACGCCATGGCCTCGATCATCACGATGCCGAAGGGCTCCGGCCAGTCGATCGGAAACAGAAGGGCACTGGCGTCGCCGAGAAACGCCGCTTTCTCGCGCTCGTTGATTTCCCCGATGAACTCGACGCCGGGCCGCTGCAACATCGGCTCGATTTGCTCACGGAAATAGGCTTCGTCGGCGCGGTCGACCTTGGCCGCAATCTTGAGAGGAATGCCCAGGGTCTGGGCGATCCGGATGGCGCGGTCGGGCCGCTTTTCCGGCGAGATGCGCCCAAGGAACGCAACATAACCCCCGCGAGGAACGAAATTCGGCGCGTATAAATCGCAAGGAATTCCATGGTGTACGGTTGCCACGAAGTTGGCTTTCGGCACCGGCTCTCGCTGTGCACCCGAGATCGAGACCAGCGGCATATTGGAGAAGCCTAAATACAGGGGCTTGAGGTCCGGGATGTCCTGCCGGCCGTGCAGCGTCGTGACCGTCCGGTTGGCCATCGATTTGAACAGTGGGAAATGAAACTGGTCGATATGGAAGTGCAGAATGTCAAAATCCTCGGCGCGGTCGCGCACGCGGTCAAGCATCAGCATGTAGTAGGGAATCGGATCGTGGATATTGGCATCGAGCCGGAGCGCCGTAGGAACGCAGCCGACGAGCTGCGCGCCGGTGATGGAGTCACCGCTGGCGAACAGGGTCACCTCGTGCCCCATCCGCACCAACTCTTCGGTCAGGTACGAAACGATACGCTCGGTTCCACCATAGAGCCGCGGCGGCACGCTCTCCATGAGCGGCGCGACTTGTCCAATTTTCATATTCACAGCTCTCGCAATTCAGCGCACCCGCGGTGTGCACTCATCCTTATGATCATGCAGGAAGCGAGCTATTTGTCTCTTGAGGGGCGCTTCTTGCTGCAAATCGCCGATAGAACTGGCGCAGTCGAAAAGCTCCTTCTGGAGCTTCGTGGGAACCGTATTCCAACGCATCATCACGGCCCCGCCCAGGCACTTCAAGATTTGCTCTTCGACCTCAGAAAGCACGGCGCCGTCGTCGCCGGGCTTTCTGCGCTGAACCGTCCTATCGAGATGAACTGCCATCCATTCCTCGTTTTCGGCCAGCGTCGTGTAGGTCTGCGCTAGATTGCGAAACTCACTCGTTTCGTTGGGCGAACGCGGTGAGTTGGCGAGGAATGCATTGAATTCGGCTGCTTTTGCTCGGTATTGCTCAGCGGTGAACATTTCGACACGCCCTTTCTGGGGCAGGCGGGACCAGAGTTGGTCTGCCGCCTTCCGGCGTCCTGGTTTGCATCTATCTGCCGGTGACAATGATATGGGAACGATCGCGCCATTAGCGAGATCAGCAGGTGAACTTTCGTCGATAAGGATTTTCTTTCGCGCCAAGGACCGCGCGGCCAAGTGAGCATTTCTATACAGACTCTGCTAGGGCAACGGACCTGGCGCCGCCGGATGCAGGAGGCCCCAACGTTGATCTGGGAGTGCATTGACCGCACGCCACTTGACCAGGTGTCGTGGCGTGCGGCGTATCATGCGTATCCGATCAATCGTGACCTTGTGCGTTTTCGGCCTGGCTGCGATTGTCGCGCTTAGGCATCCTCTCGTTGGACTTGGAATGTGTTGTTGCTGCCTCATCGTCTATCTGAAGCCGGATGCACCGGGAGCGTCGACGTAACCGCCTGTTGTATCCATCCAACGGCCGGATTGGTACCGCGACCAAAGCCGTTTGAACACGATCCCCTCGAGGCCGAGCTTGCAGGCATTGCACGTTCCGGCGTCGTTCTGCGCTCGCTTGCAAAGTTGAGTGCGAGATGACCGCCGCTGCTTGCCTTGCACGCCGCGGGCATCTCCAAAAAAAGCCCCCGGGGGTTGCCCGGGGGCTTGCAGAACACCTCCATCCCAAGGGGGATAGGAGATGACGGAGTCGTACAAAGTTGCCGCGCAAGTCGCAACGATCTTTGTGCAACTTCTTGATCTTTAGCTTAACCCAACGGAGTACTGACTGGATTGTCGCTCCAATCCGGCACTCGCCATTATGACACATAACCATTGGTTTTCTAGTCGCTTCGAATTCACACCACTAGCCAGCCAGCGTCTGCTGTCGGTGATGCAGTCAATCTACGCGCGAACATGGAAGGAGGCGGCGCGGCGATGCCGGACAACCCCGAGATCGACCGCTATTGGGCGGGCTCCATCGACGCCAGACTCAAGAGCCTCTCCGATCGGTTCGAGCGCGAGCGCAACGAGCGCGTCGCCCAGTTCAACGAGGACTGCAAGGAGCGCAAGCAGTACAATGAGAGCGTACGCAACATGATGGAGGCGCAGACCTAGGCCGTATGCACGCTGACGGCGAAGGTGGAGCAGATGCTGCCGGAGGTTCGATCGCACGCGGAGCAGATCGACCAGCTCGTTCCGACCATCAACAAGAGCAAGGAGGCTTCCGGACCCCGCCGTTGCCGAAGGCGAGTTTTTGTCGAGCCCGACGTGACCCTGCCCGATCTCGACCTTCCTGATCGGTAGCACGCGATCACTGAATATGTGCAAGCGCCGATCGATTACATCAAGGAGGAGGACATCGCACGCGCCCGCGGATTATCCAAGACAACTGCGATTTGAGCGGAAGAGGCGACAACGTAAAGCCCAATAACAACGGGCTTTTCATGGTGCTGCCGGTAAGGATTGAACTTACGACCTCTCCCTTACCAAGGGAGTGCTCTACCACTGAGCTACGGCAGCGCCGGGCCGGCTGCGATATCGCGAGGAATGCGGCCGCGAAGCGGCGATCCTTGCCACAAGGGCCAAAGCGGCGCAAGCACCGACCGCCCAGCCAGGCCGCGCGAGGAGCGCTTCCATCGCCTCGCGCCGGCCCTTAATCTTGCCGCCATGGACGAGCGTCCGAAGAGCACCGAGAAGGCCAGCCAGCAGCGCCGCCTGGGGGCGGCATTGCGGGCCAATCTCAAGCGCCGCAAGGCGCAAGCCAAAGGGCGCGCAACCGCGCCCGGGGCGGAGCCCGAGTCGGCCGATCAGCCCGGCGATCAGCCCCACGATTCCGCCGGAATTGCCGGACATAAGCAGCGCGGCTAGACCCGGCACCGCAATCCTGCGTGCGGGCTGGCCTTTCTGCATGGCGCCGCGCGGTTTCGCAAAGGATCGGCGGCGCTTGCCGGAACGGGGGACGGGGCATGGATCGCATTCGCATCACTGGCGGGCAAAAGCTGCACGGGACGATTCCGATCTCCGGCGCCAAGAACGCCACTTTGCCGCTGATGATCGCGAGCCTGCTGACCGATCAGACGCTCATTCTCGACAATGTCCCGCGCCTCGCCGACGTCGGCCTGCTTCAGCGCATTCTCGGCAATCACGGCGTCGACGTCATGGTGGGCGGCAAGCGCCCGGGCGAGACCCAATACGACGGGCAGACGCTGCACATCTCCGCCGCCAACATCATCGACACCACCGCCCCCTATGAGCTGGTCTCGCGCATGCGGGCGAGCTTCTGGGTGGTGGCGCCGCTGGTCGCGCGCATGGGCGAGGCGAAGGTGTCGATGCCCGGCGGCTGCGCCATCGGCACGCGGCCGGTCGACCTCCTGATCATGGCGCTGGAGTGCCTGGGCGCCGACATCGAGGTGGATCGCGGCTATGTCATCGCGCGCGCCAAGAATGGGCTGCGCGGCGGTGAGATCAAATTCCCCAAGGTGACGGTCGGCGGCACCCATACCGCGCTGATGGCGGCCGCGCTCGCCCGCGGCACGACCGTGATCGAGAACGCCGCGCGCGAGCCGGAAATCACCGACGTCGCCGATTGCCTCAACAAGATGGGCGCCAAGATCGCCGGCGCCGGCAGCTCGCGCATCGTGATCGAGGGCGTGCCCAAGCTCCATGGCGCGCGTCACCGGGTGCTGCCCGACCGGATCGAGACCGGCACCTATGCCATGGCGGTGGCCATGACTGGCGGCGACGTGCTTCTGGAAAACGCGCGCGCGGAACTGCTGCAGTCGGCGCTGGATGTGCTGGTGCAGGCGGGCGTCGAGGTCACGGCGACCAATACCGGCGTGCGGGTCGCGCGCAACGGTTCGGGCATCGGCGCGGTCGAGGTCACGACCTCGCCATTCCCCGGTTTCCCGACCGACCTGCAGGCGCAGCTCATGGCGCTGATGACGCGGGCGAAGGGCACGTCCCACATCACCGAGACCATCTTCGAGAACCGCTTCATGCACGTGCAGGAACTGGTGCGGCTCGGGGCGCATATCCAGCTCGACGGCGAACGCGCGACCATCGAGGGGGTGAAGACGCTCACCGGCGCCCCGGTCATGGCGACCGATCTGCGCGCCTCGGTCTCGCTCGTCATCGCCGCGCTCGCGGCCGAAGGCGACACCATGGTCAACCGCGTCTACCACCTCGACCGCGGCTTCGAGCGGCTGGAGGACAAGCTCTCGGCCTGCGGCGCCGCCATCGAGCGCATCAGCGGATAGCCGTCCTCGCTGCCGCTCGGCGATGGCGGGAACTCGGAGCCCAACACCCGCGGGCATCCATGGCTTGGGGCCCGCTGTCCGCGATTTGGGCCCGCTTTCCGCGATGATGACAGCCACAAAAACGGTCGGCGATGCGCTGGCGCATGCGATGGCCATGCTCGGCCGCGCCGCGGCGATTGCAGTGCTTGTGCCGGCGCTCGGCGGCGGCGCCGGCGCTCAATCGCTGGCCTGCCAAGGCGGCCAAAAGCCCAGCCAGGTGGCCGAGCTGATGTTCGGCCGCAATATCGGCGCGCGTACCGCCGTGAGCGAGAGCCAATGGGCCCGTTTCGTGGATCGCGAGATCACGCCACGCTTCCCGGACGGGCTCACCATGTACAATGCCGCCGGCCAGTGGCGCGACCGGGCCAGCAACAAGGTCCTGCGTGAGTCGAGCAAGGTCGTGCATATCGTGCTCCCCGGCCATGACGACGACATCGCGCGGCTGAACGAGATCGCCGAAGCCTACAAGGCCCGGTTCAAGCAGCAGTCGGTCGGCCTGATCGTGCGGCCGGCCTGCGTGGCGTTCTAGGTCCGGCAAGACGCCGGGGCAGGGCTGTTGTTTTCCGGCTTGCGCCGGCGGGGGCCGCTTCCTAATTACCTCCACACAAGAGCAAGATGCGATCGGACGGCAGGGAGCGTGCGCCATGGACCAGGTGAAGTTCGTCGCCCTCGACCGGGACGACCTCGACGTCGTGTCCACCCATCTGCAGGATGCCCTGGTCAAGGTCGCTGACGTGATCTGGCGTCCGCAGGAAAAGCGCGTCGTGGTCGCGCTCAGCCGCTTCGACTGGCTTGCCGCCGAGGGAACGAAGCCCGAGCTGCGGCGCTGCCGCTCGGCGCTGCGTTTCGAGCGGGTCAACTGCTGCAAGTGCCGCCACGTGAATCCCGCCGGCAAGGATGCCGTGCTCAACCTGCTCGCCGTGGAATTCTCCGAGACCGACCCGCCCGCCGGGGTCGTGACCCTCATATTCTCGGGCGGCGCCATGCTCCGGCTCGAGGTCGAGTGCCTGGAGGCCGAGCTCGCGGATCTGGGGCCGTCCTGGCCCGCCGCCGAACGTCCGGTCCACCGGGACGACGTCCCCGACGCCCGGGGTTGACGGCCTCCCCCCTCGCGCGCCATTGAGCGGTGGTCCCGGTCCGTGTGGTCCGGTAGGACAGGCCATGCCGATCCGCCTCGACAGCCGCGCCCCCGATTTCGCCCAAGGTTTCCGCCGCCTGCTCGCGATCAAACGCGAGGCCGCGGCCGATGTCGAAGATGCGGTGCGCGCGATCATCGCCGACGTTGCCGCCCGCGGCGACCAGGCGCTGATAGAGCTCACCCGCAAGTTCGATCGCATCGATCTCGACCAGGCCGGCCTCAAGGTGAGCGCGGATGAGATCGCCACCGCCCACGCCATATGCGACCGTCGCGCCCTCGACGCGCTCGCCTTCGCGCGCGAGCGGATCGAAGCCTATCACCGCCGGCAACTTCCGAAAGACGACCGCTTCACCGACGCGCTCGGGGTCGAGCTGGGGTCGCGCTGGACCGCGATCGAATCGGTCGGCCTCTACGTGCCCGGCGGCACCGCCGCCTATCCATCCTCGGTGCTGATGAATGCCGTGCCGGCCAAGGTCGCCGGCGTGCCGCGGCTGGTGATGGTGGTCCCGGCGCCGGACGGCAAGCTTTCGCCGCTGGTGCTGGCGGCGGCGAAGCTCGCGGGCATCGACGAAATCTATCGGGTCGGTGGCGCCCAGGCCGTGGCGGCGCTTGCCCACGGCACCGAGACGATCGCGCCGGTCGCCAAGATCGTCGGGCCCGGCAACGCCTATGTGGCGACGGCCAAGCGCCTCGTCTTCGGCCTGGTCGGCATCGACATGATCGCCGGGCCCTCGGAGGTGCTGATCCTTGCCGACAAGACCGGCAACGCCGGTTGGATCGCCGCCGATCTCCTCGCCCAGGCCGAGCATGACGCCAGCGCCCAATCGATCCTGATCACGGATGATCCCGATCTGGCGCGCGAGGTCGAGCGCGCGGTGGACGCGCAGCTCAAATCGCTGACGCGGGCCCAGGTCGCTGGGGCATCCTGGCGCGATTTCGGCGTGATCATCGTCGTCGGCGCGCTCGACGAAGCCGTGCCGCTGGTCGACGCCATCGCGCCGGAGCATCTCGAGATCGAGAGCGCGAATGCCGAGCAGCTCGCGCTCGCGATCCGCAATGCCGGCGCCATTTTTCTGGGCGCGCACACGCCGGAGGCGATCGGCGACTATGTCGGCGGTTCGAACCATGTCTTGCCGACCGCGCGCTCGGCCCGCTTCTCCTCCGGCCTCGGGGTCTCCGACTTCATGAAGCGGACCTCGATCCTCAAATGCGGACCCGATCAGTTGCGCGCGCTCGCGCCCGCCGCGATTGCGCTGGGTGAAGCCGAGGGGCTCGACGCGCACGCCCGCTCGGTCGCGATTCGCCTCAATCAATGATGATGCCCGGCACCGCTGGTGTGTTCCGGGCGCGGCGCAGCTTGGCGCCTGCTGACGTGCACCGTCGCGGCGCCCATCGCGGCCCGCTGCAGAACGGCGCGGCCGGGGACGTCCAGGACCCAAGACGACAGCGTCGGCGATGACCCGCTCGGAGCGCGCGCCCCCCGGACGATCCAACCGCCTCGTGGCGGTCACGCTCGATGAAAACTCGATCGGCCGCTCCAATCCCGACGTCGAGCACGAGCGTGCGGTCGCGATCTACGACCTGCTCGAGGA
>Ga0075424_100007982_pt1 | contig 10307 bp, 13 predicted proteins | sample SoiMethybrSBSTD3_FD_75301 | JGI IMG/M metagenome (GOLD analysis project Ga0075424, IMG submission 75301) | Bulk soil microbial communities from a Populus tree surrounding site in Tennessee, USA - Soil MetaG P. TD hybrid SBSTD3 | ecosystem: Environmental > Terrestrial > Soil > Tree plantation...
AACGGCCCCAACCGCGACGAGGTCCTGCAGATCCTGCGGGACACCGCGCGCCCGGCGGACGAAATTGCCGGGATGATTCGCGAACGCGACTTCGGACGGCTGCGCGACGCCTTGCGCAATCGGGCGCCGAGCGATCTCGCCGCCGTCTTCGGCGATCTGTCCCTCGACGAGCAGGTACTCGTGTTCCGGATCCTGCCGCGCAAGAACGCGGCAGACACGTTCGCGTATCTCTCGCTCGAACAGCAGAACGCGCTCCTCAAGGCCATGGCGTCGGAAGAAGCCGCCGCAATGCTCAACGCAATGGCGCCGGATGACCGCACGATGTTTCTCGAAGAGCTGCCCGCGGATGCGACGCGGCAGCTGCTCGCGCTGCTCACGCCGGAAGAACGCGCCGTCGCCGTCGGGCTGCTGGGGTATCCAGAGGGATCGATCGGGCGGCTGATGACGCCGCACTACGTCGCGGTGCGCGAACAGTGGACGGTCAACGAAGTGCTCGATTACGTCCGCAGCCACGGGCAGGACAGCGAAACGCTGAACGTGATTTACGTGGTCGACGAGAACGGCGCGCTGATCGACGACATCCGAATCAGCCGGGTGCTGATCGCCGGCCCGAATGCGACCGTGCGGAGTCTCATGGACCGCCGGTTCGTCGCCTTGAAAGCCACCGACGATCAGGAAACCGCGGTGCGCGTGTTCCGCGACGAGGACCGCGTCGCGCTGCCCGTCACCGATACGTCGGGCGTCCTCATCGGGATCGTGACCGTCGACGACGTGCTCGACGTCGCGGAGCGGGAGGCGACCGAAGACATCCAGCGGGTCGGCGGATCCGAAGCGCTGGATCGACCGTACATGGAGATGGAATTCCGGCCGATGGTGCAGAAGCGGGCGGGCTGGCTGACGGCGCTGTTCCTCGGCGAAATGCTGACGGCCACCGCAATGGGCGCCTTCGAGCACGAAATCGAGCGCGCGGTCGTGCTCGCGCTGTTCGTGCCGCTCATCATCTCGAGCGGCGGCAACTCGGGATCGCAGGCGTCGACGCTGATCATCCGGGCGCTGGCGCTCGGTGAGCTCACCCTCGGCGACTGGTGGCGGGTCATGCGCCGGGAGCTCGCCGCCGGGCTCGCCCTGGGCGGCATTCTCGGATCGATCGGCTTCCTGCGGATCACCACGTGGTCCGCGTTCTCGTCGATGTACGGCGAGCACTGGCTGCTCGTCGCGATCACCGTGGCACTGGCGCTCATCGGGGTCGTGCTGTGGGGCACGCTCGTCGGTTCGCTGCTCCCGTTCGGCCTGCGGCGCCTCGGCTTCGATCCCGCCGCATCGTCGGCGCCGTTCGTGGCGACGCTCGTCGATGTCACGGGACTGATCATCTACTTCTCCGTCGGGATGGTCGTGCTCAGGGGGACACTACTGTGAGGCGTAACAGACGAATCCCTAATCCCTAATCGGGAATCTCTAATCCCTAATCGGGAATCCCTAATCCCTAATCGGGAATCCCCAATCCCCAATCGGGAATCCCCAATCCCTAATCGGGAATCCCCAATCGGGAATCCCCAATCCCTAATCGGGAATCCCCAATCGGGAATCCCCAATCGAGAATCCGTCTGATCCCTGATCTAAACAACTCGCGAATCGGAACGCACGGTCGTGGGTACCGCGGACTGTCGAAAGATTGCCCTCGGTGACTTTGGCGCGTTCTGACGCATGTGCGTGATCCGGATCGGCGTATCGGTTTCGCCGCCGCCGCGGCCGCCACCGAAGCCGCAGCGTCCACCACCGCCGCCAGTTTGCCGAGACGATCACGCGCGGCTTCGCACCGGACGCGGCGGTAACTCCATCGTACGGAACACCACTCAGCCGACACTGTCCTCGTGACGGTTGCCCCGCGCGATGTCGACGCTGTGAAGCTCGACGTATTCCAGATTCGCCGCCCGCAGCGCCGCTGCGACGCGGCGGCTCACGACGAACAGGGGCGCAGCAAACACGCTGTCGCGGAACGGCTGCCTGAGGACCGATGTTCCGAAGCGCTCGTAGGTGGCGAGCACGTTCTTCGATTGCCACGCACCCTCCAGCGTGTCGTACTGCAGTCCGTATTTCACGTGAGGTATTCCGTAATGTCCGTCGCGGGCGCAAGTCGGACAGGGACGCTCGCGCGTGACTCCCGTCGTCTGAGGCGCGAACGGCGGAAGCGTCGCTTCGGATCTGAGCTGCAGCACGTCGAGTCGATCGCCGGATCGTGCGTCGATGACGTCACCCAGGCAGGTGACGCCGCTCGCCCTGAGTGTTTCGCCCAGCGTCAGCCGCATGAGCACCTCGTGATCCAGCGTCAGGAAGATCGCCGCGGTCGGCAGTGAAAACCGATTCAGCCGCAACGGACCCACCTGTTCGGCGCCAGTCCCGCATCTCGGACAGGCGCGCTCCATCGAGAACTCGGTGCCGTGGTGCGGACCACCGAACACTTTGGTCAGCTGCCGGCGAACAACCAGAACGGAGAGATCCACCGAGGCCCTCCTTGCGTCCGTCGACAGCATACGCCGAGCAACGGACTAGCCGTTCGGCTGATCCGCCCGCGCTTTCGGGCCCGTATGCTGACGGCATGGATGCACTCTCTTCATTGAACGAAGCTCTCGCGGCCGCGGTCGAACGCGCGGCTCCTTCCGTCGTCCAGGTGCAGGGGCATCGTCGTGCTGCCGCCGGCATCGTGTTCGCTCCCGACCTGATCCTTGCGCCGGCAGCGGCACTCGATGACGACTCCGCGACGGTGCGCACCGCCGATGGCGCCACGCACGAGGCCGCCGTGATGGGGCGAGCCTTCTCGTCGGGCCTCGCCGTCGCGCGCCTCGCAGGCGCGAATCTGACCCCGTTGGACGTCGCGCCGGAGCCGCGCGTCGGACACCTTGCAATTGCCGTCGGACGCACGTGGAGCGGCAACGTGATGGCCACCGTTACCCACATTGCGGTGATCGGTGGTCCGCTGCGCACGGGCCGTACGAGCCAGATCGACCGCGTGCTTCGAATCGCGCAGCCGCCGCATGGTGCGCTGACTGGCGGCGCGCTGATCGACGGCGACGGCCGCGCGCTCGGCGTCCTGACCCGAAAGGCCATTCGCGAGACAACCGTCGTCATTCCCGGCGCGCTGGCGTGGGCGATCGGCCAGCAGATCGTTGCGGGCGGCGGCGCCAGACAGGGCTACCTGGGGATCAGCTCGTTCCCGGTCAGGCTGCCAGCGGCGCAGCGGGGCGAGCGGCCGCAGTCCGAGGCGCTGCTCGTGAATGCCGTGGTCGACGGCAGTCCGGCAGCCGACGCTGGAGTGCTCGTCGGAGACGTGATCGTGGCGTTCGACGGTCACATCGTCGACGATCCTGAGGCGCTGTTGACGATGCTGCGCAGCGATCGCATTCCGCGAGACGCGAAGCTGACGCTGTTGCGGGGCGGCACGGTTGTCGAGGCTCCCGTGACCGTTCGCGAGCGGGAGCGGTCCACCTGAAGGTAGACACTACGAGAATCGTAGAACGCGAGCGGTCCACCTGAAGGTGGACACTACGAGAATCGTAGAACGCGAGTGGTCCACCTGAAGGTGGACACTACGAGAATCGTAGCGTCCGCCTTTAGGCGGACCAGCACTAAGCTGAACTCATGCGGTTCCGTGTCTTTCTGATCGGCCTCGAGCAGCGGGATCTAGACCAGCTGCAGGTTCGATCAAGCATCGACGACACGCTGGAAGTCGTCGGCACGGCGCTCCTGCAGGACATTCAGCGCGGGATCGTGCGGCCACCGGATTCGATCGACGCGATTGTGATGAGCCGCGAGGCCTGGGCGCGCCGTTCCGTCGTCGCTCCGACGCCGCAACTGGAGGGCCGGCGCGACGAGCGGCTGATCGAGAAGCTCACGTCACGCGAGCGCGACGTGCTGGCGCTGGTGGCCGACGGGCACCCCAATCGCGAGATTGCGATCCGCCTGGGCATCAGCGAGCACACGGTGAAGTTTCACCTCGCGTCGCTGTTCGGCAAGCTCGGCGCGTCGACGCGCACTCAGGCCGTGCGCCGCGCTCTGAAATGGGGATTGATAGATATCTGAGCCGGACGCCGAATCCCTAATCCCCAATCGGTAATCCCTAATCGGGTATCGGGAATCCGGATCGGGAATCGAGTTCAATCACCGATCTCTTTCGCTCACTCGGGCTAGAGCCGCGAAATGACAAACGCAATGAGCACCAGGACACCGACGACTGCCATCACGATGCCCCTCGTTTTCACCAATGCTTCCTGCGTCCAGCGCATGATTTGCCTCTCAGGCCGACTATAGCACCGGGTCGGCGCTCAGTGCGTCAGGCCGTAGATGACGCAGTTCACGCCGAGCTTCTGCCGTCATCGGCAGTTGGGCGGGAGGAGTCCCGACCCGAGCCATCGGCGAACGAAGTCGACCGCGGATGGATCGCAGTGGCGGCCATCAATGATCGCGGGGCCGAACGCGCCGCCGCCGATTGCATAGACGAATCCAATCGCCGCGCCGCCGACCGCTATCGATCCGATCGCCAATCCGCCCACCGACAGGCCCAACCCTATTGCTCCGCCGCCAAGCGCGAAGAGCAGGCCGCAGGACGCCCCGCCGATCGTCACCAGACCGCACGCGAGACCTGCGATCGCCACGCCTCCGACCGCCATGTTCCCGATCGCGATCACACCCTTGGCGATTCTCGGCCGCATCGTGACCGGGTCGAGTCCCGTGCAAACGTGCAGCAGCGGCCAGCCGCCGATGCTGGCCTGCGAGCGGTATTCGAATCCCATGATCGTCCGCTGCTGCAGGCACGCGCGGCACACGAGCCGCGGACTGTCGCGCCCGCCGCACTCATGGCAGACCGCCTTCTGGCACACGGCGCAGAGCCCGACTGCGGCCGAACGATCGTGGATGAAACAGTTCACCGGCGGATATTGCCCGAACTATAGCTCACAGATACATGTCTTCCGCCGACTGCCACTCGTGGGAAATGTTGCGCATGACGAGCGCGCAATCGAACGCGACCGATCCATCTGGAAACAGACTCCGGTCGGCAAAATAACTGGAATAGACCTCCTCCACCGCGAGCGGCGCGATGGTCCATTCATGCGCCTTCAACACGATGCCATCCACCCGCTGGCCTGACGCGGTTGCGGAGTACCCGACAGATCCTGGCTCGAAGAATCCGGACGCTTGTGGCAGGCTCTGAAAGCACGACGTCGATGGGAGGGCGACAGCCGTTCGGCCGGCCACCTTCACCTCGGCGACACCATCCGCCGACCGCATATGCAGCTCGACATGCTCGCCATCGTCGCGAACGTGGAAAACCGCGCGCTGATGCTCGCCGGGGAACAGGCGCCCGCCAGCCAGGTGGCTGATCATCGAGCCTGTGTCGCGCCGCGGGATATAGACGCCTTCGTGGAGGCCCGCTTTGTCTTCCCAGCGCACAGCGATCCGGTGAGCCGCATTCTCACTTGCGAGACCGATGATGCGGGGAAAACCCTTCGGGCGGATCTCCTCCAACCGGATCAGGCAGATGCCGGCGATGGCGTGGCCGTCGTGAACCTTCGGCACGAACCGCGCCGGGAGTTGGCGTCGAATGACGTCCGGAGCAACCCGGAAGTTGACCAGCAGCCGCCGCTTGATGAGACCGTGAACCTTCGGCAGTCGCATGAGCAGCCTAGTTCACCTGAAGAATGCGCTTCAGCCACGCGATCATGTCGGCTTTGTAGTGCTGCTGGTCGGGGTCTTTCCATGTGCCCATGCCGTGCCCGCCGGCCTCGACGGTAATGATGTCGCAGCGCGCGCCGACCTTCCGCATCGCCTCGCAGAGCATGGGCGACTGCTCGTAAGGCACTTGATCATCGCGCGTTCCGTGAATCGCAAGGAACGGCGGCATCCCTTTGTGCACTGCATAGAGCGGCGAGATTTCTTTCAGCTTCGCGAAGCCCGCCTCGTCGTAGCCTTCCACTCCGAAGAACCAGATGCTGCCGCCATTCTTCTGATGCGCGGTGATCGACGTCATGTTGAACCGAGCTGGATAGGCCTGCCGCTGTCGCGCGATCCTCTCGTAGTCGACGGGGCCATAGATATCGACGACCGCAGCGACTTTCGTCGCCGGCGTCTCATGTGTCGCCGCGTAGTTGACGAGGAAGGCGCCGGCCGATTCGCCCGTGAGCACGATCTTCGAGCTGTCGACCTTATAGGTGTGCGCGTTCGCCTTCACCCAGTTGATGGCCGCGTCGACGTCCTGTCGTGCCTCTGGAAAACGAAACTCTGGCGCCATTCGGTAATCGATGCTGAACCATGCGAACCCGGCATCGGCGAGCGGCTGGAACGTCGGCGCCATGTTCGTAGCGCGGCTGCCGCCGTCGAATCCGCCGCCGTGAATCAGAATCGCTGCCGGGAAGGGCCCGGGACCGTCAGGCACGTGGAGATCCAGGAGCAGCGCGTGGCCTCCAGGCCTACCGTATTCGACCGCCTTCTGATCGACGGCCACGGGCGCCGCGGCGACCGCGCACAAAGCAGCGAGAATCAGCGGCTTCATCGATCAGCCTCCTTGCGTGGCGGTTCGACTGCAGGTACTGCACTAAAGCCGAGGCTCGGACATCAGCGCAAGCGTGTTCCCTTCGGGGTCGTCGAAAAATGCCATCCAGACTTCCCGGTCGGGCAGCCGCGCGATCAGGTGCGGCTCCTTGCGGAATGTCACGCCGCGAGAGACGAGCGTTTGATGCATCGCCCGGATGTCGTCGACGGCGAAGTAGAGAATGGAGCCGGGGTGATCGAACTCCTTGTCCTCGGGAACGTCGAGGAGCAGACGCACGCCGTCGCAATCGAAGAACGCCAGACGCGGCGGCGCCCGGAAAAGAAATCGAAGGCCGAGCGTGTCGCGATAGAAGGCGATCGCGCGATCGAGATCGCGCGCCGTCATGGAAATCTGGCCGATTCGAGAAAGACTGCTGGCCAATGTTCTCGTGCCTTCCTCAGCGTCGCGGCTCCTCATACAAACCGAAGGTGGTCCCCGCCGGATCGGCGAATGCCGCAAATGCGCCCATCCCCGGCCCGATTTCGGTGCGCGGCGTGAGGATGCGGCCGCCGGCGCTCTCGATGGCCTTCAACGTATCCGCAATGGCGTCCACCATGATGTAGATGCGTGTGCGCTCGTCCGGCGTGCGATCGCTCTCCTTCACCCACGATCCGCTTACCGCACCCGTGTCGTCGAAGGCCAGCTCGCCATCGCCGCGTTTGCGGACCTTCCAGCCGAAAATGCGGCTGTAGAAGTCGGCTGATGATTCAGCGGTCTTCGCCGGAATCTCCAGATAACAGATCTTTCCGTGTGGCATATCTAATCGCCTGACGAGAATAGTACGTCACGAGTAGTCGAATCGGCCGAAGGCGGCGTACTGACCGGAATGGTCGTACGCCGGTTCCTTGACGCGAAAGACCGATGACGCGCCGAGGTTGCCGCGCTTCACGACGAGACCTTCGGGCAGGACGACTTCCGGATGGACCTCCGCCTGCGTCACCGGATTGCGGATCTTCTGCAGCTGGAGATCGATGAGGTCGCCAACCCTGGCGCGCGAGGCGTGTGCGGCAATAATGACGTTGAATGGCGCGAAAACCGGAGGGGCCAGTTCATAGGTCTTGATGAAGAGTCCCCACGGTCCGCCGAGCTCGCCGCGCACCACGCGCGTCAACGCGGCGCGCTGGGTCTCGTCAGCGCGCGAATCGATGTAAGCGGCGGCGCGGCCGCCCCCCTCGTGGATCGCGCCGGGCCACTTCGCGAACACCGCTGCACCCAGACCCCCGAGATTCACGTCGTCGACGTGGCCGTCTTCGATCATCCAGATCCAGCCGCCCTGACAGAAGCCCCTGCTCGGCCGAGCATTGAAGTTGCAGGGGCATCCCCAATCGCAATTGCAGGCGATCAAGACGTCGCCGGCCACACGCCATCCGCTCATCCAAATCCTCCCTGAGGAGGAATACCGCGGGCAACGGCGCGAGTCAAGCAACGATAGAATTCCGGCAGACCCATGAATACGCGCTCGTGGCCGCTGATCGCTTTCCTTATCTTCGTTCCGGTCGTCTGCTGGACGTGGCTCGGCATCCTGTCGAGCGACATGTACGGATCGATGACCGGCGCCAGTTCGTGGATGATGACGTCCCCGTGGGACGGGCCGCACCTCGTTCTTCTCTGGTTGATGTGGGCCGTGATGATGACCGGGATGATGCTTCCGTCCGCTGCGCCGACGATTCTGCTCCTCGGCGGCTCACGCGGAGCTCTCGTCGCGCTTGGGTATCTTTCGGTGTGGACGGCCTTCAGCGTCGGCGCCACGGCGCTGCAGTGGCTCCTGACGCAGCAGCTGATTCTGACGCCCATGATGGAAACGTCGAGCCGCCGCGCGGCCGCCATTCTCCTCGCGCTCGCCGGCATCTACCAGTTGACCCCTCTGAAGCAAACGTGCCTGACCACGTGCCAGGCGCCCATGACGTTTCTGACACGGCAGTGGCGCAGCGGACCAGGCGGCGCGTTTCGAATGGGTATCGATCAGGGCGTCTCGTGTCTCGGCTGCTGTTGGGCCTTGATGGCACTGCTCTTTGCCGGCGGCGTGATGAACCTCACGGTGATTGCGGCGCTGACGCTCTTCGTCGCGTTCGAGAAGCTCGTGCCTGTTGGGGCATGGGGACCGCGAGTGACGGGCGCGGCGCTGATAGCCGTGGCGCTGTGGATGGTGGCGAACGGTTCCTGAATCGCGAACCGCGAACCGCGAACGGTCGTCGCGCGTGCAAGCTACTGCTGCTGCGCCCGCTCCATGAACATCCAGCGGTGCCCTTCGACATCTTCGGCCCGATAGCGAGCTGCGGGCGGGCCAGGTTCCAGCGGCGACAGAATGCGCGCACCCTCGCGCTGCGCCCGGTCGAAGTGCGCCGCAACGTCATCCACGAGAACGAGCACACCGTCGATGATCCAGGGGACCTCGGACCACCGCCTGGCCGGCTCACAGCGTTCACGATGCCGCTTTGGGCCTTCGTAGTCCGGGCTCGGCGTCGCGAGCATGACTATTCCATCGCCCACCGACAGCACTGCATGCGCGAGCCGGCCGGCACCATCGAGCACTCGCGTCTGTTCCCGGAACCCGAACACACGCACCAGCCAATCCAGAGCGGCCGGTCCGTCCGCGTACGCGAGCATCGGAACGACGGTTTGCGTCGACTGAGATTCGGCTTCGCGCCACTGTTTCGACATCGGTCACACCGCCGCCGGCGCCCCGCTCGCTCGGCGGCGTCGGCCGCTAATCATCGTGCTTTCTTTCATCCTGCCGCCTTTCCGTGTGCGCGCAGTATAACGTGGCCCCACGGACGCTTTTCACCGATCCCCAACGGTGCACGACATCTCACGATGGAACGTGCGCCGGGTGCGAGAGAGCGCGCGCATGCCACCAATTCCACCGTGTCAAGAGCAGGATCAACCCGATGGCAGCATACAAGGCCTCCAGGCTGTACCAGACACCGACCACGCGTACAGGTGAAATGCCAAAGCGCCCGCTCACCTGTTCCCAAAAGAACACGGGCGTGTTTACCGCCGCGTGTGCGACGACGACGACGAACAACCGTCCCCCGGTGTGAGACCAGAGCCAGGTAAAGATCAGTGAAAGACCTGTCACGCCCACGAGAAACATGACCGCGCTCAGCACGCTCGAAAGCAGCAGCGGCATGTGCCACAGTCCCCACACCACCGCGACGATCAGCGTCGCGCGAAGACGCGTCGATCGCCGGAGGAGCGCGGGCAGCAACCACCCGCGCCACCCGAGTTCCTCACCCGTCGCCACGATAGTCAGTTGCAGCGCGAAATGCGCCAGCAGCAGGGGATACGCGGACGCGACGACCTCACGCAGCGTCGAAAGCGGGACTCCGCTCAGAAGCAGCGCGAACATCGCTGCGGCCGTCGCCGCCGCGACGACTCCCAACGTCCACGGCACATCGTGGACGGTCGGGCGGAGCAATCGCACCATCGCTCTCGCGTCGCCGCCTGACGCGGATCCAACGTACGCGAGCGTCAAAGCCGCGAGGCCGGGCCCGTACACGACGAAGAGTCGCGACACATACGTGTGCAGCGGCGGCGACGCGGCGGGGGCCCAGGCCAGCATCACAAGCAGGAACGGGACTCCAAACAGGTATGAGATGCCGTAGGCGAGCAGGATGAACCCGGCGAGGGGATGCGTCCGAAGCCAGGTCACCGCGCCAGTATCTGTTCCAGATGATGCCGCAGATGAGCGACGTAGTCCTGCACCAGGGCCTGCAAGACGACG
>Ga0075424_100007984_pt1 | contig 10305 bp, 6 predicted proteins | sample SoiMethybrSBSTD3_FD_75301 | JGI IMG/M metagenome (GOLD analysis project Ga0075424, IMG submission 75301) | Bulk soil microbial communities from a Populus tree surrounding site in Tennessee, USA - Soil MetaG P. TD hybrid SBSTD3 | ecosystem: Environmental > Terrestrial > Soil > Tree plantation...
CGCAAGGAAGGCTACGACACCAACCTCACCGGGCGGGGCGGCCAGATGGGCTCGCGCCTGCAGTACCTGGGCGTCATCGGCCAGTACCGCAAGATGATGGAGGACGCGATCGCGCGCGAGTCGGTGCCGCGCGACTTCCACTCGCAGATCAAGGATTACTTCCAGGCGCTGGACGAAAGATAGCCCGGTGCCCACGACGGCGACGCGCGCGAGCTTCTTCACGCCCGAGTTCCTCGCTCAGCTCGAACGCCTCTCGCTGCTCTCCCGGCGGACCTTCCGCGGCAGCATCAAGGGCGAGCGGCGCAGCCCCCGGCGCGGCCACAGCGTGGAGTTCGCCGACTACCGCGCCTACGGCCACGGTGACGACCTGCGCTACGTGGACTGGAACATCTACGGCCGCCTCGACCGCCTGCACGTGAAGCTGTTCGTGGACGAGGAGGACCTCTGCCTGCACCTCCTCGTGGATGCCTCCGCCTCGATGGGCTTCGGCGCGCCGTCGAAGCTCCACTACGGCGTGCGCCTGGCGGCCGCGCTCGGCTTCGTGGGGCTCGTCAACTTCGAGCGCGTGGGCCTCGGCGTCCTCCGCGAGCGGGTGGCCGAGGGGTTTCCGCCGACGCGCGGGCGCGGGCACGTGCTGCCGCTGATGGATTTCCTGGCCAAGATCGAGCCGGCCGGGGTGACGAGCCTCGACGACGGCCTGGCCAACTACGCGCAGCGAGTGCGCGAGCCGGGCCTCGTCATCCTCGTCTCCGATCTGCTCGACCCGGCCGGATACGAGCGTGGCATCCGGGCGTTGCTCGAGCGGAGGTTCGACGTGCACGTCGTGCACCTGCTCGACCCCGAGGAGATGAACCCCACCATGGGCGGTGACCTGCGGCTCATCGACAGCGAGACGGGCGAGCTGCGCGACCTCACCGTGGACGGCGAGGCGCTGCGCGACTACCGTGACCGCCTGCGCGTCTTCCTCGAGCGCGCGGAGACGTTCTGCCGGACGCACGAGATCGGCTACCACCGGGTCATCACCGACACGCCGGTGGAGGCCTTCGTGGTCGCGCAGCTGCGCGGGCGGATCCTCGGATGAGCTTCCTCACCCCGCTGGCCTTCGCGATCTTCGGGCTGTCGCTGCCGCTGGTCCTGCTCTACTTCCTCAAGGTCCGCCGCCGCGAGCGCCGCGTGTCGAGCCTCCTGCTGTGGGAGGCGATCCTGCGCGACCGCGAGGCGTCGACCTTCTTCCAGCGGCTGCAGCGCGACCCGCTGCTGATCTTGCAGATCCTCGCGCTGCTGGCGCTCACGCTGGCGCTGGCGCGGCCGGTGGCCACGGTGATGGGCCAGGGCGCGCGCAAGGTGGTGATCGTCCTCGACGTCTCCGCCTCGATGAAGGCGCAGGACGTGTCCCCCTCGCGCTTCGACGTCGCCCGCGGCGAGGCGGCCCAGCTCGTGCGCCGCCTGGGCGAGGCGGCCGAGGTCATGGTGATCGAGGCCGGCGTGCAGCCGACGGTGTCGGCCGCGCTCTCGCGCGATCACGACCTCGCGCTGTCGGCGATCCGCGCCTCCCACGCGCGCGACCTGCCCAACCGGCTGCCGGAGGCCGTCCGCACGGCGCGCGCGCTGGTGGGCGCCGACCCGCGCGCCGAGATCCACGTGTTCACCGACGGGGCCTACACGCTGGCCAGCTCGCCGGAGACCACCGATCCGCGCGTGCACTGGGTCGGCGTCGGCCGCCGCAGCCAGAACGTGGGCATCACCAACCTCTCGGTGCGCAAGAGCTACGCGAACGCTTTCGAGTACCAGGCGTTCGTCTCGCTCGTGAACTACACGCCGGAGCCGCAGACGTTCGACTTCTCGCTGGAGGTCGACGGCCGCGCGCTGGCGGAGAAGTCGGTCACCATGGAGCCGAGCGTGCGGCGCTCGGTGGTGCTGCCGTTCTCGCACACTGGGGGCGGCGCCGTGGCCGCGCGCCTGCACATCAAGGACGATCTCGACAGCGACAACGTGGCGTGGGCGGTGCTGCCGCCGCCGCGCAAGATCGCGGTGACGCTCGTCAGCCCCGGGAACCTCTTCCTCGAGAAAGTCCTGCGCACCGACCCCCAGGTGGCGCTCGAGGTGAAGACGCCCGACCAGTACCAGGGCGGGATGGGTGAAGCCGACGTCGTCGTCGTCGACTCGTCGTCGCCCTCGCGGGCGGGGGCCGGGCGCTTCGTGTTCGTCAACACGGTGCCGCCCGACGTGCCGATCGAGATCCTGGGCCGCATCGAGCAGCCGACCATCATGGACTGGGACCGCAACCATCCCGTGATGCGGCACGTGGAGTTCGCCAAGGTCGCCATCGAGGACGCCATGCGGATGCGGCCGCTGTCGGCGGGGCGCGCGCTGGTGGAGGCCGTGGGCGGCCCGCTCATCTACGCGCTGGAGGAGCCCGACCGCAAGGCGATCATCATCGGCTTCGACCTGTTCAAGACGGACTTCCCGCTGCGCGTGGCGTTCCCGCTGATCCTGTCCAACACGCTGCGCTGGCTGCACCCCGCCGCGCTCGACCAGTCGAGCCTGCAGGTGGCGGCAGGGCAGCCGATCCTGCTGCCGGTGGCGCACGGCGTGACCTCGGCCACCGTGACCACGCCGAGCGGACGCACCGTGAAGGCGCCGATCACCCGCGGCGCCATCAGCTTCACCGAGACCGACGAGGTCGGTCTTTACACGCTGTCCACGGCCCGCGGCGATCTGCGCGTGGCCGTCAACCTCATGGACGCCGACGAGTCGAATCTGGCGCCGCGCCCGCTGCCGGCCTCGAGCGGCCCCGGCCCCGCCGCCGCCGCGCCCCTGCCGGTCCAGCGCGAGCTGTGGCCGCTGTTCGTCGTGCTGGCGGTGCTGATCCTCCTGCTGGAGGGCTTCCTCTACTGGCGGCGGCAGAGCGGCGGGCGGCTGTCGCTGCCGAGCGGCGCCGGCGATCGCTGGGCGCTGGCCACGCGCGGCGCCCTGGTGGTCCTCCTCGCGCTCACGCTGGCCCGGCCTGCGCTGCCGCGTTGGGTCGACCGGCAGAACGTCGTCTTCCTGCTCGACATGTCCGACAGCGTGAGCCTGGCCGCGCGCGAGCGCGCCTACCGCTTCATCGCCGAGTCGGTGCGCGGGCTGCGCAGCGGCGATCGCCACAGCGTGATCGTGTTCGGCGAGCAGGCGGTGGTCGATCAGCCGCTGTCCAACCGCCCGACGGTCGATCGGCCGCGGGCCCAGGTGGGCGGCCGCGGCACCAACATCTTCCAGGCGATCCAGCTCGCCCTGGCCACGCTGCCGCCCGGTCACGCCAACCGCATCGTCATGCTGACCGACGGTCGCCAGAACGCGGGCAACGCGCTGGCCGGCGCCCAGGCCGCCAAGAACGCGGGCGCCGACCTCTACTACGTGGCGGCGCCGCTGACCTTCACGCAGGAAGTCGTCGCGGAGTCGATGGTGCTGCCGCAGGAGGTGAAGTACGGCGAGCCGTTCCAGGCCAAGGTGGTGGCGTGGAGCCACAAGGACACGCAAGGGCGCGTCTCGCTCTTCCGCAACGGCGAGTTCCTCGGCTCGCAGATCGTGCGGTTCTCGGCCGGCAAGAACGTCTTCGCGTACCGCCAGGCGCTGGACCAGTCCGGCATCCACGTCTACCAGGCGGCCATCGAGGTCGAGGGCGACACCATCGAGGAGAACAACCGCGCCGTCGGCACCGTCGTCGTGCGCGGCCGCCCGCAGGTGCTGCTGGCCGACAAGGACCGGACGCACGCGCAGTCGCTCGCCGCGGCCCTTCGCTCGCAGAACATCGACGTGACGGTGGTGGAGCCGCCGGGGATTCCCAAGGACCTGGCGGGCCTGCAGAAGTACGACGGCGTCGTGCTCTCCAACGTGTCGTCGCTCAAGCTGACGCGGCCGCAGATGACGCAGATCCGCGATTATGTCCGCGACTACGGCGGCGGCCTCATGATGGTGGGCGGCGAGGAGAGCTTCGGGCTCGGCGGGTACTACCGCACGCCGATCGAGGAAGCGCTGCCGGTCACCATGGAGGTGAAGCAGAAGGTCGAGATCCCGAGCCTGGCCGTGGTGCTCTCCATCGATCGCTCGGGCTCGATGGCCATGTCGACCGACGAGAAGATCACCAAGCTCGACCTCGCCAAGGAAGCCGCCCACCTCGTGGTGGACCTGCTCGACGAGCGCAACGAGGTCGGCGTGATGTCGTGGGACACCGAGTTCATCTGGGACTCCGTCGTGCGGCCGGCCAAGGACAAGTCCGCCATCCACCACGCCATCGCCACCATCAAGGCGGGCGGCGGCACCGACGGCTATCCGGCACTGAAGGAGTCGTACGCGGTGCTCTTCGAGCGCCCGGCCCTGCTCAAGCACGTGATCTTCCTCTCGGACGGCCAGATGACCCGCGGAGATTTCCAGGGGCTGCTGCGCCGGATGTCCAAGGACAAGATCACGGTGTCCACGGTGGCCATCGGCAAGGACGCCGACGTCCAGCTCATGGTGGACATCGCCAAGTGGGGCAAGGGCCGCTTCTACTACACCGAGGACTCGCAGACCATCCCGCGCATCTTCACGCTGGAGACGCAGCTCGCCTCCAAGGCCTCGCTGATCGAGCAGCCGTTCAAGCCCCAGCTCACGTCGCCGGCCCACGAGGCGATGCAGGAGATCGACTGGAAGAACGTGCCGCCGCTGGGCGGCTACGTGGCCACCTCGCTCAAGCCGACCGCCGAGATGGTGCTGATGAGCCACCAGGAGGACCCCGTGCTGGCCACCTGGCGGTTCGGCCTCGGCCGGGCGGCGGCCTTCACCTCCGACGCCAAGGCCAAGTGGGCCGTGCTCTGGCTGCGCTGGCGCGACTTCAACAAGTTCTGGGCGCAGATGACGCGCTGGACGCTGCGTAGCGGCTCGCGCAGCGAGACCACGGCCTCCGTACAGCGCATCGACACCACCGGCGAGGTGCTGGTGGACGCCGTGGACGCCAAGGGCGACTTCATCAACTTCCTCGACTCCCAGGTGGGCGTCGTCGCCCCCAACCGCGAACGGAGCGTTCTCGACCTCGAGCAGGTGGGGCCGGGGCGGTACCGCGGCCGTTTCCCAGCCCCTGACGAAGGGGTCTACCTCGTCGGCATGGCACAGCGGAAGGGGGAGCGCGTGATCGGCTCGCAGCTCGCGGGTCTGGTGGTACCGTATGCTCAGGAGTTGCGAGATCTCGGCGTGGACGAGACGCTGCTCCGCGAGCTCGCCGAGCTGACGGGTGGTGGTGCGCTGGAAGTGCCTCGCGAGGCGTTTCTCAAGGGGCGCCGGCAGTCGCGCATCGCCGTGGAGATCTGGCCCTGGCTCGTCGGTCTCGCAGCGTTCCTGCTGATACCCGACGTGGCGCTGCGGCGTCTCGGACCGGGCGGCTTCTCCCGCCTGGGCGGCGCGCTGCTACGGTTCAAGAGGCGTCGCCCCCGCGAGGCGGGCGCGGAGACGCAGGAGGGCACATGATGCGTGACCCCGGACGCTCTGGACGGTGGACGCTCGTGCTCGCAGCGTTGGCGGTGATGATCTGGAGCAGCGCGGAGGCCGCCACCAAGCCCCGCGCAGTCATGATCGTGCCCTTCGACGCCAGCACTCTCCAACAGGAGGAGCGCTGGATCGGCGAGGGCATCGAGGAGATCCTGGCGCTCGGCCTGGCCCAGCACGCCGCCTTCGTGCAGGTCGATCGCGCCCGGATGCGCAGCGTTGGCCGCGTGGAAGTGTGGGGCGAGCCGGTGGTCGTCCAGACCGCGCGGACGCTGCACGTGGACGCCGCCCTGTTCGGGCGCGTCGAGCGCCATGGCACCGACTACGTCATCCAGCCCAAGCTGCTCGAGCTGAAGAGCCCGTCGAGCGAGCCCGTCGCCCTGGAGCCGCTCACGGTGGCCGAGGCCGACCTGCTCACGCGCCTGGCGCCGCTGCCCGTCGTCTACGCGCGCACCATGAAGCTGACGCTCTCCGAGGCCGAGGCCCGCCGGATGGACAAGGCCTCGCTGCCCACGCGCTCGCTCAAGGCCTTCGAGCTGTTCGCGCGCGCCCAGATGGCGGTGAGCCAGAAGCCGGGGCAGGAGGGTAACGAGGCGGCGGTCGACCTGCTCGCGCGCGCGATCGAGGCCGATCCCAACTTCGTGGTGGCGCAGTACACGCTCGGCACCGTGCACCAGGAGCTCGGCAACCGCTGGAAGGCGGCCGCGCAGTTCCGCGCCTCCACCCAGCTCGATCCGCAGTACCCCGAGCCCTACAAGGCGCTCGGCGACCTCTTCCTGGCCGCCCCGCGGCGACTGTTCGAGCAGGCCGTCGAGGCCTACGACAAGGCCATCCAGCTCCGGCCGTTCTACGGCGAGGCGTGGGTGGGGCTCGGCGAGGCCAAGGCCGCCAAGGGCGACGTGGACGGCGCCATCGGCGCCTACACCAAGGCGCTCGCGTTCAACCCGATCAACCCGCGCGTGCACATGAGCCTCGGCAAGATCTACTACGCCGAGAAGGGCCTCTACTACGAGTCGGTGACGTCGTACAAGAAGGCGATCGATCTCGATCCCACCGCCGTAGAGGCACGCATGGGGCTCGGCGAGGTGTACGAGGACAAGGGCCTCTACAAGGAGGCGATGGAAGAGTACAAGCGGGTGATCGATCTCGACGGCAAGCACACCGGCGCCATGTACAACCTGGCGCTCGTCTACGAGAAGGTGGATCCCAAGGAAGCCGTCGCCCAGTGGGAGCGCTACATCACGCTCGCCTCGCAGCTGCCCTCGGAAAAGGACTGGGTGGACGTCGCCCGCCAGCATCTGAGGAAGCTCAAGAGTCAGATCAAAGACTAGGCTCGTGGACGAGCTTCGCAAGGATCCGACCCGCGGTCAGTGGGTGCTCATCCGGCCCAAGGCCCCGACCCTGATCGAGGGGCCATGTCCGTACTGTCCGGGGGCCGAGTCCATGTCGGGCGGCGAGATCTCCGCGTATCGCAAGGACGGCTCACCTGCCAACAGCCCCGACTGGACGGTACGGGTGGTGCCGGAAGCCGACGCCTACTTCCGCATCGAGTGGGAGCTGGCCCGCGAGGGCGTCGGCATGTTCGACATGATCACACCACGCGGGGCCAGCGAGCTCATCATCGAGTCACCGCGCCACGACGACACGCCGGCCACGATGTCGCCCGAGCAGATGGAGGCGGTGCTGTGGATGTACCGCGACCGCCTGGTCGATCTCAAGCGTGACGGCCAGATCCGCGACATCCTCATCTCGCGCCGGCACCGCAAGCCCGGCGTGGCGCTGCACCACCCGTACACGCGGGTGACGGCCATTCCCATCGTCTTCGACGAGACGCGGCGCGAGCTGCGCGAGGCGCGCGAGTACTACCAGTACAAGCGCCGCTGCCTCTACTGCGACATCCTGCGCCAGGAGATCGCCGCCGAGGAGCGCATCGTGAAGCTCACGCCGCGGTTCGCCGCCCTGGTGCCGTACGCCGCGCGCGCACCCATCGAGGTGTGGATCGTGCCCCGCCAGCACGCGTGCTCCTACGAGGACTCGCTGAGCGCGGAGTCCGCGCGCGACCTGGCCCGCGTGCTGGTCGACACGTTCGCGGCGATCCACCGAGCCTTCGACGACCCCGGCTACGAGATGAACGTGCACACCGCGCCCAACCTTCGCTCGCGCATCCTGCAGGGCGACTGGGCGACGATCCGCGACGACTACCACTGGCACATCGAGATCATCGCCCAGCCGGACCGCATGAATCGCCTCGGCGGGATCTTCGTCAACGAAACCGCCCCCGAGTCCGTCGCCGCCGGCCTCCGCGCCGCCTGGCGCTGACTCGAAGGGGGGCCTTCGCCCCCCTTCGACCGTCGTCGCGCGCCTGACGGCGCGCTCCTCCCTGCTTCCCCCCAGACCAGCTAGGGGTAGAGGCCTCGGACTTTGTAGCCTTCGGCGACCCGGCGCACGCCCTCCATCAGCGCCGCCGTCCGGAGGTCGGTGCCTTCCTTGGTGGCCAGGGCCCACACGCGATTGAAGGCGCGGGTCATGACCTCCTGGAGGCGGGAGGTGATCTCGCTCTCACGCCAGAAGTAGTACTGCAGGCCCTGCACCCACTCGAAGTAGGAGACGACGACGCCGCCCGCGTTGCAGAGGATGTCGGGAATGATCGTGATGCCGCGATCGCGCAGGATCACGTCGGCCTCGGGCGTCGTCGGCGCGTTCGCGCCCTCGGCGACGATCGTGGCCTTGATGCGGTCGGCGTTGTCGGCGCGGATCACCGAGCCGACCGCGGCGGGAATCAGGACCTCGCACGGCTGCGTCAGCAAGTCGTCGTTGGAGATGGGCTCGGTCCCCGGAAACCCGGCGACGCCGCCCGTGGCGGCCACGTGCGCCTCGAGCTGGCGGATGTCGATGCCGTGAGAATTCCAGATGCCGCCCTTGACGTCGCTGACGCCCACGATCACGCAGCCCTCTCGCCAGAGCAGCCGCGCCGCCACGCCGCCCACGTTGCCGAACCCCTGCAGGGCGATCTTGCGGCCCTTGAGATCCTGGCCGAGGTGACGGGCCGCCTGGTAGAGCGCGTAGACGATCCCGCGACCCGTGGCCTCGCGCCGGCCCGCGGAGCCGCCGACGATGAGCGGCTTGCCCGTCACCACGCCGGGGACGGTGCGGCCCTGCGTCATCGAGTAGGTGTCCATCATCCAGGCCATCGTCTGCTCGTCGGTGCCCATGTCGGGCGCCGGAATGTCGAGGTCCGGCCCGATGAACAGGATGATCTCGGCCGTGTAGCGGCGGGTGAGGTTCTCCAGCTCCTGGCGTGAGAGCTTGCGGGGGTCCACGCGGACGCCGCCCTTGGCACCGCCGTACGGCAGGTTCATCAGCGCGCACTTCCATGACATCAGCATGGCCAGGGCGCTGACCTCGCCCAGGTCCACGTCCGGCGCGTACCGGAGGCCCCCCTTGGTGGGTCCAAGGACGGAGTTATGGTGCACGCGGTAACCCGTGAATACTCCAGTGGTTCCGTTGTCCATCTGAATGGGGATCGACACCACCAGCGCCCGGCGGGGGTGGCGCAGGCGCTCGTGGACCCCCTGGTCGAGCTGCAGGCGCTCGGCGGTCTGGTCGAGCTGGGCCAGGGCGGTCCGGAGCATGGGGGAGTCGAAGTCGGATTTGTCAGTCATGAGAGCCCTTTCCGTTTGACAAGGCGCGCCCCGGGTGTCACACTCTGATTCCGACTGAAAGAGTCGCCGACCAAATGGGTCGGGTAGGGGAGAAGGATTAGAGAATGCTCCGCTTCACCAAGCGCGCCGACTACGGCCTGATGGCGATCCACTACATCGCCATCCACGACGACCTGGGCTCCGTCAGCGTGAAGCGTATCGCGGAGGAGTTCTCCATTCCACAGGAGTTGCTCGCCAAGATCCTCCAGAAGCTGGCCAAGCAGGGGCTGATCGTCAGCCAGAACGGGCCGAAGGGCGGGTACGTGCTCACCCGGCGCCCGGCGGAGATCTCCGTCGGCGAGGTCGTCCGGGCGCTCGAGGGCCCGATCAACATCGTGTCCTGCCTCGAGGACAGTGATTGTCCCCAGATGGAGCGCTGCAGCCTGCGGCGTCCCGTCACGAAGCTCCAGTTGGCGATCACCCAGCTCCTGGACACGATGACTCTGGCCGAGCTGACCACTGATGACGTCCCCGAGATTCTCACGATCAAGGGATAGGACAAAGATCCGATGGCACTGAAGTTTCCGATCTTCATGGACGCCCAGTCGACCACGCCGTGCGACCCGCGCGTGGTCGAGGCCATGCTGCCGTACTTCACCGAGAAGTTCGGGCACCCGGCCAGCCGCAACCATCCGTTCGGCTGGGAGGCCGAGGCCGCGGTGGACGCGGCTCGCGGCAAGCTGGCGCGGCTGATCGGCGCGCGCGATCCGAAGGAGCTGGTCTTCACCTCGGGCGGCACCGAGGCGATCAACCTCGCCCTCAAGGGCGTGGCCGAGATGTACCGCGAGAAGGGCAACCACATCGTCACCACGGCGATCGAGCAGCGCGCCGGCATCGACGTGTGCAAGCGGCTGGAGCGCCAGGGCTACGAGGTGACCTACGTCCCCGTGCAGCCCGACGGCCTGATCGACGTCGAGGAGATCCGCAAGGCCATCACCGACAAGACGATCCTGATCTCGGTGATGTTCGCCAACAACGAGATCGGCACGATCCAGGACATCGCGGCGATCGGCAAGCTGGCCAAGGAGAAGGGGATCATCTTCCACACCGATGCCACGCAGGCGCTCGGCAAGACGCCGATCGACGTGGAGGCGATGGGGATCGA
>Ga0075424_100007985_pt1 | contig 10303 bp, 11 predicted proteins | sample SoiMethybrSBSTD3_FD_75301 | JGI IMG/M metagenome (GOLD analysis project Ga0075424, IMG submission 75301) | Bulk soil microbial communities from a Populus tree surrounding site in Tennessee, USA - Soil MetaG P. TD hybrid SBSTD3 | ecosystem: Environmental > Terrestrial > Soil > Tree plantation...
TCCGACATCTTGCACGCGCCCCTACAAGGCCCGCGCGCGCTTGTCACCAGGCGCGACCACCCGCTCAGCCCGCCGTCACCAGCCACCCCGCAATTGGGCCGATTCCGCTTGAAAACCGCTGCCGCCTGGGCAAGAAGGGCGCTCGGGGGCGCCGCGGCTCCAGTTGTCGCGCAACGGGATGCGTATGCTCAAATCGTACTTTCAGCGCCTGTTCGCGGATCCCAACGGCACGGCCAGCCTGGTCCGGCGCCTGCTCCTGGAACAGGCGGCCGGCCAATGGCGTCGCTATGCGCTCGCGTTTGGCCTGATGGGCATTGCCGCCGCCAGCACCGCCCTCGGCGCCTATTTGATTGGCGACGTGATCAACCAGGCCTATGTGCACAAGAACCTCCCCGGAATCATCGTCCTCGCCCTGGTAACCGCCGTGATCTTCATGATCAAGGCAATGGCGACCTATGGACAGGCACTCACGCTGGCACGCATCGGCAATCGAATCGTGGCCGACAATCAGCGGCGGATGTTCGCCAAGTTGCTGCAGCATAACATCGGCTTCTTTGCCGACCGCCATAGCTCCGAGTTCATGGCCAGGCTCACGACCGGGGCCGCCGCCGCAAGCCAGGTGTTGAACCTGCTCATTACCTCGATTGGCCGCGATCTGCTTTCGCTCATCGGCCTCGCCACGGTCATGGCTGTGCAGGATCCCGTCATGTCGCTCCTCAGCGTCATCGTCGTGCCGCCAGCAATGCTGATCCTGCGCAAGATGATCCGCCGCATCAAGACGATCGCGTACCACCAGTTTACCGGCAGCACGCAGATTCTCGAGACGCTGCAGGAGACCCTGCAAGGCATGCGCACGCTCAAGGCCTTCACGCTCGAAGACGCGATGCGGGTGCGCTTCGACACGCATGTGGCCGAGGTTGAGAAGGAATCGAACAAATGGGCGCGGGTCGCCTACCGCTCCGGTCCGCTGATGGAAGCGCTGGGAGGATTCGCGATCGCCGGCGCCTTGGTCTACGGCGGCTTCCGTGTGATCGAGACCGGCGCCACTCCAGGCCAATTCTTTTCATTCCTCGCCGCCTTCATGCTGGCCTACGAGCCGGCGAAGCGGCTCGCCCGCCTCAACATCGATCTCAACAGCGGCCTGGTCGGGGTACGCGTGCTGTTCGACGTCATCGATCACCCGCCGACCGAGCAGCCCGACGAAGACAAGCCGCCGCTCACGCTCTCCACCGCGCATGTCGAATTCACCAACGTGCAGTTCGCCTACCGGGCGGGCGAGAACGTCATCAGGAACCTGTCCTTTGTGGCGGAACCCGGAAAGGTCACCGCCTTGGTGGGGCCGTCCGGTGGCGGCAAATCGACGATTCTCAACCTCATCCTGCGGTTCTACGAGATCGGCGCTGGCGTGATCGCGATCGACGGACAGAATATCGCAGCCGTGTCGCGGCACTCGCTGCGCAGCCAGGTCGCTTACGTCGGCCAGGACGTGTTTCTGTTTCGCGGTTCCGTGCGCGAGAACATTGCGCTCGGCCGTCCCGGTGCGACCGAGGCCGAGATCGTTGCCGCCGCCAAAGCGGCCTATGCCCACGACTTCATCATGGCCTTTCCGCGCGGGTACGACACTCCGGTCGGCGAACACGGCATGCGGGTGGCCGGCGGCGAGCGCCAACGCATTTCCGTGGCCCGCGCATTGCTCAAGGACGCGCCAGTCATCCTGCTCGACGAGGCCACGGCCTCGCTCGATTCCGAATCGGAACGGCAGGTGCAGCGCGCGATCGAGCGTCTTTGCCGCGGGCGCACGACCATCGTGATTGCCCACCGCCTGCATACGGTGGTCGACGCCCATCGCATCTTCGTCATCGAGGATGGGGCCGTCAGTGAATCCGGACGTCACGACGACCTGTTGCGCAAGGGTGGGCGTTACGCGTCGTTCTATCGCTTGCAGCTCCGGGACCAGGAGCCAAGCCCGGCGGTCGCCATCGCCTCCTCCGCCTGAATTCTGCCCAACCGAAAGAAAGCTCATGAGCGCCGACGTCACGACTCACGTCAACCAAAGCTATGTCATCACCCCGCCCAAGCAGGCCACCATTGCCGTGGCCGGCACCGAGAAAGTGTTTCCAGTGCGACGCATCTGGTGCGTTGGCCGCAACTACGAGGAGCACATCCGCGAGATGGGCCACGACGTGCGCGACCCGCCGTTCTTCTTCTCCAAGCCCGCCGACGCGGTCGTACCGGACGGAGCGACCGTGCCCTATCCGTCTCTCACCAAGGACATGCATCACGAGGTGGAGCTGGTGGTGGCGCTCAAATCCGGCGGCCGCAACATCAAGCTCGATCGCGCTCTCGACTGCATCTACGGCTATGGCGTCGGCATCGACCTCACGCGGCGCGACCTGCAGATCGCCTCGCGGGACATGAAGCGGCCGTGGGAGATCGGCAAGGCATTCGACGCGTCAGCGCCCTGCGGGGCGCTGCAGCCTGCCAGCAAGATCGGACATCCGAGCAAGGGGCGTATCGCGCTCAAGGCCAATGGCAAAGTGCGTCAGGACGGCGACCTGGCGCAGATGATCTGGAATGTGCCCGAGGTCATCGTCAAACTCTCCGAAATGGTCGAGCTCGCCGCCGGCGACATCATCATGACCGGCACGCCTTCGGGCGTGGCCGCGACGGTCGCCGGCGACAAGCTGGAATGCGAGATCGAGGGCGTGGGAAAGTTGACGGTGACGATCGGCCCGCCGGCGAAATGACAATCGGACGAAGACCGACGACGGAGTCCAAATCTCCGCCGTCCGTCTTCGGTCGTGCGGCCGTTACTTGATCAACCCTTCCGCCTTGAGCGCCTCCTGCACCTTGGGACGCGCGGCAACGCGGTCGACATAGGCCTTGAGATTCGGCCACTTGGCGAGGTCCATGTCGATGCGCGCGGTCCAGCGCAGCACGGTGAACAGATAGGCATCGGCGACGGTGAACTTGTCGCCCATCAGGTAGTTCTTGCCGGCGAGCTGCTTGTCGAGCCAGTCGAAGCGCTTGCCCAAATTCTCCTTGGAGAGCGCCTTGAAGGCGTCGGGTGTGGTCGGCCGGAAGATCGGGCCGAACGTCTTGTGCAGCTCCGAAGTGATAAAGTTGAGCCACTCCTGGACGCGATAGCGCTCGAGCTTGCCCGCCGGCGGCACGAGGCCGGAGGCCGGGTTCTGGTCGGCGATCCACTGCACGATAACCGGGCCTTCGGTCAGCCGCTCGCCATTGTCGAATTCCAGGACCGGCACCTGGCCCTTGGCATTGATCGTCCAATAGTCGGTCCCGGACTTGGTCTTCTTTTCCTGGTTGTTGACCTGTTCCAATTCGTAGTTGGCACCCGTCTCCCGCATGACAATATGGGGCGAAAGCGAGCACGCGCCGGGCGCAAAATAAAGCTTCATCACTACCTCCTTGAGAACTGCCGGCCGCGCCGGCGGCGCGGACCTTGCATGGGCTGGCCCCGCCAGGCAAGCCGCCATTCTCTCGACACCGAGGCCTGCTTTCTTGGCGATGGAACTTTGGAACCGCGCGTGTCGTTAAGGATCCGGTAACCAACCCGGACCAGTCTGGCATGGCCGGGGCCACCGCGATCGGGGGGAGTGTCATGGGATCAGCCGCCGAACCGCCCACCGACCTTGCCCAGACCATGGCCAGGGAAATCATGGGCACGACCTCGCACGCCGAGGCACTGAGGGCGTTGCGTGCCGCGTTCCCCGACAGTTCGCTCGCGCTGCGAGTGGCCGCGCTGGCGACCCTGATGCGCCGCGCGCCGGCCGACACGCCTCACATCCCGAGATAGGCCTGCCGTACCCGGTCGTCGGCCAAGAGCTCCTGCCCGCCGCCGGAGAGGGTTACCCGGCCGTTCTCGAGCACATAGGCGTGCGCGGCGAGCCTGAGCGACACCGCCACATTCTGCTCGACCAGGACGCAGGTGAGGCCTTCGCGATTAAGATCCCGGATCGTGCGCAGGACGTGCTGGACGATGGCCGGCGCCAGTCCCAGCGACGGTTCGTCAAACATGACCAGCTCAGGCGCGCCCATCAGGCAGCGGCCGATCGCCAGCATCTGCTGCTCGCCTCCTGACAGCGTGCCCGCCGCTTGCCCCGCCCGTTCGGCCAGCACGGGAAACAGCGCCAACACCCGTTCCAGATTTTTCCCCCGCGCCGCGCGGGCGCGCGGGAGCATTGCGCCCATGTCGAGGTTCTCGGCGACCGACAGCGTCGGAAACACCTGCCGGCCTTCCGCCACCTGGCCGATCCCGAGATTGCAAACGCGGTGGCTCTCCCAGCCGCCGATATCGGTGTTGCGGAACACGATGCGCCCGCGCGCGGGCCGATGCATGCCCGCGATGGTCCGAATGAGGGACGTCTTGCCGGCTCCATTGGCGCCGACGATGGCGACGATCATTCCTTCGCCGATCTCGATGGATACGTCATCGAGCGCTTGAGCGTCGCCATGGAAGACATCGAGGTGCTCGACCCGCAGCATCAGTCGACCGCCTCCGCGCCCAGATAGGATTCGATCACGGCCGGCTCGCGCACCACCACGTCGGGCGGGCCTTGGGCGATCGCCGCGCCGTGGTGGAGCACCAGCACCCGCTCGGCCAGCGCCATCACCGCGCGCATGACGTGCTCGATGAGGAGAATGGTCAGTCCGGTCTCGCGATTGAGCGTGGTGAGGATCGCCACGATGCGATCGGTCTCGGCCGGGCGCAACCCCGCCATCACCTCGTCGAGCAGCAGAAGCTTCGGGTCGGTGGCAAGCGCGCGGGCGACTTCGAGTCGCTTGCGATCTGGCAAGGTCAGCGCCGAGGCCAACTGGTCGCGTTTGCCGAACAGGTCGAGGCGGCGGAGCACCTCGTATGCATGTGCCCGCGCTGCGGTGAGATCCGGCCGATGCAACATCGCGCCGACGATGACGTTGTCCTCGACCGACAGCGCCGGAAACGGACGCACCAGCTGGAAGGTGCGGCCGATCCCGCGCCGGCAGATGTCGTCGGGCCTCAGGCCATCGACCCGCTGACCGGCGAAGGTGATCGAACCTTGGTCGGGCGCGAGCGCGCCAGCAATGATGTTGAACAACGTCGTCTTGCCCGCGCCGTTCGGACCGATGACGGCGAAGATCGAGCCCGGCGCTACGCCAAAGCTCACGTTGTCGACGGCGAGCAGGCCGCGAAAGCGCTTGCTGACCGCATCGATGGACAGAAGCGCGGTCATGAACGCGGTTTCTCCAGGCCGAGGAGCCGGGCCAGCCACGGCCATACGCCCGCGGGCTGTACGATGATGATCACGAGCAGCACCAAGCCGTAGAACACCTGGCGCGTGCCCGGTGCGTCCAGCCCGACCGCGCGCAGCAGTTCCCACATCGTCTCGGCCAGGCCGGTGAGCAGGAACGCGCCGACGATCGGGCCCGCCAGGGTGCCGGCGCCGCCGATCATGGGGCCAAGGATGATCTCGATCGACCGGCCGATGCTGAACACCTGCTCCGGGAAGAGGTTGTTGTAGTAGAACGCGAAGAATACCCCCGCAACCGACGTCATGCCGGCGGAGATCACCACCGCATACATCTTGTAGCGGAAGGTATCGATTCCGAGGGCGCGCGCCGCAGCCTCGTCCTCGCGAATCGCCTGCCAGTAGTAGCCCACGCGGCTGCGCAGCAGGACATGGCACAGCAGAAAGGTGGCGACCGTCAGCGCGAGGATCACGTAATAGAACATGATCGGCTTGCCGCGCAGATTCCAAATGTCGCTCTGGGAATAGTTCGCGACCGGCAGGAACAAGCCACCGGATCCGCCGACCCAGCTGAAATGGTCAAATCCGATCCGCGCGAATTCGGCGAAGGCGATGGTGAGGATGGCGAAATACACACCGCCGACGCCGAACCGGAACGCGAGAAAGCCGATGATCGCCCCACATGCCGCGCCCAGGGCGACGGCCGCCACGAGCCCGATCCAGGGACCGATGCCGAAATGGACATACAGCGCCGCCGCCGCGTAGCCGCCGAGTCCGACATAGATCGCATGGCCCAGCGACAACTGCCCGGCAAAGCCGAACATGATGTTCCACGCCTGACCGGTATAGGCGAAATAGAGAATGATGATGAGGACCGTCAGCAGGTAGTCGTTCGCCAGCCATGGCGCCGCCAGCAGGGCCGCCAGCAGGGCCGCGAGCCAGGCCATGGCACGACGCGGAACGCCGTCGAGCAGGCGTCCCCTCACGACGCTTTCTTTCCCAGGATGCCCTGCGGCCGGAACAGCAGCACCAGCACGAGCAGGCCGAAGGAGAACATGCTCTTCGCCGAAGGCGTGAAGAACAGGCCGGCGAGCGCCTCGGTCAGCCCGATCATGACGCCGCCGAGGAGCGCGCCGGGCATCGAGCCGAGCCCGCCCGTGATCACGATGACGAAGGCGAGCAGGGTGAGTGCGGGCCCGAGCGGCGGCGTCACGTCGATGACCAGCACCAGCATCGCCCCCGCCGCACCCACGCATGCGGCGCCGAGGCCGAAGGTGAGCGCATAGAGGTGCTTGACGTCGAGACCCACCACGAGCGCGCCGACGTAATTGTCGGCGCAGGCGCGGATCGCCTTGCCTACCAGGGTGAAGCGGAAGAACACGAACAGTGCCAGCGCGACGAGGAGCGCGGCGACGGCGGCGTAGGCTTTGGTCGCATCGACGATCAGGGGACCGACGAGGAAGCTGTCGAGCGAATAGGACGTCTGCACGCTCTGAGCGTCAGGCCCGAATACGATCAGCAGCACATTGGTCATGATGAGGGCGATCGCAACCAGCAACATGAACTGGCTGTGCTCCGGCCGGCTGATGAACGGATTGATCAGGCCGGCCTGCATCGCATAGCCGAGCGCGAACAGCACGGCCGCGATCGGGACCAGCATGATGAGGGGATCGAGCCCGAACGCGGCAAACAGCGTCACCGCAAGATACATCGCGATGGTCATCATCTCGCCATGGGCGAAATTAACCACCCGCACCACGCCGAAAATGACCGAAAGCCCGAGCGCCATGAGGCCGTAGACAAGCCCGGCCAGTATCCCGCCGAGTGCGACGTTCAATACCAGCTCGAGCGACGGCATATCACGCTCCCCTCCCCGATCCGGGGAGGGTCAATCATGAGGAGGATCAGCCGCGCTGGTTCCAGCTCGGCATCGGGAAGACCGGCGTCATCTCCGCGGCATCCTTCGGCAGCACCACCGTCGGGGTCTGGTTGCGATTCTGCAGGCAGACCGACGCGATGGTGTTGCACTGGCCCTTGGCGTCGAACTCGATCGGGCCGCCCACCATCACGCGTTTCTCGATCTTGGTGGTCCGCACCGCATCCGCGAGCACCGTGCCGTTCGTCGAGTTCGCGCGCTTATGGGCATCGGCGCAGACCATCAGCGCCTCGAAGGTGAAGCCGATATTGAATATGTGCCCCGGCAGCTTGTCCCTCGGATAGAGCTTCTTGAATTCGTCCGCGACCAGCTTGGTCATCTCAGCCTTCGGATTCGCCCACGGCACGGTCGTGATCACATAATCCCCGTACTTGCCCATGGTATCGAGGAACTGCTGCTCGTACATGCCGGGCGAGCCCGGGCTGATGATACCCATGGGTTCCCAACGCTGCTTGACCATTTCGCGCACGAGAATGATCGCGTCGTTGAGCCGCGTCACCGTCATCAGGATGTCGGCATTGGTCGCCTTGGCCTTGGAGACCTCGACCGAGAGATCCTTGGTGGAGGGATCGTAGGCGATCGAGTCCACGATCTTGAACGGCAGGTTCATGGTCGGAAAGATGCGGTCGATCGCGGCCTTGTTGGCCTGGCCGAAGGTGTCGTTGATATGCATCAACACCGCGGTCTTGGGGGTCTTCCCGGTCGCGGTGAAGATGTCGTTGAACAAGGCGAGCCCGCGCGAGATGATCTGCGGCGCGGTCTGGAAATTGCGGAAGACGAACTTGTAGCCCTGCTCCGTGATCTGCGGCGCGGCCGCAATGTTGATCACGAACGGAACGCCTTTCTGCTCGGCGACCTGCGCGATGGCGGAGGCGGCGCCGGAATCGAACGGCCCGCTGAGCATGTTGCAACCATCGGCGATCAGGCGTTCGGCGCGCGCGCGCGCGGTATCGACATTGGTTTCGAAATCGACGACGACAATCTCGATCGGCTGGGTGTAGCCGATCTGCTTGAACAGCGCCGGGGCGATGTCGGCACCGCGCTTGCAGGACTGGCCGATACCGGCCTGCACCCCCGACAGCGGCAGGATCACGCCGATTTTCAACGGCCCGCCCTGCGCACGCCCGATGTTGAACGGTGCGGTGCCGGCGAGCAAACCGGCGGCGCCCGCACCGGCGGCGAAGCTGCGGCGGGTAACGCCCGCGCGAGCGGAATTCGTCGGTGATTTACGGGTCATTGAGTTCCTCCCAGGATACGGTGATCAGCCGTCGCGTGCGCTATTTCTCTTATTGTTCAATGCAAGATGCAATGGGCCATGAGCGCGCATTGCGGATATTGGACGCTGTTACTGCCGGCACAATTCGCGCATTGCGCAAATTTAATCCGGGATGTCTTCGGTTGCCGCGATGCAACGAGCGTCCCGTCGCCCGCCGCCGCTACCGCATTAATTGTTGACCATGACAATAGATGTCGTCAACAACAATATGCCCAGCGCGTGGCCCCTTCCGCGCGAACGCGGCGACGGACAGTCCGGAGAGCAAGAATGCCGGATCGACAGCCCCCCCAACGCGACGTTCGAGCTGCGCGCGCGCCGACCCTGCCGCGCCCACAGCCGGGCAATCGCGCGTCCATCGAGATCGGTGTTCTCAGCGAACACCTCGGCTATTTCATCCGGCGCCTGCAGGTATGGGTGTTCCAGGATTTCATCCGCACGCTCGCGCCGGTCGACATCCGCCCAGCGCAATACTCCGTCCTGGTGGTGATCGCCGCCAATCCGGGACTGTCGCAATCGGACCTGGCCGATCGGCTCGGGATCGAGCGTGCGCGCCTGGTGCGGGTGTTGGACAAGCTCGAAAAGCGCGGCCTCACCCGGCGCCTTGCGTCTCCCAGCGACCGGCGCTCCCATGCGTTGCGGCTCACGCCCGCGGGCCAGAAGACACTCAAGCGCGCCGCGGTGCTCGCGGCAATGCACGAGGCGAAACTGATCGAGAAGCTCGGCCCGGAGCAACGGAAATCGATGCTGACGCTGCTGAGGCGCTTCGATCGATGATGTCTTGCGGGCACGGCCGCCCGCACACCCCATTCGCGTGCGGTCGGCGCGTGCCAGCGGCGGCGCGTCCCCTTGCGACCGGGCGCGGCGGGTCCTAGGTTTTGGGCCCGCCTATTGCCCGGGCACCGTGCGCCCTTGTCGTGCCGACAACGCGGGAACGAGGAAGTCCCCATGGCAGACGAATCGCCCGTTCTGGTGGAGCGGTGCGCGGGTTACCGCGTCATCACGTTGAACCGGCCGAAGCAGCTCAATGCCTTCAACGAAGCGATGCATCAGGCGCTCAAGCGGGCGTTGAGCGAAGCCGAAGAGGACAGCGACTGCCGCGCGTTGATGCTCACCGGCGCCGGCCGCGCCTTCTGCTCCGGCCAGGATCTGCGCGAACGCATATCCGCGGACGGCAAGACAACCGTGCTCGGGAGCGCGCTCGAAACCTATTACAATCCGCTCGTGCGCAAGCTGCGCGCCCTGCCGTTCCCGGTGGTCGCGGCCGTGAATGGCGTCGCCGCCGGCGCCGGCGCCAACATCGCGCTGGCCTGCGACCTGGTGCTGGCAGCGCGTTCGGCGACCTTCGTGCAGGCCTTCGCGAAGATCGGTCTGGTGCCCGATTCTGGCGGCACCTGGTTCCTGCCGCGGCTGGTCGGCCCGGCGCGCGCGCGCGGACTGGCCCTCACCGGCGAGCCGCTCTCCGCGGAGAAGGCCGAGGCGTGGGGCCTCATCTGGAAGATGCATGAAGATCTCGAATTGATGGCGGAGACGCACCGGCTGTGTGTCCATTTCACCGAGGCCCCGACCGTCGCCCTCGCCCTGATCAAGCGCCTGCTCGACGAATCGTGGGCCAACGATCTCGATGCGCAGCTCGACCTCGAGCGCGAGACCCAGCGCGAGGCCAGCCTCACTCCCGACTACGCCGAGGGCATGCGTGCGTTCTTTGCAAAGCGCCCGCCGACGTTCAGCGGCCGCAAAGGCTCATGACCGCTGCAGATCGCAATCAGACCGGTCGACAGGCGCGCCGTCGATCCCTATAAGATACTGATATCATTATATTTTTATTGCCGAATTCATTTCAGC
>Ga0075424_100007987_pt1 | contig 10303 bp, 5 predicted proteins | sample SoiMethybrSBSTD3_FD_75301 | JGI IMG/M metagenome (GOLD analysis project Ga0075424, IMG submission 75301) | Bulk soil microbial communities from a Populus tree surrounding site in Tennessee, USA - Soil MetaG P. TD hybrid SBSTD3 | ecosystem: Environmental > Terrestrial > Soil > Tree plantation...
GCGGTACCAGCCGATTCCACCAGGCAGCGCGCCACCCGCAACTCCGGCAGGATTCTGCTCGCTGAAATCGCCTTCGATGCTCCAGTCGTGGGGGAGGTCCAGCCTGCGCCACGCCGAGTCCTTGAGCGCCACCGCCTGCGCGCCGTTGACGTCGCCCAGATGGAAGCGCCACGCGTGGTCGAAATTCTGCGCTTGCCGCTGCGCCACCAACACGAGCATGAGAGCAAGCATGCCGGTCCCCAGTCCCTGGCGTTAACCCCTGAAGTACAGATAGCAGGCGAGAATCAGCAGCAGCACGATGGCGGACGCAATGACCTCGCGGCGTCCCCAGCTCGCGCGCGATTCGACCCGTGCCTCAGGCGTAATCGTCGCATACGTGAGACCGGTGAGCTGCTCGACCCGTGGCGGCTCCGTCGCGTAGCTCACAGCGAACATGACGACGACCGAGACGATGAAGATGAAGACGCTGTAGTACTGGAAATAGATGTTGTTGACGAACCAGAAGAATGAGCCGGGTGTGTAGCCGTTGGCGAGGCCGGCCATATGGAGGCTGACGGGAGTATCGACGAGCAGGCGGAACACGCCCAGCACAAAGCCCACGAGCAGAGCCGACAGGCAGCCTTTCGTGTTCAACCGCCGATTGAAGATTCCGAAGACAAAGACCGTGAAAATCGGCGGCGCGAGATAGCCCTGCACACCCTGCAGGTAGTCGTAAAGCCCGCGCGCGCCCTGAATCACCGGAATCCACAGCAGACTGATCACGACCATCGCCGCGGTCGCGAGCCGGCCGACCCACACGAGCTGATGCTGCGACGCGTTGGGCTTGAATTTCGTGTAGAGGTCCATCGTAAAGAGCGTCGAGGACGCGTTGAACGCGCCCGCCATGGAGCTCATCAACGCGGCGAGCAACCCCGCGACCACGATGCCCCGCAGTCCCTCGGGCAACAGATCCTTCACCATCAGCGGGAACGCGGCCTGCGCCGCTTGCGGGATGACATGGCCTTGGGCGTCTACCATGGCGCCCAAGCCCGTCACTTTCCCGGTCTTGGCGAGCGCGAGCGCAATCAGTCCCGGAATGATGAACAGAAACACCGGCGACAGCTTCAAGAACGACGCGAAGATGCTGCCGCGGCGCGCGGTGCCCTCGTCCTTCGCGGCCAGCGCGCGTTGCACGATGTACTGGTCGGTGCACCAGTACCACAGGCCGATGATCGGCGCGCAGAACAGCATGCCGAGCCACGGATAGTTGTCGTTGAAGTACCAGGCGATGCGGCCGGTCTCTTTCACCGGCGCCCAAGTGCCCTCGACGCCGTGCGGCGCGAGCGGCTTCCACAGGTTGAAGAGGTCCGGATCGAGCACGTGACGCAGCTCGTGCCAGCCGCCGAGCTTGGCGAGGCCGAACAACGTGAGCAGTCCCGATCCTATGATCAGAATGAACGTCTGCAGGGCGTCGGTATACGCGACCGCACGCATCCCGCCCAGCACCGTGTACAGCCCCGTGAGCAGCAGCACGACGACGGAGCCGATCCAGAAGCTATTGAACGTGGTACTCCCGAAGTGCAGCGAGACTTCGGGTAACAGCGTTGCGAAGACCACGCCGCCCGCGAAGATCGAGACGGCGAACTTGGTAAAGACGTGCGCGACGAGCGTGATGACCGACAGGACCCAACGCGCCGTCGGCGAGAAACGGCGACCCAAAAACTCCGGCATGGTGTACACGAGTGCGCGGGAATAGAATGGGACAAAGACCCAGCCGAGCACGAGCAAGCACCAGGCATGGAGCTCGTAGTGCGCGAGTGCGACGCCGCTGGTCGCGCCGGCGCCCGCCAGGCCGACGACATGCTCGGAGCCGATGTTCGAAGCGAAGATCGACGCGCCGACCAGGAACCAGCCGAGATTTCGGCCGGCCAGAAAATAGTCGTCGGTCGTGTCGCGGTTGCGCCGCGCGACCCACCACGCCACTCCGAGGAGGAGCGCGAAGTAACACGCGATGATCAGCCAATCGAGGCCAGCCATACCTTGCGCCGCGTTGGGACGGGGAACAACATGACGGTATGAGCGGTGTTTGGCGATCCCTCTCGCTGGAGCGCCGTGTCGCGGTCGTCACCGGCGGCTATGGCGTATTGGGAGGAGCCATCGCCTCAGGGCTGGCGCGCGCCGGCGCGACAGTCGCGATCCTGGGCCGGCGCGCCGAGGCCGCCGAGCAGAAGGCGGCCGCGATCCGCCGCGAGGGCGGCGAGGCGTCAGTGCTCATCGCCGACGTGCTCGACGAGGCTCAGGTGCGGCGCGCCAAGGATCAGATCATCCAAGCGGGTGGCCGTGTCGACATTCTCGTCAACGCCGCCGGTGGCAACGTGGCGCGCGCCCGCAGCGACACGAAGCCGGTTTTCGACGTGCCGCTCGACGCGGTGGACGAGGTGTTACGGCTCAACCTCCACGGGACGCTGGTCCCCTCGCTCGTCTTTGGAGAAGCGATGGGGCGTCAGCGTTCCGGCTGCATCGTGAACATCTCCTCGATGGCGGCGCAACGCGCGCTCAGCGGTGTCCTCGGATATTCCATCGCCAAGGCCGGCATCGATTCGCTCACGCGTTGGCTGGCGGTCGATTTGGCACGCCGCTACGGCGACAAGCTGCGCGTCAACGCGATCGCTCCGGGGTTTTTTGTGACGGAGCAAAACCGCGCCGTCTTGCTCAATTCCGACGGCTCCTACACGGAGCGCTCCCGGGCGATCATCGCGCAAACACCCATGGGAAGACTTGGCAAACCGGAGGAGATCGTCGGCGCGGTGCTGTGGTTGTGCAGCGATGCGGCCTCGTTCGTGACGGGGGTCGTGCTCCCCGTCGACGGCGGGTTCAGCGTGTCCAGTGGCGTCTGATCCCGCTGCCCGCGGGCGGGGGCTCCCGCGGGTTCGTTGGACCATCGTGGCGCTGCTGTTCGCGGCGACCACGGTCAACTACGTCGATCGACAAGTCCTCGGTATCCTCGCGCCGACACTGACGCGCGAGCTCGGCTGGCGCGAGACCGATTACGCCGCGATCGTGTCGTGGTTCACCGTCGCCTACGGCCTTGGCGGGCTCGCCGTCGGATCCTTCCTCGACCGCGTCGGCGTGCGACGCGGGCTCGCGAGCTCCGTCACCGTGTGGAGTCTCGCGGCGATGGCCCACGCGCTGGCCCGCACCGTCACCGGGTTCAGCGTGGCCCGCGCCTTCCTGGGGCTCGGCGAGTCGGGGAATTTCCCCGCGAGTATCAAGGCGGTGGCCGAGTGGTTCCCGAAGCGCGAGAGGGCGCTCGCGACGGGGATATTCAATGCCGGTACCAATGTCGGCGTGGTGCTGGCGGCGCTCCTGGTTCCCTGGATCACGCTGGCGCTCGGATGGCGTTGGGCCTTTGTCGCCACCGGCACGCTCGACCTCATCTGGCTGGCCGTCTGGCTCACGATTTATCGGCCGCCGAGTGAGCACCCGCGGTTATCAGAGGCCGAGCTGGCGTGGATCCGGAGCGACCCGCCGGAGCCTACCGGCCGTGTCTCCTGGCTCGGTCTGCTCGCGCACCGTCAAGCCTGGGCGTTCATCGTCGGCAAGGCGCTGACCGACCCGGTATGGTACTTCTATCTCTTCTGGCTCCCCAAGTTTCTCGATAAGACGTTCGGCGTGCGACTCGCCGGCCTGGCCGCGCCGCTCATTGTGATCTACGTGGTCGCTGATTTCGGCTCCGTCACCGGCGGATGGGTATCCGGCGCGCTCATCAAGCGCGGCTGGAGCGTGAATCGCGGCCGCAAGACCGCGCTGCTGATCGCCGCCCTCTGCATCGTGCCGACGGCGCTTGCGCCGGCGGCCCACAGCATGTGGCTCGCCGTCGGCATTGTCGCGGTCGCCGCCGGCGCGCACCAGTGGTGGTCCGCCAACATCTTCACCACCGCGAGCGACATGTTCCCGCGCCGCGCCGTCGCATCCGTAGTCGGGCTCGGCACGTTCGCGGGGACGGCGGTCGCTTTCGCGTTCCAACGGTTCACCGGCGCCCTGCTCGAGGCGACGGGCGGTAGCTATGCACCAATCTTTGCGGTGCTCGGACTGGCGTACGTCGGGGCGCTGGCGCTGCTCCACCTGCTCGCGCCGCGACTCGAGCCCGTCGCCTAACTCCTGAAGGGTCTCGAGGGCGCAATCCATATGATCGATCCGATCTCACGGCGTGAATGGCTGAAGGCGATGGGCGCGGTCGGGGCGGGATCCTTGCTCCCGCCGGTTCCCGACTCCCGGCTCCCGGCTCCTATTCTGCCGCTGACCTCGACCAGCGACGTGTTCATCCCGCCGCGCGGCCGGGCGTTCATGAAGTTCAGCTTCGACTTCCCCGAGCCGTCCGTCGAATTCGCAGGCCTGCGCTTTGGCTTCCTCGTGTTTACGCGCGAAAACACGTACGCGCTCGACCCGGCCGGCATGAGGGCCGAAATAGACGGTGATGTGCTGACTCTCACGTCGGCACGTCTCACGTCGGCAGGAGGACAACTGCAGGCGGCCGGGCGCGTGGATGCGCGGCTTCGGAAGGACGGCGACGCGGTGCTCTGTGATGTGACCGCGCAGATGGATCAGCCGATCAAGGCGGTCGCGGTCGTGGTACGCGGCATTCCGCGCGGCAAGCTCTCCGCGGGCGGCGGAGAACCGTTCGATCCCAAAGACGACGAAGTGCTGTGGGGCTATCCGTTCGGCGCCGGCGATCTCTGGGGCGACAACACCGCGTGGGGCCTGGGCACACCGCTGACTGTAGTACAAACCAAGGATGGCAGCTGCATCGCGCTCTCGTCGCTCGACGATCATGTGCGCGCGAAGCGGTTCTACTTTCAACCGGGCGAGCAGGGCTACCGCGTCGAGCTCGTGCATGAAGTCGAGGGGTGGTTGGATCGAAGTAGCGTGCAGGTTCCGACATGGTGCGTGCGGCGTGCGGCATCGCTCGATGCGGCTGTCGCGCCGCATTACGAGCATCTCGCGCGCGCGTATCGTTTCCCGCGCTGGGAAACCCGTACCGACGTTCCCGATTGGCTCCGGAAGATCCAGCTCGTGATCACGCTGCACGGCATGCATTTCACGGGCTACATCTTCAACGATTACGCGCGAATGCTGGAGATCCTGCGCTGGATCGCGACGCTAATGCCGGCCGACCGCGTGCTGGCCTTCATCTCGGCATGGGATGGCCGCTACTACTGGGACTATCCGACGTATCAGGCGGCGCCGCGCATGGGTGGCGAAGCAGGATTCAAACAGCTTGTGCAGGAGGGACAACGGCTGGGATTCAAGATGATGCCGATGTTCGGCGCCAACGCGTCGAACCGGAAGCTCCCCAACTTCGCGAACTTCGCCGAAGCAGCTACCGAGCGCATCGACGGTGACGCGTTCAATTTGAGCTGGGTGGACTGGGACAACGATCGCCATCAAGAGGGTTTCGGGGTGTACATGAACCTCGGCGTCGCGTCCTGGCGGCGCTGGCTCACGGACCGGATCGCCGACACGATCGATCGCTACGGCGTCGATGCATATTTCCTGGACATTATCGGCGGATGGATGAACAATACGAAAGCCGACATGCACGAGGGCGCGCGAGCGATGATCTCCGACCTGCGCAATCGCTATCCGCGCGTGCTCTGTTGCGGCGAGTTCCTGTACGACGCGCTGCTCGAGTTCATTCCGCTGTATCACGCGTCGTATTCGCAGCACTACGTCCCGTATGCCCGCTTCTTCTCACATCTTTCGCATCCGGCTCCCGGACGCGGCTCATCCGGCGTACACGAGTCGGGATTCAGCCGCTGGGACCCCGCCACGCTGTCGCTCACGAAGCGTGACGGCTTGATTCCGACGCTCAACATCGTGGACGACACGTTCACCAAGTATCGAGACCAGATGGCCGCGATCATCGCGCAGGCGAAGGCGTGGGGAAGCTGACGAGCACATCGCGCAGCGGCGTCTTCCGCAACTCTTCAGCGAACGCCGGCACAGTCTTCGTCATCAGCTCGGCGAAGCGCGTAGACGCATCCGCCAGCCGCTGCGCGAGCACGTCGTGCACGGCCACCTGCTGCGTCGTCGGCGCAAAGTCTGCCCCATTTTCAGCCAAGTCCGACTGCAGTGCGGCGAGACGGCCGTAGAGCTGCATCGGATTACGGAAGGCGTCCTCGCGCGCGCCCGTCAGGTTCACGTCGAACAGCATGGCTTCGGCGCGAATCATCCGCCGGTCGAGTGAGTCGGCCAGCGCGGCAATACGTTTCGCACCGGAATCCGTCACCAGTGCGGAGTCGCGGAGCTGCCCGATGAGATCGCGGACCTGCTTCCGCACCCACTCCAGACGATTGATCATCCGCGCGATGCTGTCCTGCTCCGCGCGGATCGTGCGCGCGAGCTTGCCCTGCGCCTGCACGTCGGCGTCCGTGCCGGTCGTGTTGGGATCTTTGAGAACCGCAAGCGTCTGCGTTGCCGTCGCGGGAGCGGCGGCGGTATCCGTTCCCTGCACCGCGAGCTTGACGGTGTACGTCCCTGGCACGACGAGCGGGCCACGAAGCGAGAGGTCGAGATCCCAGGTGACGAGCGGGCGCGTGCCATCGGCGCCGACGCGCACGAAGGCGCGACCCGGCGGGGACGTGCGCAACTTCGGCACCGCCGGCGAGCTGTAGCGCAGATCCCAGCACACACGATTGAAGCCGAGCTTCCGCTCGCCTTGGAGCACGCGCACGGTATCACCCTGCGCGTCGAGAATGACCAACTTCGCAGGTCTCGGACGGCGCGCGCTGTCACCCGGCGCCGCGGCAGGAGCCGGCGGATTGGCGGGAGGACACGTGCCGCTCGGAGCGCTCGATGCGCTGCTGAACGTGTCGGCGAGCGCGGCCGAGACGTAATAGGTGATCGGCACGCCGGTCGGGCCGTTCTCCGCCTGGACGGCGCTGTTCGGCGCGTTCGTGATCCCCTGCCGGTCTCGGAAGCGGTACGCCGGCGGTGGCGTGAACACCGTGACGGTGCTCGCGACGGCTGACGCATTCAGCTGCTCGAGCGGCGAAATATCGTCGAGGATGTAGAAGCCGCGTCCATACGTTGCGACGACCAGATCGTGAAAGTGTGACTGCACGTCGATCCACGAGACCGGCGCATGCGGGAGATTGGTCTGCAGCGGCAGCCAATTCGTGCCGTCATCGAACGTGACGTACAGGCCATTCTCGGTGCCGGCGAACAGCAGGCCGCGCCGCACGGGATCCTCGCGGACCACATGTACGAACGACAGCGGCGAACGTGGGAACGTCGTCGAGATCGCCTTCCAGGTCTTGCCATAATCAGTGGTCTTGTAGATGTACGGGCCGAGGTCATCGAGCTCGTGCAGATCGGCCGCGAGATATGCCGTGCCCGCGTCGAAGTGCGATGGCTCGATGTTCTTGATTTTCGCCCACGGCGAGAGCTTCGGAATATTGCCGCCGACGTCGGTCCAATGTGCGCCGCCGTCCTGCGTGACGTTCACGCGTCCATCGTTCGATCCCACCCAGAGCACGCCCGCTTTGACGGGCGACTCGGCAATCGCAAACAGCGTCGCGCCGTCGAAGGTCATCAAGTTGTCCGTCGAGACACCGCCCGACGTCTGCTGGTGCGTCGTGTCGTTGCGCGTCAGATCGGGGCTGATCACCTGCCAGCTCGTCCCGCCGTCCTTCGTCATGTGCACGACCTGGCTGCCGACGTACACCTTCGTGTGGTCGTGAGGCGAGATGGCGATCGGGAATGTCCAGTTCCAGCGATATTTCATGTCGGCCGGCCGCCAGCCATACCCGGCCTCCGGCCAGACACGCACGTTTCGCGACTGATCGGTCCGCACGTCGTAAACCTCGAGCCCGCCGTCGTAGCAGCCTGACCAGACGGTGTTGTTGTCGACCGTATCGGGATACGCAAATCCGCTCTCACATCCGCCCACGTGCCCCCACTGTCCTTCGCTGATCCCGCCGCCGAGGCTGCGACTGGGCATGCGATACGACGAGCCGTCTTGCCGATTGCCGTAGAGGTTGTAGGGGACACGCGTGTCGGTGGCGACGTGATACATCTGCGCGATCGGCAGGATGATCCGCGTCCAACTCTTGCCGCCCGTCACTGTCATGCTCGCGCCACCGTCATGCGCGATCATCATGCGATCGGGGTTCAACGGATCGATCCAGTAATCGTGCGTGTCGCCGCCGGCGTTGAAGCCGATGCGCTGGAGCGACTGACCACCGTCACGCGACACCGTCACCCGCACCGACACGAAGTACAGCCGGTCTTCGTCGTCGGGAGCCACCGCAAAGCGCACGTAGTACGGCGCGCGCTCGGCGAGGTCGTGGTTGCGCGACATCACCCGCCACGTCGTGCCGCGGTCGTCACTGCGATACAGCGTGGGATCGCGGTCCTCGACCAATGCATAGATGGTGTTTGGGTTGGACGGCGCGATGGCCACCGCAACTTTGCCGATGATGTGACTGGCGGGAGGAAGCCCGCGACCCACCAGGCGCTTCCACGTGAGACCGCCGTCTCTGGAGATCCACAGCCCGCTGCCCGGCCCACCGCTCTGCAGATGCCAGGTCTTTACCTCGAACTGCCACATCCCCGCGACCAGCGTGTTGGGATCTCCCGGATCGATTGCGAGATCCGAGCAGCCGGTGTTCGGATCGACGAACAGCACGCGCGTCCACGTCTTGCCGGCGTCGGCGGTGCGATAGACCCCCCGTTGTTGCGCGGGACCGTAGGCTCGACCCAGCGCACACGCGAACACGATCTCGGGATTGGTGGGATCGATCACCATGCGGGCGATGCGGCCGGTCGAATCGAGACCCATGTGTTGCCAGCTGCGGCCTGCGTCAGTGGAGCGGTACACGCCGTTGCCCAGCGCCGTCATCGAGCGAATGAAGAACGTCTCGCCGGTGCCGGCCCACAGCACGTTGTGCGCGGACGGCGCGATCGCGAGCGCACCGATCGCTTGCGCAGGCTGGCTGTCGAAGACCGCGCGCCAGTGCACGCCGCCGTCTTCGGTCTTCCAGACGCCGCCGGATGCCGCCCCGATGTAGGCCACGAGCGGATTGCCGGGCTCACCGACCGCGGCAATCGCGCGGTTGCCCTCGGGACCGACAAAACGGAAATGCAGGCGCGCCCACAGCGTGGTATCGAGCCCCTGCGGGGCCGGCGCTTGTTGCCCGGCGGCGCGGAGCAACGGAGCGGATGCGAGGAGTAGCGCGAGTCTAAGCGCGCGCGACGAGCAGACGGCTCTTGAAGCGGGCATAGATGTGCTCGTAGGCCTTGTGGGTTTCGGGGTTCGGAGTCGCCGACGGTCGGCGTGTCAGTGTGCGTTGTACCGCAGTTTGGAGATCGGGGAATGCACCGGCTCCGACAGCGGCGAGCAGCGCGGCGCCGTACGCGCCGCCCTCTTCGCGATTCACGGTGGCCACCGGCAGTCCAAAGATGTCGGCCTGCAGCTGGCGAATGAAGGCGCTCTTGGCGCCGCCGCCGGTGAGCAGCAGCCGCTCAGGCACCAGGCCCAGTTCGCGCAGAATCTCGAGCGAGTCGCGCAGCGCGAAGCACACGCCTTCCAGCACTGCTCTCGTCATGTGGCCCCGGGAATGCGCCAAGCTCAGGCCCACGAAGGCCGCGCGCAGGGACGAATCGCGATGTGGTGTGCGCTCGCCTTGGAGATATGGAAGGAACGTGACGCCGTCCGCGCCGGGCGGGGTCGCTCCTGCCTCATCGACCAGGACATCGTCGCGGGATCGCTCGGGCAGGTCGCGTCCACATTGATCGCGATACCAGGCGAACGCGCCCCCGGCCGACAAGACCACGCCCATCACGTACCAGACACCGGACGCCACGTGGCAGAAGGTATGCGCGCGCAGCTTGGGATCGACGCGCGGCGATCCGATTGGCGCAAGCACGGTTCCGGAAGTGCCCCAGCTCGAGACGGCGTCGCCGGTCGTGACCGCTCCTACTCCGGCGGCGCCGCAGGCGTTGTCGGCGCCGCCACCGACAACCGGGGTGCCCGGTGCGAGCCGAGAGAGCTTCGCGCCCGCATCCGTGACTCGACCCAGCACCTGCGATGAGCCGCCGACGTCCGGCAGCAGCGAAGCAGGCAGCCCGACCGCCGACAGCATCTCGGCGCTCCACCGCAAATGCGCCGGATCGAACATGAGCGTGCCGGACGCATCGGACGGTTCGGTTGCCAGTGCGGCCGTGAGTTTCAGCCTGACGAAATCTTTCGCGAGCACAACTTTGGACAGGCGCGCGAACGCATCGGGCTCATGATTGCGAAGCCACAGCACCTTGGGAAGCG
>Ga0075424_100007988_pt1 | contig 10303 bp, 11 predicted proteins | sample SoiMethybrSBSTD3_FD_75301 | JGI IMG/M metagenome (GOLD analysis project Ga0075424, IMG submission 75301) | Bulk soil microbial communities from a Populus tree surrounding site in Tennessee, USA - Soil MetaG P. TD hybrid SBSTD3 | ecosystem: Environmental > Terrestrial > Soil > Tree plantation...
GGGCCGGGGTGGGGAAGACGGTCATCATTCAGGAGCTGATTCACAACGTGGCGTTGGGCCACGGCGGCCGCTCGGTGTTCTGCGGCGTGGGCGAGCGCACCCGCGAAGGGAATGATCTCTACCTGGAGATGAAGGAAAGCGGGGTGCTCAAGTCCTGCTCGCTCATCTACGGCCAGATGAACGAGCCCCCGGGCGCGCGGCTGCGGGTGGGCCTCACCGGCCTCACGGTGGCCGAGTACTTCCGTGACGTGGAAGGCCAGGACGTCCTGGTGTTCATCGACAACATCTTCCGGTTCACCCAGGCGGGGTCCGAGGTGTCGGCCCTGCTCGGGCGGATGCCGTCGGCGGTGGGCTATCAGCCGACGCTCGCCACGGAGATGGGTGAGCTGCAGGAGCGGATCACCTCCACCAAGAAGGGATCGATCACGTCGGTGCAGGCGATCTACGTCCCGGCCGACGACCTCACCGATCCGGCGCCGGCGACCGCGTTCTCGCACTTGGACGCGACCGTGGTGCTGTCGCGTCAGATCTTCGAGCTGGGCATCTATCCCGCCGTGGATCCGCTCGCGTCCTCGTCGCGCATCTTGGACGCGCAGTACCTGGGGGAGCGTCACTATAAGGTCGCCGTCGAGGTGCAGCGGATCCTGCAGCGCTACAAAGATCTGCAGGACATCATCGCGATCCTCGGGATGGACGAGCTGTCCGAAGAAGACAAGCAGCTGGTGGCGCGCGCCCGCCGGGTGCAGCGCTTCCTGTCCCAGCCGTTCTTCGTGGCCACGCAGTTCACGGGCCTCGAGGGCAAGTACGTGAAGCTCGAGGACACCATCAGCTCGTTCGAGCGCGTGGTGGCGGGGGAGTTCGATCATCTGCCCGAGCAGGCGTTTTACATGGTGGCCGGAATCGACGAAGCCCTGGACCAAGCGAAACGTCTGGCCACGAGCTGAGTGATGCACGTCACCGTCGTTTCGCCCGAGCAAGCGGTATTCGATGGGGCCGCCGACGCGGTGGTTGCGCCGGCGTACGACGGCCAGGTGGGCATCCTGCCGCGTCACGCGCCGTTTCTGACGCTGCTCGGAACGGGTGTGTTGCAGGTGCGACAGGGGAGTGCGTCGAGCCGCTTCCGCGTGGCGGGAGGATTCCTCCAGGTGGTGGGGGGGGGCGACGCGGTCCGCATCGTGGCCGATCGGGTCGACGCGTCTTGACAGATCCGCGCATGGCTTTTAGCGATGTGCGTTCTTGAAACCGTCATGCGCCCGTCACTCTTCCCTGGGAGGCTTTGTATGCGGCAGCTGATCGGCAGTCTCCTGCTCCTCGCCGCCGTCGGGCTGGCCCCGGCAGAGCTCGCGGCTCAGCGGCGCCCGGCGGCCCGTCCCGCGGCCTCCCGTGCGGATCGCCCGTCGTTCGGGTTGCAGCTCAACTGGAGCAGCGATGTCGATTTCGGGATCGGCGGCCGGGGCGTGTTCCCCCTGGAATCCCTGTTTCCCAAGACGCCGCTCGATGGCATCGTCTCGTTCGACTACTTCTTCCCCAGCGTGCCCTCCGGCGTGAGCGCACATTACTGGGAGATCAACGGCAACGTTGCGTACCGGTTCACCGTGCCCGCGCGGAGCAGCTTTCGCCCGTACGCGGGCGGCGGCTTGAACATCGCGCACGCGTCCGCCGGCCCGTCCGGTGGCACCAGCGTCTCCGAGACCAAGGCGGGACTGAACCTGCTCGGTGGGACCACGTTCAAGTTGAAAGGCAGCTCGCTCGTCCCGTTCGCCGAGGCCCGCGGGGAAGTCGGTGGCGGTAAGACGTTCATCCTGACGGGTGGCGTCCGCTTCTGATCCGGCCGTTCGTCGCGGCCCGTCCACGCTGTGGGCGGGCCGCGTCGCTTTTTGGGAACGGGAACGATGACCGGCCGGCTGGGTACCTGTCTCACGACGACTCCGAAACCGAGCCAAGGAGACGAGCATGCGACGTGAGGTGGCGGTGCTGGTCGCGGCATTGGCGGGAGCGGTTCCCCCTCGGGGGGCCGAGGCGCAGGCCACAGGCATGCCATCATACAACGCCCCCTACCGCGCGTTCCAGCGCTCGGAGCTCGGCGGCGTGTTCAGCTTTCCGGAAGGGGGCGGCACCGCATTCGAGGGTGTGTACCGCTACGCCAGCGGCAAGTTCGATATCGGGTTGCGCGGCGGGTTTTTCGACCCCGGCAGCGGGTTCAAGACCGTCGTGCTCGCGGGGGTCGAGGCGCGCCAGCGCGTGATCACGCACACACTGGATTTCCCGCTGGATGGGGCACTCATGGTCGGCGCGGGCGCCAACCTGGTGAGCGGCGGCTCGGCGCTCATCATCCCGGCCGGGCTTTCCCTCGGGCGGCGCATCGATCCGCAGGGATCCACCGTCAGCATCGTGCCGTACGTGCAGCCGACCTTCGCGTTCATCGTCGGCGACTTCCCGTCCGATCTCGTGTTCGGGTTCGGCGTCGGTGCGGACTTCCGGCTGTCCCGCGTGCTCGACGCGCGCGTCTCCGGCGGCCTGGGCGACCGGCCGCTCACCGGCGTGTCGATCGGCGCCGTGTGGGTGCACTAAAGGAGGTTATGAGGGTTCGGGAGGTAGGTGGAGGTTGGGGGAGGTTGCTCCGCCGACGCGCCAACCTCCTCCGACCTCCTCCAACCTCCCCCAACCTTTATGAAGGGGCATCTATGAAGCGCACTGTGTTCTTCTTCGCATTGACGGCGTTCCTCGCGACGCCTGCCGCGGCGCAATGGCTCGGCGAGCCGGTGTGGAACAGTCCTAAGGGCGGGACCGGGGTCACGATCAGCGGCGATTACGGACACCCCAACTCCGACTACGGCAAGGGCAACACCTGGGGTGGCCGCGCATCGCTGGGCATCGGCACCGTGACGCTCACGGCCGGCGTGGCACGCTGGAAGCCCGACCTCGCCACCGAGGGTTTCACGTCCATCGGTGGGAACGCGGCGTTCCGTCTCATCGGCGGCAGCTTGCTGCCTTTCTCCCTGAACTTGCAGGTCGGCGCGGCTCGCACCGACTCCGCCAATTCCACGCCCGCCCTGACCACGGTCACGGGCGCGGTAGGGTTCAGCGTCCCGCTGCCGACACCGGGAATCAGCATCGAGCCGTATTTCTCGCCCGGCATCCGGTATCACAGTAGCGGCGGCGCGAACACCACGCAGTTCGGGTACGTGTTCGGGGCCAACCTCAGCTTCGGCCTCGTCGGCGTGCACCTCGCGTACGACAACGAGCGCCTCAAAGGTGGAGGGAACCGGGGCGTGTTCGGCGTTGGCGCGCACCTGGACCTTCATCTCCCGCTCGGCATGTAGCTGGAGCGGCTCCATCCGAGCCGCGCGCCCGGCCCGCATCAGCGTGTCGGTGGGCCCCGTGTGGGTGCATTAGAGCGACACAGGATTGACTGGCCGGGCCGCGGTTCTTACCGTTGCTCCATCTCCGCCGGGACCGTGCGCCCTGGTCCCCACACGGTTTCCCCCTGGCGTTGAGAGGGCACTATGAAGCGCGCAGCGCTGACACTCGGATTGGCATTGCTGGCGACGCCCGCCGCGGCACAATGGCTGGGCGAGCCCATGTGGAACGACCCCACAGCCGGGACTGGTTTCACGATCTACGGGGATTACAGCCGGCCCAACAGTCATGCGGGGGGAGGCACCGCGTTCGGCGGCCGCGTCACGCTCGGAGCCGGCATCTTCACGCTGACGGGTGGAGTGTCCTCCTGGGACCCCGACCTCGTCAGCCAGCGCTTGCTCTCCGTCGGCGGGACGGCCGCGTTCCGGCTGATCGGTGGCAGCCTCATCCCTGTCGCCGTCAACCTGCAGCTCGGCGGCGGTCACAGCTTCGAGGTCACGTCTTCTACGACCACGGTCCCGTTGCAGACCATGCTCCACGCCGCAGTGGGGCTGAGCGTGCCGCTCCCCACGCCGGTCGTGAGCATCGAGCCGTTCGTCTCGCCCGGGGTCCGGTACCACCATTATTCCAACGTGGCGCCGGGCGCTCCGGACCACGAGGTCCACTTCGGGTGGGTGGTCGGGGGCAACGTCGGGGTCGGCCCGCTCGGGATTCACCTGGCCTACGACTCGGAAAAATTCGACGACGGGACGACACACGGCGTGTTCGGCATCGGCGCCAACCTCGGGCTGCGGCCGTAAGCCGGGTTCACAAGGCGGACTGAAGCCGCTACCTTTGGGGCGCGCCGTTCCCCGGCGCGCCCGGTCTGTTTCCAGGAGCTCTGTGATCCGTTCGTTCGTTCGGCGGGGGTCGGTCCTCGTGCTGGCCCTCGCGCTGAGCGCCTGCGCGCTCACGCTGGACTCGACCCATCTCGGGGTTCCGGTCTCGCTCGCCGGCGCCGCGCAACGGCCGGATTCAGGCACGCCGTTTCGCGTAACGAAGCACGCGATCTACCTGCTCTTGGGTCTCCTGCCGGTGTCGCAACCGAATCTCGAGGACGTTTTGGCGGGGCAGGTGGGCACCGGCACGCGTATCACGAGTCTGCGCGTCAAGGTACGAAGCCGGTGGAGCGATCTGCTGGTGACGGGTCTGACGCTGGGGCTCGTGGTGCCACGCTCCGTAACATTTGAAGGTGTCGTGGTCGGGCAGTAGACTTCCCCAACCTTCACGCACCCCCACCAACCTCCACCAACCGTTTCACAAGCGCCGTCGTGCGCTCCGACGCACCGCGCCCCTCCTGCACCAGTCGCTTCCCCGCCGCGCCCGCCTTGGCGCGGGCTCCCGGATCGTGATGCCACACGAGCCATTGCGAGTGCAGCTGGTGCCGACCATCGGCGGTCAAGGCCACTGCGCCGCCGCGCTCGATCAACAGCGTCGCGTCACGGCTCATGTGCCAGTGCGGGCCCACCGCCACCGGCACGCCGAACACCGCCGGCTCGAGCACCGAATGGAGCCCTGCGCGGTGGAACCCGCCCCCCACGACCGCCACGTCCGCGAGGGCATACAGGTCGGCGAGGATCCCTACTCGATCCACCACGATCACCGGGGCGGAGGACGTGTGCTCCACCTGCGACAACCTGACGGGGCGAGGCAGGCCGACGCGCGCCGCGGCCTGTGCAATGCCGGCCAGGTGGTCGGGGTTGGGCTCGTGAGGTGCGAGGACCAGCCGCGCGCTCGGTACCTGCGCCAGCAAGTCCACGAATGCCGGGAGGATCACCGCTTCGTCGGCGGGCCAGGTGGACCCGGCGACGATCGTGAACGTATTGGCCGGCGCGATGGCGAGGCGCGCGAATGGGTCGCGCGTGCGGTCGAAGCGCTCCGCCCGCTCGGCGACGCTGTCGTACCGCGTATCCCCCGTCACTTCGATGGTTGAAGGGCGAGCTCCCAACTGCTCGAGGCGCCGGCCGTCCTCCTCGCTGATCGTGCCGATGCGCTCGAGGGCGCGGTACGCGGGCTCGGCCCAGCCGCGGGCCGGCCACCGGAGCCGCGAGCTGTGCGGCGCCACCGTAGCGGAGATGAGGCCCAGCTTCACGCCGCGCTGTGCCGCCGCGAGGGTCAGCTCGGGCCACACGTCGAGCTTCGAGAAGACGAGCGCGGCGGGCCGGAGCGCCTCGAGCGCAGCCACCACCTCAGCCGGGCGGTCGAGCGGCAGGTAGTCCGTCACATCGACCGGCAGGGTGCGCGCCAGCCGCTCGGCAGAAGGGGAGAAAAACGTATACGCCAGCTGCCAGTGGGGGGCCTCGGCCCGCACCGCCTCGAGCACCGGCTTTGCCTGGAGGCCCTCGCCCACCGACGGTGCGTGCACCCATAAGAGCGGGCGCTTGGGATCGCGGTGCGCCTCTGCCCAGGCGGACAGCCGGTCCGTCACGCCGCGGCGCGCATCGAGGCCGCGGGCCAGCTTCTTGTCGAAGCGCGCGGCGAGGGGCAGGGCCCGCTGCGCGAGCCGCATGCTGAGCCGGTATATGAAGGAAGGACGCGCCCCCCCCATCAGCGTGCCCCGGGCGCCGTCTTGCTCCGGTAGATGGAATCCAGCACCACTCGGAAGACCGTGACCGGCGCCGCTCCCTCGAGCAGGGCGCCCTCGATATAGAAGGTAGGGGTGCTCGTCGCACCGGAGCGCCGCGCCCGCTCGGCGTCGGCCCGCACGTCCGCGGCGGTGGCCCCGGACTCGACGCAGCCGGCCAGCCGGGTGCGGTCGAGACCTGCCGAGTCACCCAGCGCCAGGAGGTACGCCCGGGGGGAGGCGAGCACGGCCCACTGGTCCTGGTGACGGAACAGCAGGTCGTGCATCGGCCAAAACCGCTCCTGCCGAGCGGCGCACAAAGCGACCTCCGCGGCGGAGGCGGCGTTCCGATGCAGGCTCGAGAGTGGCAGGTTGATGTACACGAAGCGGACCTTGCCCGGCGCGATGTACTCGCGTTCGAGCAGCGGCATCGTGCCCAGAGCGAACTCGCGACAGTAGGGACACTGGAAGTCCGACATCTCGTACATTGTCACGGGCGCGTCGGCGCGGCCCTTGGCGCGAGCTGCGAGCGGGTCGGGTTGCCCGACGCCGCCGCCGAGGACCAGCAGGGCGGCGGCGCCCCCAAAGACGTTTCGGATCATGGCGCCAAAAGTAACGAAATCCGAGACGAGCGGGCTAGCGGATCTCCGGCCCGCCCCGGCGATTGTCGACCACGAACCGATCGTGGGCCGGCATGACCACCTGGGGCAAGGTCCGCGCGTTCATCACCGCGGTGTCCGCCACGATCTCGTTCCGCCACAACAGGAACGCCACCAGGCTGTACACTTCGTCGGGCTTGAGCGAGCCGGGCGCGTTGAGCGGCATCGCGCGATTGACATAGTCGTATAGCGTCGTCGCGTAAGGCCAGTAGTTGCCGACCGTGCGCACGAAACCCGGGTCACTACCGAACGGGAAGCCCTGCCGGGGCTCGCGACCGACCAGGCGGTCGGACGGGCCTTCGGTGCCCGTCGGGCCGTGACAGGCCGCGCAGTTGCGCGCGTAGATCGCGGCACCCTGCCGCGCGGTTCCGCTGCCGGGTGGCAGCCCCGTGCCGTCCGGCATCACGTCGATGTCCCACGCCGAGACGTCCGCGGGTGTGGCGGCCTTCCCGAAACCGTACTGTACCGGCGAGCTGCTGCGAGCCGCTCGATCCTCCCTGCGTCCACAGCCACCTGCGACGAGAGCGAGCAGGAGTCCCGCGAGCGACGCACGCACGTTCAACCCTCCAGTCCGAACACGACGGTGCCGTCGCCCTGCACGCGCCACACCCGGATGTGATTGAAGTGATACGCGGTGCCGAGCCCGCGGGCCTTCCGCAGCTGATCCAGGGTGGGCTGCACGTAGCCGGTCTCGTCGACCGCACGGCTCAGCAGCATTGCGTCCCGGCCATCCCACTTCCACGGGTATCGGAACCGGGTGTGGCACTTGGGAAGCACGGGTTGCTGCAGCTCGGCGGGCTCCCAGTGTTTCCCTCCGTCGGTGCTCACGTCCACTCTAGTAATCCGACCTCGACCGCTCCACGCGATCCCGCTGATCTCCCACCAACCCCGCTCGTGCAGGATCAGCGGGTATGCAGGAAACGTGATGAGCGACTTCGCGTCCATGACGAAGCTGAACATGCGCGCGGTCCCGTCTCCCAGCGGATCGGTGTACTTCGAGGTCTCTTCCCGGGTCATGAACGGCCGATCCGCGATCTCGATGCGACGGATCCATTTGACGTTCGCATTGCCTTCCCATCCGGGCAGGAACAGGCGCGCAGGGTACCCTTGCTCGGGACGCAATGCCTCACCGTTCTGGCCGTACGCGATGAGCGCGTCGTCCCACGCCTTGTCGATGGGGATGCTCCGGGACATCACCGCCGCGTCCTCGCCCTCGGCCAGGAACCACTTGGCGCCGGGCTTGATGCCGACTTCGCGGAACAGCAGCGCGAGGGGCACTCCGCTCCACTCGCTGGTACTCGTGAGGCCATCGATGAGCTGCGGCGAGAGGTTCGGGCGGATGCCCCGGTAGCTCGCGGAGCCGTTCCCGGAGCACTCCAAGAAGTGGAGTCGCGACACGGTCGGAAAGCGCTTCAGGGCGTCGAGGTCGAACACCAATGGATGTTCGACCATTCCGTGGATGAGCAATTTGTAGCGCTGCGGATCGATGGCAGGCACGCCGGCATGGTGGCGCTCGAAGTGCAAGTCCGCTGGGGTCACGATGCCGACCAGGTCCTGCAACGGCGCGAGCGAGCTCCCCTGGCCGCTCCCGACCGCGATGCGCCGCGGTCGCTCGAAGGGGGAGCGCTGGCCGAGCTCGCTCAAGGGCGCCCCCGGAACCTTGGTTGGGTCCGTCGGGATGGCGGGGGCGTGTCCCGGCACTTGGGCCATCCCCGCCTTCTGGAGAGCGTGTGCGCCGAGCGCGCCCGCCACACTGGCGAGCAGGACTCGACGGGAAACCGGCGCATCGGTCATCGTCAGCCTACCTGTGCAGGGGATGTTCTCCTAAGCTAAGCTGCGCGGACTGGGGACTCATCCTAACTTATGCCATGGCTTGCCTGCTAATCGGCATCCTGGTCTCGGCAGTGGCCTCCGGGGGGGGAGGTACGCCGCCGGCTAAATCGTGCGAGGCGTGCCACCGGGAGATCGTGGCCACGTTCCGCGAGACCGCCCACTTCCACACGTCCGCCAACGCCAGTGCTCGGTCCGTCAAAGGACGATTTGCCGCGGGACACAACGTCCTGCGCACCGGGTCGCAGGGCATCTACTTCACAATGGAGCGGCGCGACAACGCCTTTTATCAGACCGCCGTCGATTCGGCCCTGGGGCGGTCGAGAACCGAGCGCATCGACCTGGTGGTCGGGTCGGGGCGACGCGGGCAAACCTACCTGTACTGGAGAGGCGGGCTGCTGTTCGAGTTGCCCGTCTCGTATCTCGTGGGGGTCGAGCGGTGGATCAACAGTCCCGGCTACGTGGACGGCCAGATCGACTTCGGCCGACTCATCGTGCCCCACTGTCTGGAATGTCACAGCACGTCGTTTCCGATCCGTACGGTCGCCGGCGCGGCGCGGTACTCGCGCGACTACGTGCTCGGCATCACCTGCGACAAATGTCATGGGGACGGGGCAGCCCACGTCCGGTATCAAACGTCCCACCCCACGGACACGAGCGGACGCTACATTCTCAATCCCGCGCGTTTCTCGAGAGACCGGAAGGTGGACAACTGCGCCCTGTGCCATGCCGGTGAGCGGGACCCGAAGCTGCCGCCGTTTTCCTACCGACCCGGTGAGAAGCTCGACGACTATTTCGCCCCGCCGGCGGGCGCGGCGGCGATCCCGGACGTCCACGGGAATCAGGTGGCGTTGCTCCAGCGCAGCAAGTGTTTTCGCTCGAGACCGGACATGTCGTGCTCGACGTGCCACGACGTCCATCGTCCGCAACGCGACGTGACGGCATTTGTCGAGAAATGCCTCGGGTGCCATCAGACGAGCCAGCATCCGATGGCTGCAGAGATCGGAGAGCGACTCACGACCGGCTGCATCGAGTGTCACATGCCGAACCGGCGATCCCAGGCGCTGGAATTCAATATGCCGACGAAACAGTTTGCGTTGTATTTTCGGAGCCACGCGATCGGTATCTATCCCGAGGTCACCCGTGCCGTCCTGCGTTCGAACAGCGACGCACGCAGCCGATAGCCTACCTCCCGCCGCCGCTGCGTCGTAGATTCGTGAGCATGCGAGTTTTGTTGCTGAGTGTGGTGGCGCTGGCGAGCGTCACCGCGGGTATGGCGGCTCAGACGCCGCATCTCGGCGCCATCGAGTTCCCGACGTCGGGCGCCCCGGCGGCCCAGGCACCGTTTATCCGCGGCGTCCTGCTGCTGCACAGCTTCGAGTATCGGGATGCGGCGCAGGCCTTCCGCGAGGCGCAGCGGATCGACCCTCGATTCGCGCTGGCATACTGGGGCGAGGCGCTCACGTATACCCACCCGGTCTGGAACGAGCAGGACCCGAACGCCGCCCGCGCCGCGCTCCAGAAGCTCGGCCCGTCGGCGGAGGCCCGGCAGGCCAAGGCGCCCACGCTCCGGGAAAAGGAGTACCTCCGCGCCGTCGAAGCGCTCTACGGGGACGGCTCAAAGGCTGCGCGGGACACCGCGTACTCGAAGGCCATGGAACGCTTGGTCGCGGCCTTCCCGACGGACCGCGAGGCCCAGGTGCTGTATGGCGTCTCGCTGCTCGGCTTGAGCCAGGGTGTTCGCGACGTGCCGACGTACCTCCGCGCTGCGGCGATCGCCCAACGAGTGTTCCGGGACAACCCGGACCACCCCGGCGCCGCACACCTCCTGATTCACTGCTACGACGACCCC
>Ga0075424_100007989_pt1 | contig 10302 bp, 10 predicted proteins | sample SoiMethybrSBSTD3_FD_75301 | JGI IMG/M metagenome (GOLD analysis project Ga0075424, IMG submission 75301) | Bulk soil microbial communities from a Populus tree surrounding site in Tennessee, USA - Soil MetaG P. TD hybrid SBSTD3 | ecosystem: Environmental > Terrestrial > Soil > Tree plantation...
GATGCCCTGATTCTCAGCCTGCCCGTCCGCCACTCCACGCTGCGAGTCCGCGTATGGCGCACGCTGAAGGAAACCGGCTGCGCCGTGCTGCGCGACGGCGTCTATGTGCTTCCGACGGGCTTGCCGGCGGCCAAGGTGCTGACCCGTCTTGCGTCCGAGATCAACGCCGCAGGCGGCTCGGCCATGGTCGTCGAGCTCAAGCCGAAGAGTCCGGAGGAGCTGAAGAGGGTGCGCGCGCTGTTCGACCGCAGCGCAGACTACCGGGCCCTGCTCCAGAACCTCTCAGCGCCGGCCACTTCCCGCGTGCTCGAGCGGCTGCGGCGTTCCTTTGCCCGGCTTTCCGCGACGGATTTCTTTCCAGGCGCTGCCAGGCGCCTGGCCGCGGACGCGCTCTCGGCCCTGGAGCGCCGGGTCGAGGATGCTCGCGGGGAGCCGCGCGTTTCTCCCAGGCACCTCAGACCGCTCGAGCGGAAGACCTACCAGAACCGCGTCTGGGCCACGCGAAAGAACCTCTGGGTGGATCGCATGGCCAGCGCCTGGCTCATCCGCCGCTTCATCGACCCGAATGCCCGCTTTGTCTGGATCGACGCTCCCCGGGATCGACCCAAGAAGGCCGTCGGCTTCGACTTCGACGGCGCGCAATTCACGCACGTCGACGGGCGAGTGACCTTCGAGGTGCTCCTCGCCAGCTTCGGACTCGAAGCCGATGCCGCGCTCACGAACATCGGCCGAGCGGTGCATTTTCTCGACGTCGGCGGCACCCCGGTGCCCGACGCCAAGGGATTGGAGACGATGCTGCGCGGCGCCAAGGAGCGTATCAAGAACGACGATACCCTCCTCGCCGAGGCAAGCCGGATCCTGGAGAATCTCTACTCTGCCTACTCCGCCAAGCTCCCTCGGGGCAACTAGCCCGGCTCAGGTCGTCTCCGCACGCGCTTCGGCCCGGCGGAATGCCGCGAACAGCGCGAGGTCATAGGCGATCTTCAGCACGCCGCAGGCGACGAGCGGCGCCGCCATCGAACCGGCGGCAAACATCGCGCCGGTGAGCGTCGGGCTTATCGCGGATGCCAGGCTGCGCGGCACCGCGGTGAAGCTCGCCGCCGCCGGACGCTCGGCGGGTGTCACGACGCTCATAACGAACGCGCCGCGCGCAGGCACGTCCATCTGCGAGAGCAGCGCCCGTGCAAGCAGGAACCCGAGCGCCAGATGCAGGCTCGGCGCGAGCGCCGCTCCGATCAGGAACAGGCTCGACGGGATGTGCGTGAACACCATCGTGTTCACCATGCCGATGCGCCGCGCGAGCGGCCCGGCGGCGAGCTGCGACACCGCGCTGAGGAGCCCCGTCCAGAAGAAAAATGCCCCGGCCGTGGCGAGCGACATGTCGAACCGCCTGAAGAGCCACAGCGCGAGCAGCGAATTCAGCACCAGGCCTCCCGCGAACGAGTCGATGCTGAACAGCGCGGCGAGCCGCCAGACGATGCCGCGCGACGGGCCGAGCGGGGCCGCGGGCTTCTCCTCGCCGGCCTTCGGGTCGGGCAGGCCGAGGTAGAGCAGCCAGACAACGAATCCCACGGCCGCATACAGAACGAACATGCCGCGCAACGAGATGCCGGACCACTCCGGCAGCCCCGACGCGAGCGCGCCGAGCGCGCCGGCCATAGAGCCGACGAACGTGTAGCGCGAGAACACCGTGGTGCGATCCGCGGCGGTCGCAAGCATCGAGTGGTCGAGCGGCATGAAGACGCTCGCGTCGCCGCTGCTCGGATTGAGCGTCCCGACCACTGCCACCAGCAGCAGCGGCCAGAAGGCCGAGAAGCCGGCGAAACCGAGCCCGGTCGCTGCCATGAGGAGTGCGGCGGCGAGCATCAGGCGGCGCAGCGAGAAGCGATGCCCCCAGCGGCCGACCGCGAGCGTGGTGAACGCCGATCCGAGCAGCGTGGCTGTGCTGATCACGCCGACCTCGAACACCCCGAGACCGAGCGAGAGCAGATACGCGGGAAGGACCACGGCGATGAAGCCGTCCGCGAAGCCGCGCAACGCCCGGCCGATGAGGACGCGCCGGATCACCTGCCGGCGCCGAAGCTGAAGTCGTCGAACGCCGTGACGCTGTCGGCCTTGGTCCAGAGCCCGACCGCGCCCGCTCCCTTGATGTGCTCGTCCTCGACGACGATGTAGACCTTGCCGTTCAGCGACACCGTGATCTTCTTCGAGATGAACTCCACCTTCAGCGTGTGCCAGGTGTTCTTCGCCACCGGCGCGTCGACGTACTTGATGGTGATGCGCCGTCCGTTTTCGGTGTAGTAGAGCGACACGTTGTCTTCGAGCGCATTGGCGCGCGCGACGTAGTAGTTGTTCCCGTCCTTCCAGCGCCAGACGACGCCGCCCGCCTGGTCTTCCTTCCCGGAAATCGATTTGAACCGCACCTCGACAAAGCCGTTCTCGAGCGACGTCTTCGGCAGCACGCAATAAGGAAAGGTGCCGCTCCCGGACTGCTGCAGCACATTGGGCTTGCTCGGCGCCGTGGGATCCGGCACCACCGCCCATTTCGGCACGCCTTTGCCGGTGACGCCTTGCTGCCATGCGGGCGGCAGCGAGCCCAACGCCACATCGTCGAAGTTGATCATTTCCATGCGATCGCTCCTTTCCGGCGCACGGCCGGCTCCAGAGCAGAGCTTGGACGCCGGGAAGCGTCTTGAAGACGGGGAGTCTGCTGGCATCCCCGATTGCAACGCTGTGAGTGTATACGATAAGGCATGAGCCGCCGCGCCATCGCTTACGCCTTGCTGTCAGCCGCGCTATTCGGCGCGAGCACGCCGCTGGCAAAACTGCTGGTCGGCGAAACCGCTCCGCTCATCCTCTCCGGTCTGCTTTATCTCGGTAGCGGCCTCGGTCTCGCTGCGTGGCTCGCAATGCGGGGTGAACGTCCTGCTCTGCCGCGCAAGGACTGGCCTTGGCTGGCCGCGGCGATCGGCGCGGGCGGCGTCGTCGGACCGGCGCTGCTGATGTACGGCCTCGTTCGGACCGATGGAGCCACGGCGTCGCTGCTCCTCAATCTCGAAGCGGTTTTCACCGCGGTGATCGCATGGGTCGTGTTCCGGGAAAACGTCGACCGCCGGGTATTCGCCGGCATGGTTGCGATCGTCGCCGGCGGCGCCGTTCTGTCGTTCCAGGGGAAACCCAACGTGGATGCGGGCATCGTGCTGATCGCCGGAGCGTGCCTTGCCTGGGCGATCGACAACAATCTGACGCGACGCGTCTCCGGCGCGGATGCCGTGGCGATCGCGTGCCTGAAAGGACTGGTCGCGGGCATCGTCTCGCTCGCCATCGGCCTCGCCGCCGGCGCGACGCTTCCGGCCGCGCCGACGATCGCGGCGGCGGGCGCGGTTGGATTCGTCGGCTACGGCGTAAGCCTGGTGCTATTCGTCATCGCGCTGCGCCATCTCGGCACCGCGCGCACCGGCGCCTACTTTTCCGTGGCGCCGTTCTTCGGCGCCGCGATCGCCCTGGTCTTCCTCGGCGAGCAGGCGAACTGGGCGTTCTGGGTCGCCGCCGCGCTCATGGCGGCGGGCGTGTGGCTGCATCTCACCGAGCGGCACGAGCACGTGCACACGCATCCCGAGATGGACCACGAGCATCCGCACAGCCACGATGAGCATCATCGCCACCAGCACGATTTCGCCTGGGACGGCAAGGAACCGCACAGCCACACGCACCGCCACGGGCCGCTGCGCCACCGGCACCCGCACTATCCCGACCTGCATCACCGGCACTCGCACTGAGCTACACTTCGCCCCTTTCCAAGGCGAGGGGATCCATGGCGGAAGAAATCAAGGTGCTCGGAGTGTGCGGCAGCCTGCGCAAGGCGTCGTTCAGCATGGCCGCGTTGCGCGCGTGCAAGGAGCTGATGCCGGCCGGCATGTCGATGACGATCGCGCAGATCGGCGAGATCCCGATGTACAACCAGGACATCTTCGACGCGGGCATCCCGCAGCCGGCGAAGCGCTTCTACGACGATGTCGCCGCGGCCGACGGCGTGCTCATCGCCTCCCCCGAGTACAACTTTTCGCTTCCGCCGGTGCTGAAGAACGCGATCGACTGGGTGTCGAAGATGCCGAAGCAGCCTTTCGAGAACAAGCCGATCGCGCTTTTCTCCGCCTCGCAGGGTCCGCTGGGCGGCGCCCGGGTTCAGTACGATCTGCGCAGGATCCTCGTCCAGCTCTGGGGCCTGGTTCTGCCGCGCCCGGAGGTCTTCATCGGCGTTGCGCAGACCAAGTTCGACAAGGAAGGCAAGCTCACCGACGAGGCGACGCGCAAATTCCTCGGCGATCTCGTGGTCGGCTTCAAGACCTGGATCGAGCGGATGCGCGCGGCAAAGCCGAAGTAAGGACGAGCGCGACCACCGTCAGCACCAGCACCACGACGAACGCGGCGCCGTAGGTGCCGGTCGCGTCGAAGATCAGCGCGCCGCCGTAGGCGCCGATGCCGCCGAAGATCTGGTGCACCATCGTGATCAGGCCGGTCAGCGCGCCGAGGTGGCGGGTGCCGAAGGCCTCGCGCACGAACAGCACCGTCAGCGGCGCCGTCACGAAGAAGGTGGCGCCGAAGACCAGCGCGAAGACCGCCACCGACAGCGGCGACTGATCGACCAGGATCAGCGCGAACACCGCGAGCCGGGCGCCAAACGCGATCAGCGTCGGCAGCACCGGCCCCGCGCGATCGCTCAGCCACCCGCCGGCCAGCACGCCGATCAGCGCGGTGAGGCCCATCAGCGCGAGCAGGTTGCCGGCCACGAGCGCGGTCGCGCCGCGGTCCTGGGCGAACGCGGCGACGTGCGTGGCGACGAAGAAATCGTCGAGGCCGCAGATCGCGTAGATCGCGAGCAGCAGCCAGAAGCGCGGCGTGCGCGACGCCTCGCGGAGATTCGCGCCCGCCGGCGGCGTGCCCGTCGAGTGCGCCTGCCCGCCCGCCGGCAGGGTCAGCAGCATGATCGGGATCAGCATGGCGTGCGCAACCGCCAGCCAGACGAACACCGAGCGCCAGCCGATCTGCGCCAGCACCGCGGCGAGGATGGCGATCATCACCAGCTGCCCCAGGCTTTGCCCGGAAATGACGAAGGCATTGGCCGCGCCGGCGCGGCCGGGCACTGCACGCGTGACCATCACTCCGACCGTCGTGAGCGACGCGGCGCCGTTGCCGATGGCGAAAATGACGCCGTAGAGCGCCATCGCCTGCCAGGGAGCGTTCACGAAGCACATCAGGCCGATGCCGATCCCGCCGATCACGGTGCCGGCGCCGAGGATCGCCCTGCCGCCGAGCCGGTCGGCGAGCCGCCCGGCGATGAAGGTCGCGAACGCCGACACCACCATGTAGAGGCCGACGGCGAGGCCGATGTCCGAGCGGACCCAGCCGAGGTCGTCGACCATCGGCTTGAGCGTCAGGCCGATGGAGAAGCGCGCGCCGCCGCTCACGAACAGCACCAGGAAGCCGCCGGCGAGGACGAGCGCGACCGGCATCAGGCCTGCCGCGTGGCGAGCGAGAAATACAGGTCGCGCAGGTCCGGGCGACGCGCGAGGTCCTGCGTCGACTCTTCCAGCACGACCCTTCCCTTGATGAGCACGTAGGCGCGGCTGGCGAACGCGAGCGCGATGTCGAGCTTCTGCTCGACCATGAGGAGAGTGAGCCCGGTCCGCCGTAATTCTTGTAAAGAATTTCGTATTTCAGACACCACCATGGGCGCGAGTCCCAGGAAGGGTTCGTCGAGCAGCAGCAGCCGCGGCGCGCTCATCAGCGCGCGGCCGATGGCGAGCATCTGCTGCTCGCCTCCGGAAAGCGTCCCAGCCGCCTGCCGGCGCCGCTCCGCGAGGCGGGGGAACAGGCTGTGGACGAAATCGAATCTCTCTTGAACGTTTCCATTCAAACGGACGGCGCCGAGGCGCAAATTGTCCTCCACGCTGAAAGGCGGAAAGACGAGACGGCCCTCCGGGACGAGCGCGACGCCCGACGCAACGATCGCGTGGCTCATCTTTGTCACCAGATCCGTTTCTTCGAATTCGATAGTTCCCGAACGGTTGCGGATCGTTCCAGTCAGCGCGGCCATCAGCGTCGACTTGCCGGCGCCGTTGGGGCCGAGCAGCGCCACCGTTTCGCCCCTGTCGACATGCAGGCTCACGCCCTGCAGGACGGGAGCCGCGCCGTAGCCTGCGGTCAGTTCACGTACGCGCAGCATCGAGTCCCAGGTAAGCGTCGGTGACAGCCGGATGCTGCCGGATCTCGTCCGGCAGGCAGTCGGCGATCTTGGCGCCGAAGTTCAGCACCACCACGCGGTGCGCGAGCGGCAGCAGGAAGTGCATGTCGTGCTCGATGAGCAGCACCGCGATGCCGTGCGCGGCGATGCCGCGGATGATCTCCGACAGGCGATCGAGCTCGGCGGGCGCGAGGCCCGCGGCCGGCTCGTCGAACAGGATGAGGCGCGGCTCGCCGGCGAGCGCGCGCGCGATCTCGAGCAGCCGCCCCTGGCCGAACGAGAGCGTGCCGACGTCGGCCAGCGCCATGCCGCCCAGGCCCACGAATTCGATGAGCTCCTCCGCGCGAATGCGCCGTGCCGTTTCCTCGCGACGGGAGCTTCCTGAAAAAAGCCGGTGCGCGCCGACGAGAACGTTGTCGATCACCGGCATCCCCTCGAACGGGCGATTGTGCTGGAAGGTGCGCAGGATCCCGCGCGCCGCGATCTGGTGCGGCGGCAGCCCCAGCAGGGATTCCTTCCTGAAAAGGATTTCACCGGAGCTGGCCGGGTAAACCCCGGCGATGAGGTTGAAGGTGGTGCTCTTGCCCGCGCCGTTCGGCCCGATCATGCCAAGGATCTCGCCCTCGCGGACCTCGAAGTCGAGCCCGCTCACGGCGGTGAGGCCGCCGAAGCGCTTGGTCAGCCCGCGGACTTGGAGAATCGATCCCATATTCCGACCAGGCCCTTCGGTTGCAGGAGGATCGCCGCGAGCATCAGCACGCCGAACACCAGCACGTGGTGGTGGCCGACGAGCGGCGACAGCCAGAACGGCAGGAGGAAAAGCAGCGCCGCGCCGATAATCGCCCCGGCGTGGCGGCCGCTGCCGCCGACGATGACCATGAACAGCAGCAGGAACGCGTTTTCCAGCCCGAAGATCGGCGGATTGACGGTGTTGTCGACGAACGCGTAGACCATGCCGGCGACGCCGGCGAGCGCGCTCGTCAACGTGAAGGCGATCGCCTTGGTCCGCGCCACATTGATGCCCATCGCCGCCGCGGCCTCCGGGTTGTCGCGCACCGCGCGGCACGCCCTGCCGAACCACGAGCGATCCAGTTTTTGAAGAAGAAAATAGGTTCCCAGCAAGAGCGAGACGATGACTCCCGTGTACCAGGGACCGCGGATCTGCATGCCGAAGATGGCGGGCAGGCGATAGTTGGCGATGCCGCCGGTGCCGCCGGTCACCGAGCCGCCCTCGTTCAGCAGCACGACGAAGAGCTGCGCCAGCGCGAGCGTCGCCAGCGCGAGGTAGAAGCCTTCCAGGCGCGTCGAGGGGATCGCCACCACCAGTGCGATGACGACGCAGATCGCGATGCCGAGGATGATCGCCAGCGGCAGCGGCGCGTTGAGCTGGAAAAGCAGGATCACGACCGAATAGGCGCCGATGCCGTAGAAGGCGAAGTGCGAGAACGACACCTGCCCGCAGATGCCGAACAGGAAGTTGTAGCCCAGGGCGAGCGTTACCCAGAGCAGCATCTTGCGATAGACGTCGTTGTGGTAGTCGCCGAGCAGGAACGCCGCTCCCGACAGGACGACGAAGGCACCGAGCCAGCGAATCATGCCCGTGTCCTCAGGAGCCCCGTAGGCCGGACGATGAGGAAGACCATCAGGAACAGGAGCGGCACTCCCTGCGCGAATCCGGACGGAATCGGCGCGTAGCGAATGGTGAGCTGCTCGGCGAACGCGAGCAGCAGCCCGCCGATCAAGGCGCCCTCCACCCGCCCGACGCCGCCGATGACGAGCGCGGTGAAGCCCTGGATCGCGAGCGGCACGCCCATCAGGTAGTGCGCAGAGATGTTCGGCGCGACGAGCAGGCCGCCGAGGCCCGCGACCGTCGCCCCGGCGGCGAACGAAAAGGCGGTAACGCGCGAGAGGTTGATGCCCATCAGCGCCGCGGCGCGGCGGTTGAGCGCGACCGCCTCGAATGCCCTGCCGAGCACGGTCTTCTCGAAGAACAGCCACGCGCCCGCGAATACGAGCGCCGTCATGGCGATGATGAAGTATTTCTGGTCCTGCAGCTCGAAGGCGTAGGGCACCGGCAGGGGATCGGGCGGGAAGCTGACCGAGATGATTTCGCGCGTGATCACCAGCACGCCGAGCAGCGCGAGGATGGGTGCCAGCACCCCCGTGCCCCTCTCCATCAGCGGCCGCACGGCAATGCGCTCGGTGACCCAGCCGACGACGGCCATGAAGGCCAGGACGGCGAGCATGCCGAGCCAGTAGGGCCATTCGTAGCGGGAAAGAAGCAGGTGCCCGCCGAACGCTCCGACCATGGCCCACTCGCCCACCGCGAAGTTGATGATCCCGGTTGGGCGGATCATCAGCAGGTACGCGAGCGCGATCAGGCCGTAGACGCAGCCCGACGCCGTCGCGCTGACGGCGAGCTCGAGGAAATCCTGCAAAGCGCGTTACTTCTGGCCGACGTGGACCACGCGGCCCTGCTTGTCCTTCTCGTAGACGCGCACCACCATGCCGTCGGTGTCGAACCCGGCGCGCTTGCCCTCGGGGAAGGTGTACTTCATGCCCTTCTTGCCCATCACGCCGGCGTAGCTCGTCTTCTGCATCGCCTCGCGGATCTTCTCCTTGTCGGTCGAGCCGGCGCGGCGGATCGCGTCGGCGATCAGGTTGATGCCGTCGTAGCCGTAGCCGTGCAGGTTCTGCGGATCCTTGCCCGTGCCTTTTTTATAGGCGGCGACGAACGCCTTCACTTCCGGCTTGTCCGGGTCGTAGGCGTCGACGAAGGTGATGCCGTCGATCAGGCCCTTCGCCACGCTCTCGTAGATCGGCACCGAGAGGTTGTACGAGGAATGGATCGGGAACTTGACGCCGAGCTCCTTGTAGGCGCGGAAGATGAGCACGTTCTCGGCGGTGAGCACGCCGGCGAGGAACATCGCCTCGGGATTCGCGGCGCGGATCTTCTGCATCTGCGGCATCGCCGTGGTGGCGCCGCGCGCGACGACTTCGTCGGCGACGATCTGGATGCCCGCCTTCTCGAGGGTCCCCTTGAACGCCTTGCCGATCGCCTGACCGAGGTCGGAGTTGTCGGTGATCAGCGCGACGCGCTTGAAGTTCTTGCTGCGCGCATGCGCGAGGAGCGTCGCGATCTGCGTCGAGCCGAGCGGCCCGGTCTGCCAGAAGTACGGGTTCTGCAGCTGCGTCGTCAGGTAATCGGCCGAGTTCATCGGCGTCATCTGCGGCGTTTTCGCCTCCATGGTCACGGTCTGCTGCTGCTGCGTCGCCGGGCTGAGCGAGACGCTGAGGATGAACACCACGCCCTGGTCGACGAGCTTGCGCGCCAGCGCCGCGGAGATGTCGGGCCGCGACTGGTCGTCCTCGATCAGCAGCTCGATCTTCCGACCGAGCACCCCGCCTTTGCGGTTGATCTCGTCAGCGCCGAAGATCACGCCTTCGGTCGCCGGTTCGGAATAGGGTTTGGAGACGCCCACGCGGTCGGTAATGACGCCGATCTTGATGGTCTGCGCATTTGCAGTCCCCGTGGCGAGCAAAAGCGCAAAGATGATCTTCTTCATGTCCCCTCCTCAGTCGAGCAGCTTCTGTTTATCCATCCATCCTACACAAAGATCGACCGCCTGCTTCAGCAGCTCGGGCTGTCCCTGGTAGTAGTGCGTCGCGCCCGTGATGACCCTGAAGGTCTTGTCCTTGCTCGCCGCCGCGTCGTGGATGATCCGGGCGTGCGGCTGCGGCACCGCGTCGTCGGCCGAGTTCTCGATGGCGAGCAGCGGCACCGAGATCGAGCGGGCGCACTTCGGGCCGTCGGCATTGGTATCGTCGATCGACCATTGCGAGAGCCAGGCGCGCAGCGTCGAGAAGCGCCCCAGCCCGATCGGGCCGTTGTTGGCGGTAGCCGGCTTGCCCATATAGCACCAGCCCGGCTTGCGGTCGTTGGGATCGATCGCCGGGTCGAGGAAACGCAAGTCGGCCATGGTCCGGTGGGTGACGAAGCCTCGCTCCATCTCGTCGCCCTTCAGCCGGCCGATCATCTCCTTCACCCAGGCGGTCCG
>Ga0075424_100008000_pt1 | contig 10298 bp, 9 predicted proteins | sample SoiMethybrSBSTD3_FD_75301 | JGI IMG/M metagenome (GOLD analysis project Ga0075424, IMG submission 75301) | Bulk soil microbial communities from a Populus tree surrounding site in Tennessee, USA - Soil MetaG P. TD hybrid SBSTD3 | ecosystem: Environmental > Terrestrial > Soil > Tree plantation...
GTCAAGCAGAACCGGCGCAACGCCACGCTGCAGCTGCTCAAGCGCGCGATCGACGAGAAGAGGTTCGGCCGAATACACCTGGTCCAGATCAACGTCTTCTGGACGCGCCCGCAATCCTATTACGATCAGGCGAAATGGCGGGGCACCTGGGAATTCGATGGTGGCGCCTTCATGAACCAAGCGAGCCATTACGTCGATCTGCTCGATTGGCTGATTGGTCCGGTGGACCATGTCCAGTGCATGATGAGCACGACCCGCGAGATCGAGGTCGAGGATACGGGCGTGCTCAACGTCAAATGGCGCAACGGCGCGCTCGGCTCGATGAGCGTCACCATGCTCACCTATCCGCAGAATTTCGAGGGCAGCATCACCATATTGGGTGAGCGCGGCACGGTGCGCGTGGCGGGCGTCGCGGTGAATGACATCCAGGAATGGCAATTCGATGAGCCGCGCGATTATGACGACACCGTCCAGAGCGCGAACTACCAGACCAATTCGGTCTATGGGTTCGGACATCCGCTCTATTACAGCAATGTCATCGCGACACTGCGCGGTGAGGCCGAGCCGGAGACCGACGGGCGCGAAGGATTGAAGTCCCTCGAACTGCTGATCGCGGCCTATCAATCGGCGCGCGACGGGCGCACCGTCCCGTTGCCGCTGGAGCTTTGAGATGGCCACGGTCCATCCGACCGCGATCGTCGATGAAGGGGCCGTCATCGGGCAGGGCACCCGCGTCTGGCACTGGGTCCATGTGTCGGCTGGAGCGCGGATCGGCGGCGGCTGTTCGCTGGGGCAGAACGTCTATGTGGCCAGCGACGTGGTCATCGGCGACAACGTCAAGATCCAGAACAATGTCAGCGTCTACGACGCGGTCACGCTCGAGGACGACGTCTTCTGCGGGCCAAGCATGGTTTTCACCAACGTGCACAATCCGCGCAGCGCCGTGAACCGCAAGGACGAGTATCGGCGCACCCTGGTCCGGACGGGCGCGACGCTGGGCGCGAACTGCACGATCCTGTGCGGCGTCACGATCGGAGCTCATGCCTTTATCGGCGCCGGGGCGGTGGTCACGACCGACGTCAAGCCTTACGCGCTGATGGCCGGAGTGCCCGCACGCCAGATCGGCTGGATGAGCGCCTTCGGGGAGCGGGTTCCGCTGCCGCTCCAGGGCAGCGGGCGATATCATTGCCCCAATGGCGACGAGCTCTACGAGCTCAGTGGAGAAACCCTCAAAGTGGTGGCCCCATGAGCATCCCTTTCATCGATCTGAAGGCCCAGTATGCGGCGCTCAAGCCCGCGATAGACGAACGCATCCAGCGGGTCCTCGATCATGGGCAATATATCATGGGCCCCGAAGTTCGGGAGCTCGAAGAGCGATTGGCCGCCTATCTCGGCTGCAAATATTGCGTGACCGTGTCGAGCGGGACCGAGGCGCTGCTGATCAGCCTGATGGCGCTGGGCATCGGGCCGGACGACGAAATCATCACGACGCCCTTCACCTTTGCCGCGACCGCCGAGGTGATCGCGCTGGTCGGCGCCACGCCGGTCTTCGTCGACGTCGATCCCTTCACCTACAACATGGATCCGGCGGCAATCGAACAGGCGATCACCCCCCAGACCAGGGCGATCATGCCGGTCAGCCTCTATGGCCAGGCCGTCGACATGGACGCGATCAACGCAGTCGCTGCGCGGCACGGCGACATTCCGGTGATCGAGGATGCCGCGCAAAGCTTCGGCGCGACCTATCGGGGCCGCAAGAGCGGCAATCTTTCGACGATCGGCTGCACCAGCTTCTTCCCCAGCAAGCCGCTCGGCTGCTACGGCGACGGCGGCGCCTTGTTCACCAACGACGATGTGATCGCCCAGGCCTGCCGCGAAATCCGGGTGCACGGGCAGAGCGAGCGCTATGTCCACACGCGGATCGGCGTCGGCGGGCGGATGGACACGCTCCAATGTGCGATCGTGCTGGCCAAGCTCGACCGCTTCGAGGAAGAGCTCGAGCGGCGTCAGATCGTCGCGGACCGCTATTTCAGCCTGCTCGCGGCACATGACGGCGACGTCGAGGCGGGCAAGATCGTGCTGCCGCGCACCGCGGCCGGATCGAACAGCTGCGTGTACGCGCAGTTCACCATCCAGGTCCGGAACCGGGACGAGATCTGCAAGCAGCTCGCCGAGAAGGGCGTGCCGACCGCGATTCACTATCCGATCCCGCTGAACGAGCAGCCGGCCTATCGCGACCTCGCCAAAGGCGGCCCGACGCCGATCTCCCGGCGTCTGTCCCAGCTGGTGATGAGCTTGCCGATGGGACCGGACCTTGCCGAGGAGGATCAGCGCCGGATCGCCGCGGAGCTCTCGGCCGCGCTGCGGAGCCGCCCTTGAAGATCGTCACCGTGGTCGGCGCGCGTCCTCAATTCGTCAAGGCGGCGCCGATGAGCCGCGCCCTCCGCCCGCGCCACCATGAAATCCTGGTCCATACCGGCCAGCATTATGACGACAACATGTCGGCAAGCTTCTTTCGGGACCTCGACATACCCGAACCGGACATCGACCTTGGCGCGGGCAGCGGCTCGCACGCCGAGCAGACCGCGCGCATGCTGACAGGCATCGAACAGATCCTGCTGAGCGAGAAGCCGGATTGGCTCCTCGTCTACGGCGACACCAACAGCACCGTGGCGGGTGCGCTTGCCGCCGCCAAGGTGCACGTCCCCGTCGCCCATGTCGAAGCGGGGCTGCGCAGCTTCAACCGCCGGATGCCGGAAGAGATCAATCGCGTGGTCACGGATCACCTCTCCGCACTACTGCTTTGCCCGAGCGAAGTCGCCGCCCGGAACCTGGCGGCCGAGGGCATCACAAGCGGCGTCGAGATCGTCGGCGACATCATGGCGGACACCCTGCTCGGCGCCGCGGCCCGCGCGGACCAGAGCGAAATCCTCGCCCGGCACGGCCTCGAGCCGCGCGCCTATTATCTGGCGACGGTCCATCGCCCAGAGAATACCGACGCGCCCGTCAGGCTCGCGGCGATCATGAGCGCTTTCGCCGATCTCGGACGCCCGATCCTGTTTCCGACTCATCCCAGGACCCAGAAAGCGCTGGCCGCTCAGGGGATCGAGGTTCCCGGCAACGTCCGCGTCTGCGACCCGCTCGGCTATCTGGACATGGTTCGCGCCATGCGCGACGCCGCGGCGATCCTCACCGATTCCGGCGGCATGCAGAAGGAGGCCTATTGGCTGTCGGTGCCCTGCGTAACGCTGCGCGACGAAACCGAATGGGTGGAGACGATCGAGACGGGCTGGAACGTGCTGGTGGGAGCGGATTCGCGGAGGATCGCGGAGGCGGCAGCGGAGCCGCCCCGGCCCGCCGCCCGCCCCACGCTTTACGCCGGGGATGGCCGCGCAGCCTCGCGCATTGCCGCAGCGCTCGAGGCCGCCTGACGCCGAATGACCAGCGCAGGAACGATCCCCTCGCCCGCGGAACCCGAGGTGCCCGCGGTCCCTGCCCGGCCCGGCAGCTCCCGCTCCGTGAAAGTGCTCGCCCTTTCGCTGGGCAGCGGACTCGCTCTGGTCGCCAACATCGTCGTCGGCATGGCCGCCGCGCGGCTTTTGTCCAAGCATGACTATGCCACCATCCGGCAGACGTTCCTGGCCTATGACGTCGTCAGTCCGCTGCTGCTGCTGGGGTTGCCGAACGCGCTCTATTATTTCCTGCCCAGGGCGGAGACGGATCGGCGCGGCGTCCTGATCGACAGCATCGCGCTGCTGACCGCGCTCGGCCTCATCTTCAGCCTGTTCATTCTGCTCGGCGGGCATGCGCTGCTCGCACACGTCTTCGACAATCCGGAGCTCGGCACCACCCTTCCATGGCTCGCCATCTACCCCCTGTTCATGATGCCAATCGCCGGCATTGCGGGCGTCCTCGTCGTTGCCGATCGGGTGCGATCGCTGGCCTGCTTCAACACGGGAGTCAGCCTGGCCCAGGCGGCGTGCGCGATCGGCGCGATCTACGTCACCCGGTCCTACGAGCTTCCGATCGTCATCCGAATCTGCGTCGCGGGCCTTGCTCTTCCGACCGGACTTTGGCTGATGTTCAGGTCGGTCAAGGGCACCGCGCGGCGGCCGCGCGGCCGCGCCATGGCCGAAATGGTCCGTTATGCCGCGCCGCTCGGCCTCGCCGGCATGCTCGGCAGCATCATGCTCCAGCTCGATGCCTTCATCGTGGCGGCGCTCTGTCCGCCTGAGCTGTTCGCGGTCTACATCAACGGTGCGATCGAGATTCCGATCGTCAGCATCGTCGTCGGCTCCATCACGGCGGTGATCTTCGCGGACATGTCGGCCGCCTGTGCCCGCGGCGACAAGGCCGGAGCGCTCGCCATCTTCAAGCTCGCAAGCGTGAAATCCGCCTGCATCCTGTTGCCAGCGATGATCTACTTCCTGGTCGCCGCGAAGCCGTTCATCCTCTTCCTCTACTCGCGTGAATATAGCGCGAGCGTCATCCCCTTCGTCATCTATCTGTGCGTGCTGCCGACACGGATCGTGGTCTACGGCGCCGCCTTGATGGCGATCGGCATGACGCGCCAGCTTCTCTTGCGGAGCATCTTCGATCTTTCGATCAATGTGGTGCTTTGCTTCATCTTCGTTTCTCTGTTCGGTTACAACGGTGCGGCGCTGGGCCTGGTCGTCACAATCTATGCCTGGACCGTGCCGTACAATCTGATCAAGATCGGGCAGGGTTATGGCGTGGGCCTGGGCGCCGTGCTGCCCTGGCGGCAATTGGGCGCAGTATTGTTGATCAGCATCGCGACCGCCCCGCCGGCGCTGGCCGCGCTCTATCTGCTTCAGGCGCAACCCGCATTCCTGCAGCTCGCCATTTCCTTCACCCTCTACGGGCCGCTTTGCCTTTATATCCTTTACCGGCAGCGATTGATCGCAATCCCGCCCTTCGTCGCGGCCCGCCTCGGATTCCTCGCCTGATGAGCAACGCCGATCCCGCCATCGTCCGGCTCCAGGCCCGCGATCCCGAGATCAGCGGTCGCATCCTGGTGATCGGCGCGGACCTGGTCATGCCCAAGCTCTTCTATTTCGGCGACAGGCTTCGTCCCCTGGGCATCGGCTATACCGTCTATACGCATGACGTGACGGCAGCGAGCCGCGCCCATGCCGAGGCGGCCGGTGCCGAGCTGATCGCGGCGCCGCCCCATCGCCCCGGCCCATGGCGTCTGCTCCGGGATTTGTGGACGCTCATCCGCCGGGTGAAGGCCGCCGATTACCGCCATGCGGAACTCTATTCCGACTATCACATGATCGCATCGCTCTTCTATCTGCTCATCCTCAGGCTGAAGAATATCCCCGTGATCCTTTGGTGCCGCGGCGAGCTGTTCGATTGGCCGACATTCACGTGGTGGGAGCGGCTCTATTTCCACATCGCGATACCGCTGGCGCGCCGGGTGATCCTGAAGGAACGCTACATGATCGAAACGTTGCGCGGCGCCGGAATCCATGAGGAAAGCAAGACGATCGAGCTCCACAATTCGGTCCCGGTTCCGCGATGGGAGCGCGAGACGCCGTTTCCCCAGGAGACGATCCGGCTTCTCTTCATGAATTCGTTCAAGACCTGGCGCAACGTCTCCTTCTGCGTCGAGCTGGCGGTGGCGCTCAGAGATTCCGGCATTCCCTTCTCGATGAAGATTGTCGGCGACAAGCCCGCCGAACCGGGCCTGGTCGAGGAAGCCCGGCGCCTCCGCGAAGGGCTCGCGGCGCACGGCCTGGGCGAGCTGGTCACCGTGCACCCGTTCACCGATGAGCCGCGTCCCTATTATGAGCAGGCGGACATTTTCGTCCTGCCGGCGAACGTGATCTATTGCAATTTCGGTTTGCTCGAAGCGATGGCGTACGGGCTGGTGCCGGTCGTGAACTCGAGAGACCACGACTTTGGTCTCATCATAGAGGAGGGCGTTTCCGGTTTCGGCCTGCCGCTCGTGCCTGACCTCTGGGTGGACAAAATCCAAGGCTTGGCTCATCGGAGGGAGGAAGCGCGCGCGATGTCGCGGGCCGCACGCGCCCGGATTCGGGATCGCTTCTCGACGGCGAAGATGTTCGACACCTATGCGTGCGCCATCGGCATCACCGATGGTGAAAATATGCAGTTGCAATCCCAACCACGATCAACGTAGCCGGTAAATGACATTAATCGCCATCTTCTTCGTCACATTTCTAAATGTGATCACCTCCTTCCATCTCCTTAGAAGGTACGCTTCTAAGGAAACCGTCCTTCAATTATTCTTCGTGCTCATTTGGACACTTCATTATGTAATCGGCAATCTTCTTGTGCTGTTTTCACGGGACTACACATTTATATATTCCAGATTTGACTATTTCGAAACATCCTATCTCATCGCCCTGCTTATCGGGCAATATTTCATTTGGACATATCTCTATTTACTCAATCTATCGAAAGATGCCGGTATTTTTTATGTGCCGCTGCGCGAGCGGAGCCGGCCTGCGCTCTTTATTTTGCTCTTCGCTTCAATGTTTTTTGGCTTCCTGCTGATTTACCTGATCGGCCCATCGAGCTACTTTTCGCAGGAGTTGGCGCAATATCGGGCGAGGCTGGGGGATTATGCATTCGCGGGCGTCGGCGTTTACTATTATCTCGCCGGAATTCTGTTGCCTGCGACGATCCTGATGGGCGCCTATGCCACGACCTATCGCAAGCTCGGCAACATCCTGATCTTCATCATCGCGATGGCGGTATCGCTCCTGGTGTTCGTTCCGCTCGGCGGCCGAGGCCGCGTCATGAACATCCTGCTGGTGCTGTTGCTCAACTTCATCATCCTGCGCGGCGAATTCCGGATTTCAAAGCTCATTACGGTCCGCACTGCCTCCTTTCTCGTCGCGATCATCGCCGTGTCGTTCCTTTGGGGCAGATGGCGCGAAGGCCCGACGGGGGTGGAGACTGCGGGGGGCTATGGGGAGGTCGCCTATTCCCTCTCCATCGACACCACCCGCCTGCAGTTCCAGTCCTTCATTCTCGACCGGTATCCGGTCGGCGGCATCTATCACGGCAGCCACTATCTCGAATCGCTGCTCGGCCCATTCTATTCCATGACCAAGCTGCCGCCAGCCGGCCTGATCCCCGAACTGTCGTCGCAATGGTATTCCGAAACCGTATGGGTCCCCGATCTCAAATCCGCGATATCCCCCTCCTATATCGGCGAAATCTATCTCAACTTCGGGGCCTTCGGCGTCCTGATTGCGCCGTTCCTTTTCTTTCTGCTCGTTCGAGGAGCGATGCGGCTGGGCAATGAGCGAAGCGCCCTGTCGGTGGCCGTTGTCGTCTACTTCATACAGTTCAGCCTGTTCCATGGCGGGTTGTATGCTTTGTTCGACATGCTGATGCTGGTGATGCCCATGCTCCTCTTCACGCGCCTCTTCTCGGAGCAAGTGCCCGCCGGACAGGCTCTTGCCCAGGGCGCTCGAGGCAGATTGGTTGCAGGGACCTGACCGCGCATGATCAAGCGAGCGATCAAGGCTGCGCTGCGCATCGTGGTCGACCGCATCCGCTATCTCCGCGTGCGACGCGACTGGGGCTATGGCTATGTCCAGTGGCGCGTGCTGGTGCTCAATTTCCTCTTTCAGAGACTGTTCCGGATCAATAGCGGCACGCCCTGGTCGGTGGCGTTCACCAGCCGGGTGATCTGCCCGGAGAATATTCGGATCGGGGCCAGGGTCGGCAAATCGTTCGCCCTCAGCGGCTGTTGCTACATCCAGGCGATGAACGGAATCGAAATTGGAGACGACACGATTTTCAGCTTCGGGGTCGGCATCGTCAGTGCCGATCACGAGCCGGGCAATCTTTCCGAAAATGAACCGGGTCAGCCGGTGCGCATCGGGCGCAAATGCTGGCTGGGGAAGAATGCGATCATTCTTCCCGGTGTCGAACTCGGCGATGGCTGTATCGTCGGCGCGGGCGCGGTCGTGACCAAGTCCTTTCCGGCCGGCTCGGTGGTGGCCGGCGTGCCCGCGCGGTTGATTTCCTCGGGCGACGCCGCTGCCTGATGCGCATCCTGATCGTCGGGCAGTGGCGTTGGCTGCAATATGAGGAGGCGTTCGCACGCGGCCTGCGCGACAATGGAGTCGAAGTGACGGAATTGCGGCTCGCTCCATATTTCTCCGGGCCGCTCGGGCGCCTGCAATATGCGCTGCCCGTGGCCGGCCCGGGGGCCATTCGCGCGGGGCGCGCCATCCTCGCTGCGGCGCGCAGCGCGCGGCCGGACTTCGTCCTGTTCTGGCGCCCGACCCACGTTCTGCGCAGGACGCTTCTGGCGCTGCGGCGGCTCGGCATCGCGACGATCTCCTACAACAACGACGATCCGTTCAGCCCCGGGCTCGCCGACCAACGCCGCTGGCACCGGCGCGCCCTCTGGCGCCTCTATCGCAAGGCGCTGCCCCTGTTCGATTTCAATTTCTTCTATCGGCGCGTGAACTGCGAGGAAGCGAAAGCCAACGGAGCTCGGCACGCGGATGTGCTGCTTCCCTATTTTCTTCCCTGGCAGGAACGGCCGATCGCCCTCTCCGAAGCAGACAAAGCGCGTTTCGACGCGGATGTCGTGTTCGTGGGTCACTTCGAGAATGACGGGAGGGATCGCGACCTATTGGCGTTGAGCGCGGAGGGCCTGTCGACCCGGGTGTGGGGCGATGAGACCTGGGCCGAGTCCGCGCTCACGGGCAGCGGCGCGGTCGCCGGACCGATCACGACGGTGGTCGGCGAAGATTATGCCAAGGCGCTTTGCGGCGGCCGCATCTGCCTTTGCTACATGTCCAAGCTCAACCGGGACGGATATACAAGGCGCTGCTTCGAGATTCCCGCGACCGGGCGGGTAATGCTTGCCGAGCGCACGGCCGAGCTCGGCGCGCTCTTCGAGGAAGGCGCGGAGGCATGCTTCTTTTCCTCGCGCGAAGAGCTGGTCAGAAAGGCGCGCTGGCTGATCGACAATCCCGACGAGCGCAGGCGCATCGCCGAAGGCGGTCGCCGCCGCGTCTGGGCGGACGGCCATGACGTGTCGAGCCGCGCGCGCCGGTTCATCGCCCAATTGGGCGATAGGACGCGGCCTGAAGCCGGCGCGGAATGCTGACGCGCGCGAGGAGAATGGCGGTGCCCGGGGGCGGCTTGCGGCTGCGCGCCGGTTTCCCCGGGGAATTCTGCGCTTTACCGCCATCAGGCCTATTCCGTGGACGGCTTCGTCGCGCTAGTCCTGCGCGCCGCCGACAGGGTTCGGCCGCGCATTTGGGCAAGGTCCGGGCGTTCGCTCGAGCCTGGCCCCAAGCAAAGGCATTGGAACTGGAAGATAGACTCTGATGAAGATCGAACCGAACACGCGCATCTACATCGCCGGCTGCGGCGGCATGCTCGGTCAGGCCGTCCACGAGAGATTCTCGCGGGCGGCGACGGTGATGGCGACGGACATCGACGTCAACGAAAGCTGGCTCAGCCATGCGGACGTGCGCGACTATGAGGGTGTCTCCAGATCGATCGCGGAATTCGGGCCGGACGCAATCATCAACCTTGCCGCGATCACCGACATGGAGGCGTGCGAGCGCTATCCCGACAATGCCTGGCTGACCAATGCCCTCGGCGCCGAGAATGTCGCGTTGAGCGCGATCAGGCTCGACGTGCCGCATATCTATATCTCGACCGCCGGGATTTTCGGCGGCGAGAAGGAGTTCTTCAACGATTTCGACCAGCCGAACCCGCTGTCGATCTACGCAAAGTCGAAATATGCGGGTGAGCAATTCGTAAGGCAGAGCGTCCCGCGCCATTATGTCGTGCGCGCCGGCTGGATGATGGGCGGAGGACCGAGCAAGGACAAGAAATTCGTCAACAAGATCTACCGCCAGCTCGCCGGTGGCAGCACCGAGCTCGCCGTGGTCGACGACAAGCTCGGCACGCCGACCTACACCGTCGATTTCGCGGAGGGGCTGTTCAAGCTGCTCGAGAGCGACTGCTATGGCGTCTACAACCAGGTGTGCCCCGGTTCCTGCAGCCGCTACGACGTCGCGCGGCGCTTCGTCGAATTGCTCGGCCTTTCCGACAAGGTCAATGTGAACAAGGTCTCCTCGGATTATTTTGCCGAGGAGTATTTCGCGGAGCGGCCGGCCAGCGAGAAACTGCTGACGATGAAGCTCGCGGCGCGCAACCTGATGGTGATGCGCGACTGGGAGGTCTGTCTGGAGGAATATGCGCGCGAATTTGCGGCGGATATGGCGTTGCGGGCGCGGGCTTGAACACGATCGCATCGCCGCGCA
>Ga0075424_100008002_pt1 | contig 10297 bp, 8 predicted proteins | sample SoiMethybrSBSTD3_FD_75301 | JGI IMG/M metagenome (GOLD analysis project Ga0075424, IMG submission 75301) | Bulk soil microbial communities from a Populus tree surrounding site in Tennessee, USA - Soil MetaG P. TD hybrid SBSTD3 | ecosystem: Environmental > Terrestrial > Soil > Tree plantation...
CGTGACGACCGCCGTCCTCCCGGCGAGCAGGCTCATGCCGCGGCGGCTTCCCGCAGGGCGGCCGCGGCGGCGGGTGGGCCGCCGTCGTCCCAGGGGACGTCGACGATGATCTCGTCGACTCCGGCGGCCGCGAGCTCGGGCAGCGCACGCGCCACGCCCTCGGCGCTGCCCGCGGACTCGACGATGCGGAGGACGACCCGCAGCCCGTCTGGGTCGCGGCCCGCGTTCTTCGCGGCGGCCCGCATGATCGCGGCGGCGTCGCGCAGCTCGGCGGGTGCGAGCTCCGGGAGCGCCTGCTGCGCCAGCCACCCGTCTCCGACCCGGCCCGCGCGCTCGAGGGCCGCGCGGGAATGGCCACCGACGAGCAGCGGGATCTCGTGCGCGGGCGTCGGGAGTGAGACGACGTCGTCTGGAAGCTCGTACCACTCCGACCGCCGCGAGCCGGGCCGGCCCGTCCAGCAGGCACGCGCGATGTGCATCCACTCCTCGAGGCGCGCGCCGCGGCGCGCGAACGGCGCGTTCAACGCGTCGAACTCCTCCCGCAGCCAGCCCGCGCCAACCCCGAGCTCGAGCCGCCCGCCGCTCGCGACGTCGATCGAAGCCGCCTGCTTCGCGAGCTCGACCGGGTTGCGGAGCGGCAGCACGAGCACGGCGGTGCCGAGCCGCACGCGGTCCGTTGTCCCGGCGGCGAGCGCAAGCGCGATCAGCGCGTCGAGGTACGGCGTCTCCGGCGACCACGTCGCTCGACCGTCGACCGCGAACGGATACTGCGACCCGATCGCCGCCGGCATGACGATGTGATCGCTCACCCAGGCGGACTCGAACCCGGCGCTCTCGAGCGCGCGGGCCATCGCGCCGATGCCGATCGTCTCTGGGAGTGGGCCGCTGTTCGGGAGCTTCGCGCCGATCCGCACCGTCACGCGTCGATGCCCTCGACGCAGACGTATTTGTAGTCGAGGTACTCGTCGATGCCGTGGCGCGACCCTTCGCGCCCGAGCCCCGACTGCTTCACGCCGCCGAAGGGTGCGCCCTCGTAGGAGATGAGCCCTGTGTTCACGCCGACGACGCCGAACTCGAGCGCGTCCCCGACGCGCCAGGTGCGGCCGAGGTCGCGCGTGAAGAAGTAGGCGGCGAGGCCGGACTCGGTGGAGTTCGCGAGTCGGATCGCATCCTCTTCGGTCTCGAAGCGGAAGATCGGCGCGACCGGCCCGAACGTCTCGTCGCTCGCGATCAGCATCTCCGGCCTCGCCCCGACGAGCACCGTCGGCTCGAAGTACGTGCCGCCGCGCTCGTGCAGGCGCCCGCCCACCGTGACGCGGGCGCCGTGCTCGACCGCGTCGGCGATGTGCTCGCGTACCTTGTGCACCGCGCTCTCGCTGATGAGTGGGCCTTGCTCGGTGTCGCCGTCGAACCCGTTTCCGACGCGGAGCGAGCCAACGGCGGTCTCGAGGCGCTCGACGAAGGCGTCGTGGATGCCCGACTGCACCAGGATCCGGTTCGCGCACACGCACGTCTGGCCCGCGTTTCGGAACTTCGACGCCATCGCGCCGGCGACGGCGACGTCGAGGTCGGCGTCGTCGAACACGATCAGCGGCGCGTTGCCGCCGAGCTCGAGCGCGACCTTCTTCACCGTCGGTGCGCACTTCGCCAGCAGCAACCGTCCGACCTCCGTCGAGCCGGTGAAGCTCAAGGCCCGCACGAGCGGGCTGCTCGTGATCACGTCGCCGATCGTCTCCGCATCGCCGACGACCACGTTCAGCACGCCGGGCGGGAGCCCGGCTCTGCGTGCGAGCTCCGCGAGCGCGAGCGCGGAGCACGGTGTCTCCGACGCGGGCTTGATCACCAGCGTGCAACCGGCGGCGAGCGCCGGGCCCGCCTTGCGCGTGATCATCGCCATCGGGAAGTTCCAGGGCGTGATCGCGGCCGCGACGCCGACCGGCTGCCGGATCGTCAGGATTCGGCGGCCGAGAGCGTTGGTCGGGATCGTCTCACCGTAGAGCCGCTTCGACTCCTCCGCGAACCACTCGATGAACCCGGCGCCGTAGCGGATCTCGCCGGCCGCCTCGGCGAGGGGCTTGCCCTGCTCGGCGGTGAGGATCGCGGCGAGCTCGTCGACGTGCTGGTGCATGAGGTTGTACCACCGCCGCAGCAGCTCGGCCCGCGCGGGCGCGGGTAGTCGCGCCCACGCGGGGAACGCGCCGGCGGCCGCGCCGATCGCGCGCTCGACATCGGCGGCGGTCGCGGACGCGACCTGAGCGATGCGTCCACCTGTCGCGGGGTCGAGGACGTCGAAGCGCCGGCCGTCGGACGCGGGTTGCCACTCACCGCCGATGAAGAGCTCGTCCTTGAGCAGCGTCGCGCCTTCGAGCTGCGGCGGGACGGCGAGAATCGACATCGGAGACGATGATCGACGGCGCGCCCGCGTGCGTCAAGCGATCATCGGTTCGGCATGCGTACAATCGCCGAACCGTTGGCCGCCGTCGATCGCGAAGCCGACTTCGTCCAGTCCCTCCAGCGCGGGCTCGACGTCATCCGAGCGTTCGCGGCGGAGCGGACGCTGACCTCGACGGAGGTCGCGAACGCGACCGGCCTCGCGCGCGCCGCCGCCCGCAGGTTCCTGCTCACCCTGGTCGACCTCGACTACGTGCGGGTCGAGGACCGCTTCTTCCGCCTGAGCCCGCGGGTCCTGGAGCTCGGCCGCTCCTATCTAACGAGCCTGCGGCTGCCCGCGATCGCACAGCCGCACCTGCTTGCGCTGGTCGAGTCGGTCGGGGAGTCGGCGACCATCGCGGTGCTCGACGACGCCGACATCGTGTACGTCGCGCACCTCCCGGCGCCGAGGATCATGGCGATCAAGATCGACATCGGGACGCGCGACCCCGCGTTCGCGACGGCGCTCGGACGCGTGCTGCTCGCGAACCTCGAGCTCGACGAGCTCGAGCACTACCTCGCAGCGGCCGAGCTGCCCGCCATCCAGCCGCGGACTGTCAGCGACGTGGAAGAGCTGCGACGCGCCCTCGACAAGGTCCGGAGGCACGGATTCGCGCTCGTCGACCAGGAGCTGGAACCGGGGCTGAGGGCGATCGCCGTGCCGATCCACGACGCGGCCGGCCGCGTGCTCGCCGCGCTCAACTTCGCCGTCCACGCGGGTGCGTGGCCGACGTCGGCCATGCGCAAGCAGCTCCTGCCGCGCTTGCTCGAGGCCGCGGCCGCGATCGAGCGGGAGCTCGCAGCCCCGCCGCCGCGCAGCGAGCCAAGAGCCGCGGATCCCGTCCAGGCGGTCGAAGGCGGCGACGTCGTCCAGTCGCTCCAGCGGGGCCTCGCAGTGATCCGGGTGTTCGACGAGCAGCATCCGGCGCTGACGTTGAGCGACGTCGCGCGCGCGACGGGCCTTGCGCGCGCCGCGGCGCGGCGGTTCCTGCTCACGCTCGTCGAGCTCGGGTACGTGCGCGTCGACGGGCGGCTGTTCCGCCTCAGCCCGCGCCTGCTCGACCTCGGCCGGCCCTATCTCTCGAGGCTGACGCTCCCCGAGCTGGCCCTGCCGCACCTGCGCAGGTTCACCGCCGATGTGCGGGAGTCGTCGACGGTCGCAGTGCTCGACGGGGCGGAGATCGTCTACGTCGCCCACGCTCCGGCGCGCCGGATCCTCTCGGTCTCCGTCGTCGTCGGCAGCCGCGACCCGGCCGCGGCCACGGCGCTCGGGCGCGCGCTCCTCGCGTGGCAGCCGGCGGAGCGCGTGTCGTCCCTCGAGCTCCAGGCGTTCACGCCGCGGACGATCGTCGATCACCAGGCGCTCCGGGCGGAGCTCGACCGCGTCGCACGCCGCGGCTACGCCCTGGTCGACCAGGAGCTGGAGGACGGACTGCGCGCCGTCGCCGTGCCGATCCGCGACAGCCGCGATCAGGTCGTCGCGGCCGTGAACGTCGCGGTGCACGCGAGCCGGTGGCCGGTGGACGCCGTGCGCCGTGAGCTGCTGCCGCGTCTCCTGGAGACCGCGTCCGCGATCGAGGGCGACGTGCGCGCCGCCGTCTGAGCGGCACTTGCGCCGCGCTGCGTGGGTCGGGTCTGACATCGGCCCGTCGCTCGCACGCGCGGCTCGTTGCGAAAAGGTGTCAGACACCTTTGCGGACTGCCTGTGCAGTTCGGCCCCGCAGCGACGGTGTCTGACACCGGTGTGACCCTCGTCAGCGCGACGCGCTTCGCAAAGGTGTCAGACAGCTTCTGCGGCTCGCTTTCGTCGATAGGCGCGCCAGGTCGTGGCCCAGCGCGCGGGATCGTCGAGGCCGCGCGGGTCGAGCTGGTGCACGACCTGGCGGTGCGGAGCCGTCTTCACGGTCTCCGGGTCGGCGTACGCCTCCTCGCAGACGTGGGCGAGGACCGCGATCCAGTAGTCGATGTCCTCCTTCGACCACATCTCCCCCGCCTCGGGCGTGAAGGGCTCCGGGACGAGCCACGGCTCGTGGCTCAGCCAGAAGGCGTCGACGCCGAAGTCGACCATGCGGTTCTGTACGTCGACTGCCGTCACCCCCGTGTCGCGCGTGAGGTCGCCGAGGCTGTAGCGCGTCATCTCGAGCCGGTTCGCGGTCACGTGCGGGTGCGACTTGCTGACGCCGCGGATCTGCAGGAGCTTCTTCTCCATGTAGTTGTTCGCGAGCACCGACAGGTCGGAGGCCAGGCCGATCGCCTCGCCGCCCATCGCGCGCACCCAGGCGTAGGCCTTCACGATCTCCGGCACGTTGCCGAGGAACTCGCGGACGCGGCCGACGCCGTCCGGCGCCCCCTCGGTCAGCCCGTAGCGACCGCCCTCGAACGACACCAACGGGCCGGGCAGATACGGAGCCAGCCGCTCCGTGCAGCCGTAGGCGCCGACCGCGGGCCCGCCGCCTGCCTTCGGCACACCGAATGTCTTGTGGAGCATGAACATGCACGCATCGAAGCCGAGCTCGGCTGCCCGGATCTTCCCCATCACGCCGTTGAAGTTCGCGTGGTCGTAGAAGCAGAGACCGCCGGCGTCATGGACGACGTCGACCCAGTCCGTGATCTGCGGGTTGTAGATCCCCATGTCGTCGGGGTTGTTGATCATCAGCGACGCGGTCCGTTCCGAGACGGCCGCCTTGAGCGCGTCGAGCGATGGATAGCCGTTCTCCTCGAGCGGCAGCGTCACGACCTCGAAGCCGGCCGTCGCCGCGGTCGCCGGGTTGCACGGATGCGCCTGGATCGAGGTGATGATCTCGGTGCGCTGGGCGAGCTCTCCGCGCGCCGCGTGGTAGGCGCGCGTCACGCAGGCGTGCAGGTACGCGGCATCGGCGCCGCCTCCGGGCTGGAACACGAAGCGGTCCATCCCCGACAGCTCGCAGAGCGCCTGCTCGAGCCGACTCACGATCTCGAGCACGCCCTGCAAGGTCTCCTCGTCCTGCAGCGGATGAAGCTCGGCGACGAAGTGCTCGGACGCGAGCCTCTCGTTCACGCGCGGGTTGTACTTCATCGTGCACGTGCCGAAGAGGCTGATGCCCATCATCCCGAGCGTCTCTTGCGAGAGATGGAGGTAGTGGCGGAGCACCTCCGGCTCGGAGAGCTCGGGCAGCGCAGGCGCTGTCTCGCGACGCGCGCCCGGCGGGATCAGGTCGGACGCGGCACCGACCTCGGCCTCGATCTCGGGCTCGACCGGCGGCACTTCGATCCCGCGTGCCCCGGAACGCCCCAACTCGAGGACGATCGGCTCGTCCCAGACGGCGGCGTGGTAGCGGCGGAGCGCAGTCATGCCGTCACCTCCCGCAGCGCGTCGACGAGTCGATCGAGATCGTGCTGCGAGTGGACCTCCGTGACGCAGTAGAGCGCGCTCTGACCGAGCTGCGGATGACTGCGCGAGAGGTCCTTGCCGCCGAAGATGCGTCGCTCTCGCAGAGCGCGGTTGATCTCGGCGACGGTCCTTCTCGTCGCCCCGAAGTCGACGACGAACTCCTTGAAGAAGCCGTCGCTCCACCTGACGTCGACTCCCGGGAGCTCGTCGATCTTCCGCGCGGCATAGTGGCTCCGCTGGAGGATCGCCTCGCCGATCTCGCAGAAGCCCTGCGGTCCCATGAGCGCCATGTAGACGGCGTTCGCGATCGCCCAGCGGTACACCGAGTTGCCCGTCCAGTCCTTGCCATTCTCGCGCGAGCCGTACGACGTCTGCTCGAACAGGATCACGCCGAAGCCACGCTCGCCAGGCTCGACCGTGTCGCAGATGGAGACTTGCAGCGTCGGGTACTCGCGCGCGTAGTGCTCTTCGTCGCGCGTGGCGATGAAGCCTCCCACGCCGCCGCCGCAGCTCATGTGCACGCCGAGGGGCTGCGTGGTCCCGACGACGATGTCGGCTCCCCACTCCCCCGGCGGTGCCAGCACGCCCAGGCTGATGGGGTCGACGCCAACGATCGTCTCCGCTCCCGCCGCACGCGCGAGCTCCGCGGCCTGCGGCGCGTCGGCCTCGATCACGCCGAGGTAGGAGGGCGTCTCGACGTAGACGGCAGCCGTGCGGGAGGACAGCTTGCGACGCAGATCGCTCAGGTCGAGCCGGCCGGTCTCGGGAACGTACTCGACGGGGGTGACCTCGATATGGCCGTGCACGTCGACCGGCGCGCAGTAGTTGTGGATCACGGCGAGCCGCTCGGGGTCGATGCCGCGCGGCACGAGCAGCTGGTCGCGCCCCGTGAGGCGTGCGGCCATGCGCGCGGCGTTGCCGGCGGCGCAGCCCCAGCTGTAGACCGGGAGGCCGACGAAGTCCAACCCCACCAGCTCGCCGAGCTGGCTCGCGTACTCGAACCACGCCTGGTTCCGGCCGTAGTCCGAGGCGGGAGTACCCCAGACGGGCGTCAGGAACTCGCTGCGCCCGACGATCTCGTCGCAGACGGCCGGCACGTAGTGCTGCCAGCAGCCTGCGCCGAGGAAGCTGAGGGAATCGGCGCACGAGACGTTGCGCTCGAGGAGCTCGGTGAGGTGCCGCCGCAAGGCGGCCTCGGCGCGGATCGGTCGCTCGAGCGCGAGCGGGCGCGTGAGCCGGTGCGCCTCAGGGATCTGCTCGAACAGCGGCTCGACGCTGTCGAGCCCGATCTCCTCCAGCATCGCAGCCACGACGCCGGGCGGAGAGATCGCCATGTAGGGATGAGCATCTTCGGAGATCAACCGCGTCGCCAACGCAAGCCTCCCGTCTCTCGTGTCAGATCAGCTGCAGGACGATTGTGCGACCCGGCGCCACGCGGACGCGCCGGTACCCGCGGAGCAGATGCTCCTCCTCGCCGTCGCCGAGGTCGACCCGCAGGACCGGCGGGTCGAGCGCCGCCACCTTGTCCGCCCCGGCGATGATGACGATGTTGTCGGGCCGGACCGCCCGGACGACGCGCGGCGAGATCTGCTGGTTGCCGCGCCCCAGCAGAAACCCCTGGCCTCCGATGACGCCGAGGACGAGCGTCGCCGCCCCCGCCTCGCCGACGAGCCGCAGGATGCCGTTCTCGTCGAGGTCCGACGCGATGAGCTCGCCGTCCAGCACCGCGTCGACGCCGAGCGGCGTCCCCTCGAGGCCGAGTGCGGCGAGGACGCGGCCGGTCGTCGTCCCGGGGCCGAAGAGGTACAGCCGTGACGGCTCGAGCTCGCGGGCGATCTCGCTGCAGAGCGCGGTCAGCGCAGCATCGTCGGAACGGGGCGGCGCGGCTTTGCCACGCTGCAACCGGCCCTCGATGCGCGGCACCCTTGCGACTCCGAAGAGCTCGCTGTCGAGGGCGCCGTCCCCCGCGTCGAGGACCTCCGCCTCGACGGTCGGCCACAGCTTCGGGTTCGCGAGAAACCGCCCCGATGCGTCACCGGCCGCCTCGGGCGTCGTGCCGAAGACGGCGGAGCGCATCTTGACCCCGCACGGGACGCCGAGCACCGGTACACGCGTCCCGACCGTGTCGACGACGTCGCGCGCGGTCCCGTCACCGCCCGCGAACAGGACGAGATCTACCGCTCGGTCGGCGAGCTCGCTTGCGGCGCTGCGGGTGTCGTCCGCGGTCGTCGGCGTGCCAGGGCGAGACTCGAGGGCCGTGACGTGGAAGCCGGCCTCGACCGCCTCGTCTCGGCCCATCTCGCCGGCCGGCGCGAGGATCTCCACGTCGGGCGCGAGCGTGCGGAGCACCCGCAGCGCTCGACGGGCACGCCCCGCCGCAACGCGCGGCGCACCCTCGGCGACGAGCCGCGCGACGGCCGCCGCGTTGTCGCTCCCCTTCAGCGCGTACCGGCCGCCCACGCCGGCGACAGGGTTCACGATCAGTCCGGCACGCGTCATGCCGACCGCAACTCGACGGCCACCACGTCGACCGCCTCGCGTGCGCGGCTCACCATCGCGTCGATCTCCTCCTCCTCGACGACGAACGGCGGCGAGAACGCGATCGTGTCGGCGTCCGGCAGCGCCCGGGTGATCAACCCGCGCTCGAGGCACTTCCGCGCGACGAGGGCACCGACCCCAAGCGCGCGGTCGAACGCGACAGGAGGCTCACGCTGCGCAACGAGCTCGACGGCTGCGATGAGACCGAGACCGCGGACCTCGCCGACGAGAGGATGGTCGTCGAAGGCGGCGTGCAGCTGCGCCTGCAGCCGGGCTCCGCGCCTCGCCGCCTGCTCGACGAGGTCGTCGCGCTCGATGAGATCGAGGTTCGCGATTGCTGCTGCCGCGGCGACGGGGTGCGCCGTGTACGTGTAGCCATGACCGAACACGCCGGGCGTCGCGTCGGCGAGAACCGTCCACACGTGGTCCGAGACGATGCACCCCGACAGCGGGACGTATGCCGACGTGAGGCCCTTGGCCACCGTCATGAGGTCGGGCTCGACGCCGAGAGGCTCGCTGCCGAACCACGCGCCGGTGCGCCCGAACCCGCAGACGACCTCGTCGGCGATCAGGAGCACGTCGTGTCGCCGGAGCACCTCCTGGATCGCCGGGAAGTACGCAGGCGGCGGCACGATCACGCCCCCCGCCGCTTGAATCGGCTCCGCGATGAACGCCGCGACGGTCTCGGGCCCCTCGCGCAGAATCTGCTCGTCGAGCTCGTCGGCGAGGAACCGGACGAACTCCTCGTCCGTCGCCCCCGCGCGCTTCTCCCAGAGCCGGTGCGGGGCGCGCGCGTGCCTGATCATCGGCAATGGCAGGTCGAAGCCGTCGTGCAGGTTCGCGAGGCCCGTCAGCCCGGCCGAGAGCACGGTCACGCCGTGGTAGCCGCGCCGTCGTGAGATGATCTTCTTCTTCTCCGGCCGGCCGAGGGCGTTGTTGTAGAACCAGACGAGCTTCGCGTGCGTGTCGTTGGCGTCCGAGCCGCTGTTCCCGAAGAAGATCTTCGTCATCGGTACGCCCGTCGATGCGCGCACGCGCTCCACGACCCGCTCAGCGAGGAGCGCCGGCGCCTCCGTCGTCATCGACGAGAACCCGTGGTAGTACGAAAGCCGCTCGATCTGACGCGCGATCGCGTCAACCATCTCGGGCCGGCCGTAGCCGACGTTCACGCACCAGAGACCCGCCATCGCGTCCAGGTAGGCGCGGTTCTCGTCGTCCCAAAGGACGCAGCCCTCGCCCCTGACGATGAGCAGGCCGCCTTCGGTCTCGTGGCGCCGAGGCGCGGTGAACGGGTGGAAGACGTACCGCCGGTCCACCTCCTCGATCGACTGAGTCGGGTTCCTCATCATGCGAGCCCACGTCCGCCTATCGGACTTTCGGGCGCTGAACGAACATAGATCCTCGCAGGATCGATGTCCAGGAGCGCGTCAGCTCGCGAGGCGCGCGCGGATGGCGGCGCGGATCCGGTCGGCGACCGACGGCATCTCGCGCTCCATCTGCTTGAACTCTCGCCCGAACATGACGATGACGCGCATCGGAGTCGTCGCGACGACGTCCGCCGTCCGGCGTTCGGTCTCGAGCAGCCCGATCTCGCCGAAGAAGTCGCCGGGGCCGAGCTCGGCGATCGTCTCGCCGTCGTGCGTGACGTCGGCGGAGCCTTCCTCGATGACGAAGAACTCGTGCGCGAACTCGCCCTCGGTCGCAAGCCTCTCGCCCCGGCCGACGGAGATCTCGTCCGTCCACTGAGCCAGCTTCTTCAGCTCCTGCTTCGAGAGCCCCGAGAAGAAGCCCACGCCTTCGAGCCGTTTGGCATCCATGAGGGCGATCATGTCAGCCGACGGCGGTCTTGGAAAGGAACCGCTCCACGTCGGCGACGTCGAGCCGAAGCTCCCGGGCGGCCGACCGGCTCACGCGGGCGAACGGCGGGTCGAGCTCGACGCTCCCGTGCTTCAGCCCCCA
>Ga0075424_100008003_pt1 | contig 10297 bp, 4 predicted proteins | sample SoiMethybrSBSTD3_FD_75301 | JGI IMG/M metagenome (GOLD analysis project Ga0075424, IMG submission 75301) | Bulk soil microbial communities from a Populus tree surrounding site in Tennessee, USA - Soil MetaG P. TD hybrid SBSTD3 | ecosystem: Environmental > Terrestrial > Soil > Tree plantation...
GCGAGATCCGACAACCCGAGCGGAGCTGTCTTCTTCTTGGACGACATTCAATATGAGCTCGATGCGACGCACCGCGATCTCCGCCTGAATCAACCCCGGTTCTTGCGTAGCTACACCACCCTGCCGATCCAACGGTTGCCTCCTGCACCTGAGTCGTTCGACTTTGTCTTCCGCAACGCCGCGTACGCTGGCGACAACGCGATGGCTCTCCTCGCATTCTTGGCCGACGGCAGTGAGGACAGCCTCCGCCGGGCGGAGCTTATCGGCCAGGCGTTCGCGTATGCCGTCCAGCACGACCGCACTTATCACGATGGGCGTCTACGGGATGTGTATGCTGCCGGTGACTTGCCCCTACCGCCGGGCTGGCAACCGAGCGGCGAACCAGACACGGTTTCCATTCCGGGCTATTTCGATGAAACGTCGCAGAAGCTCGTGGAGGTCGGGCAGGACGGCCTCAGCACTGGCAACAATGCTCTGGCGATGGTGGCGCTGCTCGCTCTCTACCGGCGGACCGGAGAGGCGGAGTACCTAAACACGGCAAAGGCGATTGGGACTTTCATCCAGACGACTTTCCATGCGACGAAGGGACCTTATCAAGGGTTTCTGGGAGGTTACGACAACCCCGAGACCGACCATGCCCAACTGCGGCCGTGGGCAAGCACGGAGCACAATCTCGATCTCTTTGCCGCGTTCACGGCCCTGGCCGGCCTTGACACCCACCCTCCGTCCGGTGTCGACTGGGCGGCAGAGGCAGAGCACGCCAGGGTGTTCGTGGTAGCCATGTGGGACAATGGCCTCCGTTGTAATCTGACAGGAACGACCAACCCGCAGACGCGCAACTCGACGCCCGGCCAGCTCTCATTGGATGTCCAGCCATGGAACGTGCTGGCGATCCCTGGTGCGTTGACTCTCCATCCCAAACTTCTCGATTGCGCCGAGCGGAACCACCTCAACAACGATCAGGGATTCACCGGCTACGACTACAACGAGGATCGGGACGGCATCTGGTTCGAGGGCACGGCACATATGGCCACCGCCTATGCGCTGGCCGGACTGGAGGACCGGGCCGAGGTGCTGCGCCAGGAGCTACGCCGGGCACAGGAGACGCCGCCGTTCGGGGACGGGGAGGGGATCGCTGCCGCGAGCCATGACGGTGTGTCCACAGCGTTCGGCACTTTTGTCCTGAATCGCCGGCTTCACGTCGGAGCCACGGCCTGGAATCTCTTTTCGCAGCTCGGCTTCAATCCGTTCTATGCTGTTCCGATCGGGGGTGGCTGCGTGGCCGGGCCAACCGCCCTCTGCCTCGCCGGAGGCCGTTTCCAGGTCAGCGTGGCCTGGGGGACCTCCCAGGGACAATTCGGAATGGGAGAAGCCGTGCCGCTGACCGCTGACACGGGATATTTCTGGTTCTTTGGACCCAATAACGTCGAAGTGGTTATCAAGGTGCTCGATGCCTGCAGCTTCAACGATAAGTTCTGGGTGTTTGCCGGGGGGTTGACCGATGTTGAGGCCATCGTCACCGTGACCGACACTGTCACTGGTGTTTTCCGCACCTATTCGAACCGGCAGGGCGTCCCCTTCCAACCCATCCAAGACACCTCGGCCTTTGCCACATGTCACGGCAGTAGCGCTTCCGTCCGTCTCTCGCGCGTGGCTCGCGAGAATGTGGCGAGCCTGCCAATGGCTGCGCCTATACGTCAATGGAAACACCGGTCGACACCCACAGCTCGGGCCTCCACGGCTGCTTGCACGCCTGGCCCGTCGAATCTCTGCCTCTCCGATGGCCGTTTCCGGGTGGAGACTACCTGGCGCACTCCTCAGGGACAGCAGGGCACGGGTCAGGCGGTTGCCCTGACGGCTGATACCGGCTTTTTCTGGTTCTTCGCCGCGTCGAATGTCGAGGTCGTGGTCAAAGTTCTCAACGCCTGTGGCCTAAACCAACGACTGTGGGTTTTCGCCGGAGGCCTGACCAATGTCGAGGTCCACCTGCGAGTCACCGATACCCAGACAGGGATGGTCGAGGAGTACGTAAATCCTCTGGGTACCGTTTTCAAGCCGATCCAGGATACCGGAGCCTTCGCGACATGCCCTTGATTCACTCAATAGGTAACGTGCCTCGTCGCGCGATCCGAGCCGGCCCCTACTGCCACGGCCGCGTCGCGAGCTTCGGCGCCGTCATCACCCGGTAGTACGGCAGCAGGCCGATGGTGTCGTCCCAGTACGGCGTGCGACGGAACCACCACTGGTAGCGGGCTTGCGAATCGCCGGCGAATTTCTCGTCCTTGAGCGCGGCCTGCCAGTCGGCAGCGGTCTTCGGGTCCTTCAGCATCTCCGTGACCTGGCCCTCGAGCACGCGGGTGTCCATGTACTCCTTGCCCTCGAAGAGGCTGGAGAGGAGTCCCCAACTCAGCAGCGAATCCGGCGCTTCCGGCTCCAGGAGCTGAACGGCGACCTCGAAGTCCGGCTGGTCGGCCGGCACCCAGAGGGCGCCGGCTGGGATCTTCCGTCGCTCCACGGTGCGAGTCGCCTTGGACTCAACCCGCGTCAGCCCCTGGTACGAAGCGGGAGCGTACTTCGGCTGCGAGACGCGCATCGACTCCACTTCAATCTCCGTGGGCTGCATTACCTTCTCGACCTTCAGGGCGTGTCCCCGCAGCCGCGCTTCGATCTGCGGCCAGCCGGGGAGCACCAGGTACCCACGCGGACGGGGGACGGACTTGACGATCTTCGCCTGGTGAATCCACGGCACCTCGATCTCGTGCGCCTCGCCGCGATGGAAAAGAAGCAGTGGTTTGCCTGAAACCACCGACGTCTTCATCTCGCCCGCGAAGACAGGAAAGCGGATGCGGTCCGCTTGATCGATGTCGCTCGCCTCGATGTCGACCGCCACGGATGACGGCGGCGCGTCCGGCTTTCCCAAGGCCACGGTGGCGGCTTCGGCGTCAGCCACCGCCTTGGTCAGCGAAGCCGGATCGCGGGCGATCTCTTGCAACAGGGCCACGAGAAACTCGCGGTTCGCCGCCACTCGCTGTGGATAGGGCTTGTAGGAGTGCATCTCCACCAGCACCGACGGGCGATTGCGCAGCGGGAAATAGCCGGTGGAGTAGCGCGGCTGTCCCACCCAGGAGTTGAAGCCCTTGGCCGGATCGTTGTGGTCGATGAGATCCACGTAGGGGCCGATCTTGTGCCCCGCCTTGGACGTCGCTGCCAGTACCGCCGGCATGTGGGCGCGCAGCCAGCCGTCCACGGGTGGCGGAGCCTGCGGCGCCTCGGCCCAGGTGTAGGTGAGCACCCACTCCATATCGACGCCGTCCGTCACGTGATCGTCCACGTGCAGGTGTGGGCGCCAGGCGTTGACCAGGGCGATGAGCGAGCGGGCCTCTTCCGAGGAGATCTTCAAATAGTCGCGGTTGAGATCGAGGCCGTTGGCGGTGGCGCGGAAGCCCATTCCCTGGCGCGGTCCGTCCTGATTGGGACGGTTGTACGGCGAGACGCGCTCGTGACCGTCGACGTTGTAAATTGGCAAAATCATCAAAGTGATCTTGTCCAGGATCTCGGGATAGCGGCCGAGCGCCAGGTCGCGCAGCAGCAGCAGCGAGGCGTCCTTGCCGTCGATCTCCCCGGCGTGGATGCCGTTCTGGATGAGCACGATGGGCTTGGGCAGCCGCTGCGCCCGCTTGCCAGTGAAGGCTTTCTCCGTCGAGACCACCACGAACGGCAACGGCCGGCCCTGGCCGGAGGTGCCGTAGAAGCCCAGGTACATCGACGGGAAATGGGCCTGGAGCTGGCGCAGGAGCTCGAGCGTCTCCTCGTAGCTCCCAGTCGCCTCGAAGCGGGAGATCTCGGCACGGGTTTTGAGCTTGGCGATCGCCTCCTGCTCCTCGCGGGCTGGGGGCGCGCTCGGCGCTGCCGTCGCAGGGACCTCGTCATCCGGATCGCGCGGCACCTGTGCCTCAGCCGTCCAAGGGAGGAGGCAGAAGGAGAGGAGCAGGATGGATTGGATCAAGGGACAGCGGGCGCGATCGGGCATAGGAGACCTCCGGATGGCGCGGACTCTAGCAGACGGCGCCGGTCCGGCAATCGGGTTGGTCGCAGCGCCGCTGGCATGATCCCTGCACAGGGGCAATCTCCGTGAATTGGATACAAATTCCGATCGTCTTGGAGGAGACCCCGCCATGTTTTTTCTCGAATGCCGGAGAGCCCCGCTGGCCGCCGCGCTGGTGGTAGGCCTGCTTCTTTGCACCTCAGCCTGGGCGGCCAATCCGTCCTCGGGCACCGTGTCCTCGCCGTCGCCGCAGGCGAACTGGACGGGAGGCCCGCTGACGCCTACCGCCGCTTCCACCTGCGGCGGCCCCAACAACCCCGCTTGTGATAATTACAAATTAACGATCGTCCCGCCTTCCTTTGCTTTCAAGGTCGAGATCAAGCTCACCCTGCAGCCGACGGACGACTACGACCTCGAGGTCTACGGTCCGGACGGCAGCCTCCTGGGCCAGTCCGGCAACTCGGCCGGGGAGGCCGAGCAGGTGGTGCTCACCAACCCCGCGGGAGGCACCTACACGGTGAGCGCCTCGCCCTTCGCGCCGCTCATGGCCTACAACGGCAGCGCGAAGATCAGCCAGCTTCCCGCGCCGCCGCCCCCCTCGACCGCGCCGCCGCCGCGCTATGCCAACTACACGCCGCCGAACGGCGTGGGGACGAGCGCCGGCGAGCCCTCGATCGGCGTCGACCAGCGAACCGGCAAGGTGATGTACGTCGCCGGCACCGAGACGCTTCGCGTCTCCTTCAACGATTGCTCCTCGCCTGCCAGCGGCACCTGGGAGGACGTTTCGGCGCTGCAAACCTCGCAGGTGACGTTCGACCCCATCCTCTACACCGATCCCACGCTGGGCCGGACGTTCGTCTCCCAGCTCCTGCCCACCACCATGAGCCTGCTGGCCTTCACCGACAACGACGGCATCACCTGGTCTCCCAGCCAGGGCTCGGGCATCGCCTCGGGCGTCGACCACCAGACGATCGGCGGCGGCCCCTTCGCCTCCGGTCTGCTCACGCCGCTGACCAGCTATCCCCACATCCTCTATTACTGCTCGCAGGACATCGCCATGGCCCAGTGCGCCACCAGCCTCGACGGCGGCACGACCTTCGGTCTTGCGGTGCCGATCTACAACCTCACCCAGTGCTCGGGCATCCACGGCCACGTCAAGGTGGCGCCGGACGGCACCGCCTACGTCCCCAACAAGAGTTGCGGCAGCGGCCAGGGCGTCGCGGTGACGCACGACAACGGCCTGACCTGGACAGTGAAGACCATCCCGGGCAGCTCGGCCGGGAGCTGGGACCCGTCGGTCGGTATCGCCAGCGACGGCACCGTCTACTTCGGCTACATGAACGGCGACGGCCATCCGTACGTCGCGGTTTCCCATGACGAAGGCGACACCTGGACCAACCTCCAGGACGTGGGGACGGCCTTCGGCCTGCAGAACATCGCCTTCCCGGCCGTGGTGGCCGGTGATCCCGACCGCGCGGCCTTCGCCTTCCTCGGCACTTCGACGGCGGGAGACGCGGGCGGCGAGGACCCCAACTTCCCGGCCGTCTGGCACCTCTACGTGGCCCACACCTACGATGGCGGCGCGACCTGGGTGACGGCGGACGCGACGCCCAACGATCCGGTGCAGAAGGGCACCATCTGCTCCGCCGGCACGACCTGCGGCAGCACCCGCAACCTCCTCGACTTCATCGACGCGACGGTCGACGCCCAGGGCCGGGTGCTCGTGGGCTATGCCGACGGCTGCACCGGCGGCTGCGTCGCGGGCGGCCCGAATAGCGGCACGTCGCTGGCGACGATCGCCCGCCAGATGAGCGGCAAAGGCCTCTTCGCCGCCTCCGACTCGCCGGTCAGCGTCCCGGCGGCTCCGGCTCTCCAGGCGACGGAGGCCAACGGCGTCGTCCACCTCACCTGGTCGACGCCGGACGACCACGGCTCCCCGATCCTGAGCTACGTCCTCTATCGCAAAAACCCGTCGGGCGGATTCAAGAAGATCGCCAGCGGCGGCCCCGGTTTCCACTCCTACGACGACACGCCGAAGGCCGGCACGACTCCCACCTACCGGGTGATGGCCGTGAACGCGATCGGCAAGGGCCCGTTCTGCCACGACGTGACTCCAACGGTGGCGCCGCCGGCGACGCAGTCCTGCACGGCGCCCGGTACCCGGGTGGCGGACGATCCGGCGGGCGACTCGCCGGTGCCGGCCCTCGACGTTCAGTGGCTATCGATCGCCGAGCCGCGGACCACGGACGGCTCCCACAAGCTCGTCTTCACCCTCAAGGTGGCGAGCCTCTCGACCTTCACTCCCGGCAACGCCTGGATGATCCTGTGGAACCGGCCGCTGCCCGACGCCACCTACGACCGCAACTACGTCGTGATGCGGGCAACCGGGCTTGGCACCGCGGCCTTCAAGGTGGGCAAGCTCTCGCCGCCCAACGTCAACCAGGCGACCGACCTCGGCACCGCAGCCGGCAGCTTCTCGGCGGACGGCACGATCACCATCACCATTACGACAGACCAGGCGGACAACGTCGCCACCGGCCAGGACCTGGCGGCCATCGAGGTCCGAACCTTCGCGGTCAACGTCAGCGGCCAGCCGTCATCGCAGGCGACTTCGGCCGATCACACCACGTCGACGAGCTACACGCTGGTGGGTAGCAGCCAGTGCCTCTGATCCTGCCCTGAGCGACGACGGACCTTCCAGAGGCGCGGCTCAGTTTGCCGCGCCTCGGACACCTTTGAATAAAGAGAACGGTTTCCCTCGAATTTCGAAGCTCAACAAGGAGACGAGATGAATAACCTTTATCGGAAGTTGTGGAAGTCGGCCGGGATCGCCGCGGCCGTCGCGCTGGCCGTCGTGGCCGGCCCAGCGCGAGCGACCACCTCCCCGCCCACCTATGCCGTCTACGCGCCCCCGGCCGGCATGGGCACGAGCGCCGGCGAGCCTTCCATCGGCGTCGACGGGCGGACGGGTGCCGTCCTCTACATCGCCGGCACCGAGACGCTCAAGGTCACCTTCAATGACGCCGTGTCTCCGGCGACCGCCGCCTGGCAGAACGTCAGCGCGACGCAGACCTCGCTCATCACCTTCGACCCGATCCTCTATACCGATCAGCTGTTGGGCCGCACATTTGTCTCGCAGCTCCTGCCGACGACTTTCAGCCTGATGGCCTACTCCGACGACGACGGCGCCACCTGGCATCCGAGCCAGGGAGGCGGCATCGCCTCGGGAGTCGACCACCAAACGGTCGGCGGCGGACCGTTTCATAGCGGGCTGTTGGGCTCCCTGCCTCAACTCTATCCGCACGCCATTTACTATTGCTCGCAGAGCATCGCCCTCGCCAACTGCGCCGTCAGTCTCAACGGCGGCACCACCTTCGGTCTCGCGGTGCCGATCTACAACCTGACCCAGTGCGCCGGCCTGCACGGCCACATCAAGGTCGCGCCGGACGGCACGGCCTATGTCCCCAACAAGAGCTGCAACGGCCAGCAGGGCGTCGCGGTGTCGACGAACAACGGCTTGAGCTGGACCGTGCGCACCGTGCCGGGAAGCTCCGCCGGCTCCTCCGATCCCTCGCTCGGCATCGGCGCCGACGGCACCGTCTATTTCGGCTGGTCCAACGGCGACGGCCACGCCTATGCGGCGGTCTCGCACGACCAGGGAGTGACCTGGACGAACCTCCAGGACGTCGGCGCGGCCTTTGGCATTCAGAACATCGCCTTCCCGGCGGTGACGGCGGGCGACAGCGACCGCGCGGCCTTCGCCTTCCTCGGCACCACGACCGCCGGCAACGCCACGGGCGACGATCCCGCCTTCCCGGCGGTCTGGCACCTCTACCTTGCCACGACCTACGATTCCGGCGCGACCTGGACGACCGTGGACGTGACGCCCAGCGACCCCGTGCAGCGCAGCACCATCTGCACCGCCGGCACCACCTGCGGCACGACCCGCAATCTGCTCGACTTCATGGATCTCACCGTGGACCCGGAGGGAAGGACGCTGGTGGGCTTCGCCGATGGCTGCGTGGGCGCCTGTGTCACGGGAGGCGCCAACAGCTTCGCCGCCGAGGCCCGCATCGCCCGGCAGACGGGCGGCAAGCGGCTGTTCGCGGTATTCGATCCGTAGGAGCGAGGGAATCAGGCGAATACGGACGACAAACACGGCCGGGCAAGGATGATCAAGCCGAGCCTCGGCCCGTGTCAGTCCATGCTGTCTGTGACCGTCCGTGTTCGTCCCTCGGGCGAAAACTCGTGTACGATCATCTCCGCCAGCTAGGGGGGCCGCCAAGGCTGAGAGTCCCGTCGCGGGACGACCCTCATCACCTGACCTGGGTAATGCCAGCGTAGGGAAGCGATGACGAGCCTGACAGCGCGGCCGCACCTTGCGAAGGGGTGCGGCCTTTCTCTTGCTCGGCATGATTTCCGCGGAAGCACAGACGGAGAAGGAGATCCGAATGATCGAGCCGACGTTCAACCCGTCCGTCCCTGCCGGCGAGCCGGCTTTCGGGAATCCCCGGACTCCCGCCATCACCACCGGACCGCTGCCCGGCTCGACCAAGATCTACGTCGCGGGTAGCCGGCCGGACGTGCGGGTGCCGATGCGCGAGATCCGCGTTTCGGCGACCCATACCAGTGCCGGGCTCACCGTCGAGAATCCACCGGTCACCATCTACGATCCGTCGGGTCCCTATACCGATCCCGAAGCCGAGATCGACGTGCGCCGGGGGCTGCCTCCTCTGCGGCGGCCGTGGATTCTGGAGCGCGGCGACGTCGAGGTATTGCCCACCGTCTCCTCCGAGTACGGCCGCCGGCGCGCCAGCGACCCGCGGCTCGCGGGTCTCCGCTTTCCCCATCTCAGGAAACCGCTGTGCGCCAAGCCGGGCGCCAACGTCTCGCAGATGCACTACGCGCGGCGCGGCATCGTCACGCCGGAGATGGAGTTCATCGCCATTCGCGAAAATCAGCGGCGCGAGCTGGCCCGCGAGATCGCGGGCGGCAAGGCCTGGGGTGGCGGCGTCGCCCAGCATCCGGGCCAGTCGTTCGGCGCTGCCGTTCCGCCCGAGGTCACTCCCGAATTCGTGCGCGAGGAAGTGGCCCGCGGCCGGGCGATCATCCCGAACAACGTCAATCATCCCGAGAGCGAGCCGATGATCATCGGCCGCAACTTCCTGGTGAAGATCAACGCCAACATCGGCAACTCGGCCGTCACCTCGTCGATCGAGGAGGAAGTGGAGAAGCTGGTCTGGGCCATCCGCTGGGGAGCGGACACGGTGATGGATCTCTCGACGGGCAAGAACATTCACGAGACCCGCGAGTGGATCCTCCGCAACTCGCCGGTGCCCATCGGCACCGTGCCCATCTACCAGGCGCTCGAAAAAGTGGGCGGCAAGGCCGAGGACCTCACCTGGGAGATCTACCGCGACACCCTCATCGAGCAGGCCGAGCAGGGCGTGGACTATTTCACCATCCACGCCGGCGTGCGCCTCGCCTACGTGCCGCTGACGGCGAACCGGATGACCGGCATCGTCTCCCGCGGCGGCTCGATTCACGCCAAGTGGTGCCTGGCCCACCACCGGGAGAACTTCACCTACGAGCACTTCCCGGAAATCTGCGAGATCATGCGCGCCTACGACGTGGCGTTCAGCCTCGGCGACGGCCTGCGCCCCGGCGCCATCGCCGACGCCAACGACGCCGCCCAGTTCGCCGAGCTGGACACCCTGGGCGAGCTCAACGCAATCGCCTGGAAGGACGACGTACAGGTGATGATCGAAGGGCCGGGCCACATCCCCATGCACCTCATCAAGGAGAACATGGACCGCCAGCTCGCCGCCTGCGGCGAGGCGCCGTTCTACACCCTCGGCCCCCTCACCACGGACGTGGCCCCCGGCTACGACCACATCACCTCGGCCATCGGCGCCGCCATGATCGGCTGGTTCGGCACCGCCATGCTTTGCTACGTCACCCCCAAGGAGCATCTGGGGCTGCCCAACCGCGAGGACGTCAAGCAGGGCGTGATCGCCTACAAGATCGCCGCCCACGCCGCCGATCTCGCCAAGGGCCATCCCGGTGCCCAGATCCGCGACAACGCCCTTTCCAAGGCCCGCTTCGAGTTCCGCTGGGAGGACCAGTTCAACCTCGCGCTCGACCCCGAGACGGCCCGCGCCTATCACGACGAGACCCTGCCCCAGGAAGGCGCCAAGGTCGCTCACTTCTGCTCCATGTGCGGCCCCCACTTCTGCTCGATGAAGATCACGC
>Ga0075424_100008004_pt1 | contig 10297 bp, 9 predicted proteins | sample SoiMethybrSBSTD3_FD_75301 | JGI IMG/M metagenome (GOLD analysis project Ga0075424, IMG submission 75301) | Bulk soil microbial communities from a Populus tree surrounding site in Tennessee, USA - Soil MetaG P. TD hybrid SBSTD3 | ecosystem: Environmental > Terrestrial > Soil > Tree plantation...
TACCTCCGGGTCATTCGGTGGAATCAGAAGCCCGGTGACGCCATCCTGCACCACCTCCAGGTTTCCTCCCAGCGCGGTTGCGATTACGGGCAAGCCCGATGCCAGGTACTCCAGCACGGCATTGGGCAATCCCTCTGCCAGTGAAGGCAGCACCGCAATGTCGCAGGAAACTAGAATCTCTGGAACGTCGCCACGTCGGCCGAAGAAGAGGAAGTGCTGCTTGAGGGCAGCGGCTTCCACCATTGCCTCATAATCGTGCCGCTTGGGACCATCCCCCACTAGAACAAACTGCACCTTAGGATGCGCATTTACGACTTCTGCTGCCGCCCTGATCAGCACCGGATGCCCCTTTACATCACTATTCATGTTGCCAACAAGGACAATGAGCTTTCGTCCAGCGCTCCCCGGATACAGCCACTCCCGGTTCGACTTCACCTTGCGGAAACGATCTATGTCCACGCCGTTGTATACCACGCAGACCTTTTTGGCAGAGACACCGTCCTCAACCAGTCCGTCGCGAATCGCTTTGGCGTTGGTCAACACGGCAGAAGACCTCCCTTGTAGAAAACGCAAGACTCGACGGCGATAGGTCCCATACCAGGCATCATGCGACAGATCGCGCTGGCTGGTGATCGTCACCGGAACCCTTGCGATTTTCGCCGCGATGGTCCGACCATGTTCGACCAGAGATCGTGCGCGTGCACGATCTGGACACGCTCCCGGCGCAGAAAGCGCGCGATTCTCAACATGCCAGCTATGCCGGAAGCAGTGTCGATCCCCTTCCCCAACGAAAACTCGATGACACGTACTCCGGAGCCTTCCAGACGTGAGAGCAGAGGCCCTTCCTTGCGCAGGCAGCCAATGGTTACTCGATAACGAGCGGGATCCAGTCTTCGGGCCAACTCGACTGCTTGCGTTTCGGTGCCACCGATCATGAAGGAATCGAGCAGAAAGAAAACGCGCCGTGGAGGCTGCGCATTTGCTCGTGGCTCAGCCTCAATTGATCGCATATTTTCTTCGACGTGTGTCACTGGCGTAATCTGTTCTGACAATCGCCGTCGTGTCAAAACATATTACCCTGCTATTTTTGTGTTCATTTTCAACGTTGCGTTCAGAACGCTCGAAAGTAACTGATGAATATTCTATGGATTAAGGCCGGCGGCCTGTTGCCGCTGGACAGCGGCGGCAAGATTCGCAGTTTTCACATTCTGCGAGAACTCGCTCGCAATCACCGCGTGACGTATTTCGGATTTCACGCTGAGCAGGAAAATACGGCGCAACGCGAATTGGAACACATTTTCGATCGCGTGATCTGCGTGCCCCTGCACCTGCCAAAGGCGAAGAACGCGAGCGAACTCTTCGAATATGCTGGCGGAGTGTTCTCGAGCCAGCCCTACAACATTCGCAAGTATTGTCGGCCGGAAGCGGTACGCGAACTTCGTAGCTTGCTGGCGAGTTCCGAGTTTGACGTCCTCGTCTGTGACTTCCTCATTCCCGCGGGCGCGGTCCCCTGGGAGTTGCCAATGCTGCTTAGAGCAGGCCTGATCGTGCTTGCACTGCGTCGTGGTGGGGCCTTCTGGTGGTTGCGCTGATTACGGTGGCGATGCCACTTCTAGCGTCCATCCGATCTGGCGTAGTCGGGCCGGCTGTGCCATACGGCACAACGGATTACCTTTGTTTAAGGTAGTTGGCATCAACAAGTTCGGGTTTGCTGCTAAATTAGAGTAGGTACGGTATTTACCCGTTTCGCTGGACGGGCGAGCCGCCTGTCCCACGATGTTGTCCCGCGTAGTTGTCCTGGTTCGGACATCCAGGAAAATTTATTCGAACTCATGGAGGACATGCATTCTAATGACTTCAACCAGCCATCTGATTCCGGCGCACGGCGGCGAGCTTGTGCAATTGATCGCGTCGCAGGAGCGCAGTGCCGAACTCAAAGCCCACTCGCGCGAGTGGCCCTCTTGGGACCTGACCGCGCGCCAACTCTGCGACGTTGAGCTGCTCTTGACCGGCGGCTTTTCTCCTCTACGGGGATTCATGAAACGCGCGGATTACGAGCGCGTGTGCCACAACATGCACCTGACCAGCGGCGTGATCTGGCCTATGCCAATCACACTCGACGTTACTGAGGAATTTGCGAAAAAACTCCAGCCCGGAAGCAGCAAAGTGGCATTGCGCGATCCTGAAGGCGTAATGGTAGCGGTGCTAGACGTTGAAGAGGTCTGGCAACCTGATCGAAAAGCTGAAGCAGAATCAGTGTTTGGCAGTTCCAGCACTGCGCACCCGGGCGCCGATTATGTGATGAACAAGGCGAACCCCTGGTATGTGGGCGGCAAGCTCGAAGGGCTGCAGCTCCCATCGCACTACGATTTCAAAACTCTCCGTCTCACACCGGCCGAACTGCGAACTGAATTTGCGCGGCTGGGTTGGCGGCGAGTGGTTGCATTTCAAACTCGCAACCCCATGCACCGCGCGCACGTTGAGCTGACTTTCCGGGCCGCAAAAACTGTCGAAGCGAACCTGCTGATTCATCCATCAGTCGGTATGACAAAACCCGGTGATGTGGACTACTTCACCCGTGTGCGCTGCTATCAGCTGCTTCTGTCTAAATATCCGCCGGGAACGGTGAAGCTCTCAATGCTGCCACTCGCTATGCGTATGGGCGGCCCGCGCGAGGCAATCTGGCACGCGCTAATTCGGAAGAACCACGGTGTCACGCACTTCATCGTTGGCCGCGACCACGCAGGTCCTGGCAACGACAAAGACGGCAAGCCGTTCTATGGCCCATATGAGGCGCAAGAGCTTTTCAGGAAAAACGAAAAAGAGATCGGCGTGACCATGGTGCCCTTCAGCATGATGGTTTACCTCGAAAACGAGGACCGCTACGTTCCGGACAACGAAGTGCCTCCGGGCGCGCGCGTGCTGAATATCTCCGGCACAGAATTACGCAATCGCCTCAATGAAGGCCGGGACATCCCCGCATGGTTCACCTATCCCGAAGTTGTGCGCGAACTGCGGCGCAGCTTTCCCCCACGTCACAAGCAGGGAGTCACGATCTTCTTCACCGGACTTTCCGGCTCGGGTAAATCAACTATCGCCAATATTCTGCTCACGAAGTTCCTGGAGATGGGTGGGCGGCCAGTGACGCTTCTGGATGGAGACCTGGTGCGGAAGCATCTTTCGTCAGAACTCGGCTTCTCGAAAGAACATCGCGACATCAACATCCGCCGAATCGGCTATGTTGCTTCTGAAATCACCAAGAACGGTGGGATCGCGATTTGCGCTCCCATTGCGCCCTATGACGCTACCCGCAAGCACGTTCGTCAGTTGATTGACCCGTACGGTGGATTCGTTCTTGTTCACGTCGCTACGCCGATCGAAACCTGCGAAGAGCGCGACCGAAAGGGTCTGTACGCCAAGGCCCGGGCCGGAATTGTGAAGGAATTTACCGGCATCTCCGATCCTTACGAAGTGCCAGCTGACGCCGAAGTCGTGATCAACACGGCCGAATTGAGTGCTGAAGAATCGGCTCAGGAGATCATTCTTCATCTCGAGCAGCAGGGCTTCATCGGAGTCAGTGCGGAATCGGGCGGGAACCCTGGGGCATAGCTAGAATAAATGGAACCCGCCGCACTCAGGATCTTCATCGGGCTGATTGTGGGCACGCTGATCGGCATGACAGGCCTCGGCGGCGGCGTCCTATTGTTGCCCATTCTGATTTTTGGGTTGGGCGTACCGGCCATCAAGGCTGTCGGGTCGGACGCCCTTTTCAACTTCATCACTAAGATCCCATCGAGCATTGTTCACCTCAGCAAGGATACGGTGCGACGCAAAGTCGTGATCGCTCTCGCGGCGGGAAGCGTGCCGGGATCTATTCTCGGAATTCGCGTACTCATGCATCTCCGAGACATCTATGGAACTGGAGTCAATGATTTTATTAAGTCAGCAGTCGGAATCCTGCTGATTGTCGTTTCCACCTTGCTTTTGGTCCAGCGCAGGCTTGAGGCCGGTATGGCGAACCGCCCGCCGACAGCCAAGTCGTTTGCGGGAATGGTTGTGATCGGCCTGGTTGCCGGCTTTCTGGTTGGGATGACGTCGGTCGGTTCAGGCAGCATCATCATGATGTTGCTGTTGCTGTTTTACAGCTATCCGCCGAAGGTGATGGTAGGAACTGACATTGTTCATGCAGTTATTTTGACCGGCGTGACCAGCCTGCTGCACTTTCGCCTGGGAAACGTGGATCCGTCGCTGGTTGGATATTTGCTCGTCGGTTCAATTCCAGGAGGCCTGATCGGCTCCTATCTCAGCACCCGGGTTCCAGTGGTCTGGCTCCGTCGTATCCTGTGCACAATCTTGCTGGTGACCGGAGTCCGCATGCTGATTGCTCCACCGGTGCATTAAACATTCATGCAGAAAACCTCAAATTATTCAGACGTTCTCGAACGGGTCGAGTATGCCATTGAAGCATCGAAACCGGTTTTCGCCCGTTTCACACCAGGCGAGATTGCCGCCGAATACAAGGCTGGGCACGACCCCGTGACCGAAGCCGATCGTGCGCTCGATGAAGTGTTGCGCAACAATCTGTTGCGAGATGGTGAGGGTTGGCTTTCTGAAGAAAGCACTGACGACCAATCGCGCCTGTTCAAATCGCGAGTTTGGATCGTCGATCCGCTCGACGGCACGCGCGAGTTTGTCGAGGGCATTCCCGAATTCTGCGTTTCCATAGCCATGATCGAGCGTGGAAAAGCGGTCGCCGGCGGAATTTACAATCCCGCGACGAACGAGACCTTTATCGGTTCCGTGGGCTCCGGACTCACTTACAACGGTCAGCCCGTGCGGGCGAGCCAGCGCACTTCGCTCCAAGGTTCGGTGGTTCTGGCGAGCCGCAGCGAAACCAAACGCGGCGAGTGGAAGGAATTTGAGAGCGCGCCGTTCAAAGTCCAACCGATGGGTTCTGTTGCCTATAAACTGGCGCGGGTGGCAGCAGGGCTAGCCGATATCACATTTACACTGGTGCCCAAACACGAATGGGATGTTGCGGCTGGATGCGCGCTCGTCCTTAGCGGCGGGGGGCGGGTACGCACGAAGTGGAAAGCCGAACCCGCATTCAACCGTCAGCATCCGAAACTCGGCGGCCTCATCGCCTGCGGCGCATTGCTTTTGGATGACCTGATGAACTTCTTGAAGCCCCACATCAAACCCGTAGAGTAGGTGCGGAAAAGATGTTGCAAGCAACGTCTCTACAACGAAGGCCGGAGTTCGACCTTCTTCGTTTCAATCGTGAGCTTCGTCGACGGTAGCTTTGGGCCGGGCCAATCCTCCGTATAAGCTTCGAGAGTGATTACTCCCGGCGTCTTGCTGGCCTGCAGGATCAGTTGCGCAAGCCCATTAAAGAGACTGCGCTTGGGTTCTTTGTCGGATTCGGGACAATTGGGATCGCCGTTGCCGACTCCGATGAGTGCGCCCTCGCCGCTGACTTTGAACACGACGGGGTGGTCGGCTGTGGGCACGTGCCGGCCCTGTGCGTCTAACACTTCGACGCGAACCATTGCGATATCTTCACCATCTGCGTTGATGGTGGTTCGATCGGCAGTAAGCTTGATCGATTCCGGCTTACCAGTGGTCTCGCGCTTTTCGGTCAGCACAACTTTTCCGTCTTTGCTGCCGCGGGCTTCGATCATGCCGGGTTCGTACCTCACCTTCCATTCAAGATGCGTCAGCGGCTGAATTTGTTGGCTACCCTGGCTTTTGCCGTTCACGAACAGCTCAACTTCGTCCAGATTCGAGTGCACCCAAACGCGAATGACTTCGCCCGCCCGCTGTTCCCAGTTCCAGTGCGGAAATAAGTGCAGCACCGGTTCGTCGCCCCACCAGGCCTTGTAGTAGAAGTAGTTGTCCTTGGGGAAGCCGCACATGTCCACGATTCCGAATTGCGAATTGATGGAAGGCCATCCATAGGGTGTCGGTTCGCCGCGATAGTCAAAGCCCGTCCAGGCAAAGCCGCCTGCCAGCCATTCGCGCGCGGCATAGAACTTCCACCACTCTTCCGCCAGTTCGGCCCAGAACGGATGATTCGCATCGTAAGCGCTGAGCCAGTTACGCAACTTGTCGGTCTCGTAGATACCACGGGTTGAAACGGTGCTCGCGGTCTCCGATCCCACAGAAGGCGTGTTCGGATGAGCTTTGTGCCAGGAATCAATTACGTTCAGGTTGTAGTTAAAACCCATGACATCCAACTGTTCAGGAAAATGGGTTTGGAATGCAGCATTCACTGCCGCCGTGCACAGCCGGGTGGGATCGAGTTCGTGCGATCTCCGAATCATGGAGTCGATCACCGGAACGCCTTGTGGTTCCGGCATCATCGTCCACTCTTCGTTCCCCATGGACCAGATGATGATCGACGGCGAGTTGCGATAGCGCTTGATCATGGTTTCAAGCTGCGTCATGCCTTCCGGATTCGAACTCATCAGGCGGGTTTCGCACATCATCATCATGCCGAGCCGGTCGCATGTATCGACTAACTCTGGCGTGGGCATGTTGTGCGACGTGCGGATTGAATTTGAACCCATTCCTTTCAGCACGTTCACACGATATGCCTGAAGACCATCCGGCAGCGCTGCCCCGACTCCGGCATGGTCTTGATGGTTGCAGGTTCCCTTCAGCTTGACGGACTTGCCGTTGAGAAAAAAACCTTTGTTGGCGTCCCATGCGAGTGTTCGAATGCCGAAGGTGACGTGCTCGGCATCGCGAACTTTGCCGTTCGACTCGAGCGTCACAATGGCCGAGTAGAGGTTGGGCGTTTCGGGTGACCAGAGTTGCGGGCTGGGGACCTTGGTCGTGACCGTAAACGGGGTCGTCTCGTCGACTCCGACTGCCTGTGGTACGGCGTCCGCAGTCGCCACAGTCTTACCCGCTGAATCGACAATCTGCCAGCGAACCCGGCAAGTCTCTGCATTCGTGCTCTGATTCAGAACGACGGTGCCCAAATTCAGCATTGCCACACCGCTCTTCAGCTCTGCTCGAACGTAACTTTCCCACGGGCCCAGATGAAGTGCGTCAGACTTGCTTAACCAGACATGGCGGTACAGTCCCGCGCCTTCGTAGAACCAGCCGTCTCCGAAGCTGGCGTCGACTCGTGCCACCAAATAATTCTTTGCACCGTAATTCGCAAAATCACTGATGTCGAAACCGAACGGCGCGTACCCATTGTCGTTTCGTCCGACAAAGTATCCGTTGAGGAACACGAGCGTGTCGCGGAACGCGCCATCGAAATCCAGCAGTAAGCGCCGCCCCCGATCGTTTTCCGGAATTTCGAACGTCTTGCGATACCAGCCGACGCTGGTTTCGGGATAGCTCCGCCCTAGCGGCTTGTAGCCATGGCTCTGAAGGTTTTCGTCGCGGACCAGCGGCAACTCGACTGCCCAGTCGTGCGGCAGATTCAATGAGCGCCATTTGGAATCGTCCCATTTTTGCGTGGCAAATTTAAACTCGCCGGCTTTGGCGAAGTCGTCCTGCTTCACACCGAACCCCAGATCACGGGCGGGATCGGCGCTATGGCCGAACTGAAATTTCCAATCGAAGTCCATCAGCAGGCGCTCGCGCGGCGCAATAGTGGCGCCAAGCTCCGACGCCAGCGCAAAGAGCGAATTGCGACGTAACATCCACGAGGCGGCAGAGGCAGCGGCGCCTGCACGAAATAAATCACGGCGAGTTAACGATGACATTCAGCGGTCTCCAATGGGAAGTTGAACGAAATTCAAAGCGAGAACGAACACTATACGGTAGAGCTTCGCCGCTCTCAAGCGCGAAAGACTGTCTGGTACCCGAAGGATGCCGCTACACCGCGCTACTCGCTACCGAACCAATTTTTTCAAGTCCATTTGCTTCCGTCGGCGTGATCAGGCTCACAACCGCAGTGATCACGAAATTGAAACATAGCGCGATGAAACCGGCATTCAATCCGCGCCAGGGATCGCGGCCCGTGAGTGTGAGAAGTGCGGCAATGCTTATGCCGACGCCCAACCCGGCGAAGACTCCCGGCGTTGTGACCCGTCTTGAAAACAACCCGAGCACGACTCCAGGAAAAAGCTGCGCCACGCCTGCGTATCCCAACAACAGCAGCGATACCAGGCTCACAGAGGTTTGAATGGCGAGATACAGAGCTCCGAGCGTGAGCACCAGAACCATGGCTTTTGCAAGCCTGGCCACTTGCTCGTCATTAGCACCGGGCGCGATTACGGGCCGATAGAGATTTTTCGCGAACAAAGTTGCCGCAGTCAAAAGCTGGATGGCGGCGGGAATCATTGCGGTTAGCGCGCCCGCCCCGCCTATGATCCCCAGAAACCATGCGGGAAAGGTCTGACGAACAATAGTCAGCAATGAGAGATCGCCATTGCTGAGGTTCGGCAAAACCATAAGGGCAGTCAGCCCGACAAGCATCATCAGAGGCATGGTGATGCTGTAGAGAGACATGAAGACCGTGTTACGCCGCAGGATTTTTCCACTGCGCGCCGTGAACGAGGCTGCGAAATTCTGCGGCCACATGAAAAAGCCAACTGAAGTCATGAGCACGCTTGTGATGTACCAGCTGTGGCCCAGGTTCTTCGTGGACCCCGGCATGACGAGGTGCTGCGGCTTCGCGTGCGCTACCGCAGCAAACATCGGACCGATGCCGCCGAAATAGTGGTACGGAATTGCGATTCCGATGAATAGCGCCGCGAAGAGCAGCAGGAAATCTTTCATTACACTGGCCCACGCCACCCCGCGCACGCCGCTTACGAAGACAAATGCTGCCACGATCGTGAATGCGATGATCATGGCAGGGGTGCGATGAATTCCGCCGTAGCTCGCGATTTCGACAATGATCCCCAATCCTGTCAACTGAAGTTGAACATACGGCAGCATTGAGATCACGCCCACCAGAGCGACCAAGGCGGAAAGGTACGTGCTCTGATAGCGTGCCTGGAAAAAATCGGCTTGAGTTTGCAGCTTGCATTTTTGGCCAGCTTCCCAAACCAACGGAAGGATGAAAAATCCAACCACATACATCAAAGGCTGGTAGCCAAGGATGTATAGCACCGGAGCGCCTCTCGAGTATGCCCACCCGCTCGCCCCCAGAAAGGTGAACGTCGTGTAGATTTCACCGGCCATGAGCAGCCAGACGAGCATGGTGCCGAAGCCACGGCCGGCAACCGTCCATTGTTCGAGGTCCATCTTGCGGCGGAATCGCGCGAGAAAGCCGGCGAGCGAGCCCAAGAGAACTATGAAAGAAGTGATCGAGAGTGCGATGGCGCTGGGCCTCAATCGCCACCACCGTGGTTTTCACTGTCTGTGCGGACTTCCAGCCGATACGCTCCCCACATGCAAAAGGGAGTAAGCACGAGCCACGCGATCAGCCAGAAAAAATTAAAGGGTAGCCCGAACACAGTGGGATAAATTCGGTCCCAGAGGGGCACGGTAAAACAGATGGCAATGAACGGAATCAAGCCGAGCAGGAGGGATCCTATATCTGGAAGCTTCATCGGGGAGCAGGCGGAATTGTACAGGATGGCACATCGATAAGACAGGATCGTCCGAGGGCTTCGGGACTGCATCAGCGATAATCGCTAAATGCAAGAAACGGACTCAACCGGCAAATTGATCATTGTCTGTGGCTTGCCGGGTTCCGGCAAAACAACACACGCCAGGCAGCTTGAGGCGAAGCTCCGCGGCCTTCGTCTCTGTCCGGACGAGTGGATGGACGCTCTTTCAATAGACATTTGGGATGAAGCTCGGCGAGCAAAGATCGAGGCTCTTCAATGGGAACTGGGGCAGCAATTCCTTGCTCTCAGCGGTACGGTGATCATAGAGTGGGGCACTTGGGGAAGATCAGAACGAGACGCTCTGAGGGAGCGTGCCCGGCAACTTGGGGTAAGGGTCGAGTTGCACTATCTGACCGCGCCTGTTGATGTCTTGTTTGGCAGGATTCAGCGCCGCCAACTGGAGACTCCCCCCGTTACTCGGGAGCAGCTACAGCAATGGGCGAAGGCATTTCAGGAACCGACAGCTCAGGAAGAAGCTCTCTTCGACAACGCTTTGAGACCGCAAATCTCAGCGTAGCGCCTGATCCAGGTCGGCAATAATATCTTCCACGTCTTCGATACCGACCGAGATTCGCACCATGCCGTCCGTAATGCCGATCGCAGCTCTTCCCTTCCCGCCGAGCGCCCCGTGAGTCATGGTGGCGGGGTGTGAGATGAGGGTTTCAACTCCGCCCAAAGATTCGCCCAGCGTACAAACTCGAACCCGCTTCAGGAAT
>Ga0075424_100008005_pt1 | contig 10296 bp, 12 predicted proteins | sample SoiMethybrSBSTD3_FD_75301 | JGI IMG/M metagenome (GOLD analysis project Ga0075424, IMG submission 75301) | Bulk soil microbial communities from a Populus tree surrounding site in Tennessee, USA - Soil MetaG P. TD hybrid SBSTD3 | ecosystem: Environmental > Terrestrial > Soil > Tree plantation...
TTGGAACTGACCCAGGATCTCAATCTCTTGCCGGGCTTGCTCGCGGGGTGCGTCGCAGCCCATGGCGTGACTGTCTTACTTTTGCGCCGATCGATTCTCACCGAAAAAGTCGCCCGGCGCGGCTATCACGTCATGCGCGAGTACGGCGTCGATCCGCTCACTATGGTGCGCGTCGGCGAGGTGATGGATAAGAATCCGCCGCTGATCCCGGCAAAAATGCTTCTCTCAGAGTTGTCCGATCGGATCGCGCGTGGCGAGGCGGAAGTGAGCCGGCATGAAGGGCTATTGCTCGTCGATGACAAACAACAGCTGGCCGGAATCATAACCCGCGGCGATGTGATTCGCGCTCTGGCGGAAAATGGCGCCAATCACATAACGGTATCGGGAGCGGGCAGTCACAACGTGATTGTCACGTTCGCCGACGAACTTCTGTACGAAGCGGTCAGTAAAATGGTCCACAACAACATCGGCCGCTTACCGGTGGTAAGCCGGCGAGAGCCGCGCCGCATCGTAGGTTACATCGGCAGGAGTAACTTGATGGCCGGCCGATTGCGCCATTTCGAAGATGAATACGTTCGCGAGAGCAGATATTTACGCAGACGACAAGCGCAAGTGGCCGCGCTCGCTCAAACGAATCAGGAACCGAGTCAGGCCTGAACTGCGCGTACGTTTTTCAGTTCGTCTCGCAGCGAGCGTAGTAACCCAGTAAAGGTTGCTGCCCACGTCAGCAATGCGAAGTAGACAAATACCGGCGGAATCCACAACAGAAATTCCAACCTCATCGCGTTGGCCAGCTGAAACGTGCAGGCGGCATACATGCCCAGAGGAAACACAACTCCCCAATAAAGTGGATCGTAACCGAGTTTAAAGCGCTTATAGACGTGCCGCCAGAGCCCCAGTATTACCAGCATGGGAATCCACCAGGTGCCGGTGGCCCAGAAGAACAGCGTGAATCCTCGGAGGAAAGGCAGCATGCTTTGAAGCAGCGGGGATCTCTGTGCGTCGAGTATCAACGTTGCACCCGATAAGGTCGAGATCGCCACTGCGCCCATGTTGATCCAATACGGTGGCGTCAGGTCCGAGGGCGCCATCGGGAAAAATACGTAGCGATAAAAAATCAGCGAGATCATCCAGATGTACAGCATCCCGCCCCAGAGCCACATCGACAGCGCGAAAAATATAATCGGCTGAGCTTCGGAGTCGAACACGGGCGCCAGCCTCGCGCCGAGAACCGAGACGGCTTGCGTCGCAACAACCGCGACCAGCCAGCCGCCGTGAATCCCTTCCGAAAGAGTGGGTTTCTTTTCTTTGATGGTGACTCCCGTGAAAATCGAATACGTAAAGATCATCCATAGCACGATCGCAAAGAGCCAGAGTGCCAGAGCCAGCCGCGCAGCTTCGAAAATGATCAGCCATTGGCTGCCAAAAATGCACGTTGCCGCGACTGTAGTAAAGAATCCCGGCGCTCGATTGTGATCGAGCAAATCGCGGAAAAAACGAGTCGGATGCCAGACCAGACGCGCGATGGTTAAGGCCCAAAGGATCGTGAAAAAAATCAGGTTTAACCAGAAAAGCGCAACCGCGAGGATATTCATCTCCAGGAGGTCGCTGGCAATCGACACGATCCCGGTCGCCATCGCCATCGCAAAATATGCCGGGTGCAGCTCGGCGACTGCAGATTTTACGAAGTGGATCAGAAGGGACTTTCGACCATTGGCAGCCAATCGATTATTTTGCCTGTTCAAGCGATCTGCCCCGGAAGCGCAGCGACAGCTAGACGCTTGATCTGTCTAGCATAGCCGAAAGAGAATATCGGCTCGTTAAGCGAGCCGATTAGAAATACCATCAATTTGCGAATCCCTATTCGTACCTGAGCGCTTCGATCGGATCCAAATTCGCGGCTTTCTTGGCGGGATAGAATCCGAAGAAAACTCCGACCGCCCCGGAAAAGAGAAATGCGATTGCAATAATCGCCGGGTTGATCAACGTTGGCCACTGCGCCCATTGTTTGATGGCTTCCGAGCTCCCGATGCCGAGTAAAATTCCGATCAATCCGCCCGTGGCCGCCATCACCACGGCTTCGACAAGGAACTGCAGCATGATGTCACGACCGCGTGCTCCGACGGCCATGCGAATACCGATCTCGCGGGTCCTCTCGGTTACCGAAACCAGCATGATATTCATGATGCCAATGCCGCCCACCAAGAGCGAAATTGACGCCACGCTGCCGAGCAGCACGGCCATGACGCGCGCGGTAGTCGTTGCGGCTTCGGCGATGTCTGAAAGATTGCGGACGTTGAAATCATCTTCGCGGCCTGAAGCAATGCTGTGCCGCTGCCGGAGCAGCAAAGCAATTTGCTCCTCAGCTTCATCCACTCTTTCGGCGCTCACCGCCTTGACCACAATGCTTTGCACCCACGTGATTCGCATCAAACGCTTCTGCATCGTCGTATAGGGGATCATGACCGTATCATCCTGATCCGTGCCCTGTCCCGTCTGCCCCTTGGGGACGAGCACGCCGACTACCCGGAATGGAATGTTTCGGATCCGAATAACCGCATCGAGAGCATCGTCACTGCCGAAGAGTTGCCGTGCAACGGTTTGACCGATGACGGCAACTTTAGCCGCACTCTCCATATCGCCTTCGTGAAGAAAGCGTCCCTGAGCAACTTCCCAATCACGGATCTGCTGAAATTCCGGTGCAACGCCTTGCGCCAAAGTCCCCCAATTCAAGTTTGCCGCGACCACCTGTTCCTGTCGCCGTAGCACGGGCGAGACAAACGCCACCGATGGCAACTCGCGCGCCATCGCCCTGGCATCGGCATCAAGCAACGTATTCACGTTGCCGAAGCCAGCCCTGACGCCGCCTTGAACATTGCTGCCCGGCAAGACGATCAAAACATTGGTACCGAGAGCGGCGATCTGCGCGCGAATAGTCGATTTGGCTCCTTCGCCGATCGCGACCATAGCGATCACGGCGCCCACGCCGATGATGATGCCGAGCATGGTCAAAAAAGCGCGAAGCTTATTGCGCGCCAGCGCCCTCAGAGCGATCCTGAATGTCATAAGCGCTTGCATTCACTGCTCCACTCGATCGATCACCTGTTGATGGCGCTGATCGGAGACGACGAGGCCGTCGCGAAAGACGATTTGCCGCCTGGCATATTCCGCGATATCGCTTTCATGCGTTACGAGGATGACCGAGATATGCTGCTCTCTATTGAGTTGCTGGAACAATCCCATGATCTCATTGCTTGTGGCTGAATCCAGGTTGCCGGTGGGTTCGTCGGCCAGAACCAGCGGCGGCCGATTGACCAATGCTCGAGCGATAGCGACGCGCTGCTGTTGCCCGCCCGAGAGTTGATTAGGCGTATGGTCGAGCCGATCACGCAACCCCACCAAACTGAGAACCTCGATGGCTCGGCGATGCCTTTCCTGGCTGGCAAAACCGTTGTACATCATTGGCAACTCGACATTCTCGAGAGCGCTGGTGCGCGACAACAGATTGAAACCTTGGAACACGAAGCCAATTCGTTTGTTGCGAATGTGCGCCCATTCATCAGCGCTAAGCGAGCCTACCTCCTGTCCTTCCAGGAAATAGCGTCCGGCGCTGGGCCGATCGAGACAACCCAAGATGTTCATGAAGGTCGATTTGCCTGAGCCGGACGAGCCCATGACGGCGACAAACTCGCCATGGGCGATCGTGAGATTGATGCCGCGCAGAGCAGGCACCTCGACATCGCCCATGCGATACGTTTTGTGCACTTCCTCCACCCGTATGAGATCGCTCATCGGAAACCTGGACGAGGAGTCGCCGACTGAAATGGATTGACCGGGGCGGCCGGACTTTGACCCTGAGCGCTGCTCGACATGCCGATAACGATCGGATCATTTTCTTTAAGCTCGCCGGCAATGACTTCGGTTTTTGAGCCATCGGTGATCCCCACTCGCACCTCTACTAACTGAGGCCTACCGTCGCGCAATAAATAGATCTTGACAGATCGGCCTCGCGCCGCAGCATTGCTGGTCGCACCACCCGTCCGGCTGGTCTGCCGAGCGCCGACACGCGGAGCCGCGGTTCGGCTTTGTTCCTGTCGCAGTAGTTCCTGGCTCTCATTCTTTTCTTCCGGCAGCTTGAAACGCAACGCCATATTCGGAATCGTCAGCACGTCTTCCTTTTCGCTGACGAGAAACTGCACATTGGCGGTCATGCCCGGCTTGAGCAGAAGCTCTTTGTTGTTGATACGCACGACAGCGTCGTAAGTGACGACGTTCTGAATGATTTGCGGCGCGTTCCGCACCTGGTGCACGCTTCCACGAAAGCGTCGATTAGGATGAGCATCGACGGTAAACGAGACATCCTGCCCTTCGTGAATGTTCCCGACATCCGCCTCGTCTACGTTCGTATGCACTTCCATTTTGGTGAGGTCGTTGGCGATCGTGAACAGCGTCGGGGCCTGCAGCGAAGCGGCCACGGTTTGGCCGACGTCGACACTTCGCGAGATGACGATTCCGTCTACGGGTGAACGAATGACAGTGTAGTCTAGATCGATGGAAGCTTGATTCATCGCGGCTTGCGCCTGATTCACCTGCGCTTGCATAACATTCACCTGCGAACGTGCAGCGTCATACGTCGTTTGCGCCGCGTCGAACTCACTCTGCGACACCAACTCGCGCCCTTTCAATTCCCTGGTCCTTTTGAGGGTGCGCTCGGCGTCTTCCAGAGCGACTTTGGCTTTCGCGAGATTGGCCTGAGCCGAAAATACGTTCGCGCGGGTCTCCTCCAGCTTAGCTTTGAACTTGGCCTGATCGAGAACTGCCACGATCTGCCCCTGAGTAACCTTAGTGTTGAAATCGGCGCTGAGGTTGGCAATGGTGCCGGAAACCTGGCTGCCAACGAGGACAGTGGTTACCGCTTGCAAAGTTCCGGTGGAGGAGACGACCTGGCGAACATTTCCCTTGCTGACCGCCACGGTAAGAAACGGCGGTTCCTTCGGCGTGGAACGGATGCGCCAATATCCGAACCCGGCCGCGCCAATCGACAAGAGCACACCGGCTATGAGGAGCGGTTTTCTGAGCTTCATGGATCCGCATGTAATAGCCGAAACACCTTTACCGAGAAATCGTTCGGGTCGCGTTGGGTCACGCGCCGGTACGTAGGGCCAGTGGTAATCTCGGCGTTTGGCTCCTGGTCCTCAATGACCTGGTCAATTACCATGCGAAAGCGCGAAACCGGTGCAGCCCCGGTCATCTCGTATTGGAGCTCGCACACGCTTCCCTTTAGATAATAGTTCGTTGCCACATCGGTAATCATCAGCGTGACCTTGCCTGTGCGGCGGAGATTATTCGCCGTGGAGCTCGTCTTCCATAGCGCCATGTCCAGAGACGAGCGATCTCGCGCCACGATCTCATAGTAGGACAACAGAGCGGGATGGGGCCAGCCGTTTTCATCGTTGGTAAAAATGGGAATAATTTTACCCTCGTAGGTTTCGATCGCCGCGCCATTGAGGCGCGCGAGCAGCTCCGGCGTTAATTCATTTCCCAGCAATTGCGACATTCTGATCTCCTCAGCGGTGCACTTATAGCCGAACTATCGATCGAGCACCAGTTCTTGTCTTTTGCCGAACCCCTGCTCGTTATCGATGAAAAAAATCCTCTCGGTGTGTACGCAGTAGAACTTAACCTTGAGAAAAGCCTTATGAAAGACACCGCTGGCCGGATCAGTGAAGAGCTTTATGATGTTGGGGTACTTACGCGCGTAGATGGCCATTGCCCTGGTCTTCTCTATGACGCCATCGACGAGCGTCACGCGTCCTTCGATTTGAATACCCTTGATCTTGCGCCAATCCCGATAGTCCTCCTGAATCGTTACGGCAACGCGCGGATTGGCCGTAAGATTTTGGCAATGGCGCGAGTCGGGCGCGGAAAAAAAATATAGATGGAAATCTTCGCTGGCAAAAAAAACCGTCGCCGCCCACGGCAGATCGCCGTGGCTAGTCGCCAGAGTCATCGTATTGTGTGAGTGCAGGTAATCTAAGATTTGCTGCTTTAAATCGGTGGGCATGTGCAGTTCAGAAAGCGCGCATACCAGGGCAGACGTTCATAAACTCAAGGTAGACGCTTTACGGGCGTCCAGCGCAGCGCGGCGAGATTTGCCGCGCCGACGCAAAGCATGCTGATTTTAAGTTCCTGAATCACCCGGGAAAGAAATTCTACGACCTTGGCGCCGGACTCCAAAGCCGAGGCCAAGAGCGGCTGGCCGAGTGCGCCAAGATCAGCCCCGAGCGCAATCGATTTAGCGATATCGAGGCCGCTGCGAATGCCCCCGGACGCGATCAGGGGCATCTCCGGGAGCGCTTCTCGGACGCTGACAATTGCCTCCTCGGTCGGTATTCCCCAGTCGGCGAATGTGTCATTGGCCTGTTGTCCTGTCTTGAGCGCGCGCTGTGCTTCGACGGCAAACCAAGATGTTCCACCTTTGCCGGCTACATCGATGGCGCGAACTCCGGCGCGTTGTAAACGTTTGGCGACATCGACGGATATGCCGTTGCCCACTTCCTTAGCGATGACAGGGACCGTCAGGTCCCGGCAAATGGCTGTGATTTTTTCCGTAAGCCCCTTAAAGTTTCGATTGCCCTCGGGCTGAACCGCTTCCTGCAGGACGTTTAAATGCAGGATCAGTCCGTCCGCGCCAATCATCGCTACGGCGCGCCGGCAATGCTCGACGGTGTAGCCATAATTGAGCTGGACCGCACCGAGATTGCTCAGCAGTAGAATATTCGGCGCGACGTCTCTCACCTGAAAAGAGATTTGCGCTGACGGCTCCTCGATAGCAACGCGCTGCGAGCCGACGCCCATGGCCACGCCTAGCTGCTCGGCGGCGGCGGCGAGATTACGGTTGACCTTGCGTGCCAAATCAAAGCCACCGGTCATTGAAGAGATCAATAGTGGGGCTTTGAGACGTTTGCCGAGAAACTCCGTGCTGAGATCGAGCTCGTCGATATCGAGCTCAGGGAGCGCGTTATGGAGAAAACGATAGCGCTCCAGGCCTGTGCTCGTCGGGCTCGCCACGGATTCCGTATCGAGACAGAGCTCAAGATGTTCTTTTTTTCGGCGTTGAGTTTTGGTAAGGGCGGCTTTGACCTTGCGGCTAGCCATGGCGGGAGGGCAACAGATTTACCGCTGTTTTTTTGCGGCGTGCCGCTCTTTCACGGCGGCAAGCGCGGTCGTCTTCGCGGCAGCCGGATGGCGGCTCATTCCTTCATCATCCCAACGATGAAAGAGTTTCACGTCAATGTCGAACTGGTCAAGAATCCGCGTCACAGTCTGATTGATAATATCATCCAAGGTCTTCGGCCGATGATAAAAAGCCGGCACCGGAGGGAAGATCATCGCGCCCATGCGGGTCAACGACGCCATTGCTTCCAAATGGCCGAGATGAAGCGGCGTCTCTCGAGCCACCAGGACGAGCTTTTTGCGTTCCTTCAAGACCACATCGGCGGCACGCACCAGCAAGTCGCCCCCGAGCGAATGAGCAATACCACCCATGGATTTCATCGAGCACGGTGCGATCACCATGCCTTCGGTTCGGAAAGAGCCGCTCGAAATACTCGCGCCCACGTTGTTGATGTCATGAACGACATCGGCCAACGCCTCCACGTCTTTTACCGAAAATGGCGTCTCCACCTGAATAGTCATACGCCCCGCTTTGCTCATCACCAGATGGGTTTCGATATCGTCGAACTTGGCGAGGATTTCCAGCATGCGCACTCCGTAGATGGCCCCTGTCGCGCCGGAAATGCCGATAATTAATCTTTTCTTGTCGCTCAATTGAGGAACTCCCAGGTGAGTTGATCGCCGTCCTGAACGCCGAGATGCTCCTTCAAGCGGACTGGCGCAACGATTTCAATCTTGTTGTCCGGATAATTTTTGACTTCTGGAAGCAGAATCGCGCCCGGGATTTTATCCGCCTCGGCGCCGGAGGCAACGACCAGCGCAATCGGAAAGAGGCGCGCCTCACAAAAACCGTCCTGCTTGCGGCCGAGCGCGAGGCCGGCCGAATTTCCGCGTATACGAGACCAGACTTGCGCGTCTGCCGTATCTTTGGGCCGCACGTTGAGCGTGGCCGGGAACGGCAGAAAACCCAGTCGTTCGTGTAGTGCGGTCTGAACCCATTCGAGTGCCATGAATGAGGCGGCTTGGCCCAAATCGGAAAAGATGATGCCGGTCATGCGCGCCATGCTCGATTTAGTGGCCGGAAAGTGAGGCGGCTCCGCCACCGCGGCGCACTTTGATGACTTCAGCGAGAATTGAGAGCGCAATTTCAGCAGGCGTTTCGGTGGCGATATCAAGACCGATCGGCGCACGGACGCGTTGGATCAATTCCTCGGAAATCTTGTCCTGATCGCGGAATCGCTGAAAGCACGCTTTGATGCGCCGACGGCTGCCGATCATTCCGATGTATTTTGCCTGACTCGGAAGCACGACTCGCAGACACGGCTCATCGTACGCATGTCCCCGAGTGATGAGCACGATATAAAACGACGGCGTAATCGTCATTTCCTTGAGCATCGCCGCCATATCTCCGACTAAAACCTCGTCGGCATCAGGAAATCGCTCCCGATTTGCATAGAGCAACCGATCGTCGATAACGGTCACATAGAAATCTAACACTTTGGCGATCTTGACCAGCGGCACCGCGATGTGCCCGGCGCCTACGACAACGAGTTTCGGAGGCGCCGGCATCACTTCGAAAAACACCTCGAGTTTGCCGTCCCCACCGCGATCCAACGTCACGAGCTGCGATTTTTCCACTCGCAAACGCTCGGCGCTTTCCCGAAGAATCGCTTCCACCACGCGCTCGTCGCCAATGGTATCGTCTCGTATCTTGCCGTCGCGCACCAGACATTTGGCGCCCGGCGCAACCCTGACGTTGCCGGTTGTCTCCACCACGGTCGCGAGCACCGCCGCAGCGCCCTGGTTGTTGATTTCGACCAGTTCTTCCGCAAACGAGCTCATTTTTCGGCTGCGGCTTTCTGGTCCGATTCTTTCCACCACGGATCGATAAACACGTTCATGATCCCGCCGCAGACCGCCGGGCTGTCGGAAGAAATATCGTCCAACAGATCGACCCGGACAGTTCTTGGCTTGCGTGTTCGAATCACTTCAATGGCTTCGCGCTTCACATCGGCTTCGCCACAGCCACCGCCGATGGTGCCGAGAATTTCTCCCCATGCGGTGACCACCATTTTGGCGCCGACTTCGCGCGGCGTCGATCCCTTCGTCGAAACAATGGTGGCCACAGCCAAGGTCTCGCCCTTGTCGAGAAATTCTTTGACTTGATGATAGATAGAGTCCTTCTTTTTATTTTCAGAATCTGCGTCCGTGTAACAAGCACCGGGTCCAGCCATGTTTGCTCCTCCGAATCGTAGTCAATTTTCTATTGCGCTCGATCGAGCGATGCCAATTCGAACGAAAATTCCTCAGGATCTTCAATCCTCGATCTTATACTCCAGCCACTCTTTGTCATGCCACCATCTTCTGCAACGTCCGCCCCAAAGACACGAGACTATTCACGTTGTGCACCGAGAGGAACAAATCCAGATACGGCAACGCCGCTTGCATGCCTTTGCAGAGCGGTTCGTAATTTTCGCTCGCCAGTAAAGGATTGAGCCAAATGATTTTTTTGCAGCGCCGCTTCAGGTCTTGCATCTCGCGCTCGAGCACGCTCACGTCGCCGCGGTCCCAGCCATCGCTGATGATCACCACGACCGTGCGATGCGTCACCATGCTCGGCGCGAAACTGCGATTGAACGTATGCAGCGAACGGCCGATATTGGTGCCCCCGGACCAGCCCAGAATGCTGCCGGAAATCTTTTCTAGAGCGTTCACGATGTCTTTGGTTCGAATCAGGTGCGTAATGCGGCTTAGCGAGGTGCTGAAAACAAACGTCTCGACGCCCCACAACTCATTTTGCAGCCCGTACATGAACTGAATCAAAAACCGGCTGTAACAATCCATCGAGCCGCTCACGTCGCAAAGCAGCACGACCTTGGTTTTTTTAATGCGCTTTTTTCGATGCACGAGGTCGATGATCTCGCCACCATATTTCATGCTCCGGCGCATCGTCCAGCGCGGATCGATGGTGTTTCCTTTGCGGCCGAGTTTTTTTCGCCGGCTGATCTGAGTCGCAATTTTAGTGGCTATGAGCAGGATCGCGCGAGCAATGGCGCGGCTTTCTTCCACGCCCATTTCGCTAAAATCTTTCCGGTTCATCAGCTCCTGCGGGCTGTAGGT
>Ga0075424_100008008_pt1 | contig 10294 bp, 11 predicted proteins | sample SoiMethybrSBSTD3_FD_75301 | JGI IMG/M metagenome (GOLD analysis project Ga0075424, IMG submission 75301) | Bulk soil microbial communities from a Populus tree surrounding site in Tennessee, USA - Soil MetaG P. TD hybrid SBSTD3 | ecosystem: Environmental > Terrestrial > Soil > Tree plantation...
CGCCACATCGAAATCCAGATTCTCGCCGACGGCCACGGTCGCGTAGTTTCGCTTGGCGAACGCGAATGCTCGGTCCAACGCCGGCATCAGAAAGTCATCGAAGAAGCTCCTTCACCCATCATGACGCCGGAGCTGCGTAAACGCATGAGTGACGCCGCCGTGCGTCTCGCACGCGCCGGTGGTTACACCAATGCCGGCACCGTCGAATTCCTAGTGGACACGCATTACAATTTCTATTTTCTGGAAGTGAACACCCGCCTGCAGGTCGAGCACCCCGTCACGGAACAAGTCACCGGCCTCGATCTCGTCAAACTACAAATCGCGATTGCCGCCGGACACCGCCTCCCCTTCGCGTGGGAAACCATCACGCCGCGTGGCCACGCCATGGAGGTTCGACTTTACGCCGAAGATCCCGAAAACAATTTCTTTCCGTCGCCTGGAAAAATATTGTCGCGCCAGGCGCCCAGCGGCCCCGGCATTCGCGTGGATGAAGGTGTCTACGAAGGCTGGATCGTTCCAATGGACTACGATCCGTTGCTCAGCAAACTCATTGCTTGGGGCAACAGCCGCGAAGAAACCATTGCCCGCCTTCGTCGTGCACTGGAGGAATATTCCACCACCGGTATCAAGACGAACGCAGCGCTGTTTCGCCGGATCCTGGCCGAGCCCGATTTTCTCCGCGCAGAAATTCATACCAAGTGGCTTGACGAAATTCTGCGTAGCCCGCGGCCCAGCGCGCATAGTGACGCCAACGGAGCGGATGCTGCCGCTATCGCCGCAGCGCTCTGGCAAGTTACTCGCAACGGTTCCTCATCTGCATCTAGCGAAAGCCATGCGCCCGGGTCGGCATGGAAGCGCGAAGGCCGCCGCCAGCAGCTGGAGCCGCTGCCGTGAAGTACGAAGTCCTGCTGGGCGGAAAGACTCGCGTCGTTGAACTTGCCCAACAAAATGGCGCGTGGAAAATCTCTCTAGACGGAAATGCTCTTGATGCCAACGCGGTAGAAGTCGCGCCGAACACGTTCAGCGTTTTGCTGAACGGCGAGTCGCATGAGATTCGCATCGCGCCTCGGCCGGATGGCTCGCTCACACTCCACACCGGGCTCGCCGAATATCACGCCGAAGTCAGCGACCCCCGCTCCTGGCGTGGCCGCCGTCACGGTGCGCTCGAAGCCGAAGGCCGCCAGCAGATCGCTGCTCCCATGCCTGGCAAAGTCGTCCGCCTGCTCATCAAGCAAGGCGACACGGTGGAAGTCGGTCAAGGACTACTCGTTGTCGAAGCCATGAAAATGCAGAACGAAATCCGCTCACCCAAAAGCGGAAAAGTCGAAAAGCTTTTCGCCAGCGAAGGCCAGGCCGTCAACGCCGGCGACGTCCTGGTATGGGTCGAATGACTTGCCGTCGATGAATCCAAACTGAAGGTCCGCAAGGGTATCTAACACCGCGGTGGGGCAATCATCGCGTAAGACCATTATCTATATACGGCGCGTGACGTTGGGAAAGTCGAGCCAAACTTTGACGCCGCAGAAGTGAGAGCCTTCGGTGCAGATGGGGGTGGTGACGCCGGCACGCAGGTGGCATGGCGGGCCTATGAATTGAGTGAGCTGCGGATGGACTTCGCGGAGTTGGGCGATTTCATCGAGCGAAGACTGATAAATTTCGTCCTGGGCGTTGAAGCAGGTGCGCATGGTCCATTTGTGGAGCAAGTGGAGGAGGGAGCCGGATTCGACAAGGCGAATCGATTTTGCGTTTGGCAAAAGGTAGAGCGCGATTTCTTGAGGTACTCCCCGGTCGACAAGCTGATTCTTGGAGTGCCAGGCGTCGTGCATGGCGCGATCGTAGACTTCTGTGGCACGCGGATTATGTTTGAGGAGGGCCGGAGTGATGTAGTCGGGCTCGCGCGTGTCGGCGAGGGTCAGCAGCGGACGTGAACCGGGGATCATGCGATGGCGCTGATCCTGTGAGTCGGCGGTGTGGCTGATTTTTTTGGCGAAGGTGTAGTTGGCGTGCTGCAGCGCGCGCATCATGGGCGCATGGACGCCGACGTTTAATGTTTCGAGGCGGTAAAGATTGCGCGCGGGGTTGAGCAGGCGATCGAGGGCCTCTTGGTCGGAGCAGTCAGCGGCGGAGAGACCGAGAACCGCGCGGTAAGACGATGCGACGACAGCGGGCGCGTTCGCAGAGTAGTCGAGAAGTTTGGCGGTGCGGCCGTTGAGCTGCGCGTCGAATTCCTTGGCGAATGCCTCGCCGTTTTGCGATGGGCTTTGCGCGTCCCCGTGCGATGTGGCACGCCATTCGGGAAGTTCGTCGAGCGGTTCAATTCCAAAACGATCGAAAAATTGCGGGTCGCTGCTCTTTACGTGGGCGACCATTTCGCCGATCACGGCGCGCGCTTCGCTGGGAGTGTCGGAAGCGGCGCACATGCGCCAGAGGCGATGAAGGACGATGCCGGAAACGGTGTGGACCATCGCCGTGAACGCCGCGACAGGAAGGACGTAGCGTGCGATTTCGATCGCGCGTTTTTCGGCGGAGCGCTCAATTTTCTGAATGCGCTTGGGATGAGACATGGGCCCGACGTGCCAGATGTCCTGCAAGATTTCGCGAGCGTCGGGAAGGAGAAGGGAAGAGAGTTCGCGGTAGTACGACCAGGCGCGAGCGATGGCGCGTTCGTAGATCGCGCGTGATTCGGCATTGAAGTAGAGGTCAACCGGCGGGACATACGCTTGCACGCGATCCATGCGAACGTAGCGCTGGGATTGTTGCTCCGAGTTGTAAAAAGGATGAGCGTGGAGGAAAGACCAGACAAACTGGCGGCTGACGTTTTCCAGGCCGAATTCGAAATGCGCGTGCTGATAAACAGTGTGGTGGCCGCTGAAAAATGTGCCGGCGCCGATGTTGAGGCGCTGCTTGTCGGTGATTTCCTCAGGGCCAATGAGGCGCGGGGAGTAGCAGGTGCGGGCGGCGGCGATGGCGGAGTCAAAGGGATGGGCGAAGGCGTTGCGGAGGGTGACGCGCGGAGAAGCGGTTTCGACAAGCTCCGCAGAGTTTCCGCTTTCGAACATGCGCGATTGGGTGGCCACGTTGGGAAGCCATTTTACACGGGCGCGAAGAAAGTTGTAGGGCGTGCTTTTTGTCGGCTACAAATGCCGCTACCAGAGCGAATCTTTCCTAGCACGGAGAACACTGAGTGTACAGAGAAAAAAGTGGGCAAAAAGGAAGCCCCGGTTTGCGCCGGGGCTTCGATTGAGTTGCCAATGCCCTAGAGCGCGGCCGATGCAGTTACTTCTTGGCGCCGGATCTGGCCGCTGCGTCAGCGTATTTCTTGGTGAAGCGCTCGACGCGGCCGGCAGTGTCAATGAGCTTCTGCTTGCCGGTAAAGAACGGATGGCAACTGGAGCAGATTTCGACGTTCAGTCTGTCGCCTTTAATCGTGGAACGCGTCTGAAAATTATGGCCACAAGCGCAGTGTACGGTTACGGGATGATAGTCGGGATGAATACCGGCCTTCATGAAATCTCCAGTCTGTCGCGTCCGGTCTGCGCGGCTGAATTGCGGGAGAGGCACACAGCGGCGTCGCTAGGTCGCGAGGAACTTCTCATTATAACAGGCGCCCGCTCGAGCGCAAAATCGACAGGCTGAACCCCGCAGTAACTGAACGTGCTTCAGTTCGGAATATCGGCGGAGACTTCATTGGAGAAGGCGCTCTCGTCGCCGGCAGATTGCACGGCGGTGACGACGTAAAAATAGTGTGCGCCGCTCTGTACCGCGGAATCACTGTAATCGACAGCGGAGACGAGAGAACTGTTGACCCGGTTATACGGGCCGCCTGCTGACTCGCCGCGATAGACGTGATAACCGGCAACGGCGCTGGTGCTGGCGCTCCAATCAAGAGTTACAGAGTGCGGCGTGGCCGACGGCGCTGGCACAGGAGCAGTGTTGCTGGATGCCGCGCCCGAAATGGCAATAGTTACCGCTGACGAAACAGACGAGGCCACAATACTGATCGCAGTGGACCAGCTACCGGAGCTGGTGGGCCGGAACCACACCTGGAAGTTCAGCTGCTGGTCGGGTGCAAGGGAGACTCCAGGTGTGAAGCCGCTAACGGAAAACGCGGAACTGCCGACCGAGATGGACTGGATCTTCAAGTTAACGTTGCCCGTGTTGCGGAGGCTGAGGGTCTGGAAGTTCGAGGAGCCGGTGGCGCGTGTGCCGAAACCGACTGAAGTGGGAGAGGCTTTCAGGGCCGGCGCTGCCTTTTCGCCAGTGCCAGAAAGGGAGACACTTAGCGGAAGCCTGATGTCAGGGCTGAAAAGGATCAGAGCGCCATCGACGGAGGCGACGGAGGCCGGCGCAAAGGAAACGGTGAGGTTGGCCTTGGCTCCGGGCGCGAGAGAAGCGGGGAGTTTTGCCGAGGCCAAATGGAAACCGGCGCCGGAAACGTGAACGGATTTCACGTCGACAGGTGCTGTGCTGACATTCGAAACAGTGAGGGTTTGCGAATTTTTTTGGCCGACGACCACCGTTTTGAAATCGACGACGGCAGGTGCGATCGAGAGCGGTGCAGGCGAATCTTTCGTTGCAGTGGCGGAAGCGCAGCCCGAGGCAAGTGCCGCGAGAGAGCAGACGCAAAGCAGCGGGAGCAGATAACGGTCACGAACCGCGGAGTGGCGGCGTGACGACTGAGAGGACGACCCACGCATGAAATCTAAAGTAGTGGGTGCCGCGCAGAACTGGCAACAAGGTCAGAGTACAGCTTTGGTGCAGGTTTTTCACCCGTACCTATGGTCGCGCGCGGCGAAGGGAGCGAAAGATAAAGCGACTGCAATCAGGAGATGAAGCAGCAGCCGACACGCACTGTGTCTTCGCCGAGTTTCTTGCTCCAGACGCGTTTCAGATTGACGCGGACGGGCGGAAGAATCGGGACGTGCAAGACGGCCAGTAGAGTTTCCGGAAGGTCTTCGCGCAAGGGGAAATCCAATGCCACGCCGCCGAAACCGAGGTCTACAACGCGGGCGCGCTGCGCTGGTTGGTCAGCCAGAATCGCATATGCGTTGGTGCCGGACATGGAAACGCGCTCGGCTTTGCGGGGAACGGCGTAGATGCGTTGCTCTTCGGGCGCGGTCGGAAATGCTGGACGGGAAGCCTGTAAGGGCGACGGTTGCGCAGGGGACGGCGAGGGCGGAGCTACGGTGGGAACCGCCGGTGCTGGTTGGGGAGTGGGCTCGGCTAGAGTCATGGCGGCCGGAGCGGGCGTTGCAGCTGTTGCAGAGGGGGCTGCGTCAGTAGCCGACTGCGTTGGCGGTTCAGGAGCTTTCTCAGCGGCAGCCCGAGCACTGCTGTGCTTGAAGTGATAAAGACGTTCGTCGGCGAGGTGGATCAGCGTGTCGCGCTGATCCCCATCCTGGGGATACGTGGCGACACCGTGATCCATGCTCACGCTGATGGTCAGATTCAGCGGGCGGAGCAATTCCGAAAACACTATGCCGATGCGGCGGCTAAGAGCCGAGGCTTGGGCCGCGTCCGTTTGCGGAAGAATCAATGCGAACTCATCGCCGCCGGTGCGGAAGGCCGAGTCGGAAGTACGGAGGGCCTTGCGGAGGGTTGTGGCTGCCGCGTGAAGGACTTCGTCACCGCGTGGGTGGCCGTGCTTGTCGTTTACTTCTTTGAAGCGGTGCAGATCGAGAGCCACCAGGCTGAGCGGATGCGCATAACGGCGCGCACGATTGAGTTCCTTGTCAAAGGTTTCGTCGAAGAGGCGGCGGTTGTGCAAACCGGTGAGCGGATCTGTGACTGACTTGCGCTGCAAGCTTTTGAGCTCTTCGTATTCGAGAACGACGGGCAGGCGAAACCTGCCGGTGGCGGAAAGAACGTCAACGAGCGCGGTCTGAAAAGAGACGAGGGAGTCGGAACGCTCAGAAAGTTGGGCGCGGCGGGCGAGCACTTCTTCCCACACAGCGACCACCTGATTTTCAGGAATGTCGATGTGCGAAAGGGATTGAAAGAAACGCTGTAGGAACTGCGCACGCGCAACTGGCTCGAGACCTTCGAGCGTTTCGATCAATAGATCAAAGTACGCGTCGTTTGGACGCATAGGCGCGGGTACCGGAGCGCCGGAGCTGGGTGTCACCGGTGTGGACCTTACCTTTAAATTTCCCCGCGGGGAGAGGGGCGAAATAATACCAAGGTTAGAGGGAGAGCAAGCCGAGTACCACTGAAAGAAAGGAAGCTGCCCTCAAAACCACCCTCATTTGTGGCAGAACCATAACACAAAAGGGCCAGAGAGCACCCGAAAAATAAGGTGAGCACCGATGTGTTTCTGGAACCGAAGAAAAAGCAAAAATCAAGAGAGCGGGCGAAGGAATTCGAGCCCAAAGAGTCGAAGATCGCCTGCTGACTCCTGTCTCCTCACACGGGCGGAGATCGGAGGAGTTTCGTGGGGAACCAAGTCTGATGATGGCGATGGGGTGGGAATCGTAAGCTGTATAAGCTGTTCCAATTGAAGAAGATGTGAAGATGCAATACAAGCTCCGGTAGAGCTGATATTGAGCGTCTTGGTGAGCTCAATGAAGCCAGCTCCAAGCGCATCGGTACCCCGCAGGAAAACGGGGATTTGGATGCGGATGCGGGGGGCTTGCCGCTGTTGAGAGGTGGTGGGCACCAAATTTTCAGTCTTAAAAAGTTGACTCGCCACTGATCGCCTTTTAGTACCGTTGAACTAGTACGCTGCGAGCATACGAAATGCCATAGTTGCAATTTGAGGTCGCCATGTAAGTATTTACAAATACAAGCCTTAGGTCGAAAGGGGGAATCCCGATCGTTGCGCAAAGGAACGTAAAATTCGGAAAAGTCCCTGGAGTTGCCGCAAATGTGCAAATGGAACGTATTTACCATTGACAGTGCCCGGGGCGGGTGCGAGGATGACGCAGCCAGGTAGGGAAAATTTTTACCACTTGGCAGATTCCGGGGTGAGCTGACCAATGAGTGGCCGGGTGGCATCGCCCGTAACGGCAGAAGCGCGTTTCCCTACCACCGTGCCGGTTTCGGCGCTTCGTGGAATTATCGGCGCCATCGACAAGCCGGTGCTTGTTTCTGACCGAGAAGGACGCATCCTTGCCGTCAACGAAGCTGCCAAACATTTGTTCGGTTTTCCCGTTGATTCAGAAATCGAAAAGTTGAATTTGTTCGATGACCTGCTGAGGTGGGACGCGTCGGAAGTCATGGACGAGCTTAGTTCGGGTAAAGGTCTGGTCGATCGCGAAATGGATCATGCCGCCGGGCGCAAGCTGGTGCGGTTGCAGGCAGCGGCGGAATCGGGTTGGTTCGTGGTGCAAATCAAGGACAAAAATGCCGACGGTGACGCCGCCACGCAGTTGACAGTGCAGGAATTGTTGCAAGAGCGGGAAATAACCTATCGGAATTTGTTGGCGGCATATTTGAAACTGCAGGAAGTAAACCGGCAGAAGACGGTTTTTTTGGCGTCCGCCGCACACGAACTGAAAACACCGCTTGCAGTCATTAAGGGGTACTACGATTTGCTGCTCGCCGGTTCGCTCGGGCGCTTGACCGAAAAGCAAAAGGACATTTTGGAAGAGTCCAAGGAAAGCTGTGAGCGGCTGGTACGCTTAGTCTCGATGTTCCTGAATTACTCAGCATTGGAAAGCGGAAAGCTGGTGTTGCAATTGCGCGAGAACGATTTGCGCGATTGTCTTGATGAGATGGCCAAGCGCTGGGCAGAGGCGTTTCAGAGGAAAAATGTGCGCCTGGAAGTGCAGCTCGATCCGTCGATCCCCACCTTTCGTTTCGACTATCAAAAAGTGCAGCAAGCCGCTGCAAATCTGCTCGACAACTCGCTTAAGCACACACCAAGCGGCGGCAATGTGACGCTTATCGCCAAGCCGCATTTTTGGGAACGCCGCATCGCGGATGTTGCTCCTAATCAGGAGCGGCGCAGGTTTCGTTTGCCGAGGCCAAACAGCGTAGAGGTCAGCGTCACAGACTCCGGCGCCGGAATTCCCCCCGAGCACCATCAGGAAATTTTTGAGGATTTTGTGCGAGTGGATCGCAACACTTCGGGCATGGGACTGGGATTGGCCATCGCCAAACGCCTAGTGCAGGCGCATCGGGGAAAGATATGGGTCGAGAGCGAAGCGAAGAAGGGCAGCACGTTCCGGTTCTTGCTGCCGATTGAGCAAAGCTGAAGCGACCTGCAAGCTTGAGAAAGGAAAACTCAGATGGCGGTTCAGGAAAAGATTCTGGTCGTGGACGACGAGCCAAGCATACGTAAGTATTTGCAGACGCTCCTTGAAGTCGACGGATTTGATGTAGAGGCGGTAAGCAGCGGGCGCGAAGCGATCAAACGCATCGGCGATGGACTGCATCCGGATTTCGTCATCCTGGACGTGCTGATGCCCGAAATGAACGGCATCGATACGCTGAAAGAACTGATGCAGCTGGATCGCTCTTTGAACGTGATCATGCTTTCCTGTTCGAACGAAGTGGGGACCGTGGTCGAAGCGATCCGCATTGGCGCGCATGACTATCTCACCAAGCCATTCGAGAAGTCAGAGCTCGATGCCGCCATGCTGAAGTCGCGGCAAAAGAAAGAACTGGCATCGGAGAATCAGGCGCTGCGTGACTACTGCGACCAGGTAACGGAAGACCTGAGCTTTTTGGCGGCGAGTCCGCAAATGGTGCGCATCCGCCAGCAGATTCTGCAAATCGCGCCGGTGGACGTACCGGTTTTCATTTGCGGTGAAAGCGGCGTCGGCAAAGAAGTCGTTGCGCGAATGATTCACCTGCGTTCAAAACGTCGCAACCAGCCATTTGTGAAGGTAAATTGCGCCGCCCTACCGGGTGAACTGCTGGAGTCGGAACTTTTCGGATTTGAGCAGGGAGCATTCACAGGCGCAGTGCGCTCCAAGCCCGGCAAGTTTGAGCTCGCCAACAAGGGCACCATTTTCCTCGATGAAATTGCGGAAATGAGCACACACTTGCAGGCAAAATTGCTCCACGTTTTGCAGGATCACCAATATTCGCGGTTGGGCGGGCGCCACATGATCGAAACCGATGTTCGCGTCCTGGCAGCGACTAACGTAGATGTGCACGAAGCGATGAAAACCGGCAAGTTTCGCGAGGATCTGTACTACCGGCTCAATGTCCTTTCGATTCTGGTTCCGCCCCTGCGCGAGCGCACCGCGGAGATTCCGCTGCTCTTCCGCCACTTCCTGGAGAAGTACAGCGAGAAATTCGGCAAGCCGCCCGCTGAACCCTCGAGGCACCTGCTCGATGCAGCGCTGAACTATCCGTGGCCCGGGAACTTGCGCGAACTGGAGAATTTCGTCAAGCGCTACGTGATCCTCGAAGATGACGAAGGCAGCTTGCGCGAACTGGTGGAAATGTCAGCGACACGCCAGCGGACATCACCGCGAGAGGAACCTGTGCTGCCCAAGGAACAGGGCCTGAAGGCGCTGGTCCGTGGTTTGAAGGATGAAGCTGAGATGGAAGCCATTGCCGACGCGCTGGAAAAGACTCGCTGGTGCCGCAAGGACGCCGCGAAAATGCTCGGTATCAGCTATAAGGCGTTGCTTTACAAAATGCGGCAATTCAACCTGGATACGCCGCGAAATCGCCGTTCGTCGACGGCTACTGCGGCGAAAGAGACAGCGACCGTACCTGCGGCGTCGGCCGAATAGCGACTGCCGGCAAGGGTACATGGTGAAACACAGTTTGCAAAAATCCCTAGGCGCTTTTCGCTGAACAGAGTATTTTAATTTCCTTTAAGGCCAATCTGGGTAGTTGAGTTCGTGAGGACGGCATGCTCCGTTTTGCAATTGCTGCTCCCGCGGAAGCGTTTTTTCGGCAGGTTATTGTTCAGCGATGGAAATCTGACTCCGAAAGGATCGCGGGCCGCCCTCCTACATCCGCGAGTGAGGTGAGTAATGGGTTTGATGTCCGAACGTCGCAACGCCCGACGCTATGATCTCTCCTTGCCGATTCTGATCCGTGCAGCTGCGGCGCAAGGGATGGCGGAGACGCAAAAGGGAAAAACACGCGATATTTCGACGCGAGGTCTGTATTTTGTGATCGACCAGGACCTGCGTGACGGTTCGAACCTGGACATCATGCTTACCCTGCCGAGTGAGATGACGAACGGCGAGGAAGTGCTGGTGAAGGCATCGGGCAAGGTAGTCCGCGTCGAGGAGCGTCTGGAAGACGGTTCGCTGCGGCGGGGTGTGGCGGCCGTTATCGAGCGCTACGATATCATGCGCGGTTCGGCGATGGCCTGACCGGCAGCCCC
>Ga0075424_100008009_pt1 | contig 10293 bp, 10 predicted proteins | sample SoiMethybrSBSTD3_FD_75301 | JGI IMG/M metagenome (GOLD analysis project Ga0075424, IMG submission 75301) | Bulk soil microbial communities from a Populus tree surrounding site in Tennessee, USA - Soil MetaG P. TD hybrid SBSTD3 | ecosystem: Environmental > Terrestrial > Soil > Tree plantation...
GCGGGCCGTGCCGTCGTCGACTACCTCGCCGCCGTGGGACGGCCGGCGTGCAGCCCACGGCCGCGCCGACCTCGGCGACGGTGGCCGGCCGGCCCACGGCGGCGAGGTAGTCGACGACGGCACGGCCCGCGGGCGAGCGGCCGGCGGCGGCGAGATGAGCGGCGACCTCGCCCGGCGCCAGCTCGACGGCATTGACGTAGCGCGCCGAGCGCGAGCGATGGGCCTCGCTGCCGATCCGCCCACCCTCGGCGAGATGGGAGAGCACCTCGTCAAGGTCCGCCAGGCCCGAGCGCGCCTGCAGCTCGGCGACGCTCATCCTTCCTCCCTCGCGCAGAGCATCGACGATCGCCGTCTCAGCGGCGCTGCGCGGCAGGCCCATGGCGCCGGCGTCGGTGAGCCAGATCTTGCGGTCCCCCCACGGCGGCAGGTCGGAAGGCAGCATGGAGCGCACGACCTCGCCGAGCGGCGCCATGTAGTAGTCCGCGACGAAGCGGGCCAGCTCCAGGAGGTCCGCGGTGAGCACCGGCTCGCGGTCGAGGATCTCCTCGATGGGCCGGATGGTCATTCCCTCCGGCCGCTGCGAGTGAACGCCCACGATCACCCCCGTCAACCGCCGCCGGCCCATCATCACCCGCGTGCGCACCCCGGGCACCGCCTGCGAGACCCAGGAGGGAGGGATGGCGTAGATCAGGGGGTCCGGCAGGGGGATGGGGAGGGCGACGTCGGCGAAGGTTTCCATGGCGAATGTCGAATGGCGAATCAAGAATGGCGAATGGCAAGCTTCCCTTCATTCGCCATTCTTAATTCGCCATTCGACATTCCTCCGAGCAGTACACCTCCGCCCCCTTCCCCGCCACCGCCCGCGAGGCCGGGACGAAGGTGCCGCAGGCGGCGCAGGGGAGGAGGATCTCCGGCGAGGGCGGCGCGGCGCCGGGGACGGCGGGAGGCTCCGGCGGCCGCAGGGCGCCCGTGGAGACGGCGGCCTTGAGCTTCTGCATGAAGCTGCCCACGGCCATCCAGAGGATGTACAGCAGGAGAGCGAGGACGAGGAAACGGCCCATCGGTCACGCCGCGGCGCGTTGTTTCGCCACGGCATCCGCGAGCTCGATCACGGCCTGGTTGCCGGGCTGCATCTGCTGGAGCTTCGCCAGCGGCGCCTTGGCCTCGTCGGGCTTCTTGAGGTCGAAGGCCAGCACCACCACTTCGTTGAAATAGGACTTCCAGTGGTCCGGCGCCGCCTTGTGCACCTGCTGGAAAAGCAGCAGAGCTTTGTCGAACTCCTGCGTCGCCCGGTACGAGGTGCCGAGATCGGTCATCACGTCCGGATCGCCCGGCTTCAGCTCCAAATAGTGGCGGTAGAGCTCCTGCGCCCGCTTCCAGTTGCGGATCTCGAAGTTGAGGTTCGCCAGCTGCCGGACGGCGTTGGCGTCGTTGGGATTCTTGTCGACGTAGGCCTTGAGCTCCTGGACGGCCTGCAGGCCCGGACCGTTGCCACTCGCGCCGGCGGCCGGACCGGCTTCCCCGCCGTTTTCTGCCGGCGCGGCGCCGGCATCGCCCCCCGGCGCGGCGGCGCCCTGCTCGCCGCCGGGAACGACGATCTGCGCCCGCAGCTCCGGCGTCAGGCGCGGCGGCTGGTGGGTGGCCATCACCTCATGGACCAGGTATCCCGTGATGAAGCCCACGAGGATGCCGATAGTGGCGAACAGCAAGTTGTCTCGGTTCACGTCAAGGCTCTCTTTCCCGATGGCGCACCTGTGGGTCGATCGATCGGGCGGATTGTAGCAGGGGGCCTGTGCTTGGGGACAACCGGCCCCCAAACACGAAGGCCGCTCGGAAGAGCGGCCTTCGGTAAGACCTACGGGCAGCGATGCCCGGTGGTGATGCCTTAACTGGCGGCCTTGGCCCGCTGCCGCTTCTCGAGGCTGTTGTTGAGCGCCTGCTCGACCAGTAGCTCCGCCTCGTGCTCGATGATGCCCTTGACGTGGGCGACCTCGCTGACGATGAAGTACTTGGCCCGCTCGTACATCTTCTTCTCGCGGAACGATAGGCTCTTGCGCTGCGAGACGAGCCGCAGGTTCTTGAGCACTTCGGCGACGTCGGTGAGACGGCCGGTCTTCATCTTGTCGAGGTTCTGCTTGTACCGCCCCTTCCAGTCCTTGTACGTGTCGATATTACCGTCCTCGAGGATATCCAGTAGAGCGCGCACCTCGCGCGTGTGGCAGAGCGGGCGCAAACCGACCAGCTCGAGGTTGGACTTCGGCACCATCACTTTGGAGTTGTTGGCAAGGAGACGGAGATGAAAGTAGAGCTGCTCCACCCCGTCCATGTGGCCTGGCTCGATCTTCTCGACCAGGGTTACACCGTGGTTGGGGTATACCACCTTCTGACCGACTCTGAATGTCACGTCGAGACCCCCTTAAATTGATGCAGATGATGGAGCTGCGGTAAGTAAGTCGCTGAGGGACTTCCTCTTACGTCACTTGTTATACACCCGAACAAGGCTTTTCGTCAAGCCGGGCCTTGCGCCCGCGGAGTCGTAACAGAGGCGTCACAGGGACGGGAGGGGACCTCCGAGGGGCCTCAAGGGCGGCGGTTGACACCCCGAGACGTAGACCCTACGATTCCGGGCTGGCCTTCGACTTGCCGGAGTGGCGGAATGGCAGACGCAGCGGACTCAAAATCCGCCGCCCCCTGCGGGCGTGTGGGTTCGACTCCCATCTCCGGCACCAAGGGCCTCGACGGGCGCTCCCCACTCCCGGGCTGGGCCGGCCCGCGAGGCTACTCGTACCGCAGGGCTTCGATAGGGTCGAGCCGCGACGCCTTGGCCGCGGGGTAGATGCCGAAGAAGATGCCGACTATGGCCGAGAAACCGATGGCGAGGAGCACCGCCCACACGGGGACGTGGGCGGGCGGGAAGTTGGGGATGAGCTTGGCGGTCATCACTCCCATGCCGTAGCCCAGCAGCAGGCCGATGGCGCCGCCGACCAGGGACAGGGAGACGGCCTCGATGAGGAACTGCACGAGGACGTCCTGCCGGCGCGCGCCCACCGCCTTGCGCACGCCGATCTCCCGCGTCCGCTCGGTGACCGACACCAGCATGATGTTCATGATGCCGATGCCGCCCACCAGCAAGGCGATTCCCACCACGCCGCCCACCACGGCGGTGATGCTGCCCAGGATGGTGTTGACGGTGTCCAGGATCTCGTCCTGGGTCTGGATCTGGAAGTCGTCCGGCTCGGCAGGCGGGATGCGGTGGCGCTGGCGCAGCAGCCGGATGATGCCGTCCTTGACCGGCTCCACCACCTCGGCGCTGTCGGCCTGAAGACGGAGCTGCACCTGGTCGCCGGCGTTGCGGCCGAAGAGGTTGAGGGCCGAGTCGAAGGGGACGAACACCAGGTCATCGGCGTCCAGCCCCAGGCTCTGCCCCTTGTGCTCCATGATGCCGATGACCGTGGCCGGGTAGATGTCGAGGTAGATCTCCTTGCCCAGGGGCTCGGGTCCGAGGCTTAGCTCGTCGACCACTTTCGAGCCCACCACCACCACCTTGTGGCGATTCTCCAGGTCCAGCTTGGAGAAGAAGCGCCCCTGGTCCACGGACTGGTTGGTGACGTCCTGCCAGTTCTCGTTGACGCCGATGATGGCGAACGGGGTGTGCTTGTGGTCCTTGTACTTGAGGGTGGCGCGGCCGAAGATCGACGGGGTCAGGATCTTGACGCCCGGGACCTTCTGCTCGACCGCCTGGCCGTCGTCGTAGGTGAGCTTCACTTGGCGGGCCACCATGCCGGGGAAGTTGCGCTCGGTCTTGGCCTGGATGAGCATGAAGGTGGCGCCTACGCCCTGGAGCTGCTGGGTGATGGTGTACTGCAGCCCCTGGACGATCGACACCACGGCGATCACCGCGGCAACGCCGATGATGATGCCGAGGGTCGTCAGGATCGAACGCATCAGGTTGGCGCGGAGCGCCCCGAAAGCGATGCGGAAGTTCTCGAAGAAGACCAAGGGGCGCCCTTTCTTCGTTCAGGAGACCGGGATTGGAGTCGAGGGCGCCACGGCTGCCCCGACGGGTCCGGTCTCGGCGCGTGCCGTGGGCTGGTCGGAGACGACCTTGCCGTCCTTGAGCATCACCTTGCGCCAGGCGTGCTCGGCGATGTCGGGCTCGTGAGTGACCAGCACCACGGTGTTGCCGCCCCGGTGGAGCTCGTCGAACAGGGCCATGATCTCCTCCGAGGTGGTGGAGTCGAGGTTGCCGGTCGGCTCGTCGGCGAGCAGGATCGACGGATCGTTGACCAGGGCGCGGGCGATGGCGACGCGCTGGCGCTGACCGCCGGACAGCTCGTTGGGCTGGTGGTGCATGCGGTCGCCGAGACCGACCTTCTGCAAGGCGCGGCGGGCGCGATCCCGTCGCTCGCCGCGCGACAGGCCGGCGTAGATCAGCGGCAGCTCGACATTGTGCAGGGCATCGGTGCGGGCCAGCAGGTTGAAAGTCTGGAAGACGAAGCCGATCTCCTTGTTGCGGATCGCCGCGAGCTGTGAGTCGTCGAGCTCCTGCACCGCCACGCCATTGAGGACATAGCTGCCGGAGCTCGGAGTGTCGAGGCAGCCGACGAGGTTCATCAGCGTCGACTTGCCGCTGCCCGACGAGCCCATGATCGCCACGTACTCCCCGCGCTCGACCTCGAGATCCACGCCGTTCAAGGCGCGCACCTTCTCCGCTCCCATGTCGTAGACCTTGTGGATGTCCCTGAGATCGATCAGCCCCATCTCAAATCCTTAGCCTTTCTTCGCCGCAGCCGGAGTGGTCCCGGTCTTGCGGTCCTCCTCCTCGGAGGTCTTGCTGATGGTGACCGCGTCGCCGTCCTTGAGATCCTTGAGCGTCCGGTAGGGGCCGGTGACCAGCTGCTCGCCGGGCTTGACGCCGGAGGTCAGCTCGACGTGGGTCTCGTCGGAGATTCCGGTCGCAACCTGGCGTTGATGGGCCTTGCCCTGCTCCACCACGAAAACCACCTTGACGGTGTCCGCCTTCTTGTCGCTGCCAGATTTGACGGCAGCCTTGGCGCCGGCGGGTTCTTTGGTACTGCCGGCCACCGGCTGGCGCTCCACCACGGCCTGGATGGGCGCCACCAGGGAATCGGCGTGGGCGGCGGTGTGGATCTCGGCCCGCACCGACATGCTGGCCCGCAGGTTCGGGTCCGGATCGTCGAGCAGGATCTTGACCTTGAAGAAGGTGACGTCGGGCTGGTTCGCCCGGTTGAAGCCCGAGCTGCCCACCTCCACCACCTTGCCGTGGTACTCCTTCAACGGTATGGCGTCGACCTTGAGCAGGGCGGTCTCGCCGAGCTTGACGTTGACGATCTCGGTCTCGTCGACGTCAACGGTGGCGAGGATCTCCGACATGTCGGCGATGGTGCCGATCACCGACGCCGGGTTGTTCATGGTGCCGGAGACGACCACCTCCCCCTCTTTGGCGTTGAGGGCGATGACCCGGCCGGTCAACGGGGCGTAGATGGTGGTCTTGGTCAAGGCGTCCTGAGCGTTGACGAGGTTGGCCTGGGTCTGCTGCACCAGCTCGCGGGAGCTGTCCACCTGCAGGCGGGCTGAGGCCTCGGCGAGCTGGGCGGCCTCGAGCTGCTCGCGAGTGGCGATGCCGTCGGTGCTCAGCTTCTGGGCGCGGTCGAGCTTGACCCTGGCGTTGGCGAGCGAGACCTGGGCCTGCTGGACGGCGGTCTCGGCGCTGCGCAGCTGGGCCGCCCACTGGTCGCGCTGGGCGAGGAAGGCCTGCTGTTCGAGGCGCAGGAACGGCTTGCCCTTCTCGATCCAGTCTCCCTCCTGCACCCACAGCTTGTCGATCTTACCGATGACGTGGGCCGAGATGTTGACCTTGACGCGCGGCTCGAGGCCGCCGCTCGCCTTGACGATCTGCGCCACGTCGCGCCGCGCCACTTCCTCGGCGTAGACCTTGGCGCCCTTGTCGTGGCTCCCGGCCCGTATGCTGGCGAAGACGATGGCCGTGACCAGCAGCACGGCCACGACCCCGATGACGATCTTTTTCACTCAGGCTCCTTTATTTATCCCAGGAAGGCGGCCATGCCGACCCGGACTCCCATTCCCAGCAGGAAGAGGAGAACCGCGGCGAACATCGCGGCCGCGGTCGACACCCGGGCGACGATGCGGTAGCCCACGACGTAGAGCACGACCGTCCAGAGATTGAACACGTCGAAGGTGGCGAGCACGGCCTTCAGCGACGCGCTGGCGGTCTCCGGCAGCAGGAACGCCGGGCTCGACGCCAACAGTCCCCCGGTCATCGCGTCCACCGGTTGCACCGAGGCCCGGGAGAGGACCACCGGAATGGTGAGCAGGATGGCGACCCCAACCGGCAGGGAGGCGTAGAGATACGTCGAGAGGCTCGCCTTGAAGGGCATCTCCGAGCCGGTGACCTTGAAGATCAGCCAGAAGAGAAAGGCGGGGAAGAGATAGAAAATCCCCTGGAAAACAATCCCGGCCGCGATCGAAAGAGCGCGCACCAGCGGCTTGGGGTGCTCTGCCCTCTCGACCGCCTCGTCGAGCTGCTTGTCGGTCAGGTTGCCCCCGAACTTCGCCATCGTCTTCTGGATCGCCGCCCGCTGGTCGGTGCGGGCGTTGACGAGCTGCCCGATGCCGGTGCCCAGCAGCGCCATGACCACCATCACCACGATCCAGGTGGGGCGCTGGGCGATCGACTGGAACGTCTTGACGGGTGAGACGAGGGCGCCCAGCAGGCGCCCGAAGCTCGAGTCCTCCAGTGCCATGGCTTTAGTTCTCCCCGGGCAGCTTGTCACGGCGCAGACTGAAGCGGTGCAGGCTGGGGTCGTCGGGATCGTCGATGGTCACCCCGTCCTGCGCCGGCAGCTTGCCGATGGCCCGGTAGTACTCGGCGAGCGCCGTGCGATAGCCCACGATGGCCTGCACCTGGATGCTGCGAGCCTGGGTGAGCTGGTCCTGGATCTGCGTGATGTTGAAGCTGGTGGACATGCCGTTCTCGTAGCGCTTGCGCTCGGCGTCCAGGTTCTTCTCCTGGTACTCGGTGGATTTGCGGGCGGCGTCGATCTGTTTGGCCGCCGTCACCACTCCGCGGGCCGCCGTCCGCACCTCGGTGGCGACCACCGTCTTCTCCGACTCGTAGAGGAGCTTGAAGCGGTCGACGTCGAGGTTGGCGATGGCGCTCTGAGCGCGCGCCGAACGGTTCTGGAGTGGATAGGAGAAGACGAGCGACGCCTGCCAGGAATTGAAGCTCAGGCCGGTGACCTGGCTGAAGGCGTCGGTAAAGGCCGGCGCGATGCCGTTGTAGCCATATTGGACCTGCAAGCCGAGCTGTGGCTTGAGGAGGTTATGAAAGTATTCGGAGTTCAGCTTTGCCAGCGCCAGTTGGAGGTCCTGGGTGCGCAGCTCGGGCCGCGAGTCGTAGGCGGTCTTGATCGCCTCGTCGACGCTGATCGCGATGCGCTCCGTCTCCGGCCGGGTGGTGGGCTCGATGGAAGTCTCCCACAGGGTGCCCGAGGGCACGTTCAGCAGGCGGCGCAGCGCGTCCTCGGCATTGCCGACGGCCGCTTGGGCGCCGATGATCGTCCCTTCACGAGTGGCGATGGCCGCCTCGCTCTGCACCAGCTCTAGGGGAGCCATGGTGCCGACCTCGACCTGGATACGGTTGCGCTCGTGCAGCTCCTTGGCGAGGCCGAGGCTTTCCTCCGCCACGTGAAGCTGATCCTTGGCCTGGACCAGGTTCCAGTAGGCGTTCTCCACCTGCTGGATGGTCGCCGTCACCTGCAGTCTGAACTGCTGGCGGCCGACGTCGCTGTTGCTGCGGGCGACGAGGATGCCCCGTTCCGTGGCCAGCCGCCCAAAACCCTGCAGCAGGGGCTGGTTGTAGGTGAAGTTGAAACCGTTGTTGTAGAGCGTGGCGGCGCTGCGCAGAGGGCTGTTGTTGACGGACTTGGCGTTGTTGTAGCCCAGGATCACGTTGCCGCCCCAGGGAATCGCTTGCGTGAAGCTGAAGCCGCCGCTCTGCACGTCGCTCTTGGAGCCGTTCACCTGCGAGACGGCCGGCGACGTGGACGAGGAGTCAAACAGGTTGGCGCCGGCCACCAGGTCGTAGAAGCCCAGGCTCTGCACAATGCTCAGGCGTTGCTGGGTCCGCACATAGCGCTGGACGACGAGGTCGAGGTTCTGGCTCAGGGCGATCTCGATCGCCTGGTCGACGGACAGCTGCACCTTGCCGCCCTTGAGCTCCAGGGCCGGCGCCTCGGCCGGCGGCCGGACCGCCTGAGTGTTGACGCGGACCTCGGCGGCCCGCGCCGGGCCGCCGGCCGCCAGCAGCCCCAGCAGAAGGGCGAGCAACGCCCTCCGGTTCTTCGATGAATCGAGTCGCAAACGCAGTGTCCTCATTGAATGGCCCCTCACCTTATCTTGGATGTCGACTGCTTGCACGAATTCGCTTAGCTTTCGCTTCGCTAGCGGGAAATACGGTCCCGCCGGGCAAAAGTTCACGCGCCCCGTCTCATGGACGACGGGTCCTCTCCATTCCTTACACGTCCCTCCAACATCTCTCCAGGGTAGAAGCATGCCACCATTCGGCCGCATTCCCCTAGCGGTGCTTCTTCCTTTGCGAGCGCAGCCAGCGGCGGCCGCTCCGCGGCGCAGCGCGGGCGGGCGATGGGGCAGCGCGGGTGGAACGGGCAGCCTGGCGGCGGCGCCAGCGGGCTCGGCGGCTCGCCGGCCAGCACGATACGGTCCCGCCGCCGGCCGGGATCCGGCACCGGCACGGCGGAGAGCAGGCTCACCGTATACGGATGGAGGGGCCGCCGGAACAGCTCCTCGCTGCTGCTGAGCTCCACGATCCGCCCCAGGTACATCACCGCTACGCGGTCCGCGAGCTGCTCCACCGCCGCCATGTCATGGGCGATGAGCAGCAGGGTCAGCCCCAGCCGTTGCCGCAGGTCCGCCAGCAGGGCGAGGACCTGTCCCCGCACCGAGACGTCGAGCGACGACACCGGCTCGTCGGCCACCAGCAGCTCCGGCGCCGGCGCCAGCGCCCGGGCGATGCCCACCCGTTGCCGCTGGCCGCCCGACAGCTCGTGAGGGTAGCGGCCCGCGAGCTCCGGCGCCAGCCCCACCAGGGCCAGCAGCTCGGCGACCCGGGCCAGACGCGCCTGGCCGGCGAGCCGGGTGTGGATCGCCAGCGGCTCGGCGACGATCGAGGCCACCCGTTGCCGGGGATCGAGCGAGCCGTAAGGATCCTGGAACACCATCTGGAACCGTTGCCGGCGCTTCCGTAGCTCGCGCCCCGCGAGGCCGGCCAGATCCTCGCCGGCGAAGACGATGCGGCCGGCCGTGGGCTCGATCAGCCGCACGGCGCAGCGGCCGAGAGTCGTCTTGCCGCTCCCCGACTCGCCCACCAGGGCCACGCACTCGCCGGCCGCCACTTCGAGATCGACCTCGTCGAGGGCGCGCAGGGTGCCGATGCGTCGCCTCAGGGCGCCCCGCCGCACCGGATACTCTTTGCGCAGCCCCTCGATCGCCAGCAGTTTCGACGGCGAAGGCGTCACGTCGCCTCCGCTCCCGCCCCGAGCCGCGGCACCGCCGCCAGCAGGGTGCGGGTGTAGGAGTGGGCCGGCGCGCGAAACAGCGCCTCGACTCCCGCCTCCTCGACGATCTCGCCGGCGTGCATCACTGCCACCCGGTCGCAGGTCTCGGCCACCACGCCCAGGTCGTGGGTGATGAGCAGCACCGAGAAACCCAGATCCCGCCGCAGCTTGTCCAGCAGCTCCAAGATCTGGGCCTGGAGCGTCACGTCGAGCGCCGTCGTCGGCTCGTCGGCCAGCAGCAGGTCCGGTTCACCGGCGAGGGCCATGGCGATCATCGCCCGCTGTTTTTGGCCCCCGGAGAGCTGGTGCGGGTAGTCGTCCAACCGCCGGCGGGCGTCGGCCAGTGCCACGAGGTCGAGCAGGCGCACCGCCTCGTCCCGCGCCTCGCGCCGCGACATCGTACGGTGGGCTCGCACCGCCTCGGCGATCTGGAAGCCGACGGTATAGGAGGGGTTCATCGCCGTCGCCGGCTCCTGAAACACCAGGCCGATGCGGCCGCCGCGTATCTGCCGCAACTCGCGAGGCCCCAGCGTCAGCAGGTCCACGGCGGTACCCGTGCCCAAGGCATCCTCGAGATCGATGCGGCCGGCGACAACCCGGGCGTTGGCCGGCAGCAGTCTGAGAATGGCGAGCGCGGTCAGCGTCTTGCCCGAGCCGGACTCGCCCACCAGGCCGA
>Ga0075424_100008010_pt1 | contig 10292 bp, 3 predicted proteins | sample SoiMethybrSBSTD3_FD_75301 | JGI IMG/M metagenome (GOLD analysis project Ga0075424, IMG submission 75301) | Bulk soil microbial communities from a Populus tree surrounding site in Tennessee, USA - Soil MetaG P. TD hybrid SBSTD3 | ecosystem: Environmental > Terrestrial > Soil > Tree plantation...
CCGGTGATGACGCTGTGGGCGGCGGTGGTGGCCGAGCGGCTCGGCTACGAGCGCGAGGAGGCGCTCACGCTCGGCCGGGCGGTGGCGGGCTTGAACGCGCACGCCAAGGCGCTCCGCGTCGGGATCCGCGAGCCCGCGAGCCCGAGCCGCAAGGGCGCGGCGACAGGGGAGAGGGCAAAGCCCGCGGCGAAGGAGCCCGACATCGTCGAGCTCCTCGGTCGCTCCGTGCCGGTGGTGCGCACGCCGAAGGGGGTGCGCGCCGCCAAGGACGGCAAGCCGGACTCGCCCGATGCCGTGGAGAAGTACCTCGCGGCCAAGTTCGGCGACGCGCTTCCGGCCGCGCGAGCCGCGATGACCGCGCTGGCCGCCGCCCACCCGCGCAACGAGCTGGCCCAACAGGCCTACGCCCTCTACGAGAGCTTCCGCCCCAAGATCCCCGCCGGCGCCCGAGGCTGGGGCGCCAAAGGCATCCTCGACCTCGCCACGATCGCCGAGCTGGCGCCAAACAAGGCGAAGCGCCGCTGAGCGGAACGCCCACGGCTTCCAAATGTCGAAGCCGCGAGCATGCGGGCAGCGGCGCCCACGGCTTCTAGTTGCCGGACCCGCGAGCATGCGGGCAGGCCGATGGCGGGTATTCGCCGAAGGCGAATGCCCCATCGGCCTGCGTGAGTCGCAGGCGTGCGCAGAAGGGGCCTCTCGAATCGTGACGCCTACGGAATCGCCTTCACGTCCGCCGCGCCGAGTGTGTTCAAGACCCAGGCGTAATCGAACGCCACGTCGTGCAGCGCGTCGTAGCGCCCCGATGCGCCGCCGTGCCCCGCGCCCATGTTGCATTTGAACAGCACCGGCTTCGCTCCCGTGTCCAGCGTGCGCAGCTTGGCCACGAACTTGGCCGGCTCCCAGTAGCCCACCTGGCTGTCGTTGAGGCTCGTCTTGACGAGCATGGCCGGGTAGGCCGCGGCGTGCAGGTTGTCGTAGGGCGAGTAGCGCTTCATCACCGCGTAGTCCGCGGCGACTTTCGGGTTCCCCCACTCCTCGAACTCGCCCACGGTGAGCGGCAGCGACTCGTCGAGCATCGTGTTGATCACGTCCACGAACGGCACCTGCGCCAGCACGCCGGTGAACAGGTCCGGGCGCAGGTTCGTCACCGCCCCCATCAGCAGGCCGCCTGCGCTGCCGCCCTGGATCACGAGCCGGTTCGGGGCGCACACCTTCTCGCGCTTCAAGAACTCGGCGCATGCGATGAAGTCGGTGAACGTGTTCATCTTGTTCTGCATGCGCCCGGCGTCGTGCCACTTCTTGCCCAGGTCGCCGCCCCCGCGGATGTGCGCCAGCGCGTAGACCACGCCGCGGTCCACGAGGCTGAAGCGGCTCGAGCTGAACGTGACGTTGGAGGGGATGCCGTACGAGCCGTACGCGTAGAGCAGGCACGGCGCCGTGCCGTCCCGCTTGAAGCCCTTCTTGTAGAGCAGCGTCACCGGCACGCGGGTGCCGTCGGCAGCCGTGGCGCTCACGCGCTCCATGGCGTAGTGCGTCGACTCCCAGCCCCCCAGCACGGCCGTGCGCTTGAGGAGCTTCGACTCGAGCGTCGCGAGGTCGAGGTCGTACACGCTGGGCGGCGTGAGGAACGACTGGTAGCCGTAGCGGAACGCCTGGGGGTCGTACTCGGCGTTCGCCGCCGGTCCGACCGTGTATGCGGCCTCGGCGAACGTCACGCGGCGCGAGCGGCCCTGCTCCGGCTCCAGCACCGTGATCTGCGGCAGCGCGTGCTCGCGCTCGCTGAGCACGACGTGGTGGGCGAAGCACTCGACGTTCGTCAGCATGACGTCGTCGCGATGCGGGATCACCTCGGTCCAGTGCGCGGGGTCGGGTGTGGCGACCGGAGCCGTGACCAGCCGGAAGTTGCGGCCCTTGTCGTTCGTGCGGATCCAGAACTCGTCCCGCCTGTGATCCACGTAGTACTCGTGACCCTGCCTGCGCGGCGCGAGCGTCACCCACGCGCCGGTCGGCCGGTCGGCGCGCAGCGCGCGCACCTCGGACGTGGTGTGGCTGCCGAGCGTGTAGAGGAGCCACTCGCCGCTCCGGGTCAGCTCCACCGATCCCTCGAAGCGCTCGTCCTTCTCCTCGTCCACGATCCTCGGGGCCGGCTGCGAGAGCTCTCGCGAGAGCAGCCGGTAGCTGCGCTTGGAGACCGCGTCCTCCTGCGTGTAGAAGAGCATCCGGCTGTCGGCGGTCCAGGCCAGGCTGGTCACGCGCTCGTCGGTCACGGCCAGCGTGTCGCCCGTGGCGAGATCCTTCACGTGCAGGTGGTACTGGCGGTAGCCGTTGTCGTCCGTGGTGTAGGCGAGCAGCTTCTCGTCTGGGCTCACCGACAGATCGCCCAGGGCCATGAACGTGTGGCCCTGCGCCAGCTGGTTCAGGTCCAGCATCACCTCTTCCGCCGCCTGCTCGCCGCCCTTCTTCCGGCAGTGGATGGGGTACTGCTTTCCCTCCTCCGTGCGCGTGTAATAGAGGTAGCTGCCCTTCCGGTAGGGCACCGTGAGGTCCGTCTGCTGGATGCGGGCGAGCATCTCGTCGTAGAGCTTCTGCCGCAGCGGCTGCTGGTCGCCGGTGAGCGCGTCGGTGTAGGCGTTCTCGGCCTCCAGGTAGCCGATCACCCTGGGGTCATTCTTCTCGCGCAGCCACGCGAAGTCGTCGGTGATCCGGTCGCCGTGAAGCGTGAACTCGTGCGGGTGCTTCTCGGCGACGGGCGGTTGCGGCGTGGAAGTGGCGGCGGAGGTGGTCCCGGTCATGAGCAGGATTCCCCAGAGGGTCGAATAGAGCGCGGCGGGCATGCGGCGGCGAGCGTCGGTCATGGTGGTCCTCCGAAGCCGGCGAGGATAAGCGAACCGCCGGCCGTGCGCAGGTCGCGACGGACCCGGGACTAGCGCAGCGTCACGAGGCGGCGGACCACCCCGAAGCGGCCGTCGGCGCGAACGGACCGCACGAGGTGCACGCCCGGCTGAACCCTGGCGCCGCTCTCGTCGCGCCCGTCCCATGTCACCGCGCCCGAGCGATCCAGGTCCAGTCTCCGCTCGAGCCGCCCGCCCAGGTCGTAGATCTCGACCCGCATCTTCTGACCCGCGGCGTCGGGCCCGAGCTGGATCCGCGTGCCGCGCACGCTCGGGTTGGGCACGAGGCTCATCGCTCCCAGGCTCCGGAGCGGGCCCTCGCCGACGCCGGTCGTCGCGTCCGGAGGCCCGACGGCATAGGTGAGGGGTCCGCCCAGGACGTAGTAGCTCATGTGCGGCCTGCCGCTCGCGTCCACGGCGAGCGACGAGTACTGGCCCCCGTCGTTCAGATCGATGTCCACGAACAGGATCTCCCACGTCCCCGCGGCCGCGCGCGCGTACGTGAGGTCGCCGTAGAACTTGTCGTAGTAGCACATGCGCGGGTCGCCGGCCGCGTCGATGGCGATCCCGGGGAACCAGCCAATCGTCGGATCGGTCTCGTCCACCGCCACGTTGGACCACGTTCCGGAGGACTTGGTGGCGTACTTGAGATGGCCGGTGGTGAAATCGAAGTAGCCGATGTGGGGCCGATCCTGGTGATCCAATGCGAGGGACAGGAAGAAGCCGCAGTCGTCGGCCGAGCCGTCCGCCACTTCCTGCTGCCACACGCCGCCCGATCGGTGCGTGTAGAGCAGGTCCCCGCTGGTCTCGTTGTAGAACGCGATGTGCGGGTTGTCGGAGAAGTCGAGCTGGAGCGAGGTGTAGCCGGTCACGGTTTCGCTGCTGGCCACGGTCTCCGCGGTCCACGTCGCACCCGACTTGCTGGCGAACTTGAGATCGTCCGTCGTGAAGTCCAGGTAGCTGATGCGGGGCTCGCCCACGCTCGTCAACGCGATCGACGTGCCTCGCCCGACGTCGTTCGCCGATGCGTCCACCGTCTCCAGCACCCAGATGCCGCCCACCTTGTGGGCGTAGAGCAGGTTCCCGTTCGTCGTGTCGTAGTAGCTGATGTGCGGGTTCCCGGACTTGTCGAGGGCGAGCGACGTGAACTGCCCCACGTCGTTGCTCGAGGCATCCACGGTCTCGACCACCCAGATCCCGGCCGACTTGTGGGCGTACTTCAAGTTGCCGTGGTCCTGGTCGTAGTAGCTGATGTGGGGGTTCCCGCTCGCGTCCACTTTGATGGACGTGTAGCGGCCGACGTCGCCCGTGGCATCCACGCTCTCGATCGTGAACGGCGGATAGGCCAGGCACGGCCTCGCGGCCCATGCGACGAGGACCAGGGACAGGCAGGCGGTGAGGATTTCGGCCCTCGACGGGGCAGGCAGGCGGTGCTTGCGCATGTGGCCTCCAGGCGGCGCGAATCGGGTGCAAGAGGTGTGGGGATTATGGGCGCCACCATCTCAACGAGCCACACGTTTCGGGGCGAGCGGCTAAATGACCGTGCGCAAGCGCCTACGTCGTGCTCCGTTACGGCGGCTTCCCAGTTGCGAGCGCGACGTCATTCCGCACGCCGATCTCCTTCGGGCGCAGTCAAATACGGTTGACTTTGGGGCTCGGCGCAGTATCCTGTTGGCAACTCGCTGACTGGCCGCCCCTTCAGCCCACCCCCCTTGGGCCCCGGGTCGCGTCGATCCGACCGAGTCGTCGTTGGATCCGCACTAGCCGCTACTGATGCCCTCCCCATCCCCCGGGGGACTCGATTCAAGGTCGCTGTATCGAGGAGGAGGCTCCGAACATGCCTGCCCGCTACAAAACCATTTCCACTTGGCTGCTCGTTATGGCCTGTACGTGGTTCACATTTGCAGGTGTCGCCCAGGCCGGCCCGTCCTGCAAGCTGGACGCGCCGACGGTGACGTGCATCGGCGCGACCGCGTCGAGCATCACGCTGAATATCTGCGCGGGCCCCTCTGGCGCTCCGGCGGGGATCAGCATCCATTGGTCCACGTGCGCGGACTTCAAGGCCAACAACGGCCACATCCCCGACCCTTCGGGCGGCGGCTTCGCGATCTCCCTCTCCGGAAACTGCCGGCAGGGCGGTTCGCCGTGGAACCTTGCGCCCGGCCAGTGCAAGACGATCACGATCAACGCCAGCACGATCATCAATGCGACTGCCGAGGGCTGCGGTGCCAGCGGAAACACGGCCGACCTCCTCTGCAACACCTGCTATGCCTTCGAGGTCTTCGCTCACAACGATCCGGGCCCCGGCGGCTGCAACAAGAGCGACCTGTCGCGTACCCAGTTCTGCAACACGGCTCCGTGCGTGACCGGCGAGTGCACGCTGACGTGGGGCTACTGGAAGACGCACGGTCCGGCCGGCTGCAACCCGCCCGGCCACGACAACCTCTGGCCTGTCAGCAGCCTCACCATCGGCGGCTCCACGCTCGGCGAGGCTGACATCTGCTCGATCCTGCAGACGAACCCCGGCGCGTGCGCCAAGGGCAGCAGCTCGAACGGCGGTGCAAACGCCGTGATCATCCTCGAGCACCAGCTCATCGCCGCGATGTTCAACAAGGCGAGCGGCGCGATCGACTGTGCCTTCGCGGATGCGGCCATCGCCGATGCGAACAACCTGCTGACCGGATTCGAGAACGCGTGCGTCGGTGCCAGCACGCCGCTCGGCCAGCAGATGATCGCGGACGCGGCGCTGCTCGATGCTTACAACAGTGACCAGTGCACCTGCCCAGTGGCTTCGCCCAAGCCCAATGCGGCTCCGGCGGCGCCTTCGAACGGCAGGCACTCGAGCTGGGGTCAGCTGAAGTCGTTCTACCGGTAGTCGCCGAGCCCACCCGGGAAACGTCCCGGGTGCGGCAAGGCCGGGTCTTCGGGCGGAGGACGGAACACCGTCCTCCGCCCAAGCCTTCGAATGTGGAATCCCGCAGCATGCGCCGGCGATCGAGTCCGCCCCCCGGACTCTCCGGCATCGGCACTCCCGCGCTCCAACGTCGCGCCACGCGACACGCCTCTTCGAGGCCGACGTGAACCCGAATCGCCCCGGACCTTCTCGAACGCCGGCACCTCGTAGCCTCGGGGCTCGGGTCCTCGTCGTCGGAGCGCTTCTCGCCGCCGCTTGCGTTTCGACCGCGGCCGGCCAAACCGTGGATGCGACGACCTATCCGTTCACGGTCGGCTCCGGCGTCGCGCTCGAGGACATGTCGAGCGGGACGACGCAGCTGCTGGGACCCGATCTCGACGAAACGGCGTCCGCCGTGGTCCCTGCCGGGTTCGAGTTCTGGTTCGCGGGCATTCGCTACACGAGCTTCTCCGTGAGCTCCAATGGACTCCTCAAGCCGGGGACGACGGCCACGTCGAGCGCGCCCACGAACAATCTGGCCTCGCTCCTCACCGCTCCCCAGATCGCTCCCTGCTGGGACAACCTGTGGATCGGGACCAACGGCAAGGTCCATTACAAGGTCGTGGGGATCGCGCCGAACCGAAAGCTGGTCGTCGAATGGCTGAACCTTCAGATCCCGCGCCTGGGAGCCGGCGTTGCGGGCGCTGCCAGGTTCCAGTGCTGGATCCACGAGTCGACCGGCCAGATCGAGTTCGTCTACGGCGGCGGCGTCGCCACCAACACGACCCAGGGCGGGGCATCGATCGGGATCGGGAGCACCACCGGGTCCTTCGCCAGCGTGACCTCGTCGTCCTCGACCGTCGCCTACGGGACCGCGAACAACGCGAACGTGACGCCGATCGCGAGCGGCACCCGATACGCGTTCACCCCGCAGTCGCCGGCCGCGCCCACCGGCCTCGCGTTCTCGCAGGTGAGCGCGACGGCCATGACGCTCGGCTGGTCGGACAACGCGACCAACGAGGTCGGCTACGCGATTTGGCGCTCGACCGACGGCGTCACCTACGACTTCGTCACGCAGACGGCGGCGAACACGACCTCGCTGGTCCAGACGGGCCTGGCGCCGAGCACGACCTATTCCTGGATCGTGCGCGCGGTGAGCGAGGGCGCCGTGAGCGATCCGCTGAGCGCAAGCCAGTCCACCAGCGCCACGGGCTCGATCGTGACCGCGGGGAGCGGGAACTGGAGCTCGACCGTTCCTGGCTCGCCGTGGCCCGGCGGCATCCAGCCCACCGCCACCGACGTCGTGATCATCGCCGACGGACACACGGTCACGGTGGATGCCGCCGCGACGTGCTACGGCCTCACGGTCGGCCAGGGTGGCTCGGGCGTGCTCCAGTTCGAGGCCAGCACGGCACGCACGCTGACGGTGGTGAGCGGCGTGGTCGTGTCCCCGGGTGCGGCGCTCAAGGGCCCTGCGAGCGGGACCCAGACCGCCCACGTGCTCTCGGTGGGCGGCAGCGTCACCAACTTGGGGACGCTGGACCTGAGCACGAGCGCGGACCAGGCCGGCGTCACGCTGGCGTTCACCGGCGCCGGCGACGCATCGATCGGCGGCGCGGGCGCCGTCACGGACGTCCGCGCCATCACGGTCAACAAGGGCGCCCCCGCGACGCTGGCCCTGAGCGCCCCGGGCTTCACGGTGCGCGGGCAGACCGCGGACACGCTCGGCTTCCTCACGCTCACGAGCGGGACGTTCCACGTCACCGGCACGTTCGCGATGAGCAGCCGCGTGTTCACCACGCCCGCGTACACGCTGCCGGTGGGAGCGACGTTCTGGCTCGACAACCCGAACTTCACCGTCGCGGGGCAGGCCGGCTCGCCCACCGTGCGCGGCCTCAGGATCTCGGCGGGATCGTTCCGGGTCGGCACACTGGCCGATCACTCGCTCCAGCTCGCCACGGGGTCGCAGCTCACGGTGGAGGGCGGCGAGCTCAAGGTCACCGGCCGCCTCGCTCCGAGCTCGTCGGGCAACACGGTCACGTACATCCAGACCGGCGGCACGGTGACGGTGAACACGGCGGGGAGCAGCTCCACGTCCCAGGCCGGCTTCGACCTCGGCACCGGCGCTTCCTCCTCGACGACGATCTCGGGCGGCACCATCGTGATCCAGCGGGCGTCCACCGCCGCGTCGGGGCCGCGCGACTACAGGAACTCCGCCGGCATCCAGAACGTGACCGGCGGCACTCTCCAACTCGGCAACGCCAGCACGCCGGCGCCGAGCACCTACTGGATCAGCGGCACCGCTCCCAGCCTGGTGGTGGGCAACGTCCCCGGCGGACACACCGCCCGGCTGTTCGACGCGACCACGGTCGCGGGCTCCACGCAGATCTCATCGGGAGCGACGCTCGACTTGAATGGGTTCCGCTTCACCCAGACGGGCGGCGGCCTCGTCAACGACGGCACGCTCACGGCGTCGGCGTCCAACAGCGACCTCACGTTCCAGGGCAGCGCCGCGTCCCAGAGCTACTCCGGCTCGGGTGTGGTCCCGAGTCCCGTGGCCAACCTCAGCGTGGACAACCCGGCGGGCGTCACGATCTCGCCGGCCGTGGCCGCGAACGTCGTGGCCCGCCAGGTGAACCTGATCCGCGGAGTGCTGGGCAACAGCCAGAAGATCACGCTCGGGAACGCGGACGCGACCCCCGCCATCACGCAGGTGGGCGGCGCGGGCGTGGTCGGGGCCGGCGGCTCGTACGACACGAGCCCGGTGTTCAACCCCGGCTCGGGCGGGATCTCGGTCTCCTACCTCCAGGAGGGCGTGCCCCGCACGACCGGCTTCGAGATCCCCGGCTCGCGCCAGCTCCGCGACCTGTCCCTCGGGAATCCGGGCGGCACCGTCACCGTGTCGGGGGGCGCGCTGACGCTGGCCCACGGGCTCACGCTCGCCGGCGGCCTGCTCGCGACCACGGTGACCGACCTGGTCCAGCTCGGCGACACCGCCGGCGTGATCCCCGCCGGATCCGCGCAGAGCTACGTGGAAGGCCCGCTCGCCATCGCGATGAGGACCCCCGACACGACGGCGATCACCCGCAGTTTCGCCATCGGAAAAAACGGCGCGTTCCGGCCGCTGACGCTGAGCGGCGTCCTGACCGGCGGTCTACAACAGATTCTCACCGCCGAGGTGCTCGCGGGACCCACCGGGGGCACGGTGCTGCCGCCGCTCCAGTCCCTCACGCCGACGCGCTACTGGAGGCTCGGAAACAGCGCCGGGCTCAACGCGCAGGCGCGCGTGCAGTTGAGCTTCGGCGCAGACGACTTCGTCGGAGACGTGGCGAACCTCCGCGTGGCCCAGTCGAGCGCCGCCGCCGGCAGCTACTCCACGCTGGGCGGCACGGCGTCCGGCAACCAGTCCGGCGGGAGCGTCGCCTCGACCGCGGATCTGACCCCGGGCTCCGACTACCTCGTGATCGGCAGCGCGGGCTCCACCGCCTCGGTCTGGGACGGCGGCGCCGGCACATCGAGCTGGGGCGACGCCGCCAACTGGAGCCCCGACGGGGTGCCGGACTCCACGACCGACGTGACGCTGGCCCTCTCGGCCCCGACGACGCTGCACGCGGCCGGGGACTTCGCCGTCCGGAACCTCACCGTGAGCGCGAACGTCACGCTCGACGTGGACTCCGGCACGCTCACGGTGAAGCGCGACTACGCGCAGACCGCGGGCTCGGTCGGACTGGGGGCCGCGACGCTCGCCGTGCGCCGCTACACGACGCTCTCGGGCGGAACGCTGGACGTGGGCCCGGGCACGTTCACGGCAGGCGACACGGTGGGCGTGGTCGGGGGCTCGTTGAGCCTCTCCTCCGGTCACGTGGTCGCGGATTCCACGTTCGCGATCGAGGGCGGAAGCGTCTATCAGAACGCGGGCGTCATGGAGCTCAAGGGCGACTTCTCGCGCACCTCGGGCAACTTCTTCTCCGGGACGGGGACGACGATCTTCTCCGGCACGACGACGCAGTTCATCGGCGGCGCCGTGACCTACTACAACCTCGTGCTGCGCAACGGCGGCGCCGGGAATCCCAAGCAGCTCCAGAGCTTCCTCTCGCACGTCGTCAACAACGACCTCACCGTCGAGAGCACGGCGCAGATGGACCTGAGCAGCGCGAGCGCCACCCAGCTCACGCTGTGGGGCAACCTCTTCTATTCCGGTCTCTCCGGAGGGGCCTCGATCGGGAACCTCACGATCCAGCTGTCCGGGATCGGGAAGACCGTGAGCGGCGTGCCGACCGGCGCTCCGGCGCTCCGGTCGGCCCGGGCGGAGGCCGCGGCCGCGGACGTGCCCATCGTCGAGGCGAGCTTCCTCACCGACCCCGCGACCGCGCCGCGGCTCGCCGGGGAGCGCGACGGCAAGCCGCTCGTGGTGCTCGAGAACACGTACGAGAAGCGGAAGGCCGAGGTCGAAGAGCTGCTGAGGACGGCGGACCCCACGAAGCGGCTCGTCATCGATCTCGACGACA
>Ga0075424_100008012_pt1 | contig 10291 bp, 8 predicted proteins | sample SoiMethybrSBSTD3_FD_75301 | JGI IMG/M metagenome (GOLD analysis project Ga0075424, IMG submission 75301) | Bulk soil microbial communities from a Populus tree surrounding site in Tennessee, USA - Soil MetaG P. TD hybrid SBSTD3 | ecosystem: Environmental > Terrestrial > Soil > Tree plantation...
TTGGGGCCGCCCGGCCGATAGCCCTTGGCGACGCGGGCGTAGACGGCGACGCGGCGGTTGAACTCGTAGCGCGGCGCCACCGACCAGGTGAAGACGTTCTGCGAGGAGGAGCCGCGGATCGTGGAGGGCGGCGCCAGGATCGCGGTGACCTGCGTCGAATCCTGGCTGTTGTGGCTGTAGCGGCCGCCCGCGGTGATATCGAACTGGTCGGTGATATGGGCGGTGAGGCTGATGAAGCCGGCGATCTCCCGATAGGTCGAGCCCAGGGTCAGCTGGACGAATTCGGGAAAGGTGTTGGCGCCGAGGGTCAGCTGCCGCGGGAGCAGGGCCTGGGTCGCCAGGTTGAAGGGCAGGAAGCGCTGCAGCAGCGATGTCGTCTCCCTCGTGTAATAAGCGCCGAACAGCCATTCGACCCTGACATTGTCGGGTGAAGCGAAGCGCGCCTCTTCCGTGAACTTGTTGGTGCCGATGTCGTTCTGGAAGCCCAGGCCGATCGTGCCCGGCGCGGTCGGCGCGTAGAGGGCGTTGGCGGTGTTGCGGTTGCCGGTATTGCTGATGTCGCTGAGCTGGCGCTGGTCGAGCGTCGCATAGCTGGTCACCGAGGTGAAGGTGGCGGGGCCGAAATCCCAATTGAGCGTGCCGCTGTAGAGCCGGTAATTGACCTCGTTGAGCTCGGCGATCCGCTCGAAGCGGGCGAGGTTGTTGCTCGGCACGCCGGTCAGCGGGTTGACCGGCTCGAGGGTGGCGGGAGCGACCTCGTAATTGCTCGGCGAATCGGCATGGATGTCCTGGGCCAGCGCCATCAGGCGGAGGGTTATCCTGGGCGCCAGCTGGAGCAGCAGCGAAGCGCGACCGCCATAGGAATCGGAGCCGTTGATGTCGTGGCCGGTGCGGCCGGCCGCGTCGATATAGCCGCCGCTGTGCCGGAAGAAGCCGCTGCCGCGCAGCGCCCCCTGCGTGCCGAGCGGGACGTTGATCACGGCATTGCCGAAGCCGCCGGTCTCGCCGCCGTCGAGCAGCTCGGCGCCCGCCTGGCCGCGGATCTGGAACCGGCCGAACTCGGGCAATGCGGTGACGAACTTCAGCGTGCCGCCGAGCGCGTTCGAGCCGTAGAGCGTGCCCTGCGGCCCGCGCAGCACCTCGATCCGGGCGACGTCGAACGTGTCGAAATCGCCGGCGAGGACGCCGCCATTGGAGAGGCTGCCGCTCGAGCCGAACGGCACGTCGTCGACATAGATGGAGACGGTGGAGCCGACCGAGTTGGTGTTGATGCCGCGGATGATGACACGCGATTCGCCCGGATTGTCCTGGTTGATGGTGAGGCCCGGGATCAGCGGAGCATAATCGAGAAAGGTGGTCGCCGACTGGCGCTCGAGCGTCTCGCCCCCGACCACGGAGACTGACTGCGGCACCTCGATCAGGGTCTGGGTGCGGCGCTGCGCAGTGACGACGATCGTCGTCTCGTTCTGATTGTCGGTCGTGACCGGCTGGGCGGTATCGGCCGGCTGGGCCGGCTGGGCCGCGGCGTCGGCCGCGGGCTGCGCCTGCGCTGCATTGGCCATGCCGAGCGCGCCAAGGGCCGCCGAAGCGGCGAGCCAGCGCCGCCGCACGATCATCCTGCTGAACATCCGATCCCTCCCTTTGCCGCGGCCCGCCGGTTTTTCCGGCCGGGTCCGCATCTGCCGAAACCAATATGATCCCTCTCGGAACCAATCATCTCTGATCAGGACACTTGCGTCCCAATTGGAAAAATGTCAATCGCCGGGTGGGGACGCGGTCGGCTCGGCCGAGACCGCCTCCGCGGCTCCGGCGTGGCTGCCGAGGATACGCCGCGCCGGCGCGTCCAGCCGGCGGAGAATCGCTGCCGCCGAGGCCGCGATCCCCGCGAGCAGGACGAAGAAGGGGGCGGGGCCGATTCGGCTCCAGAGCGTGCCGACCAGGCCTGCGGCCATGCTCCCAGTGAAGATGGCGAGATACCAGGCCGCGACCGTGGTCGCGCCGAAGCGGGGCGGGGCGAGGCGCGCGAACAGGCCGAGGCCGTTGGGCAATATGTAGAGTTCGCCAAGGGTGAAGATCAGGAAGAAGATGGCGAGCCAGAGCCAGCTCGCCTGCCCCTCCCCTGCCAGCGCCGCCGCGGCGGCGAGCAGCAGATAGGCCGCCGCGACGACCAGGGCGCCGATCGCCATCTTCTGGAGCGGACTATGCTCGCGCCCCGCCTCGGCGCGGCGGCGCCAGCGGGCGAGAAGGAACGGGGTCATGACCATGACGAGCAAAGGGTTGAGCGACTGGAACCAGGTCATCGGAATGGTCAGCGCGCCGATGCCGCGGTCGATGCCGCTGCCCGCCCACAAGGCGACGGTGTTGCCCACCTGCTCGTAGGCGCCGCGAAAGACGGTGACCGCGAGCCCGACCCCGAGCAGCAGCCAGCGGATGTCGGCGCCGCGTCGCGCGCCGGACTCCGCGGGCGCGGGCGCGTCGGCGAAGCGGGTTTCGGCGGGCAGATATTTGCCGCCGGCAAGGTAGATGGCGAGCCCGGCGAGCATGCCGACGCCCGCCGTGCCGAAGCCCCAATGCCAGCCGTACAGCTCGCCAAGCGTCCCGCAGAGCAGGGGCGCGAGGAAGCCGCCGATGTTCACGCCGACATAATAGACGTTGTAGGCCCAGGCCCGGCGCGGATCGCCGGCGCCGTAAAGGTCGTTGATCTGGCTCGGCAGGGTCGGCAGGAAGAGGCCGTTGCCGAGCGCGATCGTGGCGAGCGCGAGGTAGAAGCTCGGCTCGAACGCCATCATGAAATGGCCGGCGGCCATCACCGCAGCGCCGATCGTCACCGCGCGGCGCTTGCCGAGCCAGCGGTCCGCGATCACCCCGCCGACGATCGGGGTGAAATAAGCGAGTGAGGTGTAGGCGCCGTAGATGAGCGAGGAGGTGGCCTGCTCGATCAGCAGGGTGCGCGTCATGTAATAGACGAGCAAAGCGCGCATCCCGTAATAGGAGAATTGCTCCCACATATTGGTGAGGAAGAGGATGGTGAGGCCGCGCGGCTGGCCGAACCAGGCCGGCTCGCTCGCGGCGGCCGGGATCGTCATGCGGCGAGCTTGCCGGCGCCGCCCCAGACTTCGTCGCCGCACATGATCGTGCCGTCGGCATAAGTGACGGAAGGGCTGCGGTCGGCGACCAGGAAGGTCGGGCCGTCCAGGTCGACATAGTCGCAGAGCTGGCCGAGGATGAAGGCGGGCGCCATGGCGAGGCTGGTGCCAACCATGTTGCCGACCATGACGCCGAGCCCGAGCCGCCGAGCCGCCGCGGTCATCGCCAGCGCCTCGGTAAGGCCGCCGCATTTGTCGAGCTTGATGTTGACCACGTCGAAACGGCCGGAAAGGCCGGGCACGTCGGCGAGGGTCAGGGCGCTCTCGTCGGCGGCGATCGGGATCGGCGATTTGTAGCCCTGGAGATCGGCCTCGCGGCCGCGCGCCAGGGGCTGCTCGAGCAGGGAGACCTCCTGCTCGACCAGGGCCTCGACGAGCCATTCGAGATCGCGGCGCGCGAAGCCCTGATTGGCGTCGACCCCGAGCCAGACGTCCGGGCGCGCGGCGCGCACCGCCCGCACCCGCTCGAGATCGAGCGCGGCCTCGCCGGTCAGCTTGAGCTTGATCGCGCGCGCCTCGGCATAAGCGCGCGCGCCCTCCGCCATCCTTGCCGGATCCTCGGCGCCGAGGGTGAAGGTGGTGACGAGGGCATGGGGGCGCGGCACGCCGGCCAGCTCCCAGGCCGGACGCCCTTCGCGCGCCGCTTCGAGCTCCCAGAGCGCGCAATCCACGGCGTTGCGGCCGCCGCCCGGCGGCATCGCCTGCTGCAGCGCGGTGCGGTCGATCCCCGCCTCGATCGCGCCGCGCGCGGCCTCGATCGCTTCGCGCATATGGGCGACGTCGTCGCCGAGATAATAAGCGCCGGCCGCCTCGCCGCGCCCGCTATGGCGGCCGTCGCCGAGGGTGACGACGACCACGTCCGAATGCTCGAACACATAGCCGGAGATGCGGAACGGGGCCGCGAGACGGAGCCTTTCCGTCCGCACCTCCAGCGAGAGCCTCGGCATCAGTAGTTGGCGCCGAAGCCCAGCAGGTGGAACGACAAGCCGATCCAGACCATGATCAGCGCCGCGAGCAGCACGGCCAGGCTCCACACTTTGGCCGTCCAGCGCCTTTTGCCCCTCCAGACCAGCCAGAGATCCCAGCCGAAGACGCCGAGGCCCCCCAGGCAGGCGATCCAGCTGAAGATCTGCACGAAGTAGAGGATCGGATCGAAGCCGGCATTCAGCCTCTGCAGATTGCCAAGCATGCTGAGCACGACGAGCCAGGCGACGAGCGCGAGCAGGATCAGCCAGGCGAAGCCCCGGGTCAGCCTGTAGCCGAGCAGCTCGCGCCGCTCGAGCGCCAACGTCGCGCCGAACTTGCGGCGGACGAGCCAGCGCACGGGCCAGAGGATGGCGGTCAGGAAGAGAATCAGCATGCTGGCGTAGAGCAAGGGCAGCAGCAGCGCCGAATTGCGGTACCAGGGCTCGCGTTCCCAGACCTCGAACGGCGACACCGTGGCGATGCTGAACCGCACCGGCACCCCGTCCTCGAGCTGCGCGGCGAGCACCTCGTGGCTGTTGAGATCGTGCCAGACGAAGGGCTCGACCTCGACCCAGCGGCGGGCCGCGCCGCTTTGGCCGAGCTGGAACGGAAGATTGAGCTCGCCGTCCTTGCCGACGCCGATCGTGGTCTGGCCGAGCAGCTCGGTGAGGTTGAGGAAGGTGGTGATCGGCGCGCGCGAACCGGTCCAGTTGCCGGCCATCATCCGCGAATGCTCGGCCGCGGTCGCCGCGGGCACGCGCCGCATGTCGGGCGGAACCGGGAAATAGCGGTCGGCGAACTGCTCGAACAGGGCCCGGCGGACGGGCAAGGCCGCGCCGCCGCGGCCGGCGCTGTTGAACGAGATGAACAGGCCGACATGGGCGTCGGTGAACAGGAAGAATTCGGAATGGAAGGCGCCGGTGTCGCCGCCATGGCTGATCACGTGCTGGCCGTTGATGTTCGCCTCGTAGAAGCCGAGCAGCATGCGGGGAAGCGGGCCGATCCCGTAAGTGGCGCGGGTGGTGTGCATCATCCGCGCGGTTTCGGGGCGCAGCAGGCCGGCGCCGTCGTTCAAATGGGCGATCATGAATTTCGCCATGTCGGCGCCGGTCGTGCTGAGCGCGCCGGCCGGGGCCGGCCCGACGATCTCGAAGCGGACGGGCTCGCCCGAGGCGACCCGATAGCCGGTCGACATCATCGGCTGGAGCCGCGGCGGCAGCGGCTGGCGGAAGCTGGAATTGGCCATGCCGAGCGGCGCGAAGATATGATGGTCCATATAATCGTCGAACGGCTCGTGGCTGACGCGCTGGACGATATAGCCGGCGAGCGCGGTGGCGTAGTTGGAGTAAGCCGGAGTCGTGCCGGGCGCGTAGACGCGGTGGGGAATCCAGCGCTTCAGCTGCTCCTCGGTGTCGGGCACGACGGCGCGGTCATAGCCGATCAGGGTCTTGATCTGCTCCTCGAAGCCCGCGGTGTGGGTCATGATCTGGCGCAGGGTGATCGGCTGGCCGTCGCGCGGCGGGATCTCGAAATCGAGATAGCGGTTGACGTCGGCGTCGAGGTCGAGACGGCCCTGCTCGACCTGCTGCATCACCGCGGTCCAGGTGAACAATTTGGAGATCGAGCCGGGCCGGAACAGGGTCCGCTCCGGATCGACCGGGGTGCGGTTGGCGACGTTGGAAAAGCCGAAGCCGCGCTGGGTCAGGACCTGGCCGTCCTTGACCACGACCACCACCGCGCCGGCCATGTCGCTGGCGGAGAGCGCGTGCGGCATGAATCCGTCGAGCCAGGCATTGACGTCCGCGGCCGTCATTTGCGCCAGCCCCGCGGGCGCCGGAGCCGCGGGCGCGGCCGGGGCGGCCGATTCGGACCGCTCCTTGGGCATTGGCGGTCCGAGCGGCACGGTCTGCTGCGCCACGGTGGCGATGCCGCAAAGCGCAAGGGCAAAGACGAGTAAGAATTTGATCCTGCGCATTTCCCTCTCCCTTCGGGTCGGCGGCGGCCGTTTGCTTCGGACCGTCTCACCCGCTAATGTTGCAGCCGGTAAGCAACTCAGCCTGATCAGGACATAATGGCCTAATCAGAAAAATGTCAACGCGGGGGTGGAGGAAAGGTTTGGCAACTCAAGCGGCACAGCCCACGCTCGGCAGCCTGATGCGCGCGCTGCGCACCCGAAACGGGTGGACGCTGCGAGAGATGAGCGAGCGGAGCGGGATCCCGGTCTCCACGCTTTCCAAGGTGGAGCATGACCGGCTGACGCTCACCTACGACAAGCTCCAGCAGCTCAGCCAGCGCCTCGGCGTCCGCATGTCGGACCTGTTCGCCGAGAATTCGGACGCGCCCGAGGCGCCGGTCACCGCCCGTCGCAGCATCGGCCGGATCGATCGCGCGATCCAGGTGACCACGCCCAATTACGACTATCATTATCTCTGCCCCGAGCTGCGCCGGAAACGGATGCTACCGATCCTCACCAACATCCGCGCCAGGACCGTCGAGGAATTCGGCGACCTCGTCCGCCATTCGGGCGAGGAATATATCTACGTGCTCAAGGGCCGGATCGAGGTCCACACCGAATATTACGATCCGGTCGTGCTCGACGAAGGAGAATCGATCTACATCGATTCACAGATGGGCCATGCCTATGTCGTCGCCGAAGGCTGCGAGGAAGCGTCCGTCCTCGGCATCTGCTCGAGCGCGGACGAAAGCCTGATGAACTCGCTGATGAACCTGCACGGACCCGAGGTGGCCACGCCGACGCAGCACGGCGTGCGCGATCTGCGCCACGCGGACATGAGCGGCCGCGAACGGCCGCGCAAGCGGCGCGCCGCGAGCTGAGGGCCGTCTTCGCCGGCATTTCCGCCGGGGCGACGGCCGATCGCTCCCGTCAATGATCGCGCCTCAACCTTGCCCGCAACGGGACAGATCGGCCCGCGCCCGCACTTAGGCGCGACGGCGAAGCCGATTCAGACTATATTTGCACGAAGCAAGCACACGGGCGGGGAATGGTGGAGCTTCAGCAATCCGGGACGGCGCCCGCTCCGCGGGGTGGAGAAGGAGCGAGCGGCAATATGCCGCCCTTCGAGCGCATCGTCGCGGATTACGGGCCTCTGATCTCGCGCATCGCCATGTCCTACGAGGCCGACCCGACCCTGCGCGAGGACCTCACCCAGCAGATCTTCCTCGCGGTTTGGCAGTCTTTGGCCAGCTATCGCGGCGAATCCTCGCTCAAGACCTTCATCGCCAGGATCGCCCAGAACCGCTCCATCTCCTTCGTCACCAAGCAGGTCCGCCAGCCGAAGATGGCCGAGCTGCCCGAACGGCTCGAAGCCGACACGCTCAATCCGGAAGAGGAGGCGATCGAGCTCAATGAACGCGAAATGCTGATGCAGGCGACGCGCCGTCTGCCGCTGCCGCAGCGTGAAGTCATCATCCTCGTGCTCGAAGGCTTCAGCTATGCGGAGATAGCGGAGATGCTCGAAATCGCGCCCAATGCTTTGGCACTACGATTGTCACGCGCCAAGACGGCGCTAAAGTCCATGCTGGAGCAGGGGTAATGAGTGATTTCGACCTGGACCGGCTGGGCGACGTCTGGCGTCAGCAGCCCGATCCGGAGGAGATGCAGAGGCTTCAACGCACCGCGATCGCCGTTGCGCGGCGGGCGCGTCTCTCCGCTATCCTGGATGTCTGCGCCGCGATCGCCGTCGCCGCGGTGGTCATCTTCCTCGTCATCACCAATCCGCAGCCCAAGACGGTGGTGATGGGGTCGGCGGCGATCCTCGTCCTGCTCGGCAGCAACATCCGCCTGCGCAAGCTGCGCCAGGTCGAGCTGAAGGGTCTCACCGGCACCACCGAGGAGATGCTCGACCAGTCGATCGCGCGGGTCGAAACCACGCTCCGCCATCACAAATTCACGCTTTATGGGACTCCCCCCGTAGTCCTCGGCTCCTGGCTGGGCTTCGCAGCGGCCTCCGCGCCGCGTCACGACACGATCCTCGGCGGCCTCCGCGAGATTCCCGGCTTTCGTCCGATCCTGTTCGGTGCCGGGATCGCGGCGGTGGTCGGGCTTATCATCTACCTCATCATCTCCATTCGGCGCGGCCGGCGCGAGCTCAACCGGCTGAACGCGATGCGCGACGCCTATCGCCAGGAGCGCGATTCTTCTGCGCCATGACTTGCGCGTGTCATGGTAAATGGAATCTGTTCGGCGCTTTAGCAAAGTCTCAATCGCTCTCTGGCATAAGCAACCCTACCCCGTCGAAGAACTAGGGAAGGGAAAGCAATGAACAAGATTCGCATGAGCGTGGAGGAGCTCCCCGAGCTCGATACCGCGGTCGCAATCTCCGGATCGGTCAAGCAACAGGAAGTGGGCGGCGGGATCTGCCTCGGCGTTGCGGCCGGTATCGCCCTTTATCTGAGCACGACATGAGCGGGCGCGCCCGGCGTCCGGGTTGATCCGGCGCCGGGCCGAGGCTCCCGTCCGATTTTTCCACAAAACAGCCATCACCCCACGCGTCGCGCAGCTTTCGACTTAGGAAGTCTGAAAGAAGTCGCCGCTAGACCCGCCCTATTCGATCCGGTGGGATAAGATGACGCTCGCGCAGGAACTGCAGGACTGGCTCGCGGACCGCGGACGGCAAGGCCGCACGCAGCAGGCGGTCGACCGCTTCGCCCGCGAGTGGGACCGTGGCCAGGTCCAGCAGGATTTCAGGCGCGCCATGGCGCGCCTCCCCGAGCAAAAAGCGGAGGCCGTCGCCGATGCCGCGCGCGCCCTCCTGGCCGACGATTGCTGGATCGACCGCCTGATCGGAAGCGTCGCCGAACGGATGCGCGCCGATCCGTTCTTCGATCCGCCCTTCCGAGCGATGAGCAGCGACATCCACGGCGGCCTGATCGTCTTCGAGGATGAGCTTATGTCCGTCGCCGCCGGCGTCACCCGCATCGGCGAGCTCGCGGCGCGGAAGACCGCGAAGCGCGGCGCCACCTCGATCGGATTTTCGGGCCGGGTCAGCGTGCTCAAGTTCGTCAAGGCCGGCGGAGCGCGCATCTCGCTCTGGGAGGCGCCGCCGATCACGGCCGATTTCTCGGCGGCGAAGGCCGGCCAATGCGTCCGCACCGGCGAGCTGGAGCTCGCCGACGGCGACATCATCACCGTCGACGGCCGCCATCAGTCCTATGTGATCGAGCGGGCGCGCGCGAACCTGCTCGTCCTCCAGGCGGAGATCAATCTCGATCAGGCGCCGCTCAGCGTCGAATATGACAGCGCCACCCTTTCCTATGTCGGCTGCAGCGCCACCGGGGATGGCGCCTCGCGCATCCAGATGATCGCGACCCTGCTGCGCAAGCTCGGCGCGGAGGCGGCCTTCCCGGCGCTCGCCGGCTTTCTCGACCATCGGGATTTCTTCGTGCGCTGGCATGTGATGCGCGAGTTGCTCGGCATCGACGCCGAGGCGGCGCTGCCGCACCTCAAGCGCATGGCCGCGCGCGATCCCCATGGGGACGTCCGCCGCGCCGCCCGGTCGGTGCTCGACCGGCTCCAGGCGCCGAAGCCGCGCAAGGCCGCCTGACATGCCGAGGATCATCGCCTGCCCCGAGGATGAAGCGCCGATCGCGCTCGGCGACCTCGTCGCCGCGCTCAACGACGAAGGCTTCGATCCCGCCGACGAGGAAAGCTTCGCCGCAGCCGGTCCGCTGCTGAAGCGGCTCGCCAACAATCGCGACTTCCTCGCCGAGATTGCGGTGGCCGAGCTCAAGGACCGCTGCACCAGGCAGAGCCTCGAGAATCGCTATTCGAGCCAGGTGATCATGCTGCACCGGGCGTCCGAGAAATATTTCATCCGCGCCAATTTCTGGCCGTCCGAGCGCGACAGCCTGTTCAAGGCGAGCGGCAATTCGCCCTTCTTCTACCACGTCCCGCACGACCATAATTTCTCGTTCCTCACCGTCGGCTATCTCGGCCCGGGCTATTGGAGCGAATATTACGAATATGACTTCGAATCCGCCCTCGGCCTGCCGGGCGAGAAGATCGACCTGAAGTTCGTCGAGAAGACGAAGCTCGATCAGGGCAAGGTCATGCTCTATCGGGCTCATCGCGACGTCCACAACCAGCTGCCGGCCGACGATTTGTCGGTCTCGATCAACATCATGCACGCGACGCCGTGCCTGCCCTACCTCAACCAATA
>Ga0075424_100008013_pt1 | contig 10290 bp, 4 predicted proteins | sample SoiMethybrSBSTD3_FD_75301 | JGI IMG/M metagenome (GOLD analysis project Ga0075424, IMG submission 75301) | Bulk soil microbial communities from a Populus tree surrounding site in Tennessee, USA - Soil MetaG P. TD hybrid SBSTD3 | ecosystem: Environmental > Terrestrial > Soil > Tree plantation...
TCGCTTTCCTCAGTCGACGCTGGGCGGAACCACGATCGGTGCCTTGCTGGGCGGCGTCCAGCCCGTGCCTTACGATCCCCACTTGCCGGTCGGCTACGCGGAGGGTGAGGACATCGGCACCGACGTGCTGATCAACATCCAGAACGCCACCGGCGGTCAGGGCAACGACATCATCATCGGCAACGACCAGGCCAATGTCCTCGACGGCGGCACCGGCGGCAACGACACCATCAATGCCGGCGGCGGCGACGACATCATCAACTACACCGTTAGCGTGGGCGGTGGCGTCGACATCATTGACGGCGGCGCCGACACCGACACCCTGGTGATTTCGGGAACGGCCGACGACGACACCATCCACGTCGTCACCAGCGGCAGCACCATCACCTCGATCGAGGGGATGACTCCGACCAATGTCGAGAGCTACACGCTCAAAGGCCTCGGCAACGGGGCGAACGGCGACACGCTCGACTACACCGGCACCACAACATCGGTGACCGTCGACCTCGGCGCCGGCACCGCCACCGGCTTTGGCCTCATCGTCGGCATCGAGAACGTCATCGGCAGCAGCGTCGGCGACAGCCTCACCGGCGACAGCGGCAACAACCGGCTCGACGGCGGCGCCGGCGCCGACACCATGGTCGGCGGCCTCGGCAACGACACCTATGTCGTCGACAATGTCGGCGACGTGGTGACGGAGAACGCCAACGAGGGCAACGACACGGTCCTGTCGTCGCTCGCCGACTACACGCTGGCGGCCAACGTCGAGAACCTGACGCTGACCGGCACCGGCAACATCAACGGCACCGGCAATGGCGACGCCAACGTCATCACCGGTAACAGCGGCAACAACAGGCTCGACGGCGGCATCGGCGCCGACACCCTGATCGGCGGCGACGGCAACGACACCTACGTGGTCGACAATATCGGCGACGTGGTGACGGAAGCCGGCACCGGCATCGACACGGTCGAGTCGTCGATCAGCTACACGCTTGGCGCCAATCTCGAGAACCTGACGCTGACCGGCAGCGCCGTCAGCGGCACCGGCAACGGCGGCGCCAACATCATCACCGGCAACGCCGACGACAACACCCTCACCGGCGGCGGCGGCAACGACACGCTGTTTGGCGGCGCCGGCACCGACACCGCCGTGTACACCGGCTCCCTGACAGCGGCGAGCATTACGACGGTGGCTGATGCCGATCCGGCGACGGTCGGCAGCCAGGCCGGCTGGCAGGTCAGTGCGGGAACCGAGGGGACCGATCTCCTCAACGGCGTCGAGAAGATCAGCGATGGCGCCGGACACAACTTCCTGCTGGTCGGCAATGGCGGCTATGCCACCATCCAGGCGGCGATCAACGCCGCGGTGGCCGGCGACACCATTATGCTCGCCGCCGGCACCTACAACGAGAACATCGTTCTCGACCGCGCGGTCACTATCATGGGCGCCAATCACGGCGTCATGGGTACGGGCACACGCGGGGCGGAATCCGTCATCACCGGCGGGTTCGAGATCACCGGCAGCGGCGCCGTCATCGACGGCGTCAAGATCACGGGCGGCGCACCGGCCTTCGGCAGCACCGACGCCATCCATGTCAGCGCCGCCAACGCCACCATCACCAACTCCGTGCTGCAGGGGTTGGGTGTAGCCGACACCTTTGGCCTGGAGACGGAAAACGGCGCCGGCATCACCGGCCTGACCATCAGCAACAACCTGATTGACGGCTGGAACGATGGCGTGTCGCTGGGTCAGGGCACGGAAGCCGCGATCAGCGGCAATACCTTGCAGAACATGGCCAACCTGGCGCTGCGGCTGGACGGCCCGGCCGCGACCACGAGCGTCACCGGCAACTTCTTCATTAACAATTCCGGTCCCGGCGGCCACATCGGCGTGGGCGTACTCGACGGCAATCTCGACCTCGGCGCCATCATCGGGGTCAACACGCTCGACGCCAGCGGCGGCAGGATCGGCATCTTCGCCGATGACGACGCGGCGCAGACGATCACCGGCACCCAGTTCTCCGACTTCATGTCGGACAACAGCACCGGCGGCCAGGCGCAGACCTTCAACGGCGGCGGCGGCGACGACATCATCATCGGCGGCGCCGGCAACGACATCATCAACGGCGGGGTCGGCTCGGATACGGCCGTCTACAGCGGCCAGCGCGCGCAGTATCAGCTGACCCAGAATCCAGACGGCTCGATCCACGTCGCAGACCTGCGAGGAGGTACCCCGGACGGGGCGGATGACGTCAGCAACGTCGAATTCCTGCAGTTCTCGGACCAGACGATCAATGCCGGCGGCATAGTCAATCATGCACCGGTGGCGACAGCGTCCGACCGCGCGCTGTCGAAAGGGCAGACCGTCAACGCATCGTCGCTGTTCACGGCGAGCGATGTCGACGGCAACTCGCTGCTGTATTTCTTCTACGACAACACCGCTGCCGCCACGAGTGGCCACTTCACCGTCAACGGCGTGGTGCAGGCGGCCGGCGCGACCTTCGCGTTGACGGCCGCGCAGCTCGCGCAGACCACCTTCACGGCGGGGGCAGCCGGCTCCTCCGACGATCTGTTCGTCAACGTCTGGGATGGAATCGCCTTCAGCGGGCCGCAGGAATTCCATGTCAACGTTTCGCCCAATCACGCCCCGACGGTGACGGCGCCGGATTTCTCCGCTGCGAAGGGACAAACCGTTGCCGCGTCGTCACTGTTCTCGGCGAACGACGCCGATGGCGACAACCTGCTGTACTTCTTCTACGACAACACCGCGGGCGCCGGGAGCGGGCACTTCACCGTCAACGGCGTGGAGCAGGCGGCCGGCACGACCTTCGCGGTGACGGCGGCGCAGCTCGCGCAGACCACCTTCACGGCGGGAACGGGAAGCTCCGACGATCTGTTCGTGAACGTCTACGACGGCACCACCTTCAGTGGGCCGAAGGAGTTCCACGTCAATCTGCCGGTGAACCATGCACCGACCGCAACGGCGCCGGACTTCTCCGCCTCGAACGGACAGGTCGTCAACGCATCGTCGCTGTTCTCGGCCAACGACGTCGACGGCGACAACCTGCTGTACTTCTTCTACGACAACAGCGGGGCTCCGACGAGCGGCCACTTCGAGGTCAACGGCGTGGTGCAGGCGGCCGGCACGACCTTCGCGGTGACGCAGGCGCAACTCGCGCAGACCACGTTCCATGCGGGCGCGACCTCCGACGACCTGTTCGTGAATGTCTACGACGGCACCACCTTCAGCGGACCGAAGGAGTTCCACGTCAACGTTCCGGCGAACCAGGCGCCGACGGTCTCGGCGCCGGACTTCTCGGCCTCGAAGGGACAGGTCGTCAACGCATCGGACCTGTTCTCGGCCAACGACGCCAATGGGGACTCGCTGCTGTATTTCTTCTACGACAACAGCGCGGACCCCGCGAGCGGCCACTTCACCGTCAACGGCGTGGTGCAGGCGGCGGGCACGACGTTCGCGGTGACAGCGGCACAACTGGCGCAGACCACCTTCACGGCGGGAACAGGAAGTTCGGACGATCTGTTCGTGAACGTCCACGACGGCAGTGCCTTCAGCGGACCGAAGGAGTTCCACGTCAACATTCCGGCCAACCAGGCGCCGACCGTGACGGTGACGGCACCTAGCTCGGCGACGAGCGGCCAGGTCCTCGACGCGTCGTCGCTGTTCACGGCGAACGATGCCGACGGCGACAGCCTGCTGTATTTCTTCTACGACAACAGCGCGGCAGCGAGCAGCGGCCACTTCGAGGTCAATGGCCAGGTGCAGGCGGCCGGTACGACCTTTGCCGTGACGCAGGCGCAACTGGCGCAGACCACCTTCGTCGCCGGAACCACCGGCGACGACCTGTTCGTGAACGTCTGGGATCACGCGGCCTTCAGCGGGCCGAAGGAGTTCCACATCGACATCGCCTAATGCGAGTCGGTCGGCTCGCGCTCGGTCGCGCGCGCTCCACGGCGTCCTCTCCTCCCTTGTGGGGGAGAGGTCGGTGAAGACAGCAGAGCGCGGCTCCCGTCGAGCGAATCGCCGTCGCTTGCCGCGTGGGATTGCGCGGCCGGCGTCCCGGGCATGGTTGAGATTGGGGCACGGCCAATGATCCTATTGAGATTTATGACTAATTCTTCATTTTTGGGGCGGAGATTTTCGCTGGAAATACGGTATGATATGAACATCGCAAGCGCGGGTCCTCGTCGGAAATAGCAAATGTTTGCAGCCAAAATCCCGGTCCACCCCGGCCTCGCGGAGGCTTTGCGCGAGTGCCGGCGCACGTTCGGGAGCGTTGCGCTGTTCTCCGGCGTTGTGAACCTGCTGATGCTCGCCGGCCCGCTCTACATGCTGCAGATCTACGACCGGGTCTTGAGCAGCCGGAGCGTGCCGACGCTGATCGCCCTCTCGGTTTTCCTGGTCGGCGCCTACGCCTTCCAGGGAGCGCTCGATCTGATCCGCTCGCGCGTGGTGGTGCGGTCCGCGGCGGTGCTCGACCAGCGCCTCGCGCTGGCAGTGCATGGCGCGATGATCCGCATCGCCGTGTCCAGCCGCCATCCGGGCGACGGGCCCCAGCCGGTCCGCGACCTCGACCAGATCCGCGGATTTCTGACCGGCGCGGGCCCGATCGCCATCGTCGACCTGCCCTGGGTGCCGGTGTTCCTGACCATCTGTTTCCTCATTCATCCCTGGCTCGGCGTGGCCTCGCTGGTGGGCGCCGTCACCCTGTTCACCATGACGCTGCTGACCGAGCGCGCCAGCCGGGCCCCAGCCAAGGTGGTCGCGCAGGACGCGGGCCGGCGCCAGATCATGGTCGAGGCGCAACGCCGCAGCGGCGAGACCATCATGGCGATGGGAATGTCTGGCGCGCTGGCGCAGCGTTGGGCGGGGGTCAACGACCGCTACATCGCAGCCGTTGCCAGCCTGAGCGACGTCGCCGGCGGCTTCGGCAGCGCCTCAAAGGTGCTGCGGCTCTTGCTGCAATCGGTGATCCTTGGGCTCGGCGCCTATCTCGTGATCCGCCAGGAGATGACCGCCGGCGCCATGGTCGCGGCTTCGATCATGATGGGCCGCGCGCTCGCCCCGATCGAAACAGCCATCGCCAATTGGCGCGCCTTCATCGCCGCCCGCCAGAGCATCACCCGGCTGTCGGAGGTGCTCACGCGCGCCGCGCCGAAGCGGGAGGTCACCGCGCTGCCGCGGCCGGCGCGCAGCCTCGATGTCGAGAATGTCGCCGTCGTCGTGCCGGGGGGCACGAAGCCGGTTGTCGCCAACATTCGCTTTGCGCTGCGCGCGGGCCAGGCGTTGGGCATCATCGGTCCAAGCGGCGCCGGCAAGACCTGCCTGGTGCGCGCCCTCGTGGGCATTTGGCGGCCGGCGCACGGTTGCGTGCGGCTCGACGGGGCCTCGCTGGACCAATGGGACCCGGACCAGCTCGGCCAGCATGTCGGCTTCATCTCGCAGACGATCGAGCTGTTCGACGGCACCATCTCCGAGAACATCGCCCGGATGAGCGTGAAGCCGGATGCCGAGGCCGTGCTTCGGGCGGCCAAGGCCGCCGGCGCGCACGAGCTCATTCTCCGTCTGCCGAACGGCTACGACACCCCGATCGGGGAAGGCGGCGAGGCGCTGTCCGGCGGACAGCGCCAGCGCGTCGCCCTGGCGCGCGCCCTGTACGGCGACCCCTTCCTGGTCGTGCTGGACGAGCCGAATTCCAATCTCGACTCCGAGGGGGAGATGGCTCTGCGCCAGGCCATTACCAACCTCAAGGCGCGCGGCGCCATCATCGTGCTGATCGCGCACCGGCCGTCGGTGCTCGCCGTTTGCGACCACATTCTGGTGCTTGCCAACGGCGAGCAGAAGGATTTCGGGTCGCGCGACGAGATGATGCAAAAACTGAGCGCCCGTTCCGGCGCGACGCCAGCGGCGGCGGCGGCGGGAAATCTTAAGGTCGTGAGCGGGGCTACGATCGGAGTCCAGAAGTGACCCAGCAGGATCCGCGTCGGACGATCCGCAAGCTCAATCTCGTCGGATTGGCCATCACCGTCTTCCTCATCGGCGGCGTGGGCGGCTGGGCCGCGACCACCCAACTGGCCGGCGCGGTGATCGCGCCTGGCACCATCGTAGTCGAGTCAAGCGTGAAGAAGGTGCAGCACCCGACCGGCGGTGTGGTCGGGGAGATTCTGGTCAAGGAGGGCGATGAGGTCGAAGCCGGCCAGATCGTGCTGCGGCTCGACGATACCGTGACCAGGGCCACCCTGGGTGTGGTGCGCTCCCAACTCGACGAGCTGATGGCGCGCGAGGCGCGACTGCTCGCCGAACGCGAAGATGCCGAAGCCATCGTTTTTCCAGCGCAGCTGACGAGCGGCCGTAATGAGGCATCAGCCACCACGGCGGTCAACGGCGAGCAGAAGCTGTTCGAGTCGCGGCGCAGCGCGCGCACCGGCCAACGCTCGCAGTTGCGCGAGCGGGTCGCCCAGACCAATGAGGAGATCCGGGGCCTGTCGGCCCAGCAGGCGGCAAAAGAGGCCGAGCTCGAGCTGATCAAGAAGGAGCTCACCGGGGTTGCCGAGCTTTATCAGAAAAGTCTCGTCTCGATCTCCCGCATTACCCAGCTTCAGCGCGACCAGACCCGGACGCAAGGCGAGCGCGGCCAGCTCATCGCCGACATCGCCCGGGCGCGCGGCAAGATCAGCGAAACCGAGCTGCAGATCATCCAGATCGACCAGGATTTCCGCACCGAGGTGCTCAAGGATCTGCGCGAATCGCAGGGCAAGATCGCCGAGCTCAAGGAGCGGGTCACCGCGGCCGAGGACCAGCTCAAGCGCGTCGACCTGCGCTCGCCGCAAACCGGTTTCGTCCACCAGCTTGCGGTGCATACCGTGGGTGGCGTGATCAACAACGGCGAGGTCATCATGCAGATCGTGCCGCGCGCGGACGAGCTCGTGGTGGAGGCCAAGGTCGCCCCCAACGACATCGATCAGATCGCAACCGGTGCGACGGCGATCGTGAAGGTCATGGCCGGCAACCAGCGCACCACGCCGGAAATCATCGGGGTGATCACGCGCGTGTCCGCCGACCTCGCACACGATCCGCAGCCGCAAAACTCCGCGCAGCCGGCGCCGGCCTATTACACGGTTCGCATCACGCTGCCGGCGGAGCAGGTAGCACGGCTCAAGGATATCCGCCTCGTTCCCGGCATGCCGGTCGAGGCCTTCATCCAGACCCACGAGCGCAGCCCGCTGCAATACCTGCTCAAGCCGCTGCGCGATCAGGTCGCGCGCACCTTCCGCGAGCGCTGATCGCCCGCTTCGCTCGCGCGGCACCGCGTCCGGGACACGTGATGGCTTAATTTGGCGTCTGCGGCTGCGGCAAATATATGTAGCAGACAGCCCCCGTCGACAGGATCGCATCGGCGCCGGAATCTAGCGTCGGTTATGCTCTGCCGTGCCTGCGACACGAGGCCAGAGCATGAATAAACGGTTCTTCGTTTACGTTCTTTCAAATCGACGACGCGGCGTTCTCTATGTCGGTGTGACCAGCGATCTCATTCGACGGCTATTTGAGCACAAGGCCAAGCTCGTTCCCGGCTTCACGAAGACGTACGGCATCGTCATGCTTGTTTATTACGAAGAATATTCATCAATTCTGGAAGCTCGCGCACGCGAAGCAACGCTTAAACGCTGGCGGCGTGCGTGGAAAATGGAGTTGATTGATAAATTCAATCCGGATTGGCGCGACTTGGCAGAAGAGCTTGCGCTGTAGCCGTGTTCCGGACACGCTGCGGATTTGGTTCTTTTGTCCCGGATGCGGTGCAGCGCGAAGCGCATGCGGAGCGGTGCACCGCTGATCCGGGACCGCCCGAGACTCGGAGTTCTCAACGGTCCCGGTTCTGCAGCGCAACATTCCGCGCTTGCGCGCTCCATGCTGCGCTGCGCCCGGGAACGACCTCAGCGCTATAATGGCCCATCGTCCCATCACTTCGGCCTGGTCTCGCGCGCGAGCACGGTGTGCGCAAATCTCTCCGCCGTCGCCGGAGCCGCAAACAGATCGCCTTGCACCAGATGGACGCCGATCTCGCGCATGGCGATGAAGTCGCCACGGTCCTCCACGCCCTCGGCGACCGTGCGTGCGCCCATGCCATCGGCGAAGTCGATGATGTGCCGGCACGTCGTCAGCTTGGCACGATCGTGCGCGCAGCCTGCGACGAGACGGCGATCGAGCTTCAGCTCCACGAATGGAAAGTCGTGAAGCTTCGAGAGCGGCAGCCATTCGTCGCCCACGTCCTTGATCGAGATGGCGATATTGCGAAAGCGAAGCTGCTTGGCGAGGGCCCTCACCAGCCCCAGTTCGCGAACGGCCTCCGCGGCATTGATCTCGATGATGAGTCCGGCGAAGGACGGATGATCCGGCAACTGCCGGCACAGCGCTGCGATCGCTTCCGGATCGCGGAAAAAGGCGATCGGCAGCTCGATGGCAATCTCGATGGCGCCGTGCAGCACTAGAAAATCGTGCCAATCCTCGATCAACCTGGCGAGCACGCGCGCGGACCGCGCGCAACGGGGATCGCTCCGATCCTCGCTCGTCTCGGTCCAATCACTGACAGCGACGCACGCGGCGGCACCGCTGAGCGCGAGCGTGCGCGCGTCCCTCTTCGCCTGGTACCGCAGCTCCGGCCGGTGCGCGTTGAAGACCTCTGTCCTTTGGATGGCGGGAGGCGCTGTTTTCGCATGGAGCAGCGACGCGACGCTGTCGCGCAGATTTTCCGCGCTGAACGGCATCGGCAGCAATGGCAGCATCGCCAAGCCGAGCTTGCCTCCGAGCGCGCGGACCGCGGCGACCATCGGCGAAGCACGCGGACCGAGCACCAGGACCTTGCCTTCGTAGTCCTTGGCCGCGAGCATTTCCATCATCTCGCAGGCTTCGATGCCACCTGCTGGCGATCCGATGACGACGAGATCGGCGGGCCGCGCATCGAGTGCCGTGCACAAGGCGGCGAGTTGCGCGCATTCGCAGGCCGCAAAGCCGAAGCCTTCCAGTGTCTCGATCAGGAAGGTTCGCGTGGGCGCCCTGGCCTCGGCGACGCAGGCAACCGGCATTGCCGTTCGCCGGCGTAGCATTGCTGCCGCAGCCGCAGTCTTGCTCGCGGCCTCGGCTGCATTTTCGCTTTCTTGATTTTTCATGACGCCCCCTGTTGACGGGATGCGTCTGTTTAGAGCCGCGCATCGTTGTGAAGCGTAAATTTCGCCGAGGTCCGACGGGCGTATATTCAAACAGAACAAACCCGGCCTTGCCGAGCTCGATAAAAGTTTTCTCAATTGCCTCCATCCGGACCGGCTATTGAGGCGGGAAAGTGCTTGGCATGTGTTACACGAATCTTGGATAAGAACTTTATTCTGCGAGATTTGTTCTTGAACAGCCGATGCCGGTGCGCCCCGCGTCGGCAGTTCGCCCTTGTTATTTGGCCAACCGTCGGTGTGTTTTGGGCAGCGCGGAACGCGCGTGACGTGAAAAATTGCACGTATAAACAAAGGCTTATGAGCGCTTTAGTGACTGAGGGCGCCTTGACTCTGTCCGGGCGCTCATTGTTATTTTGTTGTTATTAACAATGAAGATCGAATTCGCGCGCGGCGTGCGCAAGGGTCGAGCCGAGCGCCGAGGGCAAGCGAAAAAAGCAATTAGCGGCAGGGACTTGACTGACGGGAGACGTGCCTTCAGCCTTCGCCGGCGGGGGAGCCTTTAACTTTTCGCTGTGCTCACGCATCGTCGCGTGGCACCTCGCGGCGCGCGCGATCCCGCGCTCGTCTCAGGACAACCGAAGCCAATGCGCGCCCGATGAAACCCGCATCGTTCGAATATGAAAGGCCCGCGCATCTCGATGAGGCCTGCGCGCTGCTGTCGGCCGGGGACGACGTGCGCATCATCGCCGGGGGGCAGACTCTCGTCCCGCTGATGGCGATGCGGCTCGCCCGCCCGAAGCGGCTGATCGACATCGCCCGCATCCCCGAGCTCTCCTTCGTGCGCGACGAGGGCAGCGCCATCGTCGTCGGTGCGACCACCCGCCAATGCGTGCTCGAGCACGACGCCACCGTCCGCGCCAAGGTACCGCTGCTCGCCAAGGTCATGCCGTTTGTCGGTCATGCCCCGATCCGGGCGCGGGGAACCGTGGGCGGCTCGCTCGCCAACGCGGATCCGGCGGCGGAGATCGCGCTCGCTGCGGTCACGCTCGCGGCGACGCTGGTCTATCGCGAAGGTGACACGGTGGCCGAATGTGCCGCGGCGGATTTCTT
>Ga0075424_100008018_pt1 | contig 10288 bp, 6 predicted proteins | sample SoiMethybrSBSTD3_FD_75301 | JGI IMG/M metagenome (GOLD analysis project Ga0075424, IMG submission 75301) | Bulk soil microbial communities from a Populus tree surrounding site in Tennessee, USA - Soil MetaG P. TD hybrid SBSTD3 | ecosystem: Environmental > Terrestrial > Soil > Tree plantation...
CAAGCTGACGTTGGGGGCGGGCACGTATGCCTGGCAATTCCTCCCGATCGCCGGACAGACGTTTACGGACTCGGGCAGCGGCACCTGCCACTAGTGAATAGTGGCTTGTGGCTGGTGGCTAGTCACTGCGGCTGCGACAGGCGGTGTCGATCACCAGAGCGGCGCCCGCGATGTCTTCCCAGCCGTAGAGCTTGAAGTTCTGGTTGCCACCCGCGTTGTTGTCATCCTGGACGACGAACGTGCCCTTGGCGAGCTGGCGCGACGTCGGGCAGTTAGTCACCGCAATGCCGTCGGTGTGATCGACATCGTCGATCCGGCCATCGGCAGGGTCGATCGTCATCACATACCGGTTCTCCCCTTCGCGCTCGTACACCTTGTAGGAATCGTTCCCCTGGCTCGAGGCGATCAGATAGCCCCGCCCGCGCACCGTCTCGTAGAGCGTGAGCCCTTCGACGTCATCGACCAGGCCGTTCTCCCCCACGCGCGCCACGATGCGCCCCGCTCCGGATTCCGGCTCGGCCCCGAACTTCCAGATCCCGACCACTTCCTCCGCGAGGTAGAAGAATCCTGCTTCGTTGTCCGCCACGCATCCCTCGGCCGTCGACCCGACCGACAGCGCGCGGACCTTGGTCCCGCCAATGGAACCGGGGCCGGTGGCTTTCAGCTCGATCTGCTCGACGCGGCCATCCCGGCCGGTGACGAAGACATGAAAGCGTCCCGTGCGCGCGCTGTGATACGCGCACACGCCGTACGGCGTGTCCCCGCCGAACACCGGGATCGCGCCGCCATCGGTGACGTCCTGCAACCGCCGCGTCGCCGCGTCGATGACCCAGACTTTCACGCCGCGGCGCTCCCGGGGCGCCTGCGCGCTGGCCACGGCCAGGTCCACGGTTTTCCCGCCCAGGGGAAAGTCGTACAGCACGTCCACGTTGTTGGGCCTCGTGTCCTGGGCCACCACCTGAAGGTCGGAGCCGTCCATGTTGTAGCTGTGTAACCCGCCGCGCTTGTCGGTACCGAGGACGAGACTCAACGAGGGATCGCGCGGATGGATCCAGATCGCCGGATCGTCGGCGGCGTCGCCTTCATGCGGCACGGGCTGGGTCTGGACGCGTGCTTCGGGGCGCGCCGTCGCTTCCGGCTTCCCCTCCAGAATCCACAGGGCCCCGAGCCAGCAGGTGAGCGCCGTTCGCTTGAGCGCGCTCATGGCATCGCTCCTTTCAGAGAGCCGCGGTCGGCGTGGAATCCGCCAGGCGGAGACAGGCTTCCGCCTCATGCACCGCGGCTGTCACCGTTTCGTGCCAGCGCGGCTCCTGACGCTTGAAGATCCCGCCGGCGACCTCGAGCAAGGCGGCCGCGCAGTGCAGCGGGAATCGACGGCGCCACCACGTTGGGACGCGCGCGAAGTATTCCTCGACGAACGCTGTGGCGGCCTCACGGCGGCTCTCGACCGACATTCCCTCCAGACCCACTCCGCCCATCACGTGGGCGAACAGGTGGGCCGGATCGCGCGCCGGGTCACCCAGGGCGACCGAATCGCAATCGATGAACCGGACCTGGTCGCCCTCCAGGAATACGTGGTCCGGCTTCAGATCCCGGTGGATCTGGGACGGCGCCACTTCCTCGAGACCGGCCGAGACGGCGGCGGTGATTTCACGGACGGCCGGGCGGGTCTCGGGGCACGCCCATTGGACCAGGGCTGCGGCGCTGTGCACGTCGGCCAGCTGGTCGATGAGGGTGTGCCGCATCGTAATGATCGGGTCGGCCAGGTTGAACGCCGCCACGGCGCGCGCGACGGCCCGCGCCGGTCGCGCGGGCTCGCGACCGTTCACCAGCAGCTGCTGCAGCGTCGCGCCGGACGCCTCCTCCAGCGCGAGGGTGCGCCAGTGCCGCAGATACGCGAGCGGACGGACGACCGAGAACCCCGGCGACTCGGCCTCGGCGCGGTTGGCGCAGGCCCGCAGGAAGGCGAACGTCTCTTCGCCGTGGTCGTTGCGGAACACCTTCACGTAGCAGCACAGCGCGGCACTTCGCGCGCTGACCGCCTCGCGCGCCTGCAGCGTGAGCTTGAGCGCGGCGCCCAGCTCCGTGCGATACCGCGTCGGGATGATCGAGCGGTGCGTGACCTGCCACGAGCCGGGCGGCAAACCGGCCAGGAGCAGCGGTTCCAGCTCGCGCAGCGCTCCGCCCAGAACAGGACCGAGCTGGCGCAGTTTCCGGTCGAACGGGAAAACCTGTACCAGCATCTGGAGATCGGGGAGGAAATCCACGGGCTCGAAGCACACCCACGGCTCTGGAATGTTCTGCCGCGGGTCGGACCCGAGCAGCTCCCGCCACAGCCGCTCGGCCTCGCCCGGCTGGGCATACAGCAGCCCCGTCACCCATTGGTCCCACTGGCGCCCGGTGCGCGCGTCGACGAGCCGCAGCGTGTACTGAAGCACGCAGCGGCCCCCCGACTGGCGGCACCGGAACCGGAACGGGATGCAGTCCAGGATCTGGATTCGTTTGCCCGGCACCAACTTCAGATGCGTCCGGAACAGCTCGAGCATCCGGCCCGCATCGGTGGCGACCTGGAGCTGCGGAAAGTCCGGATCCACGGGATACGTCTCTTCGTAGACCAGGGCGGGCAGCGCCCGCCGGCGCGCGACGGCTCGTGCCCCGCTCATACGCTCGGCTCCACGACTCGCTGTCCACGATCACGGTCCAGCTCGTACAGCTCCCGGTACCGGTCGCTCGTTTCCAGGAGCTCCGCGTGGGTGCCGCGCGCGGCGATCCGCCCGTCCTTCAGGACCAGCACCTGGTCGGCGTCCGCGATTGCTTCGAGATCATGGGTCATCATGACGCAGGTCCGGCCCGCCATGAGGCGATCCAGCGCCTCGCGGACCTTGGCTTCGCTTTCCACGTCGAGTCCGGTCATCGGCTCGTCCAGAATGAGGATGGGAGCGTCGCGAATCAGTGCCCGGGCGATCGCGATACGCTGTTGCTGTCCACCCGACAGGGTGGAGCCGCGCTCTCCGATCACGGTGTCGTAGCCGTTCGGCAGCTCGCGGATGAACTCGTCGGCATTGGCCGCTTTGGCCGCCGCCTCGATTTCCTTCTCCGAGGCCTCGGTGTTGCCGTACGCGATGTTCTCCCGCACCGATGCGCCGAACAGGACGGCGTCCTGGAGCACGATGCCGATTTGGCGGCGTAGGGAGTCTCGCGTGTAGCTCTGAATGTCCGCCCCGTCGATGAGCACCGCCCCGCGCCGCGGCTCGTACAGGCGCAGGATCAGGTTCCCGATGGTGGATTTGCCGGAGCCGCTCGAACCGACCAGGGCTACTCGTTGTCCGGGAGAGAGGTGGAACGACATCTCCTCCAACACGTCTTCGCCGTCGCCGTAGGCGAACGCCACATCCTTGAACTCGATATCGCCCTTGAACCGGGGCGCCTCGACGGCATCGGCGCGGTCCCGGATCTGGGGCTCGATGTCCAGCACTTCCGACAACCGGTCCGCGCTGGCCATGGCCTTGGAGAAGTCGGTCGACAGCTTCGCGAGGCCGCGCAGCGGCTTGTAGAGATTGTTGAGGTAGGCCACGACGAGCACCAGGACACCGGGCAGCATCCGCGAGTCCTGGACCGCGATCGCGCCGTACAACACGGCCGCCGCGATGCCCAGGGACGAGATGATCTCCGACGACCGGCTGGCCGCGGCGGACAGCCGGGCGACCCGGATGCTCTCCTTCAGCGACACCTCGGTTACGGCGTCGAAGCGCTCCGCTTCGTGCCCTTCCCGGCCGAACGCCTGCACCAGGGGGATCGCGGCCAGCACCTCGACCATGCGAGCCGCCACTTTGCCGTCCTGCTGCTTTTGCTTCTTGGACGAAACCTTGCTCTTGCGATACAGGTGAAACAGGCTGAACGAGAGGAACGGCATCGTCGCCAGCGCGATCAGCGCCAGCTGCCAGCTGATCGCGATCAGGATGGCGAACATGCCGAGCACCGTCAGGATCTGCGAGCAGAACTTCAACAGGTCGTCCGAGACCATATCCTTCAGCGTGTCCGTGTCCGACTGGATCCGGTTCAACAGGTCGCCCGATCGGGCGGCGGTGTGAAACGCGAGCGGCAGGCGCTGCAGGTGCATGAACAGCTCACGGCGCAACGCGTAGACCGTCCTGTAGCTGATCGACGACGTGACAAACTTCTGGAAGTACGAAAACACCGAATCCAGCACCGCGATCGCCACGAGGCCGAGGGAGGCCATGACCAGGAACTCCGTCCCCCCCGCGTCCAGCAACGGCTGCAGGAACCACAGCGCATCCGGCAGCGGCTTCTCCAGCAGGCCGTGATCCAGAATCAGCTTCAACGGCCACGGCGCGACCAGGTCCATGATGGCGGTCCCGATAGTGAAGAAGACCGCCAGCGTGAAACTCCATTTGACCCGTCCCATCTGATCCGAGAAGAACGCGCGCAGGCGTTTCCGCTTCTCCCGCAGGGCGGCGCGGTTGCTGATCGACGGCTTGTCCTTGCGCCGCGGCGCGGCGGGCCGCTGGGCGCGCGCCTCGGTCAGTGCGGCGAGGCGCGTCAATCCCCCGTGCGCGCGCGACGGCAGCTGGCCCATCAACCGTACCGCTTCGGCGTGGCGTTGCTCCACCACCTCGGGATCGGCATGACGCGTCATGTCGAACGCCAGGAAGTGAATCTTCCGCAGTAACGCGATCATTTCGTACCAGGCGACGCGCTGCGCCAGACCGGGGTCCTCCGGCATGGCGCTTTCGTAGGCGGCGAGGAGCCCGACTCGGGCGACGGCGAAATCGGGAATCTTGCCGGGCTTGCGCAAGACCAGGCGGCGCAGCTGCGCCAGCAGCGTGCCCAAATCCAGGGCAGGATCGCCTCGGCTACAATTGTCGAAGTCCAGCATGACGATTCGGCCGGCGTTCCACCGCATCTGGGCGGCGCCGAGATCGCCATGGAGAAAGCGTGGGGTGGCGGGCATCGCCGGCACCTGATTCTCGAGGGCGGCGAGGGTGTGCTGCAGCATGGGCGCCTGAGTGGGGAACCGGATAACGAGCTCGGCGACCTTGCGCCGCAACCGCCCGACGACTTCCCCGGCCTGCGTGGTCGTGTCCAGCCCCACGTCGGTCCGATGCAGCGTCGCCAGCGCCCGGCCGATGGCCGAGACCACCGCCCCATCATGGCGCCCCATGGCCGCGACCACCGATTCCCCGGGCTCGAACGTCTGCAGCAGCATCCGCATCGCCGGTTGATACGAGAGGACGCGCGGTACGATGAGGCAGTTCCCATTGACGGGATGCGCGTTGGCGAGGCGCTTCAGGACCGCGGCGATGGTCTGCCCGTCGTCTTCACGCTCGTAGAACTTCCCGACCCACACGTGTTCGCGAATCTCGGGGCTCCCGGGCACCCGGGCACGCACATCGTACCGCACCACGTGATGGCGTCCCCGCTTCGTGAGCGGGTCGGCTGCGCACCGGTCGAGCACCGCGGTCGGACCATAAATGTCGCGCAGCGCAGCCGTCAGAACGGCGCGCTCGTCGTCCGGATTCACCGCACGCTTGATGGGACGCAGGGCGGGCATCGCGTTGGCCCTCACGCGTGCGCGACGGCTTGCGCCATCGAGGTTTTGGAGGTGCCCAGCAGCTCGCTCAAGAGCTTTGGGATGCGGGTGAGGCCGCCGAAATCGACCCGGTGCCGGCTCTGCGTCGGTGACCCGGGGTCCCGGGCGAGCCAGTCGCTCAGGGCGGCCGGACTGAGTTGGCGCGGGTCCAGCAGGTCGATCAGACCGAGATCCCGCATCCGCGTCGCCCGGATCCACTGCTCGTGCTCGGGGATGGCGCGGAAGCGCGGGACGATCAACGCCCGCTTCTCGAACGACAGCACCTCGCACAGCGTGTGATAACCGCCCATGGCGACGACGCGATCCGCCTGGCGGATGAAGGGGGCCGGGTCGGCGACGCGTTCCAGCAGCTGCATCCCGGCGTGCCGCCGGGCGTGCCGCCGGATCCGGCGCAGCGCGTCTTCCTCGATGGTCGCGCCCGTCACCACGAGACCGCTGGTCCCGGGAGGCAGCGTCGCCTCGAGAAAGGCATCGGCCAGCACCTCGGCGTCATGACCCCGGCCCACCACGCAGAGCGCAACCGATCCCTGCCCCGTGGCCGGGAGCGGCTGCTGATCGGTCGTGAGCGCCAGGCGGGCCCGCTCGTCCAGGTACCCGGTGTAGTGCACCGGCACCGCCAGCCGCGGCAGCCCCCGGTCATCGTGCACCGGGTCGTAGACGGTCGGATCGCCGTACACCCACACGGCATCGAAGTAGTCGCGGATGGCACCGGCGGTTGCCCGGTCCGGCCACACGTAGCGTCCCGTGGCAGGCGACTTCGCTTGCGGCACGTCCCGCAGGCCGAGCACGCAACACGTGTTGCCCCGTTTGCGCAGGCGCTGCAGCGGGCGGCGCAGCTCGTTGGCGGTGCCCAGCGGGAGGTGATCCACGATCAGCGCGTCCGGCTCGAAGCTCTCGAACGTGGTGTCGATGATCGCGGTCCGCAGCGCGCAGAGATCGCGTTCGGCGATGTCCAGGAATCGCGGCTCTCGCTCGGCCCCTGTGTCCTCGGCCGGGCGGTGTGACGGCAGGGTCACGCAGTCCACTCCGGTCAGCATGGGCAGCGCGCCGACCTGGCGCGCTTCGGCGATCATGACGATGACCGGTTTCAGCGTCGAGCGCAGCGCCTGGGCGATCGCGGCGTTGCGGCGAATGTGACCCAGACCGATCAGCCCCGGCGAGTAAATGGCGACGCGGAGCCGGGCGGACTCGCGTCCCGGCTTCCTCCGGTCCTTCGATTCGGGCTCGGTCGGTTGAATTCTTGCGCCCATTGTCCGTTCCTGGGGCGTGACCCGGTCGCCCGCCGTGGGCGGCGTATGGGCGGTCCCCCCGGGCATCCTGCTACGCAGTGCTTGTGCCGCCGCTCAAAACACCACGTCGCACGCGCAACGGCTACGGCGACGCTATCCGCGCGTACGAGGTCGCCACAAAGCGCACCACTATGCGTCCCGTTTTGCTGCGGGCGCCGCCCCAACTTGCAGCATCGCACCCGTCTGCCTCCCGGAATCATGGCGATTTCGCCTCGGACAGGAGCCGGTCCATCGGCATACGAGTTGCCAAGTCACGGTTGCGTGACAGAACGACCACGAATGCGCGAGGGGGATTCCATGTCTCGAAAGAGGGCGATCGAGGCGCGCGGACTAGGCGCCGCGATCGTGATGCTCGCGTGCGCCTTCAGCGCGCCCGCGACGGGACAGCAGGCCGACTCCGGCACGGCCGCCATGCCCGCGGACTCGGGGGGGGGGGAGCTGCGCCTGACGCTGGCCGAAGCCATCCGCGGCGCGCTGGATGTTCAGCCGGCGATGATTCAGGCACGGGGTGACCGGCGCAACGCCGGCGCCGCGCAACGCACCGCCTTCGGCTCGTTTCTGCCTACCGTCGGCGCATCCGCGACTCGCAACCAGGCGTCGGCCAACCGCTTCAACCAGAGTACGAACCAGATCGTGGCGGGCGGGGGGACCAGCAAGACCTACTCCGGCGGCCTCTCGCTCGGCCTCGATCTGTTCGACGGCTTTCGACGGTTTGCGTCGCTGCGCGCCGCCGACGCCTCCGCCAGCGCGTCGGACGCGAGCCTGACCAACCAGCGGTTCCAGGTCACGTTCCAGACCACCCAGCTGTTCTACGATGCGCTCGCCCGCGAGGAGCTGGTCGGCGTAGCCGAAGCGCAGGTGGCGCGGGCCACGCGACAGTTCCAGATCTCCGTCCAGAAACTGCATGCCGGCTCGGCCACGCGCTCCGACTCACTGCGCGCACGGGTCGACCTCGGAAACGCCCGTCTGGCCCTGCTCCAGGCGCGGGCGAACCTCGAGACGGCCCGGGCCAATCTGGGCCGGCAAGTCGGGGTGGAGCGGGCCGTCCGGGCCGTGACCGACTCCTCGTTCCCGACCCTGCCCGACACGACCACGCTGCGGGCGGAAGCCGTCCACTCGGCGCCGCAGGTGATTCAGGCCGAAGCGCTGGCCCGCGCCGCCGACGCGCGCGTGGCCGTGGCCCGCGCCCAGTACTGGCCCACCCTGTCGGCAACCTACTCCAATGCCGTCAGCGGCTTCGATGCGCCCTGGACGACCACCGGCAATTACGTCAACAACTGGACCCTGAAGGTCACCCTGAGCTGGCCGCTGTTCGACGGCTTCTCGCGCGAACAGGCGCAGGTGCAGTCGCGCGTCGCCCGCGACAACGCCCTCGGGCAGGCCGCGGATGCGCGGCGCCAGGTCAACGCGCAGCTGACGCAGCAGCTGGCGGCCCTGGAGACCGCGCACGAGCAGATCGAGATCGCGCGAGAAAACGTGGCGGCCGGCACCGAGGACCTGCGGGTGCTCCAGGAGCGCTACCGGGTCGGCGCCAGCACGATCCTCGACCTCCTGACGTCCCAGGCGAACCTGACGCAGGCGGAAACGAGTCTCGTCCAGGCGCGGTTCAATTACCTCGTCGCCCGGGCCCAGGTCGAGACGCTGGTGGGGCACCCGCTATGAGCGTCGCGCTGCCCCTCAACGCGCCGGCCGCGGCATCGTCGCTGCGCGGCGTCATGATCATGACGAACCGCCTCACCCGGAACTACGACATGGGTGGCGACGTGGTGCACGCGTTGCGCGGCGTGGACCTCGAGATCCGCCGCAACGAGTTCGTCGCCGTGATGGGCCCCTCGGGGTCCGGGAAAACCACGCTGATGAACCTGCTCGGCTGCCTCGACACGCCCACGTCCGGGGAGTACTGGCTCAACGGCCGGGACGTGAGCGACCTCGACGATCAGGAGCTGGCGCGGATCCGGAACAAGGAGATCGGGTTCGTCTTCCAGACGTTCAATCTGCTGCCGCGCGCCGACGCGCTGCACAATGTCGAACTGCCGCTGATCTACGCCGGCATCGGCCCCAAGGCGCGCTATGAGGCGGCGGCCGCGGCGCTCGAGCTGGTCGGTCTCGCCGACCGGATGGAGCATCTGCCCAACGAGCTGTCCGGCGGTCAGCGCCAACGGGTCGCCATCGCCCGGGCGCTGGTGCATACGCCCAGCATCCTCCTGGCGGATGAGCCGACCGGGAATCTCGATACGCGGACGGGCGACGAAATCATGACCCTGTTCGAAGACCTGTGGGAGGCCGGCCAGACGATCGTGCTGGTCACCCACGAACACGACATCGCCGCCCATGCCCGGCGCCAGATCCACCTGCGCGACGGCATCATCGAGCGGGACTTCACGGTTGAGCGGGACTTCACGACGGAGACGGAGCGGAACACATGAAGCGCATTCTCTGGGGAGCGACCCTGATCGCGACGGCGGCCGGGTGCCGGAAGCCCGTGGTGCAAGCCGCAGAGTTCGAAGTGGTTCCGGTCGAACGCCGGGACATCTTGCTTCGGGTATCCGCCTCCGGCGCGATCCAGCCCGTGCTTACCGTCGAGGTGAAATCGAAAGCGTCGGGAGAGATCATCGGCATGCACGTGCAGAGCGGCGCCGATGTCCGTGCCGGCCAGCTCCTGGCCGAGGTCGACCAGCGCAGTACGCGCAACATCCTCGACCAGGCCGTCGCCAACCTGAACGTGGCCCAGGCCCAGCTGGACAACGCGCAGATGTCGCTGGCCCGGGCGGACACGCTGTTCAAGGCGCAGGCCATCACCGAGACCGAATACGAAGCCGCCCGCCTCGCGAACGCCAGCGCCACGGCCGGTGTGGTGCGTGCCCGCACCGACCTGCGGGCGGCACGTGAGGCCTTGGGCGACACCCGGCTCACCGCCCCGGTGAGCGGCACGATTATCGACAAGGCGGTCGAGCTGGGCACGGTCATCTCGTCCCCCACCCGGGACGTGGGCGGCGGCACGGTCATCTTCACGATGGCGAACCTCGACACCGTCCAGCTGCAGGCGATGGTGGACGAGACCGACATCGGCCGCATCAGGAGCGGCATGGAAGTGAACATCACGGTCGACGCCTATCCCCGTCATCCGTTCACGGGGAAAGTCCTGAAGATCGAGCCGCGAGCCACCGTGCGGCAGAACGTCACGATGTTCCCGGTGCTGGTGAACATCGTCAACCCCGGGCACCTCCTGAAGCCCGGCATGAACGCCGAGCTCGAGGTCAACGTGGGTGACCGGCACAATGTGCTCGCCGTGCCGAACGCCGCGCTGCGCGAAGAGGACGACATCGGCGCCGCCGCCGCATGGCTCGGCCTGGACAAGAAGGTGATGCGGCGCCGGCTGGCGCGCTCG